>Ga0302323_100001175_pt1 | contig 21225 bp, 23 predicted proteins | sample Fen_T0_3_FD_201950 | JGI IMG/M metagenome (GOLD analysis project Ga0302323, IMG submission 201950) | Peat permafrost microbial communities from Stordalen Mire near Abisko, Sweden - Fen_T0_3 | ecosystem: Environmental > Terrestrial > Soil > Wetlands > Permafrost | place: Sweden: Abisko... | reverse complement strand
GCTCAATTTGAAATGAGCCGCTAGCTTTCCAGTACCATCTTGCTCTTGTGACGGGAGTCACAGAACCAAGGTGCCTCATTCCGGTCAAATCGAAAAACAGAGTCGGTCGGAGGCTTGCTTGCATCCAGCATACACAACTCTTAACGGGAATAGAGTCGGCGCTTACACAGTAACGATCCTGACGGCTAACCCACAAGGGATCACAGGAATTCTCGTCAGAGACCCGCAACATCCAATTCGCTTCGAAATAAACGGAGCCGAAGACAGATTTGTGGTTCCCTCTGTTTTGGAGGACATCCAATTGCAGTTTCTCGAAACCGTCCGTGACCGTGGCCAGATGCCGGTACCCGACGATGAGACGTTGCGATGGGGCTATTAACGAGTAAGAATAAGCTTGACCCGCCCGACCTCAGATCTAGGAGGCTTAGAATGAACGCCGAACGTAGCAGGTTGAAGGAGACTGGAAAAGCCCTTGGCTTCTCCAGCGTGGGCGCCGCCGCAGGATATGGAACGGTATACGCCTTGGAACTTACCGCTGCTGGCGCGATCGGGTCGGGAACGGCCTTCGGCGCTGCGGCCGGCCCCGTTGGTGCGGTAATCGGAGCAGTCGCAGGCTTGGCCGCTTACGGAGTCTGGACAATTATTAGGCCTAGGAAGGCAAGAAGATCATGAAATCAGGTTCAGTGATTTTCGTTTGCTCAGATTGCGGTCACAAAGAACGGGTACCGGATGAGTACGTTCCTTCCAGAAAAAAGAACTTCAAATGCGCCGTCTGCAAATCCACGAAGCCGCCGGAAATATTCGAGTAGGAACTCCAACCTCCTACAGCAACTCGTAGTACTTTTCTCCCGCACAGGCACGGCATAGTACCCGACCTTCCCGCTCGACTTCGCGGTGGAAATTGATGCCTTCTCCGCATTCGGCGCAGGTTATGCGGTCTCCTTTGTAGCCGGGGAATTCTTCTGGGGGGAGTTCTACTCTTACCCATTCGGTGGTGAACAGGTCGTCGTCTGACATTTCTCTGTAGGCCAGCATCTGTTGCTGGTTCTTGTTTTCGATTTCGGGGTGGAGTTCTCGGGCTCGCTGTTTGGAGGATTCTTTGGCGGCTACGCGGATGGCGCGATACCAGTGCCCGCCATGCGTTTCTGGCGAGAGTGGCGTTCGTCCCTCAGCGGCTAAAGCCCCTTCTTGTTTGGCCGCTGACGGCACGACTAAAGTCGTGCCCTTCCCCTTATCGCTAACGCTCGAGGCGAGGTCGACGAAGGTGGCGGCCATCTTTCCCCAGTCGCGAAATTTCAGGGCGCGCTTGCCAAGACGGCATCCGGTGACGACCGAGATGGCGTCGGTGGCGCAGCGGTCGATTTCCACGAAGGTGACCAGGCGCTTGCGGTCTTCGCCTTTTGGATTTTCTATTCCCAACTTGGCCAAGCCTAGTAGGGCCAAGCGGACGCCCAGGATTTGGCCGGCGCAGAGGTGGCCGTGGGCTTGTTCGGCTTCGCGGATGAGGTCTTCTAAGGAACGCATGGTTTCGATGTGTTTTCTTTCGCCCCTGCGGGGCTTTATCGTAGCCCTTCAACTCACCCACGGCTTGCGCCGTGGGCTGAAATCTTTCGCCGCTTCGCGGCTTCTTGCTTTCTTCTCCAGCGCTTCTTATTTTCTTCTCCAGCGGCTTCTTACTTTCTTCTCCAGCGGACGCCTTCTTTTGTGTTTTCTACGATGATGCCGGCGGCGGTTAGTTCGGCTCGGATGGCGTCGGACTGTTTGAAGTTGCGGGCTTTGCGCGCGGCTTCCATGTCTTTCAGCTTTTGATTGATTTGGTCGTCGGTTAGCTGCGCAGTGCCTGCTAAATCCTGAAGCTCTTGGCTGATATCTTTTTCGCGGCCTTCGGCTTTGGCCCAGTCGAGGATCGCTTTCATTTTTGGCTGATCGTCGTCTTTGAGGACTCCGAAGATGGCGTCGAATTGGTCGAGTGTTGCTAGCAGGGCTTGCGCGTCTTGTTGTTTCACTTCTCCGGCATCGAGCGCGGTGTTGGATTTGCGGAGCATGTCGAAGATCGCGCCTTGGGCCTCGGCGGTGTTCAGGTCGTCGCTGAGGGCGGCGGTGATGGCTGCGGCGGTATCGGCGGCGAGCTTCGCGATCACGGGGTTTGAGCCCGGTGCGAGCTTTCCCCCAGCGGCTAAAGCCGCGTCATGTATGGCGGCTGACGGCACGACTGAAGTCGTGCCCTTACCGTTCGTGCCTATCCCCGCATTTCCGGGTTCGCGCTTCGCGGTCGCGGAAACGCTGGTGGGAACAGTGCCCAACGCGCTGGTCAGGCGAAATTTGAAGTTGCGGAGCTTTTCTACGGAACTGGCGGCGGCTTGGAGGCCGTCGAAGGTGAAGTTTAGCTGGTTGCGATAGGGGACCTGGGTTAGCAGCCAGCGGATCGAGGATGGCTTGTGGCCCTTTAGGATCAGGTCGCGGACGGTATAGAAGTTGCCCAGGCTCTTGGACATCTTCTGGCCTTCGACGAGGAGGAAGCGCGCGTGGAACCAGTACCGGGCGAATTGCTGGCCGCTAAGCGACTCGGATTGGGCGATTTCGTTTTCGTGGTGGGGGAAGATTAAGTCTTCGCCTCCGGCGTGGAGGTCGAAGCTCGGGCCTAGTTCTTCCATCGACATGACGGAGCATTCGATGTGCCAGCCGGGGCGGCCGGGGCCGATTGGGGTGTCCCACGTGGCTTCGCCGGGCTTGGGGGCTTTCCAGAGAGCGAAGTCGCGGGCGCTGTCTTTTTCGTATTCGTCGACGTCGACGCGAGCGCCGTCGGTCATGCCTTCGAAATCTTTTTTGGAAAGCTTGCCGTATTCGGGAAATTTCGCGATGCGGAAGTAGTAGGAGCCGTCGTCGGTGCGATAGGCGATGCCCTTGTTGACGAGCTCAGCGATGAACTCAGCCATCTCCTGAATGTGCTCGGTGGCGCGGACCAGCGTGGGCTGGGCGATGTTGAGGGTGGCGGAGTCTTCGAGGAAGGCCTGCGCGTATTTTGCCGTGTACTGCTGGACGGTGACGTTGTCGCGGGCGGCGTTGCGGATGATCTTGTCGTCTACGTCTGTGATGTTCATGACGTAGTTGACGTCGTATCCGGACTGGAGAAAGAAGCGGTAGAGAAGATCGACAGCAATGAAGGTGCGGAAGTTGCCGATGTGGCCGTAGTCGTAGACGGTGGGTCCGCAGGCGTACATGCGGACGCGGTCGGCGTCGATGGGATGGAAGTCTTCGATTTTGCCGGAGAGAGTGTTGTAGAGACGAATGGGCATGAGTTCGTATTGAGCGAAGTTTTATTCTAGGGAAGGTCGCGGGAAGTTGCTACTTGGATTCGGGCGGGGGGCAGGGCTGGAGCGCTACCGTCGTCTTTTCTTTACCACAGAGGACACGGAGGTCACTGAGAACATCTCAAGGGAGCGCTGGGCCGAGGGCGGGGCGCCCTCGGGACCGCCGGCAAGGTGCCGGCGCTACGATCGTGGGTGGTTGCGGGTCTCGAACTGGAGCGTGGTGCGCGGGCGGGGAAATCAGTGGTAAAGTTTTAGGCGACGGCCCTGTAGCTCAATTGGATAGAGCATCAGTCTTCGGAACTGAGGGTTGGGGGTTCGAGCCCCTCCGGGGCCGCCAGGATGTCACGGCTCGATTTCGCGCGCCAAACCAACAAACAAATCTAATCTCCGTAGAGATCGGACTCCGGGATCAGAGGGTCGGGGGGATTTCCCTGCTTGGCACGATTGGCGGCGGTGAACATTGGGCCTCTGGCTTGGAGTTCTGGGGCGAAGCGGAGGAGGCCGATGGGTTGGGGCATATCGTCGTAGATGGCTTCCATGCCGCCGGTCATCAGGTAGGTTTCGTGCCAGAAGCCCGTGCCTCCGGAGTTTTTCAGAAATGATTTCCACCAATCGCTATGGGGCTTGGAGCGGGACCAGGCGAGGAGCGAATCCATGTCTCGCCAGTATTGGCGCATGCCGATGTGGGGCGGAAAGAGTGAGTAGACGATGGGTTCGTGGAGGAGGAGGCCGTCGGGCTTGGCGGCTACCGAGGAAGAAATGCCGGAGCCGAGGCCGAAGAGAGTCTTCAGTCCGGTGAGGTGGTTGACGCGAATGCCCAGGTAAATGACGACCAGGTTGGGGAAGCCGGATAGATCGACGGTGCGGCGATTGACTTTGGTGGGCATGGGAAGCTCCGAAGACTCGATTCTAGTTGGCGACGTGAGTCAGTGCCACGGGGATGAGGACGAAGTCGTCGCAAGCAATAGAAGCTCACCTCAGGCGGTGAAGCGCAACACAGTTCCCGGGCGTTAGCGGGACGACCAAGGTCGTGCCCTTCCCGAAGGGCGCTCCAAACTGATCTCTTCGCAGCCCATTGAGACGATCGTTCCTTAGTTTTTCAGTTCGGGGACGTGGCCGTGTTCGCGGAGGCGGTGTTGCACAAGTAGGGCGTAGTGGATGGCGGACACGATGGTGAAGATGAAGGTCGCGCGGAGGAATGTGGTGCGGGCGATCCAGATCCAGCGAATGGGGAAAACCAGCAGGAGCATGACGAAGAAGATGGCGCCGACTTGGGCGAAGGTGTTGGCTTTGCCGAAAATGCTGGGACGGAAATCGCGGAGGCCGGCGATGGTGAAGAGTACTCCGCTGATCAGGAGGATGGAGACATCGCGGCTGAAGACTACGACCGTGTATTTCCAGGGGATCATGTGTTCGATGGAGAGCACGAGAAACATGGTGCTCATGAGGAGTTTGTCGGCAATGGGGTCGAGATACTGGCCTAACAGCGTTTGCTGATGGAGGGTGCGGGCGAGTAGGCCATCCAGGACGTCGCTGAGTCCGGCAAGGACGAAGAGTACGAGCGCCCATTTGAAATCCTGCTTCACAACGTCGATGACGATGAAGGGCAGAAAGATCATGCGCAGCAGCGTGAGCTGGTTGGGCGCGGTCAGGATCTGGCGGAGCTTCACTTGGGCTTGGCTCCGGATGGATTGTCCGACGGCGGATTCTCTTTCTCGTCGGGCGCGGACGCGAGGAACTCACTGACCAGGATGGGAGCTGGGTCGTGACCGGTTTTCTGGGCGAAGCGCTGGGCTAGCGACGGTAGAGTGCCTTCGGGGAGATCGAGTTCGAGGCGCTCGACGCGATGCATGGGGAAGAACATCACTCCGGCGGCCAAGGGCTCGCCGTCGCGAATCTGGGTGACGAAATCATCGAATGAAGAAAGATCCACACCGCGGAGGCTGAGCCCGACGGCGGAGAGATGGAGGATCGCGCCCCAGAATTTTTCGCGCGGGTTGGCAAGCGTGGCGATGACGACGGTACCGGCCTTAAAAGGCGCGGCGGGTTGAGGTATCTCGTAAAAGCTAGTGCTGGGCACGAAGCGATTGTCGTCTGAGGGGCGGGGGAAATGCAAACGGGGGTATGGGAACTCGCGGCAGAAAAGCTTGAACCACTGAGGGCACGGAGAGCACGGAGGGAAATCTTTAGAATCGCGCGTGCTTTCTAGCACCCTTTTATCAGTACTAGGTTCGTAGCTTGGTCGCCGTCAAAGACGACCATCCACGGACTGCGCCCGAGGAAGAGGACGTCCTTGTCCTTCCAGGACGAGTTCTGATAACACGCCCTGAGGTATGGCGAAACATCTTGAGGCGACAAAATCGATCCGAACTTATCTCGTAACTGCGCCTTCGTTTTGCCGATAACTAGTTTTTCTCGAGTGCGATCACCGACCATTGTGCCAGTCGCCGCGTCGGGGTTCAGTTTGTAGAGGTCGGCCTTCCAGAGAACGTACTTGATGTTCTTGGGGTCGGGCGACGGATACATTAGCACCCAGCCGCCGAAGAAAACGACAAGAACAATGGCAGTGCCCGAGAGAATCAATGTCAGCCGTTTCATACTCTTTCCTGCGGTCTGCTAGTGTTCCGTCTCATTGCGTACCGCCTTCAAATCAATCCCCACCTGCTCGGCCTTCTTGTAGAGATGGGAACGCTCCAAGCCTAACGCTCGCGCTGTGTTCGAAATTTGATTGTGATTTCGTTTCAGTTCGCTGAGGATGGTTTGCTTTTCGAAGTTGCGAACGCGATCGGCTAGAGGGCCGGATCCGGCAAAGGCGGAGTCTGGCGTGGTTGCGGACGTGGGCAGAGCTAGCTCGACGGTGTCAGCGGTCACTTCGCTCGTTGTTGCCAGCAGCATGAGGCGCTCAACGGTGTTGCGGAGTTCGCGGATGTTGCCGGGCCAACTGTGGTGCTGGAGGGCGGCGATGGCTTCGGCGGTGAAGGGCATGGGCTTCCAGTTGTTGGTGGCGCTGACCTGGGCGGCGAAGTGTTCGACTAATGCGGGGATATCTTCGCGGCGCTCGCGTAGAGGTGGCAGGCGGAGCGGGAAGACGTAGATGCGGTGGAAGAGATCCTGACGGAATTTTCCTTCGCGAGACAGGGCTTCGAGATCGCGGTGCGTGGCGACTACTACGCGAACATCGACGGCGATGGCGCGGTCTCCACCGATGCGCTCGACTTCTCCTTCTTCGAGAACGCGAAGGAGCTTTGCCTGCATGGTGAGAGGCATGTCGCCGATTTCGTCGAGGAAGATGGTGCCATGTTGGGCTTGCTCGAACTTGCCGAGATGACGGGCGGCGGCTCCGGTGAAGGAACCTTTTTCGTGGCCGAAGAGTTCGGACTCGATGAGTTCGGCGGGGACGGCGGCGCAGTTGAGCGTGACGAAAGGAGCGCTGGCACGCGGGCTGCGCTCGTGGAGTGTGCGGGCGACTAGTTCTTTGCCGGTGCCGGTTTCGCCGAGGATCGCTACGCGCGTTTCACTGGAGGCTACGCGCTCGACCTGCGCCATCACGCGGCGCATGGTCTCGCCCTTCCAGACGATTTCGTGTTTGCCCAGGCGGCTTTGTAGGTCGCGGTTTTGGCGTTCCAGGCGTCCTAGCTTGAGGGCGTTTTCTACTGTTAGGAGAAGCTTGTCGGTGGAGATCGGCTTTTCGAGGAAGTCGAGCGCGCCCAGGCGAGTGGCTTTTACCGCCATTTCGATGTGGGCTTGGCCGGACATCATGACCACAGGGGTGACGACACCCTGCGTCTTCAATTCTTCGAGCAGAGTCAGGCCGTCTTTGCCGGGCATGACTACGTCCGAGAGGATCAGATCGAAAGGCTGGGTGGTGGCCAGTTCCAGGGCTTTCGCGGCGTTGTCGCAGACGGTGGCTTCGTGGCCTTCGAGACGGAAGGCGCGGGAGAGCGAGGCCAGGGTGTTGGCTTCGTCGTCGACAATTAGCAGATGGGCTTTGTTTGGCACTGTGAATGACCTCTCAGACCATGCTTAGTGCATCCAAAATCTAAATCTACCGCCGAGACGCCGAGGGCGCCGAGAAATGCAAAAAATAGTTTCCCTCGGCGTTCTCGGCGTCTCGGCGGTGAACTCGGCCTTCATGACGGCAGCTCGATTTGAAACGTTGTTCCCTTCTCTTTGGTACTCTCGACTGAAATTTTGCCGCCGTGGTCGCTTACTACTGATTGGACGATTGCCAAGCCCAGGCCTGTGCCGTGTTGCTTCGTTGTGTAATACGGGGTGAAGAGGCGCGCACATTCTTCGGGCGTCAGGCCGGAACCGGTATCGGACACGGAGATGGCGACACGACTTCCGGATTCTCCGGAGCCTAGCTTCGCGGTACGGAGGGTGAGTTCTCCGCCTTGCGGCATGGCGTCGATGGCGTTGAGCACAAGATTCGAGAGCGCGCGATGGAGCAGGTCTGGATCGGCGGAGATTTCGGGCAAGTCCGTAGCCAGGTCGGTGTGGACGGCGATGTGGTTCGTGCTCTGGAGTTGCGCCTGAAAAACGCGCAGGACGGAGTGCAGCACTTCGTTCACCTGAACGGGCTGGCGCTGGGGCTGCGGCATTCTTGAAAACTCGCTGAAGCGGCCGATGATGGTTTTGAGATTGTTGATTTCGGCGAGCAGAGTGGTCGTGCTCTCGTGGAAGACTTCTTCAAACATCTCTGGTGATTTTTCTTTGGCACGGAGCAAGTTTTCGACGGTGACCTGTAAAGGGAACAACGGGTTCTTAAGTTCGTGGGCGAGACGACGGGCTAGTTCTCGCCATGCGGCTACGCGTTCGGCCTGGACGGCGCGATCTTTTTGTTGCAGGAGATCTTCGGTCATGCGGTTGAAGGCGGTGGCAAGTTCGCCGAGTTCGTCTTTGGATTCGACGTCAACCTTGGTGGCGAGATCTCCGGCGGCTACTCGACGGGCGGCCTCGGCCAGGGAAATTACGGGGCGCGTGACGCGGTTGGCGAACCACAGACTGGCCAACAAGGCGATCAAGATGCCTAAGCCGCCGACGAACATGGCGGTGGAGATAACGCGGCGCTGAAGTTCGATGAGCGGACGGCGGGAACTGCCTACTAGCAAAATCCCCAGCACTTGCTGGTTCTGGCCGCTGAGCGGGATGGCATAGAAGACTTCGGAGGATGCGGAGTCGGACGACCAGTCGATTACGGTTTGTGTTTCCTGCCCGGTGCTACGAACTTTTTCGATCAGCGGGGCGAGACGGTCGGCACCGGACGCGGGACCGTTCAGGTCGCGAAGGGCCTGCGCATTCCACTTCGCATCGAGATTCTGATAGAGGAGGACGCGGGTTCCGGCGGGAATGTCGAGGGTGGAGAGAAATCCCTGGTCGAGGCGTTCGCCGCCAATTACGAAGAGAGGCTGCTCGCCGACGTGGACGGCGCGAATCGCGAAGAGGCCGAGGGTCGGGCCGTTTGGAAGTTCTTCGCGCTTGAGAAATGCGCTTGAGGGTCCGGAGACGGAGGCTACGGCGGGCTCGAGGTATCCGAACTTGGCCTGCCACTGGGCGGAGGAAAGGATGGTGCCCTGATGGTCGGTGAGTTCGAGGAAGTCGAGTTGCTGCTGGGCGGCGAGGGCGCGGGCCTCGCTGGGATACGCGCTGGTGTTGTTCTCGCCTAGCGATGACGGGCCGCGATTAATCTCAAGAGCAATGCGCTGCGCGGTTTCGCTGGAGGCGACGGCATCTACTTTGCGGGCGATTTCCTGGCCGCGCTGCTGGAACTCGGCGCGAAATTGGGCGGACACGGATTTCGCGCGATCCTGATTGGCCTGCTCAAACGACTGGCGCATGGTGCCGTAGATCGACACCGACATCACGGCGACACAGAGGAGGATCGTCGTGGCGAAGAGCAGGAGCAGTTTTTGGCGGAAGCTCATCGCGAGTCCTCCAGCCATGCGGAAAAGAGGTTCCAGGCGCCGATTGAGTCGGGAACCCATGCGCGGACGCGCGAGCCTGCAGCGCTCGCAATGGGGATGTGGAAGAGAGGAATCACGCTGTTGCCATCGAGCAGGGAGCGTTCGGCCTGGTAGAGACCTTCGACGGCGTTGCCGTGAAGTACGGGCGCTGAGAGCGAGAGCTGACGGGCGGTCTCGCGCAGGGTGAGCGCGGGATCGGGGCTGGGCAACACGAGACGAACGAGGCGGACATCGTCGGGACCGGACAAGGAAACTTGGACAGTGATTCCGGCATCGCGGGCGTTCAGGGCGATGCGTTCAGCGATGAGCTGCGCTTGCGGATCGCGCGGGTCATAGCTGAGCGTTAGCGCTGGCTGACGAGAACTGGCGAGAACTGCTTTCGCGCGCTGGACGTTGACTTGCGTGGGAAAGGCGGCGGAGTAGCCGGTCATCCAATTGGGGAGGATGCTGGCAGTGGGTTCGGCGGCGCCTTTCAGGAGAACTGACTGGATGGGCTTGCGGTCGATCGCGAGCGCGAGAGCTTCGCGCTGGCGAACATCTTGAGCCTTGGTGTTCGGGGTGAAGACTAGCGCCATTAACGAGAGTGGAAGAGTGGTGCGGACGCGGGGGGACGGATTGGGCTGAGGAGCGGCCTCGATGACGTCGGCGCGGCCGAGATCGAGGGCGACGGCTTGGTCGCGCAAGGATTTTCCGAATTCGATTTCGATGCTGTCGAGGTAGGGGCGTCCGGACCAGGCGTCTTCGCTGGCTACTAGTTTGAGACTTTTGCCGGGTTGAAAGTCGGCGACGCGGAACGGGCCGGTGCCTATCGGAATGCCGCTCGCGGAGCGGCTGAGAAGGAGATTGCGCGGCAGGGCTAGTTCGGCGAGAAGGCTCGGAGTGGAAATGTCGGTATCAATGGTGAGGACATCGAGGGCGGCGCGTGCGTTCCACTCGGGATGAAGCGTGACTAATATTTGGGCGATCAAACTGGCGGAGGCGTTGGTGCCGTCGTGAAACTTGGCACCGGGACGCAATGTGAATTGCCAGTGGCGGGCGGTGGAATCGCTTTGCCAAGAGACGGCGAGCGCGGGTTGGGGGCGATTTTGCGCATCGACTTTGACGAGATTGTCACCGATCAGGGCGAGCACGCGGGCTATGTCGAAGTAATCGTTGGGCGCGGCGGAGGTGGGCAGATCGAGCGTCGTGGGCGCGGATTGCATGGCGACGCGCAAGGTTCCGCCGTAGTGCGGGCGTGTGGCTGCCACGGCGACTGGAGCCAGACTCAGCAGCGCCAGACTAATTAGCGCACGAAATGGAAATACGATTCGCTTCATACCAACCTGTATCTTCACGTTTTACGATTGCGGTGGCACTAGTTTGATTCGCGTCAGACCAGAGAGCGGCGATCGTGCCATCGAACTCAAGCGTTGAACTGACGGCGACGGGGTCGCGATCGGGAATTTCGTAGGCGCGCAGCGTGTCATGGTCGGGCGTGCCGCTTTCGGAGACCAGCAACTGCGTGCCGACGCCACAGTTCGAGTGGATCGACGCTAGATCGCTGCCACTGTGTCCTCCGCGAACCGACTGATCCGTAAAACCGTCGACTAAGTGAATCGAGCCGTCTGCGGCCGCTAGAACCCAGAGCGTGTAGTTCGAGCGCGGCAGTGGGGCGGCACTGTAGAACGACGGAACGTTGGAAATCTTGCCGATGCCCGGGGCTAGAACGCCCGTAAAGAAATTGCGCGCGGGAGCGAAGAAGGCGCGGACGGCGGTTGCGTTGTTAAGAACATCTTCTTGAGGCGAGAGTGGCCAGGGATCGTCGCTGGCAGAACAGTTGAGTGTGAGCGGCGCGGTTGCGCTGGAGCGGCAGATGGTGCCGGGCAGGTAGGCGTCGAAAAGATGATCGCGGCGGAGGAAGAGGCGGCCACGGGTATCGCGCGGGAACGTGCGCGGGTGGTTGATGGAGAGCGAGGTTTCCAATTCCCAATGGGCGGACTGCTGCCGGTAGATGCTGACGCGAATGGCATCGAGCACGATAAGATGCGACCCTCCGGCAATTGCGCCGCCGGTTGTGTCAACTACGGCAGCGTCTAGGATGGGCTGCTCTTGGGCGAAGAGCATCGCCTTTTTCAAGGTGATCGGAAGCGCAGAACCTGCGGTGGTGGCCGAAGGCGGGCGAGGTAAAGACACCAGGACGATGCGGGGTTGGTCGGAGCCGAGAGAAACTTCGGCGGTCCAGACGTATTCGCGCAGGCTTTCGGAGAGTACGACGTTGACGTGGCCGATGGATTGGTCGGCAGCGGCCGTGCTTACACCGTAAATTCGCAGCTCCGCCTGGATCGCGCTGCGGACTTCGCGGACGGATTTGTCGTCGAGGGATGAACGGTTTGTGAGATCGAAGGCCAGCGTACCCGGTCCGGTTACGGCGGCGATGCGGTCGGCGAGTTGGCGGGCCGCGTCGGATTGGTTAGAGGCAAACAACAATGGGGGGAGCAAGAGGATGACGAGAAGCGAGGTCAGGCCAGTCAGCCGAAGGTCTGTTGCGCGTGATTCCATTTGTTGGTTGCGCTGATTATAGCTTGCGGTTTGCATAAGGCTTCTCGGTTCTGGGCTTTGGGCTCTGGGCTTTCGGCTTTCGGCTTTCGGGAGGGACGGGCGTTACCGCCCGTCCTTCGACAATTCTTGGTTTCACTTAATCGTTGGGGTCTTTGGGATCGGCGGCTTCTTCTGCTTTGGTTACCTGGTTTGCGGGATTCATGCCGCGGAGAACATCGTTGGTAAAAAAGAATTTACCGTCGGCGGGGACCATCATGATCTGTAATTTGTCGGAGAGGCGCTCGGCGACGATCTTGTTAATGAGCAGGGGATTCTGTTTCAGGATTTTGCTTTCGCTGGTCATGCGCTCGGCGTCGGCGGAGGCGGTCAAGCGAATGCGTTCGGCTTCGGCTTGGGCGAGAAGCTTTCGGCGTTCCATCTCGGCCCTGCTGTCAATCAACTTGGCCTCGCCTGCGGCTTCGGCGTTCTTTACCGTGGATTCCTTGCGGGCTTCGGCTTCGAGCTTGGATTGCTGAATCTGTTTTTCTTTCAGGGGCAGCAGGTATTGCATGGCATCGGCTTCGCCCTTGGCTTGGAGGACACGAACCGATGCCTGGCCTTCGGCTTGCTTCACTTCGCGTACTTTGGCGGCGTCGGCATCGGCTTCTGCGACCTTGACTTGCTTGACGTGGATTTCAGTTTCTACACCCATCTGGTCGTTCTCTTGTTCTTTCAATAACAACGACTCGAGGCCCTTGGCATATTCCTGTGGCAATTGGATGTCACGGAGCATGACCTCTTTGACGACGATGCCGTCAGCGGCAAGGCGTTTGCGGATCAAGTCGCTGGCGCGCTGGCGAACTTCTTCGCGCTTGGCGGAGAAGACTTCGCGAACGGTGTAGTTGGGAATGAGTTCGCGCCAGGTGGTCGCGACGACCGGGGGCACGATTTCTTTTTCCAGGGGTTGCGGGAGATTGGCTTCAATGTAGTCGAGGTGCTTGGGATCGACCTGGTAGCGAACGGTGATGGCCAGGCCGAGGGTGAGTCCTTCTTTGGCTTGCGCGTGGAGGGGTTCGCCTTTGACCGCGCCTTTGACGAGGGAGTCTTCGGAGATGCCGGTGGTAAAGAGTTGGTCGCGCGTGTTGAAGGTTTCGACGTGTTCGATCAACGGGGTAACGAAGTGCACGCCGGGGTAGAGCGTTCCGGCGAGCGTGCCCTGGGTTTGGCTGACGCGAACGCCAGCTTCGCCAGCGGACACGATGACGATACCGGCGGAGATGAGAATTGGGGCCCAAGCGAGCATGACCAAAGCGGCTGAAGTGCGCCAACGGATGGGTGGTTCGACGCCCGTGTTAGGAACATCTGGCAACAGGAGACGGCGGCGATAGGTGATGAGCAGGTAAGCGTCATAGCTTAGAATTCCGGCGGCGATTACGAACATCGCGATGCCAGCGGTAAGCAGCAGGTACTTTACGAACAGCATGGTGGTACTCCTTTTTAGTTCTCAGTTCTCAGTTCTCAGCGCCGCTGGTCGGGCCGCGGAGGCTGAGAACTGGGGACTGGAAATTTCGGTTAAAGTCTTTGCCCGGATTTCGCGACGCTCGACGGTGGGCGGCGGGCGAAGGCTACTCGGACTATGCGTCCGAAGATCAGTTCTTCGATCAAGAGCGAGGCGGCTAGAGAAAAAGTAAGACCGCCGAGGACTACCAGGCCTTGCATCATTGATTCCATGACTTCCTCCTTGAACCTGACTTCGATTTGCTGCTGAGACGCGGCTAGCCGCGTCTCTACCAAGAATTCGTGGCTACTCTGAAGCGCTCGCGTCATCGGTGCTAACTTCGGCTACCGTCTCGGTGCCGGCTTCGTCCGTGAAGAGCTGGGCAATCTGGTCGTCGCGCTCGGAGCGGATCTCGACCGGGTCGCCGACGTTGACCATTTCGAACAGCTCTTCGAGATCGCGCTTGCTCATGCGAATGCACCCGGTGGAAGCGGCCTTGCCGATCGATGTTGGCTGATTCGTGCCGTGGATTCCGTAACCCTTCGCGCTCAAACCCATCCATCGCGTGCCAACTGGATTGCCTTTGCCTGCGGGGATCACCTGGCCTTTGTGGTAGTAGGTTGGGTTGGGAACGCGGTTGACGATCTTGAAGGCGCCGGTCGGGCTCGGGGTTGAAGTCTTGCCGACGGCAACGTGATAAATGCGGATCGCTTTTCCGTTTACCAGGAGCGCCATTTTGCGGTCGGGGATGCTGACCAGCAGAAAGTGGACGGTGGTCTTGGCGAATTCAGGGGGCTTGGGCGCGGGGGCGACGGGCATCGAGGCTTGCAGGGCGGCGCCGCTGGTGGTGAGTACCGCGACCACAATTGCCAGGATCCAGATCGCCTTTTTCGCTGCTTGTGCCGCCTGCCGCATCGCCGTTCTCCTCTTGGTTCTGACTGCGTTTGTCTAGGAGAATGCATCTGCGCGACCATGAGTACGATGTTGAAAACATTGGACTTAACTGGACTAGGACCAGAGCGATTCGTGTCAGGCTAGTAGTGTGTGTCAGTGGTGACACAGAGCCCCGACTCGCAATCTGCAGGCGTTTGAAGCGCGTACTCTGTTTGTCACTTCCGAACTAAATCGGAATCTCATTCGTGATAAGGTCTGGCCTCTAGGGAAATTCTCATGATCGAGCGAATCGAAGATCGCGAACTAAAACGACAGAGCCGCAGACAGCTCCTTAAGCTAGCGCCCGTGGCGGTGCTGGGGGTGTTTGCCTTCCCAAAAGCAAGCGACTGGCTGGTGACCAAGGGCGTCGGGTTTAGCGATTGGGCGGCGGGAGCGTTGTTTCGACGGGAGCATCTGGCCCAGACATATGCGAATTCGGCCGTGGTGCCCTTCGAGAAATTTCCTTACAACGGGTATGACGTGCTGGATCCGGAAGTGGATCTGGAGAACTGGACGTTGACCGTTGAAGGCGATGTGCAGCACCCGGGCGAGTACAAGCTGTCGCAAATTACTTCCCTTCCGAAGGTGAACCAGAATACGCGCCACGTGTGCGTGGAGGGATGGGACGTGATTGGAGCTTTTGGCGGGGCTCGGATCTCGGACTTTCTCACGATGGTGGGGGCGAATCCGGGCGCAAAGTTTCTGGAAGTGGAATGCTCTGACGACTATTACGAGTCGATTGACATGCCTTCGGCGCTGCATCCGCAGTCGCTGCTTTGCTACGAAATGTATGGGCAACCGCTGGATCGCAAGCATGGCGCGCCCCTTCGGTTGCAGATGCCGACGAAATTGGGATACAAGCAGGCGAAGTATCTGGAGACGATCCGAGTGACGAGCGTGCTGAAGGCTGGCAAGACCGGCTACTGGGAAGACCAGGGCTACAGCTGGTTTGGGGGACTGTGATGGCAGACGGCGAGGAAAAGAAGATGCCAGCGACCCCGGAAGATGCGAAGCCAGAAGGTCCAGTACCGGCAGTCTCGAATGACCAAGCGGAAACTGCGCCGCATGCTGCTGTCGAGAGCGTGGCCATGGAGCCGGCTCCAGCGCCACTTTTGAAACCTGCGGCTGAGGAGCCTGCGCCCAGGAAGAGTGCGGAACTGGTGCGAGCGGCGTATGAACATCCTCTTCTGATTCGGATTACGCACTGGGTCAATGCGATCAGCTTGTTCGTGATGGTCACCAGCGGATTGCGAATTTTTCGCGCGTTCCCGTCTTTTGGTCCTAAGATTCCGCAAGAGATTTTGATCGACATCCCCAAGTCGCTGACGCTGGGCGGATGGCTTGGCGGGGCGTTGCAGTGGCACTTCACGTTCATGTGGTTTTTTGCTGGGAGCGGAATTGTCTATCTGGCGTATCAGGTCTTTAGCGGACACTTCCGCACCGTGCTTTTTACGCCGAAAGATATTCGCGGGGTCTGGCCGATGGCGCGACATTATTTTCTCTTTGGCCCGAAGCCTCCGGCGACTGGGCAATACAATCCGCTGCAGAAACTGGCATATTCATCCACGATTGGGTTTGGCGTGTTGTCGCTGCTGACCGGGATCGTGCTTTATAAGCCAGCGCAGTTTGCCTGGCTGGCGTTTCTCTTTGGGGGATTTCACCTAACCCGGTTGTGGCACTTCGCGGCGATGTGCGGATTCCTTTCGTTCATCCCCGGGCACTTGATCATGGTGGTGCTGCATGGCTGGTCCAATTTTATGTCGATGCTTTCGGGATGGAAGCGGGAACCGGAGTATCAGGAATGAGTGCATCGCCCATCACGCCGTCGATGCTCGAAATGAAGGAGAGGAATTTGTCCGCCGAAGTGGAAATAGCAAACGGGGAAAGGAATGCCGAGGCGGCGCTGATTGCGCGCGTGCTCAGCGGGGACAGCCCGGCGTTCTATGAATTGGTGCGCCCACACGAGCGCTCGATTTATGCGGCGGCCTATTCCGTGCTCGGAAACGAAACCGACGCAGAGGATGCTGCGCAGGAAGCTGTTTTGAAGGCTTACACCCATCTGGCGAGCTTTCGCGCCGAGGCCAAGTTCAAGACCTGGATCATCCAGATCACGCTCAATGAAGCGCGGATGAAGTTGCGTAAGGAACACAGGAAGCTGTACGAGTCGCTCGACGAGCAGCGTGAAGATTAGGACGGCGAGTACACGCCGAAAGATTACGCCGACTGGCGGCCGATCCCTTCCGAGGCGCTGAAACAAAAAGAATTGAAGGAGGCGTTGGCACGGGCGCTGTCGTCGCTGTCGCCTAAATATCGCGAAGTATTCGTGATGCGCGATGTGCAGAAACTGAGCATTGCGGAGACGGCTGCGATGCTGGGTATTACGGAGGCATCGGTGAAGACACGGCTGCTGCGGGCGCGGCTGCAAATGCGCGATGCGCTGGCCCCGGGCATCGATGGCAGTTGGACAACCGGACGCGAAGAATACAAGAAGGTGCGGCCATGGTAATCGAGATTCCTTGCGACGAGGTGATGCGGGAAGTTTCCAACTACTTGGATGGGGAGATTTCACGCGAATTGCGAGAGAAGATGGAGCGTCATTTTCGCGGGTGTCATCGCTGCAGTGCGGTGTTAAATGGAACGAAGAACGTGGTGGCGCTGATCGGAGACGAACGGAGTTTCCCGGTACCGGTTGGCTTTGGCGAGAGGCTGTATTCGAGATGGCAGGAGCATTGCAAGTAGAACTCAGACATCAAGGACTGCGCTGTGGATGAAAAAACAGTGAATTCGGCAGAGCAGGCACAGGGCGGCACGGTGGTTGATATCTCGTGCGAAGAAGTATTTCGTGCGCTCGGCGGATATCTCGAAAACGACATTGACACGACGCTACGCCTGCGCATGCAGGAACATTTCAAGAAATGCGGTCATTGCCGGGCGCTGCTGGACGGGTCGAACAACGTGATCCGGTTGATTGGAGACGGGCAGGCATTTCCCGTGCCGGCGGGATTTGGTTCACGGTTGTATCGCAAGTTGGAAGAGCACCTTGGGTCGAAGAAGAGTGGAATCTAGACAACCCGGTTGCGATGACTAGGCGCGGCCAGTGACAGCGAAGAATCTTGTCGTCGGGCCGGTGGTAGACTCCAGCGCGCAAACCTCAGCGCCTAAAGGCGCGTTCATACTAGAGTGCTTCCGGCACGCCTGAAGGCGTGCCCTGATACGAATCCACTTTCACCAATCCTACTGTTGCCAATCCACTTTCACCGCAGGCTGTTTTAGGGACTTTTAGTGTGCTCGTACCAGGTCTTCAAGGAATCTGCTCGGAATCCGTACGCCTTCAGCTTGCGCATTAGGACATACTCGTTCACCGGATGGTCATCTTGCATGGCCGGCGTGTTCGGATCGGCGGTCTGCATCTGCGCCATGGGTATTTCTTTCCTCAAAACGAAGCTCAATTCCTGTTCCGGGGTTGGATCAAACGGCCATTCCATGAGGTCGCGGACTGCGGGCTCGGGCATTCGTTGCAGAAGTTCTGCCGCGGTGAGATTGGGAATCGGTCGCTGGCTAGCGATGAATTGAAAACCGAATGTCGGGAAGTATTGAAATACTCGGACGTACGGGAACGATTCAGCTAGAGCCCGCGAGACAGCGCTGCGTACAACCGGGTCCCCCTCGGGCAACCACTGTTGCAGCATGCCATCGGGGCTCAGCCGTTGTTTGACGATGGTGTAGAACTCCTTCGTGTAGAGCAAACTCGATCCAGCCGCTTCGATCGGAGGTGGAGGATCGATGGTGACGACATCGAACTGCTCCGAGGAACGTTCCAGGTAACGCCGTCCGTCGTCGATGACGACATGCGACAAAGGCGAACGCAGGAGTTCGTTACCGTCTGAGTGGTAATACCAGAACATGCGAGGAACGCTGGGCACTAACTCTACGGCCGTCGTGGGAACTCCCCAGGAAAGCAGGGAGCGATAGGTTGTTCCCATGCCGAAACAAATGGTCAGAGCATTTTTCGGTGGACGATTGAGAAAGGCCATGGGTAAATGGGCCATCATCTTGGTGATAGCCGTCAGCGATGTGATTCCGACACCATTGACTAGCAGCCGCTTTTGTCCGTTTTGAGTGACGGCGACGATCGTTGCTGTGTTGTCGCGGAGTACTTCATGGTTCGGAAACTGGCTTTCAAAGTCTTTGCTGACCCACGCTAATTGCACAGCAAGCAACGCCACGGCGTAGGCGACCCAGCGTCGCGGTCCGCTCATTCGAGCGCCCGTAAGCCACTGGGGGTTCAGTCCGACCACGAGCCATGGAAGGGCAAACATACAGACCACCCAATGTTCGCTGGCAAGAGGCAAGAGCAGAAAACCGGAGAGTAGTGGGCCGAGAATACAGCCAACCACGTTGGTGGCATAGGCGGTGCCCGCGCGATCCGGGTTTCCGCCTGACCATCGATCGACCAGCATGGGGGTGATGAAACCTAAAATCATCGAGAATGGGACGATTCCGAGGATGGGACGAATCTCGGTGAAGACGCGGAACTGAGGGTCGCCTGCAACTACAGACAGAAAAGCACTGAAACCGAGCGCGAGCCAGATCAGTTCGGGTTCGCCGATATGCTTTTTGTTCCAGGCGCGATAGATCTTGGACCCAGCCAATGTGGACATTAGATACAGGGCAAGAATCGTCGCGAAGGAATACACCATAGTGCCCAGATACGGAGTTAGCTGCCTGATCCATACCACTTCCAAGCCCATGCTCGTTAGGCCAGTCGCAAATAGGAGGATGAGGGGGCGCCGGCTGCGCACGAGTTGGTCACTAGAAAGTTCTGCTGGCGTGTTTGAGGGAGCGGGCGCCGCCGTTTGCCCAACGCGAACTCTCGTGGAGAGCACGAATGCCGCAATCGCCAGCGCGAAGTTGCACGCAGCGCCGATCTTCAGAGTCCCGTGGAAACCATAGAGTTCAATCAGAAACAACGGGATGATCGCGCCGGCTGTGGCTCCGACAACGTTCGCCAGGTATAGGAAGCTGAATGAACTGGACGATTGACCCTGGATGTTGCGCTTGATGGATTCCATCGCGAGGGGAATGGTCGCGCCCATACAAGCGCACCACGGAACCAGAGTGAGCGCGATCCAGACGCCGGAGGCCAGGTAGTAAGTACCCGACGAAGGAAGCCCAATGTGCTCCAGGAGAGCACGGCCCCACTGGAACTGGAGGGGTACGAGAAGCGCCGAGATTCCGATTAAAAGTTCCGCGACGGCGTAGAGTCGCAAACCCAGAGTGCCGGCGCGATCACCGTAGCGACGAGCCAAACGTCCACTTCCCCACGACCCCAGGCCCAAGCCAGCCATGAACATGGAAAGCACGATGGAGACGAGGGCATTAGTGACTCCAAACTGGGCCATCGAAAGGCGGAGCCAAACGATTTCGTAAAGGATGCCGCAAAATCCTGAGACGAAGAAGAAAAGAAAGAACCACGTCATTCAACAGATCTCCGGGTCGTGTTGGAAGAGAGCAGGATGATTGCCTGATTTCCAGTGATGATCGATGACATCACAGGTCGCGCGCTATCACAATTGGCAAACTCGGGTCGGAGAATGACTTCAGTAATTCAGAGGGCGGGAAGGCTTCGATGTCAGCTCGATGCAGGGCGACAATGGAACTACTTCCCGAGCGCCTGCTTCATGCAGCGGGTGCAGGGAGCATAGCCCTTGGCGATCGCCTCGGTGGCGGGCATGGATTGCGCGGGCTTGTGGAGATCTTTGCAGGTGGCTTGATGAAACAGGTTGCCATCCGCATTCACGGAGACCGTTTGGTCCATCGATTCACGTGCGGGTTGGGCGTGTTGCGAGCGAACAGGGGTGTTGTGGGAAGTCGTGGCGAGGGCTACTGCACTGCCAACGACGAATAGAGTGACTACAACGTAAGCCCAAACACGAACTGCCATAGCGCGTTCCTCGCGGAAAAAGCCGCTTGCGGAATTCTACTCTGGCCGGGCCTTGGCAACCACCCTGCGTGAGGCACCGGCCAGTGTCGGATTTGAAAGTCTAGTGTTTCATCGAGTCGTCGTGCTTCATGTCGTCTTTCTTCATGGAGTCGTCGCTCTTTTTGTCTTTCTTGGATTTCTTGTGCTTCTTCTTGGAGTCCTTCGCCATGTCGTCGTGCTTCATGGAATCCTGTTTCATGGCATCGTCGTGTTTCATGTCGTCCTGCTTCATCGAGTCGCCGGATTGCGCGACGGCGAGGGCGCCGAACAGCATCAGAGTCGCTGCGAGTTGAACAAGAACCTTCTTCATAGTCGGAAATCTCCTGTGATTTGTTAAGTCGCCCTGGTGCGCAGAGCCATACCGTGAGATTCCGGACGAGGAAGAAGGTTACAGACTATTTGGCGAGACTTCCGGAGGCGTGAAACTGGATTTTCACGTCGTCGCCTACGCGAAGGAAAAGCACGCTGGGGTTCTTCATGCCCCATTTTGCGTAGGGGATGGTGAAGGAGGCCTTGGCGGTCCAGGTATTGCCTTGAACATTCATCTGCACAGGGAACGTGACTTCGTGCTCGGCGCCGTGGATCGCAAACTGGCCGTGGACCTGAAGCGTGGAGTCGCCCGTCGGGGCCAGGGTTCCGTCGGCGTGATCGGGGCGAAAGGCGATCTCAGGATAGCGGTCGCTCTGGATGACGTCCTTGTGCATTTTTTTGTCGCGAGAATCGTTGCCGGTTTTGCCGGTGGTGGCGTCGAAGACAATCTCGCCGCTGGCTTTGCCGGTCGTGGGATCGTACTGCAGAGCGCCGCGCTTTGAGGTGAACGTTCCTTCGACGGTGTGCAGGTTACCGACCAACGTGATGTCAGCGCCGCTTTTAGCCGGGTCGAGTTGGAGAGAGAGCGATTGCGCGGTTGGAGACGATTGCGCGAAAAGAAGTTGGGCGAGTATACAAACGACGAGAGCGAGCAGAGATATTTTCTTCATAGGTTCGCGCGGTTGGACGATTCCATTAATACTGTGTTTT
>Ga0302323_100001173_pt1 | contig 21242 bp, 16 predicted proteins | sample Fen_T0_3_FD_201950 | JGI IMG/M metagenome (GOLD analysis project Ga0302323, IMG submission 201950) | Peat permafrost microbial communities from Stordalen Mire near Abisko, Sweden - Fen_T0_3 | ecosystem: Environmental > Terrestrial > Soil > Wetlands > Permafrost | place: Sweden: Abisko... | reverse complement strand
AGGTGGATGATGTGGGCGCCGGCGTAGTAACTTCCGACCGCCACCATGTCCACGTCGTTCGGGGTGGAGACCTTCACCGAGACCAGCGCGCGGTCGTTGACTTCTTTGATCCAATCGAGGTGCTTCTTGTGATCCTCGACGGAGTACACGCTGTGGAACGGAAACGGCGAAAAGAGCGCGTTTCCGGCGACGGCTTCGCGCATGCGCGCAACGGCCGGGGTGTTCTTGTCACCCAGCAAGTGACCGCCGAGGCCGGGCTTGGCACCCTGGGCGTACTTGAACTCGACGATGGGCACGCGCTGGATGGTGTCTTCTCGCACGCCAAAAAGCCCGGTCGCCACCTGCGTGATCACGTGGTTGTCGTAGGGCTTCAAGCGATCGTGAAAGCCGCCCTCGCCCGTGCAGGTGAAGGTGTTCCACGCGGTGGCGGCGCGGGCCTTGGCCACGATGGTGTGAATACTGACCGAGCCGAACGACATGCCGCCGCCGTAGACCGGCAGATCGATATGCAGTTGGGGGCGACCGTCGTTGCGATGGTTGAGATCGAGGCCCGTGTCGACCTTCGCCGGGTCGACCACCTTGGGCGGTGTGGCCGGAAAGTCGAAATGAATTCGGTCGAAGCCCCCGCCCGACTCGCCCGTGCGGTGCTCGAGCCCGGCCTTCGGGGCGTGCCCGGTTTCGGCCATGTGCCAGGTCGACAGGATCAGATCCGAGGTCCAGCGCGGATCGCCCATGCCGTCGACTGTGGGATTGCGTGCCATCGACAGCGCCTTCTTGGTGCACTTGGCGACGCAGTAGTGGTCGGTCTTCGAACATTCGGGTCCGACGCACAGGTGGTCGCGCGGCCGCAACGAGAAGGTGTAGCCGTCGGGCTTGAGGTGCACGCCCTCCGGGCACAGCTTCGCGCAATCGCCGCAACTGGCACAGTCGGAAGACCGGTTGATCTTGTACTTGCCGAGGGCGTTTCGGTAGCGGTCGGGCATCGGCCGAACCACACGTTCGACCGAGGCTTGCGGTTCGCCACCCGCAGAAAATACCGGCGCGGGCGACACTGTGGATTGCGAATTACTTGCAGGCAAGGTCACCGAAGGCCTCCCGTTCAATGTCTTCCATGAAAATCGCGCGTCCCACTTCGCCACGCAAACGGCGGACTTCGCGAATACCCATCGCGCCCAGCACCTCGATCAGTTGCGAGTGCCAGGCGCTCATCAGATTGACCATGCGTTGGGCGGCGTATGCTGGATCCAGGTCGTCGGCTTCGGCGGCACAATGGTCGACATGGGTTTGCCCTGTGGCGCCTCGACATACCCGACAGCCGAGGGCGACCAAGAGCGCGGTGTCCACGGCAATCAAGTCGGCACCGCAGATAATGGTCTTTGCCATGTGCTCCGCCAGCGCGATGCCGCCCGAGACGATCAGGGTGACCTCGTCGCGCATGCCGGCCTTGACGAGCCCGGTGTGGATCTGGCGTAGCACGTCCTTGATATGGCGCGGATTTGAGGGACCGACCTCGCGACCGTGCAGGTCGGCGAACAGGTGGAACACCTTCACACCAGCCTTGCTGGCCGCAACGATCCGATCGACGACGGCGCCATCCATGGGGAGGCGAAGCGCACAGACCAGATTCGGGTTCAGGGCCTTCGCCTTACCGACCAGGGCCTGCGCCGACGGCCCGTCGACGAACTCGGCCATGCGGACCTTGGACAGAAGGGGCTCGGCAAGTCCCAGGCCTTCGCTTCCGATGAGCGGAACGAAATGCGACAGTTGCTCCGCCGTCGCACCGGCAGCCTCGGAGGCGGTTCCCACGGCCAGGGTTCCCAGCGCCTTGGCAGCGACCAATCGTGCTGTGCTGAGGGCCTTACCGCGGATGGTCCACGGCGGCGGATCCAAGATCAGCGGGATGGGCAGGTCGATGAGCCGGGTGGTCTCGCCAGCGATCTTCCCGTCGGCCGAGAACGACAACCGCATCGGCTTGCTACCCACGTCGACCGCCGTGCTGATGTACTCGCGGCCGTGGATGCCGTCGCGGGTCGGACGAACGATCTCGGACATATCGGTCCAAATGCCGTCAAAACCCGGGCCGTTGAAGCGGCCGCGGTAACCGGCGCCCGACACGGGAATACGACCACTGTCGGCCTGGTTCCAGGTCGTCGCCAGGATGTCGGGGCGCCAGTACTCGTCGCCCATGGCCATGTATTCGGGATTGAGGGCGATGCCGAGCAGGCCCTTGGTACAGCCCTGTACGCACGACAGGCAGCCGCGACATTCATAAAGCGGCACCACCGAGGTGGACGGATCGCGGTTGTAGGTCGCTTCCTTCTTGTAGGTGTCGTACACGCAGCGTGGCTTCACGCAGTTCGTGCAGCGCGAGCAGTCCTCGCGCCAGTCGATGCTGCCGAACTTACCGACGCGCCGAAAGCGACCCGGCGTCGCAGCAGCCTTGATGTGATACTTCTCCGGCATTCGCGCTTTCGGCCGGCTTACGCCAGACGCGCCTCCTGGATGATTTTCGGGACGAGCTCTTCGCAGCCGACGCTGATGATGTGAATTCCACGCACGCCCTGGATTGCCTTCAGCTTGGCGGCAATCTCCGCGACGATGGCGATCCCGGTTGCGGCCACGTCGGCGGCACCTTTGAGACGCGCCATGATGTCGTCGCCGATGGGCGGGAAGCCCGAACGAGCGCGCAAGGTCTCGACCTGGGCGACGCTGGTCAGGGGCAACACGCTGGCGATGATGGGCGCACTCGAATCGAGCTTGGCCGCTCGCATGGCCTTCATCCAGACTTCGAACGCCGCCACGTCGAAGACCGCATCGGTCATCAGGATTTGCGCGCCGGCGTCGATCTTCTTCTTCGCCTGCAGCACCGCAAGCTCGACCGGCTTCAGGAAGGGGTGAACAGCTGCTGCAATGCCGAAGTGTGGCGTCGAAGGAAGCTTGTTGCCGTCGAAGTCTACCCCGTGGGTGGTCATCCGCGACAATGCCTGGCACAACTGGACCGCATCGATGTCGAAGGCCGCGGCAGCCTGCGAGGCTGCGCCCAACGTCTGATGGGCACCGTTCAAGCACAGGAAGCTCTTGATGCCGAGTGCCGTCGCGCCCAGCACGTCTGACTCGAGGGCCACGCGGTTGCGGTCGCGCGTGATGAGCGACAGCATGGGCTCGAGCTTCTCGCCAGCGAGCAGGGCCGCGCAGGCCAAGGCCGAACCGTGCAGCTTGTTCGGATTGTCTGCCACGACCACTCCGTCGAGCGACGACGGAAAGTATCCGACGAGCTTCTTCACCGACGCAGGATCAGCGTCATGCGGTGGCAGGCAGGCCGCCGTCAGCGTCAGCTTTCCACTACCCAATTTCTCGGCCAGTTTATTCGTCGCTGTCATCTTCGCTTTCCACTTCGTAGGGTGATTCGTCCGGCAATGCGCCCTTGCGCATGGGATTTGGCGAAACGGTTGCAAGATGCGCGACGAAAGCATCGCGTACGGCCGCAACCTGGCGGCCTATGCCCGCATCCAAGATCGGCACGGCATTCGCGTCGAGTCCGAGCGCCATGTCTTCCTTGGCCGAGCCAGGCAAATGAAAGACCTTCAATCGCCCCTCACCGAGACCTATCTGCTTGAGCATGCCGTCGACGTGCAGGAGCCGACGGGCGCATCGACGATTGCCTTCCAGATGATGGCAATTGCCTTCCTCACAGCAAATCACGCTGATCGCGTCGGCCCCGTCCTCGAAAACTTTCAGAAAGTGCTCCGGTTGCAGACGGCCGGCGCACGGCACGACGATCTCGGTGACCGCGAATGGCCAACCGAAATCAGGCGTCGTGGGACGGCGGCGAATTCCCGACGAAGGAACCACGCCCGCGCGACCTGCATTCTCACAGATGTACGCGACGACGACGCGATCGTTTCCCGCCGCGAACGCTTTCCCGTTTCCCAAAGGAGCGCTGGCTGCCCCGAGGTTGCTCATGGCTCGTCCCCTTCAAGCACCGCCGTCCACAAATCTGCAGCGTCGGCAAAGGCTGCCCGAGTGGTCGGATGGTGCGACTTCTTTGTGGACCGATTTCGCTGCTGTTGGAACATCTTGGCAGATGCCACTGCGAAAGAATTTGCCCGCGCACGGTACAAAGAAAGACCGTGCATTGTCCACTACGGATAAGAGGCTCTTGAATTCTTGAACGCGAAAAGCCGGGCTGAATTGAACGAGCGATCTGGTCGAGTAACCGAGCATTAACCTCCAAGTTACACAGGATCATCTATATGTATGCAGAAAGTTACGCGCAAGTTACGCGGTAGAAATATATAACGGGACTCTGGGCGTGGGTTCGGCGAACGTAAGGCGAGCGTCGAGACCGCCTGTTACCAGAAGCGTCGAGGTCGCCCCTTGTCCTTCGATGGGTGGTTCCGGCCCGCCGAACTGTCGTCCGCCCCCGTTGATCCCTCTTCCTGGGACCCTTCGACGTCATCTTCGGGGTGCGTCGTCTCGGCGGCTGCCGTGCCGCTTCGGGCTTCCCCGCGCTTGGCGGAAGTTGGCTCGGACACGACCACGCCCGGCGGTGGCGTAGCCGCGCGTCCAGCAGGAGCGATCTCACCGCCCGCCGAAGGATGCTTGCGCTTCTCGGGTGCGTCGGCCGAACCGTGCGTGACCAGCAAGATGACCGCGGACACGACCAGCAGCAAGGCCGCACTGATGACCACGATGGGCACGTTGATCGACTGCAGGACTCCGCCCTTCACTGCAACCGACGGCGTAGGGGCGGATCTCCTGGGCGAGGAACGACTGCCCGTCGATCGCTTGAACGAGGGATCCCTGATCGGTGCGGATGGCTGAACGTCGAGAACACTCTCCGTCGAGAGGGTGAGCACGGTCTTCTGCCGAACTCTTCCGAGCCACGACGGCTGGGGCGGAAGAAATGCGGTCGACTCGACCCCGGCCGACACCCGTTCCGGAGGCAACATCGCTGTCGCGGAAACCGCGGGCAGTTGCGCGCCGGCCGGCAAAATCGCTGTCGGGCCTGTGGTGGGATGAGCATGAAGAGGCGTCGTCGTCGAAACCGAATCCGTCGAGGGGATGACCGCTGTGGCGCTGGTCCGGGGCGGCGACGCCGGCGACGAACACGGCTGCTGCTCGGCTGGACGAACGGGGAGAGGTATCACGGCGGGCGACGTTGCCGACGAAACAGGCCCAGGCGACGGCTGCGAAGCGACCGGCGTCAAATTGCGCGGGTGCTCCGCCACGGGGGTCGGACACTGGAAAAAACGCTCTAGGACAGTGGCAACCTCGGCCATGGCTTGCGGTCGGGTAAGTGGATTCTTGGTCAGCATCCGACCGATGAGCTGATCGATCGCCTGTGGAATCGATGGTTCCAGCGACGAAGCGAACGGTGCAGGATCTTTTGCATGCGCGATGATGAGCTCGCCCGCCCCGGCTCGCACAAAGGGTGGCCGACCGCAGATCATCTCGAACATGATGCAGCCCAAGGAATAGATGTCCGCCCGATGGTCGACGGTGCCGATGCCGCGGCCACTTTCCGGCGACATATAAAGCGGGGCCCCGAGCAGACTTCCCGTCTGGCTCTGGCGCACACCCAGTCTGAACTTGGCCATGCCGAAATCGACCAGCTTGACGAGCGGTCGCGGCGCTTGTCCGGCAGGGAAGGTCAAGAATAGCGCGTCCGGTTTGAGCGCCCCGTGGATGATGCCGGCCTCGTGCGCAGCACCGAGCATGGTGGCGACTTGCCACGAAAGGTCCGCCATGCTGGCCATGTCGGTGACCTGACCAAGATCAACAAGGGCATCGGTGAGGGTCTTGCCCTGTAAGTACTCGCCAATCACGAAAGCCTGACCACTTGGCAGCACACCACTGTCGAACAGATCGGCGACGCCGCTGTGGTTGACGAGGCTGGCGACCTTGATGTCGGCAAGAAATCGCTCGATGACGCCGGCGTCGGTGCACATCTGTGGGAAGAGGATCTTCACCGCAGCCTGCTCGCCCGAGTCCTTGTGCTCGGCGAGATAGGTTTCGCCGGTCGCACCTTCGCCGAGCTTCTGTTTCAGACGGTACGCTCCTACCAACTTGCCAATCATGACGAGGCTCCGGGCCGCAGGGGCAACGTCTCCCTCGCAGAAGGGGCCATGGGCTTGCCCTGGTAGTACCACTGACCGGGCCTGAGTCGGCCGTGGGCCTTGGCGTAATACGTACTCCAGTTGGCGAGCAACCCCGGCCGTGCCGAGGCCGGCAAGAACATAGGGAGAGTGCTGAGCGGAATCTCGCCCGTTCGAGCGCGCAGCTCGAGGGCCATCTGTCGCTGCGCTTGCAGGGTCTCGTCGGGCGCCTGCAGACAGGCAAGCAGGCCCTCCACCGACCACGGGTGACCACGCAGCATGCGCGTGTTTTGCATGGTCGGGCGGCCGCGAACGTCGTCCGCCCCGCGTCCCGCGATCATCCGGTGCACTTCAGCCAAGACGTCGGCGGCGACCACACCGTGGAGCCCATGCAACAGGGCCAGGGTCTCTGCGCTACCCAAATTCGCTGCCGCCAGCAACAGCGCCACGGCGTCGTCTTCGAATTGCCCCGCAAGACGCGTGAGCAACGCCGCATCGGAGGCGTCGCCGGCCACGGCCAAGGCATCGATGAGCAACCGATCGATGTCTCCAGCCGCCTGCGCTTCAATGGCCAAAAGACGGGCACGAACCTGGGCCAGCGCCGCCGCCGAGCCAAGCACGGTCGCGGCGAACAGCAAGGCATTCGACCGTCGAGGTGTGCGGGACTGGCTCGCCCAGGCGATCAAGGTGTCGGTGTCGAACTGCTCATCGCTCCAGGGCAACGCCTGGGCGGCCTCGACGGCGATTTCGTCCTTGGGGTGCTCCGTCAGCCTCCAAAGTTGCTCACCCGAAAGCAGCTTGCGCTCGGCCAAGAGCGGCAAGAGCAAGCCGCATACGGTCGGGTGCACGGGCACGTTGAAGACCCCGAGCAGCCATTGCAGCAACTGCTCGTCGGCCAATGTCCGCAACAACAATTGGCTGGTATCGGGCAGAGGCTGCTTGTCGGTGGCGGCTTTGCCGAGAAGGCCAATCACCATCTCGGCACCATGGGCATCGCCCAGGTGCACCAGGGCCGCGCCGGCCGCCAATCGGTCGCCGAGGCTCTTGGCATCGTCGGCCACCCGCAGAATCTCTGGAATGCGGTCTTTGCCCAGCCACTTCAGCGCGTGGACGCGCTTTTGCAGCCCCGCGTGGGCCAGCTCGAGGTCCGAAACCTTGAACAAGGGTTCGCTGACCACGACCTGAAGCATTTCCAGCTCGGCCGAATATCCGAGCAGCAGGAGACCCACGGTGCGAAAGTCGAGCGCGTCGGCGCCCGGGCGAATTCGACTCCTGCTGGGCCGCTCGACCGGTTGATACGCCGGCCGCTTCTCTTGGGCCGGCGCCAGCACGAGATCGGGCATCGGCGCGGTGGGAAGGGCCGTTTCCATCGGTCCCAGCAATGCCAGCGCCTTTTCAATGCCCTCCAGCTGTTCGTGGTCGGCGGGGCGGTCGGACCCGCGAATCAGCTCGAGGCAGGCGCGCAGCTCGGCAATACCCGCGACGATGGTTTCTTCCTGCGCCGGAACCGCCAGCCCCGAGAAGGCCTTGTCCAGGGCCTGCAGCCCACGTCGCAAGGTCGTTCCCAGCGCGGGCGACGTCCCTCGCCGACGGAGAAGCGGCCCAAGCACCTTGCTGGCCTGCCGAACCTGGTCCAATGCCATGGAAGTTGTCGCTGATCTTTCGTGACTACAGTGCACCGAAACGCAGTGCGACGCCAGCAGGCATTGTCACGCCGACTCCACCCCGCCGGGGCTATCGCTATCCTGCCCCGGACGCGATCCTCAGATCGAGCACGCGCAGCTCGCCGGTGTTGCTGCTGGTGTCCTTCATGTAGAGCACGGAGACACCGGCGGCGGCACGGGTCAAACCGACGTCGATGATGGCCTCCCCGTAGTTGCCGCGGCTTCGACCGTCCCAAAGCAATTGCCAATCGGTCCATTGCGTCCTGGCGGATGCTCCCACCAGGCGGAGGTCGGGCAGCAGCACGTACGCATTGTCGGAAGCATCGACGAAGATCTTCGCGCGGTCGTAGCCTTGGTTGACGTCTTGCCCGCCGAGCTTGATCTGCGTCTTGGTCCAACTACCGTCGGCAGCGCGCCACAGGTGGAAGGGTTGTGCCTGGGTGCGATCGGTCGCGCAGCCCGGCTGGTAGGTATCCGGGATGTAGCTGATCACGACGTGGAGCAAATTGTTGTGGTCGGTGATCTGGCTTTCCTGGTTCATCATGTCGCGCCCGACGGCCAACGGATCGATGACAAGGCCAAAGCTCGACACGCCGGCAGTCTGCTTGGAAGCCACCTCCGCCACCGTCGCGCCAGCGTTGTTCTTCCACGTGCGACCACGGTCGTCGCTGTAGACGTAGAGCGTGTCGTGGTTGTTGATGGCGTCCGAGCAATTGGCGATAAACGCCGTGTCCAGGTTCTCGCGCCAGGTGAAGGCCATGTGCAGGCGGCCGGCCTCGTCGTAGTCGAAGCCGTGCGGGTAGGCGTTGCGACTGCCACTGGTCACGCCGTTCTGCGTGTACGAACCGCTGGCCGAGGTGAATGGACCGACGTAGGACCACGCCCCGCCGACGGCGCTGTATTCGGCAAGCTGCATTTCGCCGTCGCCAGAGGTGCCAGTGCGGTAGGCCAGCTGCAAAGTCTTGGCGTCGGGGCGGATGAAATAGGGATAGGTCACGTCGTCGGTGGCTGCGCCATAGTTGGGCATCCCGGCCGACGGCGCTGCTGCGCCCACGTCTGACGTGCCACTGCCACCGAACACCGAATTGTCCCACGTCGTACCGGTCACGGCACCAGCGACGCTGCGGGCGTAGTAGAGCTGGGCGCCGTGCTGGCCAATGGCCAGGTGGAGCCGGCCGTCGCTCTCGGAGATGCCCATCGAGATGACGTTGTGGGAGTCCGCGCCCGAAGCCAGCTTGAAATCCACGTAGGCCCAGGCCCACATGCCGCCGGCCAGGCTTTTCGTGTCGAAGGTACGACGGGCCACCACCACGTTGCGGGCGTTTCCGTTGTACCAGGCCACGAACTGGTATCCGCCGAAGTACAAGATGCCGTGCTGTCGGTACGAGGCCACGTTGACGTTGGTATCGTAGCTCTTCACGGTCGTCGCGTTGGAGGACAGGACTTCGTCTCTCACCACCGTCACGGAACCAAGACTGGTCGCTAAAGTGTCGGGCGCACCGTCCTGGCCAGCCTCGACGCCGGTCGGTGCGTCTGCCCCTTGCGGAACCTCGGAGGGCGCCGGCACGTCGGGCGCGCTCGAGGTCTCTCGCAACCCCGAGGTCTCGGGCGACGTCACTCCGTCACGAGCGCCGTCGTCGGGGACGCGGACATCCGAGGCCATCTCGGGCGCCGACGCAAGCTCCACGCTCGAATCTCGGCCCGCCGAGGAGTCTTTGCCGACATCCGTCGTCGAAGCCAAGTCCACCCTTCCATCGGACAAGGCTGCAACGTCAGACAGCGGAGCGCGCTCCGGGCCCATCCCCGTGTCTGCCGCCTCTGCCAAGCGCTGGTCAGCGACTGAACCGTCGGCCGGCGAAGCTGCGGACGACTTCCCGCATCCCGCTGCAAGAAGCCCTGCCGTCGCCACAGCCAGCGACCGCCACATTGGAAAGCGCATTATGCGATGGAACATCACGGCAGCACGTTGGCTCTGCCGCCCAGCAAGCGCAAGCATTCCCACAAGCAAATGCCACATGGACCCTTTGGCCGAGAGGAAGCCACCGTGACCGCCGCCGACTTCTTGAACCTCGATGACACGGTTGCGGTTGGCCGACGTGGGGCCGACGGAAGTCTCCGCCACGCGACTTCCTGCACCTCGCGCCGGGAAGTGGGCTCATCGACAAGAGGGTAGACGTGGACTTGCCGTAACCTCGGCGCAGCGCCTGACCTGGGCGTCTACGAAGCGAAGTAGCCAAGCGCCCCCCGCCCCTGCCGCCTATACTACCGGCACTTTGGCTGCAAAATGGGTCGCGACCTTGTCGCTTGCGTTCGCCGTCTTGGGCCTCGCCTGCGGGAAGCGCATGGGTCAGGCCCCCACCCCGCCCACGGTGCGGGCCATCGTCGGTGGCAACGTGGCCACGACCTGCCAATGGCCGACCGCCGTCATCGTGGAACCCATCGGCTGCAGCGGCACCTTGGTTCATCGTCGGGCCGTGGTCACGGCGAAACACTGCTTGGTTGACGAAATGGGCAATCCCGATCCGCCCACCTCAATCGGCATCGGTGACAAAGTTTCGAAGTTCGAGAAGACCGTCGCCATCGCGAAGTGCTACGGCCACCCGACGAACGATTTCGCCATCTGCACGCTCGCCGAGGACGTAACGGGAATGCCCATCGTCCCCGTGATGGCAGCTTGCGAGATGACTCTTCTCGAGAAAGGGTCGGCCATCGTCGAGGCCGGATTCGGCGCCACCACGGCCGGCAACAACGCCACCTACGGCACCAAGAAATGGATCGCGGGAACGCTCACTTCCAACGCTGCCAACACGGTCGACATCAGCGTGACCGCGGGCACCCAGGACGGCGAATACTATGGGGACTCGGGAGGTCCGCTGTACTTTCACATGCCGGATACCACCTGGCGCTTGATCGGTGAAGACTGCTGCTCTGAAGACATCGTCTCGGCCAGCACGGCGCCCAGGGTCTCCACCTACACTTCGGTGCCCTTCCACGTGGCCTGGGCCGAGCACGAGACCGGGCTCGACCTGACCCCGTGCCACGATTCCGGAGGATGGGTCGGCGGGCAGGAATGCACTGGCTTCCCCACCGATCCGGACCGCAGCGTGGGTTCCTGGTCGAGCATGTGCCAAGGGCAAAACCTGCTACTCGCCGCCACCTGCGACGTTTCAATCTACGACGCCAGTGCGGATGGCGCTGACCGCACGGTGATAGACGCGATTCCTCGAACGGAGGACACGACGGCGGATCCATCCTTGGTCGATGGGCACGATTTCGACGGGGCCTCGCCGACCTCGGACGGCGCTTCCACCGACGAAACGATTGATCCCGACAGCTCGGTCGACAGCAGCATCCGCACGGACGACGGTGGATCCAGCAACGTCGGCGGCACGGGAACGGCCCCTGCCAGCGGCGGCGCCGGCGGCTCGGGCGGCACAATCGAAGGCACCGGCGGGACCACCCGCGCCCCGGGCACAGGTGGCTGGGCGATGGGTGGAACGCTCGGCAGCGCGGGAGGAAGCGTGTCCTCGAGCGGAGGATCGACTGCGCTGGGCGGCAATGCGACCGGCGGCGGACGAACGACGGAAGACGGCGGCAGCAAGGGACACGCCTCGCAGTCGTCGGGATGTTCCTGTCGATTGCAGAACGCCGGACCAGCGAACATGACGCCTGGCCTGCTGCTGGTGGTCGGGCTGCTCTCCGGCGCACGCCTGCGTCGGCGCTGGGGATAGGCGTTGCCCCCAAGAGTGGACCGCACAGTGCAGCCTCGCGTCGGACTGGCCGTCTTGGCTCTGGCCGGTGTCACGGCTTGTGGCGGTGGCAACAGGTCTTCATTGGGCCACGATGCGGCCGACGCCCTCGCCCTCGACGCAAGCCCGCGGGTTACGGACGCGATCGCGTTGGACGCGCCCACCACGTTGGAAGCAAACCTCGACGCCGCGGCCGATTTGCCGTGGGACACCGCAGTCGCACAGACGGGTGGCTGCACGTTGGCGGACGCCATTGCCGTGGACAGGTTGCCTGCCCTGTCGTTCGCCAGCTACCACGGCGTGGCCGACGTCTCGAGCTACTTGTCGTCCGTCGCCGCTGCGGTACCGGAGGTGGCCAAGGCCGTGATGCTCGGACAATCCGTCCAGGGACGTCCCGTACCCTACCTCGTCATCGATGCCACCTGCCAGCGGACCCCGCCCGCCGTGCTACTCGTGGGCACACACCACGGCGACGAATGGTCGTCTACCGAGGCGACCTTGGCGCACGTGGATTACCTTCTGCGCGGCGACGCCGAGGTTCGCGCCCTGCTCCGCAGCTATGCGTTCTATGTGCTGCCGATGCTCAACGTCGACGGCCACGAGGCCACCCCGCCGACGCGCGAAAACGCCCACGGCGTGGACCTCAATCGGGACTATGCCTATCCGGAAAGGACCGAGGCGACCGCGTTCAAAGAGAGGGAAACGCAGCTCGCCAAGACGCTGCAGGATCAAGTGGGCTTCCAGGCCGCCCTGACCTTCCACAGCGGGAGCACCAGCGTCTTGTGGCCGTGGTGCTACACGCCGACGCCCGCCGCCGACGACACGCGCCTGTCCACCGTGGGCGCCAAGACGGCGCAGGCGATGGGTTTCAATACCTACGCGGCGTCGTACCTCGACTATCCCACGCAGGGCGAGTACATCGACTACGCGTACATGAAGAGCAAGACCCTGGCGTTCACCGTCGAGGTGTCTCTGGTGAAGACCCCATCGGTGTCCACCATTCCCCAGATCGTGGCCACCGTCTGGAAGGGCACGTTGGCCCTGTTGCAGGCCCTGCAGTCGAGGCACGCGCCCGCGGTCGCCGTTCCATCGCAGATGATCACGCACGCGCCCCGGCGGGGCGACGAGCGACTGGAATAAGTTAAATCCCTGGCCGCAACTTCGACGAAAGCCAATAGAGCGCTTCCTCGTAGTCGGTGGTAGCCAGGGTAGGCAAGCCACGGCGGGTCAGCGCAGGCTCGAAGAACTTCTCGGTCAGGATGTCACTTTCCTTCAGCACCACCGCCAGACGTCCCACGAGACCCGAGAGGCCGCTCGCAGCCATCTTCACCAGCCCGTGCATGTCCGAAATGCTGAGCGTGACCTTGGATTCGCGAAGATCAACCAAGACCCGCTTCGGCTTCGAGGCCAGCAGAATCTCGCTGGCACGCTGGAAGAAAGTGGTGACCGAATTCTCGTCCAGGACGCCCGATGTACGCAGCAGCAGGTGGGCGACCGGCTGCTCGACAGCGACGGAGGTGAACTCCAGCGAAGGCGCCTCGGGCGGGGGCTCTACCGCGTCACTCATCCCAAGCGTTGACTGCGGCGGCGTCTCTTCAGACGTGCTTCCCTGTGTGGATTTTCGCTTCATCGCCTTAGAAACGACCGCACTGTCCGCGCTGGCGTAACAAATGGTCAGCGAGTACCAACGCCATCATCGCCTCCACCATCGGTACCGCTCGGGGCAGCACGCACGGGTCGTGACGTCCGCGCGCCTGCAACGTCGTCGGGTTGCCGTCGACATCTACGGTTTCCTGCGGCATGAGGACGGTTGCGGTCGGCTTGAAAGCCGCGCGCACCACAATGTCCTCGCCGTTTGAAATGCCGCCCTGAATACCTCCCGACCGGTTGGTCCGGGTTCGGACCCGGCCCTGCTCGGCAAAGAAGGCATCGTTGTGTTGCGAGCCCCGCAACCGCGTGCCGGCAAACCCGCTGCCGCTTTCGAAGCCCTTGCATGCAGGAAGCGACAGCAGCGCCTTGCCCAGATCCGCCTCCAACCTGTCGAACACCGGTTCACCCAGCCCGGCGGGAACCCTGCGGGCCACCGCCTCGATGACGCCGCCGACCGAGTCGCCGGCCTTTCGTACGCCGTCGATGAGACCGATCATGGCCTCGGCGACTTTGGTATCCGGGCAGCGCGCGATGTTCGACTCCACCTCAGCCCGCGTGACCTTGGCGCTGTCTACGTCAGCCTCGAGATCCGAGACCCGTAGCACGTAGGCGACGATCTCGACGCCCGCCAGATCCGCTAGCAGCTTTCGCGCGATCGCGCCCGCGGCAACCCGTCCGATGGTCTCTCGCGCGCTGGCCCGACCGCCGCCCGCCACCGCTCGGATGCCGTACTTGGCTTGATACGTGTAGTCGGCGTGCGACGGCCGAAACTTTGTACGCATCTCGTCGTAGTCGACGCCACGGGCATCCGCGTTCCTCACCAGGAGAGCGATGGGCGTGCCCAACGTCAGACCGTCCTCGACGCCAGACAGGATCTCGACCTGGTCGCCTTCGTTGCGGTGGCTGGTGATCTTGCTCTGCCCTGGTCGACGACGATCCAGCTCTACCTGGATTTCCTCGCGGGTGATGGGCAGGCGCGGAGGGCATCCGTCGACCACAACCCCCACGCCGGGGCCGTGCGATTCGCCCCACGTCGAAATTCTGAAGATCTCGCCAAAGATGCTTGCCACGTTGTTGATTTGGAGGCTACCACAGCCCGATGCCCGAAGGTTCGAGTCCTGCCCACGGTTTTTTGTGGAATCTCGCAGCGATTTTCTTCAACGTACGCCCATGAGCACAACGAACGGTCTGCCGCGCAAGTGGACTATCGCAGATTCAGCGGAGACGTACGGGATCCAGTCCTGGTCCAACGGCTATTTCTCCATCAATGAGATGGGGCACGTCATCAGCCACCCGCAGGGCATCGAGGCCGGAAGCATCGACCTCAAGGAGCTGGTGGACGAGGTCGTCCGTCGCGGAATCGGGCTGCCGCTGCTCATTCGATTCTCCGACATTCTCAAGAGCCGGGTCGTCGATCTGCATGAAGCGTTCCGCAAGGCCATGACCGAATACGGTTACAAGGGCGATTACCGCGGCGTCTACCCCATCAAGGTCAATCAGAACCGCTACGTCGTCGAAGAGATCACGCAGTTCGGCCGCCCTTACCACTACGGCCTCGAAGCCGGCTCGAAACCCGAGCTTCTGGCGGTCATGGGCATTCTGGACGACGAAGAAGCGCTCATCGTCTGCAATGGGTACAAGGACGAGGAGTACATCGAAACCGCCCTCATGTGCTCGAAGCTCGGGCGCAAGGTGCTGATCGTCGTCGAGAAGTTCTCCGAGCTCGAGCTCATCGCAAACACCGCCAACAAGATCGGCGTGAAGCCCCGCATCGGGATGCGCATCAAGCTGGCATCGAAGGGCTCAGGCCGCTGGGAAGGTTCGGGCGGCGATCGATCGAAGTTCGGCCTTTCGACCCGCGAGGTGGTGGAAGCCGTGCGCTACCTGCGCGAAAGGGACATGCTGTCCTGCTTCGAGCTCATCCATTTCCACCTGGGCAGCCAGATCTCCGCGATTCGCGCCGTCAAGAACGCCATGCGCGAAGCAGGCCGTTACTTCGTCGAGATCGTGAAGCTGGGCGCTCCGCTCAAGTACTTCGACGCGGGCGGCGGGCTGGGCGTGGACTACGATGGCTCGCAGACCAACTTCGCCTCGTCGATGAACTACACCCTGCAAGAATACGCCAACGACCTGGTGTTCAGCCTGCAGGAGATCTGCGACTCGACCGGCGTCGCGCCGCCGACCATCGTCACCGAATCGGGACGCGCGGTGGTGGCTCACCACTCGATGCTGGTGGTCGATGCCCTCGGTGTGGGCGAGTTCGACGTGGGCAAGTCGCCCGAGAAGCTCGCCGACGATGCCTCGCGGGTCGTGCGTAACCTGTACGACACCTGGCGCGATACCTCGAACAAGAACGTGCGCGAGACCTACCACGACGCCCTCGAATACCGCGAGGAGGTGCTGACCCTTTACTCGCTCGGCAGCCTGTCCCTCACCGAACGCGTGGTGGCGGAAGACATCTTCTGGGCTATCTGCCAGAAGATCCTCAAGCTGGTCCGCGAAATGCGGGAGGTTCCCGAGGAGTTCGAGGGCCTGGAACGCACGCTCTCGGACACCTACTTCTGCAACTTCTCCATGTTCCAGTCGCTTCCCGACATCTGGGCCATCGACCAGCTCTTCCCCATCATGCCAATCCACCGGTTGACCGAGGAGCCTACCCGTCGGGCCGTGCTGGCCGACATCACCTGCGACTCCGACGGCAAGATCGACCACTTCATCGACCGTCGTGACGTGAAGAACGTCCTCGAGTTGCACCCGCTGGTGGCCGGTGATGAGTACTACCTGGGCGTCTTCCTGGCCGGCGCCTACCAAGAAATCTTGGGCGACCTTCACAACCTGTTCGGCAATACCAACACAGTCCACGTGTCGCTTGCGCCGGGCGGGGGCTACCAAATCGAGCACGTGGTCACCGGCGATACCGTGACCGACGTGCTCAAGTACGTCAGCTACGCCCGCGAGGATCTGGTCGCGCGGGTGCGCCGGTTCGCAGAGCAAGCGGTACGTTCCAGCGGGATGAGCCTGGAAGAAACCCGTTCGCTCTTACGGATGTACGAGGAAGGGCTGTCGGGCTATACCTACCTGGAACGAACGTAAAGGGAGATTTCGCATGAAGCCTTGGTCACTGGGATGCAGGTTCTTTCGGGGCGTTGGGCTGGTGGCGTGCATTCTGGTCGCCGCGTCCAGCACCGCCCGGGCGGAGGAATCGTCGTGGGCCTTCCTGGGTTTCTCGCAAGAGGGCGGCTTCGCAGGCGTGGAAATCTTCGGAATGCACGGAGAGAGAGAATCCCCGTACAGCATGATTCGGGTCATCGACACGAGGGCCAACCAGTTCATCGGACCGCCCATCAGCACGTGTGTCGGGCAAGGTTGCGAGGCGCCAAAGACTCCCGATCCAAGCCTCAAGGACGTTCGGGCGTGGAACCGTGAAAAAGCCAAAGAGGCGCTGGCCAAGTATCACATCGATGCCAACCTTCAAGGCCAGCGGAACAGCCTCACGACCAAGCAAAGGGTGGTCGATCAAGCTTCGGGTGGGATGGCGAGAGAATCGATCCAGTTCCGGTGGCTCGACGCCGATTGCGTGCTGGTGCTTCAGGAAGTGCCGGCGTCGAATGGAAGGGATAGCGGCTCGGGACGTCCGCGCATGATCGATCTTCGACTGCAGCGGCCCGGGTCCGACATGATTCTGCAAAAGGACAATCGGATTCCGCAGTCCCGCGGCGCCGGTATCCACGCGTACGAAATGGACAGCATGATGACCTACGGGAACACCATCGTGGTAGTCCTGCGGTACTCACGGCCGGGCCACCCGGGTGCGGAAACGTCTCAGATGTTCGTCACCGCCGCCGGGCTGTGATGTCCGGCGATCAAGGCTCGGGCGCCGATTTCTTGCACCCTTGCGCGGGCGTGAACGGTCGTTCGGGATGGCGCGAGCGAAAGCTGTCGAGCTCGCCTGCCGTGTAACCGTCAACGGCGCCGCAGGGTAGTCGACGTCCTATGAACGACTCGATCATCTTGCCCGCGCGAGCGCCCTCGGACGTGTTGTCCATTTCGATCCACAGCTCGTACAAGATGCGCCTTCTCTCGCGCAGGCTGTAGCGCGTGTCGGCCCACAGCTCGTCAAGCCGCTCGGGAAAGCTACCCAGCGCCTCACGCATCGCTTGCTTGCGCGCTTCGATAGCCAGCGTCATGCGAAACTCGAACGTCGCCGACAGGAAGCGCGCCTTGTCGAGGGCGTTGGGATCCTTGCCAAGAGCACGCATGATTTCGTCGGTCAGATCGAAACTGCCGGAGACGGCGATGATGGTTTGCACGGGCACCGAGGCGCAAGACGACCAAGGCGGGCACACTTCCTTCGGCTCCTGTTGGCGCGTCGGACCCGGCGCTGGCTCGGGCGGTGGTAGCCACGGCGCGCGACGTTCGGTCGCAGGATCCCTGGCTGTGCGCCCGGCAGCAGGCGGTGACTGCGGCTTGCGCGCATTGGCAGCCCACGGAGGAACGAACGCGGTTGAGAGGCGCTTCTCCTTGAAAGTGACCGTCCCGTCCGCGGCCACGCGCGCCTCGAATTTCGCGTCCTGGTAAAAGTAGCCCCTACCCCACCTGTGCAGGCCGTAGCTGCCCTCGACCGCCTCCGCCGGCCGCAAACGGGGGGCCCACAAAGGGATGCCGGCGTCGGGGTGAACCCCAGCGTCGGGTGAGGCTGCGACCATCAAGATCAGCACGAAGCGAAGCATCGCCAGATTCTAACCACAGAGGGCGCACAGGGCACGGAGAGGAACGAGAAAGGGTTCGGATCGAGAGCCGGAACCCCTTACCCTCCGTGCCTCTGTGCCTCTGTGGTGAAAAAATAACCAGAGCACCGGTCATATCGCAGCTGCGACGAATTGCCGAAAGTTCTCACCGGCATCGTGGTGCGAGAACAGGCGCCCAAGTTTCTCTGCGTTCGATTTGATTGCTGGATCTCCAAGCAGCCGCTCAACGGCGCCGGCCACTGCATCAGGCCGTAGCGAACCGGACCTCAGCATGAGACCTGCCCCCTGAGCATCGATGCGTTCGCTTGCCAAGTACTGGTCGAGATTGGTCGGTATGCCCAGCACGGGCGTGCCCTCCGAAAGAGCCTGATAACCCGTCGAGCTGCCGCCGTTGTGAATTACCAACCGCGCGCGGACACACGCCGCACGTCCATCCGCGAATGGAACGGCACGGACGTTTCCTGGGACGCGCTGGCGGACCGGGTGCCCGGCCGTCGACCACAGGATATCAAGCGGCAAACGCGACAGAGCAGCGAGCACGATGGGCCCGCACCGCTCGGAGCCGGATGAGCCCATGGTTACGTAGATTGGTGTTCCCGTCTGGCCCCAGCCATCGGGCAACGTGCCTTTGGCCGACCAAGGGATAGCGCCAAGAAACCTGTGGGTGGGCGGCAGCGTTTGCATGTCCACCATCTCGGGCGGATCCGCGTAAAGAACGAAGTCCCCGAAGCCCAGCACGTCCAGGAGGTCGCCAAGCGGGGCGAGCCCTGCACGCTCTCGTTCGCGATTCAGCGGCGCGGCAAAGTAGCGAAACACCCACGGCAATGCCCTCGGGAAATACTTGGCCGCCAGAGGTTCGCCAAGCCATCGCACCACCGGATGATCAGGCAAGGGGAAGGAATCGCGCCGGGCATGCGGGCTCCAGTAGGCATTGATGAGGTTGGCCAGCGGGACCTTCCTCGAAGGCGCGCTGACCGCCAGCGACCATCGCAAATCCCCCACGATGAGATCCGGCCGAACCGCGTCGATCATCTCCAGGTCGGCCTTCACGTACCGCCGGAGCACGCGGGACGTGTACAGCCGTCTTCCGGCCGCCAGACGCGCCTGCGCAGTCGCCGCCGAGATCCCCCACAGCGGCCAGCGCTGAACGGGGAAGTCCACGTAAGTCGGAAAGTCCGTCGCCGCAAAGTGGATCTCGTAGCGATCCCGATCCAAGGCACTCGCAAGCATGGACAGTCGAACGATCTGCGCCAGCGTCACCGACTCGGAAACGAACAGGACGCGCTTGCGCCGAGACATCGGCCCTACCCGCCCGTCAGCGTCGCCAGCGCCGCCAATGTGATGGCCACGCCTTGGTAGCCACCCAGGTACCACAGCCACCAGCCAACCATCATCGTGCCGTGACCTATCAGGATGAAGACGTGGCTCCACATCTCGACCACGTCCGACTTTGAAGACAGATACCGCCGCCAGTGCATCACTTCGTCCACGAAGCTGTAGATGAACGACAGCAGGGTCAGCACCAGGGCCGGAATCTGCAGGTTGCTCGGCGTGGGATAGGCCGCGCATAGAAGGACGCAGCTTCCGATACCGCACCCGATAATGATGTGGTGGACAAGCCCCTCGCCGCCGCGGAGGTATTCCTTGTAGACGGTGCGGTGCCCGATGGTATCGACCGCGATGGCGAACGCGAAGATGGCGGCGCCGATGGGAAGGAAGTAGGCATGCCCGGGAAAGACAGCGCCCGCGCGGCGACCGATGACCAAGAACGCTGTGCTGGCCAGCGACAACCCAGCGATCAGCCCCACCCAGGCGACGTACACCACCCAGTCTCGCCGAGAGAACAGTCTGAATCGGGCGAAATACGTACCCAGCTCGTCACGAAATCCCGCCCGGCCGGAAGCCGGGGTGGCTTGCGGTACAGATGCCACCACGGTCACGCGTCGTTCAACCTTGAACATCGTCGAACCTCACCAGCAAGAGGGGAATCTTCGTGTCACGCGAAGGGCGTCCAATCCGCGCGATCAAGCCGACCAGCGCAGCCAGGGCAAGAAACAGCTTCCTCGGCAATGAAACCACCGCCCGCCCCAGCAGGACATCGAACCGGCGCCGCGCGATGGTGCTTCCGATGGCGCGATAGATGCGCCCGGCAGCACCGATGGCCAAGGCGTCGCGCCAGCCGAGATCCGCTAGGCCCGACAGACCCGATTGGTAGTAGGCGTCGGCCCGACGAAGAAGCGCGGCGACCGCGGTGGCCACAGGTTGGCTTCGCGGTTGTTCGCAATTGCCAGCAACCAGGGCTTCCCTCAACGCGACCGGCGGAATCAACTCGACAGGCAGATACTGACGGTCGCGGGCGAAGTCCTCCACCACGTCACGGGCGATGTTGGTGAGTTGCATCGCCATCCCCAGATGTGCAGCCGCTTTCAAGCAGCGTTCGTCGCGCACGCCCAGCACGTGACACATCATCAACCCCACCACGCCGGCCACCCGATAAGCGTAGAGGTCGAGCTCGGAAAGCGTGGAGTAGCTGGTCCCCGCTGCGTCCATGGCAAAACCATCGAGCAGCGACAGGAAATAGGCCTTCGGAATCCGTCGGCGCCCCACAAGCTCGTGCAGGGCGACGTCGAGGGGCAAGCACACGCGGCCCTCGAACAAATCGTCGAGCTCCCCGTGCAGCCTCTGCAACGCATGCCCGCATTCCCCACTGCACGCTTCATCCACCCAATCGTCGGCGCGCCGGCACCACGCATACAGCACGGCCGCATCGTCGCGGGCACGGCGACCGAGCAGCAGTCCCGCCAGGGCAAAGCTCTTCGACCCGCGGCTAAGAATCGTCTTCGCTTCCCCTCGCCCCTGGCGAAGGATCGCCGCGGGACTCGGCCGAAACGCCTCCGAACCGGGAAGCGCCAGTACGCGCGACGTCATGCTGCCCTCGCCTTCGCCGCGTCGGCCAACAAGATGCGAGCCGTGGCCTTGGCCGAGTTGATCACGCCGGGAACTCCGGCGCCCGGATGCGTTCCGGCTCCGACGATGTACAGGCCGGGGATCTTCTCGTCGCGATTGTGCGGCCGAAAGTACGCGCTTTGCAGCAGTCGCGGCGCCACCGAAAACGAGGCCCCCTGCCAGGTGCCGAGTGTGTTCTGAAAATCCAGTGGGGTGAAGACTCGCTCGGTGACGATGTCGCGCCGAAGACCCGGCAGCTGCCGTTCCAGATAGTCGAGAATCTTCTGGGCATAGGCGTGCTTGGCGCTCTCCCAGTCGATGGCCGCGCGACCGAGGTGCGGAACCGGTGACAGGACATAGAAGGTCTCGCCTCCGGGCGGTGCAAGG
>Ga0302323_100001171_pt1 | contig 21269 bp, 15 predicted proteins | sample Fen_T0_3_FD_201950 | JGI IMG/M metagenome (GOLD analysis project Ga0302323, IMG submission 201950) | Peat permafrost microbial communities from Stordalen Mire near Abisko, Sweden - Fen_T0_3 | ecosystem: Environmental > Terrestrial > Soil > Wetlands > Permafrost | place: Sweden: Abisko... | reverse complement strand
CATAGCTGAACATCCCCGTTTGCAGTTGCTGATCGTCTCCTCGCATTCCTGCTTCTTACCACGCCTCCCCTGTGGATGGGCAGTGGTTTTTCAACAACCTCTTAGATACCATCCCTCATCGATTACGACATACTGCCATCCAAAACTCTTCAGGTGCTTGTCGAGCCATTGGACATTGTCTTTGAACTGCGGCTCGGTGATGGTCAGGCTGTACGAATCCCAGCTGTTCCATCCCATGGGTGGGGTAGCCACCAGTGGGACCTGCGGCGATTGCGCGAGTAAAGCTGTGAGGCTAAGGAGAAAGGTCAGACTAACGATACTAACCAAACGTCGCATAACAAAGCCCTCCCGAGGCGTGTTGGGAACTGATCAATTTCATTCCGCATTCACTTATGTGGAAGCACGGTAAAAAAACGATAGCCGTAAGCCGGAACGTCCACCGGCACCGGATGAAACTGGTCCGGCAGATCTATGACTGCACCGGTTTGTATATCCACGATGCCGGCCGAATCCACCACTCCCAGATTCAGCCGCACTGTTTGTGGAGTGGACTGGAAGTTGTACACGACCACCATGCGTTCGGAACCATCCTTCGCAGTCTTCAAGATGGCGTAATACTTGTCGTCCGAGTTGGTGAGCAGTTGGATGCGCCTGGCTGTGGGGTACAGCGCAGGATGCTGTTGTTTCAAGTGCAGATTTCTGGCCTCTTCCGCATCGGGATTTCCCTGAGTTTTGGTGTAGACCATGATGCCCCCGACGCCCACGATCAAGGCTTGCTGTAAGTGGCGCTTGGCAGCGTCGGCGGCGAACTTGTTTGACCAGTGCGCGGAATACAGCGTCCCTCCGCTTTCCACGGTGGCATCATGCCACCCATGCAGATTGCTCTCCAACTTACTCGCATTGCCGGACTCGATCGCGGTCACATAGTCAGCGTAGTAGTCGTGCATCGTGTTGTAGCCTGCCTCAGTGATCCAGGCCGTCGTTTCGCGGCCGCCTTCCGGATCCATGAGCGTATTCCCATAACTGGCGATAACACTGGTAATGTGCTGGCGGTTGTGAGCCCAGGTCTGGTTGGGATAGCACAGTGGAGCGTCGATCAACATGCCGTCGATGCCCGTGTCCATCCAGAAGCGAACGATCCACTCGACCTCCTCTCTCCAGCCCGAATCGCCCCAATTCATCTGCGGCAACGGAATCACCGACTTGTTGGGTCCTTCCGCTTGCCATCGCGACCAGTAGTAGGCGCCAGCCGCCTCGCTGTAGTGCCATCCCCAGAAGGCTTTGTCTTTTTCCCGTTCCTGCGGTGTCACCAAGTTATCTTCCTGGGTCACCGGCGCGGGCCCGTCGGGCTTGTCTGCCCAAAGAAACCACTTGGTCTTGTCGCTCACAACACCGTTCTTCTTGTCTTTGGTGGCCTGAATCCAATCGGGTGCCTCCACGCTGTAGTAACCCAGGTTAATAAAGATGATCGCGGCCAGACCCTTGCTATGAGCCAAACGGATGGCTTGGCGAAAGGCGTCCATGGTCCCGAGGTCGGGATCGATACGGTAGTAATTCTTCTGGTCGAGGCCGTTGTAGGCCTTCACGCCGTCGGCCGGGGCGAAAATCTCAATCGCAGAAAAACCCTGCGCCCTGATCTCATCCAATTGCCGCGAAAGAATTGTGGGATCCAGGGAGAGCTCGTGACCGTAGCGCAAGTTCTTTTTAAAAGTAACGACCTTGAGACCGGCAGCCTGCTGGTACCAGCAGGCGGGAAGCAATTGGCGCAGGCCGTCGGCGTCCTTTAGAACCCTGCACGAAGAACCACCACCTTGTTCAGCCTCGACAGAGAGGGAAACTGAGGCGAATAGAAGCGGGCCAAACAGAATGATGACGGTGCAGAGAGTCACACAATACTTCTCGCGTGTCATACGTACGACTCCTCGACCAATAGATCGCTAACCGCAGTAAAACGTTTCAACGTGGAAGCCAATTTCGCCCGCATCTTGCGAACTGCATCGGCAAATCTTAGTCCGCGAGTTTGAAGATGGGCGCCGCCGTTGCTGGTACACCCCCGCTTGCATACAACAACTAGTCGGCCAGAACCGCTTCTCGATTCGCCTTACTTCGTCTCCGAGGCTTCTTGGAGGGGATTTTGTCGAAGTTAGCAATCGACATTACCGACTTCCTTAACTTAAGTTCGGTCTCCAGCGCAATGTGCCGTGGAGCATCCTGAAGTCCCTTGATCCGCTCCAGCAGCAGACCTGCCGCCGCCGCCCCCATTTGGTAACCCGACTGATATACCGAGGTGAGCGCGGGGTTGGTGTATTCACAGACTTCAAGGTTGTCGAAGCCGACCAGAGAAACATCCTCCGGGCACCGCAGATCCAGTTCATGTAGGGCGTGAAGTACGCCCAGGGCCATCAGGTCGTTGCAAGCGAAGATGGCAGTGGGCCGCGGCAGCATGCGCAGCAACCGCTTGGCAGCCTGGTAACCGCTCCGCGTATCAAATGCCGCTTCCTGAACGAATTCCGAAGCGATACTCAGACGAGCCTCGCGTAGGGCTCTCTTGAAACCGTTTAATCGCTCGATGGCGTTGGCTAAAAGGGCTGGTCCGGTAATGACGGCGAGGTGGCGATGGCCAGATCGAATCAGGTGCTTCGCCGCCTGATAAGCGCCTTCTTCATTGTCCACAACCACCGCATCGCCAGTCCAACCTTCCGGGCAACGATCGACACAAACCACTGGCTGTGTCGCCGGAGTACCACTGGATAGTTCCGCCCTGAGGTCACTGCCCGCGGCTGGAATGATCAAAAGACCAGCAGCCCGAAAAGACCTAAGCTCTGCGACATACAGAGCCTCCTTGGCGGGTTCATTGTCTGTGTTACACAGCACAAGGCGATACGAGTTCCGAAAGGCGACGTCTTCGGCGCCGCGCACCACGCCCGGGAAAAAGGGGTTGGTGATATCAGGGATGATCATCCCCAACATTTTGGTACGATTCAAACGGAGACCCTGAGCCAAAGCGCTGGGCTGAAACCCAAGACTCCGGATGGCTTCCTGCACACGCATCCGCAGCTTCGTACGGACGCGCGCCGTACCGTTGATCACGTGAGAAACGGTGCCAATGGAGACCTGAGCGCGCTCCGCAATCTGCCGCATTGTGACCGGGTCGCTCATCTTTGCCACCTTTGAGTATAGGAGAAGTCCCAGGCGAATTCTACTCTCCCTGCAAAGGGTTCAATCGCCACCCAGCACTCTTCTTGCCGGATGCGAAGATTCGGGCATTTTACCCTGCGGCACTTCCAACTTGACAGCCGCGGAGAGGCTTGCGTAACCTTTTTTAAACCTTTCAAAGTTTGAGGGACTCCGATGCGAAACCCTGATTTCTTGGTACTTGTCCTCCTCACCTAAACGTTGACAATCGGGCCGACGTTGGCCGGCCATGGGAGATCCAATGAAACACGACTTGATGCTCGAAGTAAAAGCGTTCCGAAACACCCCACTGATCCTGTTGAGTACCTTGTTGGCGGCATGCACATTGAGTACCCACAGTACGGCAGCCGTGCTTGGGAGCAACGCCCCCTACGAGGCGGAAGCCACCTCAAGTACCCTGAGCGGCACGGCCGCCCGGCTCAACTGCGCCAATTGCTATGGCAGCAAAGAGGTCTCTCGCATCGGGGGGAACGCCAGCAACTACGTCATCATCAACGGTGTACAGGCAGCGGCTGCCGGCACCTACAAGGTGATCCTGAATTATGCAGTGCATGGAACCAAGACACTCTTCATCAGCGTAAACGGCGGCGGCGGAGTTAGTTATTCGTTAACTGGCGTCGATGCGTTGTCTCCGAAATTCACGAAGATTACGCTGAGATTGAAGGCGGGCAGCAATACGGTCAAGTTTTACAACAATACCAGTGCCGCACCCAACATCGATCGCATTGTGGTGGACAACAAAGGCACCGGGGCGTTCGGACTGCTTCTGAACGGCCAGCGCGACAAGTTACTTTGGCCTTTCGCCTCAGATGCGCTGTACAACACTTCGCTGGGCAGCGGAGCCGTGTATCAGCCCGCCGGAATCCGCAACCAGGGCACCAGCTTCGACATAGATGTTGACCCAATCATCATGACGCCTACCGCTCCCTCTACCGCACTGTGGAACAACTACCATGGCTTCGACGGCAGAAACCGCTGCACGAAGAACAACCCCCAGTGGAGAAGCGTACCGATTCCCACCAACTTCTTAATTCCCAGCGATTTTGGTAACAGTTCGAGCGCCATTGTCTTAGCCGACGGCCGGACCGTTGCCCAGCAACAGCCTCTGGCGCGTTGCACCGTGGGTGGTTATGCGACAGCCCAATACCCGTACGACGACGTCGACATTTATGGTACCGATCCAACCGGCGCCCACGGCGGAAGTGGGCTCTCTGGCTTGGGTGGCACGATTCGTGTCGGAGAGTTTACTTCGGGCGTTATTCACCATCCGATGAACATCAACCTGGAAGCGCAGAAATACTACTACTGCTGCGCGCCCCACTGGCCGGCCGTGCAAGTCGATGGCTATGCCGATCCCTCCAGTTACGGAGGAACCAATCCAAATTTAACTCCCGGCTCGTTGCTCGCGCTCTTGCCGAGCTTCAATGTCAACTCGCTAACCACGACCCCAGGTAGAATTCTCGCGCAAGGATTCAAGGACTACGGTGCGTACATCGTCGATGACACTCTCGCGAACAGTTGGGCCATCCAAGCCGAAATCGGCCCGAATGGTTCGGTCGACGACGAGTTCACACTTCTCTACAACCAGAACATCTACACGGGCAGTGGGGCCTTTTATAAAGACATGGTCACGATCTTCCAGGCACTGCATATTGTGACCAACAGCGGTCCGAATGCGATCGGAGGAGGAGGAACGCGACGCGTGCCGCTACCTCCGGCTATCGGCAACTAAAGAAATTCGAGTGCTGTCGTTGGGCGGGTGGGGGTGTGAGTTTTGATGAGTGATCATTGAGCTCTGCAGCCCAACCCGCCCTCGTGCTTTGGTACTCGAAGTGGGGTCGATGCCCACCCTGATAAACGCTCCGCCGCCAGGGAAAGGTCGAGGCAGTTCCAACTGGAGCAGGGGAATGGGGCGGTAGCGCTACACCACCGCGTTGCGCAAGATAACTTCGCGATACCACTCGGCGCTGAGTTTGGGTATCCGCGCCTGGGTCTTATAGTCGACGTAATGAATCCCAAATCGCTTGCTGTACCCTTGCTCCCATTCAAAGTTGTCGAGCAGGCTCCAGAGAAAATAACCTTGGATGGGATAGCCTTCCGCAGCCGCGCGATGCAGGTGCGTGAGGTGATTGCGGAGATACATGACGCGATCGGTATCCTCAATGCGCACGTCGGCGGTGACGACATCGTCCGATGAGCAACCGTTCTCGGTGATGTAGAGCGCTCGCGGTTTCCAAAGCTCGCTGACGTTGCGGATCGTCCAGTAGCCAACTTCCGGCCCAATGAAAATCCAAGGCGATGCCATGTGAGGATAAGAAGACGGGCGCGGCACGATTGCATAGCCGGCGGGCGACGAATTCGCGCGAACATACACCGGCGTATACGCGTTGAGCCCGACGAAGTCGAGCGGACTCCCGATGGCCTTCATGTCGCCAGGCTCGACTTTGGGAGCGTTCACCCCTTCCCGCTGGAGATAGTCGTCGGTGTATTTGCCTTCCATGATTGCCGTAAGAAACGGGGCGTTTCCGTCGCGCGTGGCACGCTGGGCGGCCTCGATGTGTTCTCGCGTCTCGATTAGAGGCACATAAGCCGTCGCATCTTCGGCCAAGCCGATCTGGGTGCCGCTCCGGGCGCTGGCGCGAATTGCCTGCACGGCCAGGCCGTGCGCCAGCACAGCGTGGTGGCGCACTTGATTTGCCTGTGCATCGGGTAACTTCAGGCCCGGCGCAAACTGGCCGGTTTTATAGCCCAGGTCGCTGATGCATTTGAGCTCGTTGGTGGTGAAAAAATGGCTGACCCGATCGGAAAGATGCCTGGAAACGTACGCCGCATAGTCGGCGAAAGCTTCGGCAGTGTCGCGCGACTGCCAGCCACCAGGCAAAGCTTGGGGCAGATCCCAGTGGAAGAGTGTAATGTACGGAGCAATATTGTTCTGGAGGAGTTCGTCCACTACCCGTTGGTAATGGGTGATACCTTTTTCGTTCGGCTGACCGGTGCCATCGGGGAAGATGCGTGACCACGACAGGGAGAACCGGTAGCCGGTCGCGCCCAAATTCTTTAGAAGCCTTACGTCTTCCTTGTAGCGATGGTAGGAATCATCGGCGACATCGCCGGTATCCCCTTGAAACGTCTTGCCTGGCGTGTGCGAGAAAGTATCCCAAATCGATGGCTTCCGCCCGTCTTCGTTCACTGCGCCCTCAATCTGATAGGACGCGGTGGCGCAACCCCAGAGAAAGTTGGTCGGGAAGCGCAGTAAACTGGGAGTGGGCGTTTGCGCAACGGTAGCGGCGGAAAGATACTTACTGGCCAAAGCCGCGCCGGCGGCACCGGCGACGGTCTGGGCAAATCGGCGGCGAGTAATCTCTCTCATCGTTAGAGGAATCCTAACCACAAAGCCAACCATTCCTGAGCATCAGGGTGATCAGTCAATTTCCCGTCTTCCTACGGGGCATCCTGCGCCAACCGGAATCCCAAGGCTCCCGAACGATCCATGCTCGGAGACATCATCAGCAATTTTCCATGGTCGGTGAGTCTGTAGGCTTGCGGAAAGTACCAAATCGAACCTTGGGGCTGGTAATAGCTCCCCCCACGAAGAATGCCCCCGCGCGTGTGGTCGTCGGTAAACTCCTCGGTCCACTGCCAGATGTTGCCCACCAGATCCATCACCCCAAATTGGCTTGCGCCTTTCGGGTGTGCGTCGACCGGATCTGGACCGCGCATGGTGCGGGACTTGTCCGGAACCGGAACTGCTGAAGCATCCCAGTCGTTGCCCCACGGATAAACTCGTCCATCGATACCTTGGGCTGCGTACTGCCATTCCCATTCATGCGGCAGCCGCTTGCCCGCCCATAAGGCATAGGCGCGGGCGTCTTCGATGGAAACCCAGGTTACGGGACGATTCTCCCATCCGGACGGATAGCGTCCGTCTTTCCAGTCACGCAGGAAATTCAGATCATCGCCGGGACGATAACGGGTGGCGTCGAGAAACGTTTTGAATTCGGCATTAGTCACCGGAAACTTGTCGATGTAGAAGGATTGCATGTGCATGGGGTGTTCGTGGAACCGCCGGGGAGTGTCTTCCCACGGATACTGCACATCCACTCCGATGTCATTGAACCCTTCAATCTCGATCCCAGCGACTTTAAAGAGGAAGTCCCCCTCAGGGATCTTAACCATTCCGGAGGGCGCGCTGTTCGCCGGTTTCGTGGCGGCGATCGGTACGATCGCCTGTTTCACCACTTGCCATTCGTGCGAAAAGCTCGACAAGGGCTGCGCGGTCAGTTGTTTCATGTCCGACATCAGTTTCTTTAAGGTGGCGTCGGGCTCTGTCTTGGTTGCCAGCACGGCACCGTAGCCATGAGCTTCCAGCGGGAAACTCAACACGGATCGTCCCAAGGGGTCGCGCTCTACTTTCAGTTCCGCGCCATGGTAAAGATCGAAGTAGCGCGTACCGGACTCGCCGGGGACTTCCATCTGTTGTCCGTTGACGTCGTAATCGTTGCGGTTCACGACGGTCCAGACGGTCTGGTCGTTGAGCGGCCAACGGCTGGCGAAAATACCGTAGCGCAGCATGGGAGACATCGGTTCCCAGCCCGAACTGACAAGGAACGGTGCCACGGCGCGCTCGATGGTAGCCACGCGGCGAGTCGCCTCCGCATCCCGGAGTGTGATGCCATTCCAGATGCCCCAGATACTTTCCCAGCTCTCCCAGCCGACTCCGTTGAAGAAAGCGAATTGCAGGTTGTTGGTCTTGTCTCGATTCCAGCGGTCGGAGATGTTCACCATGTGGCGCGGCTCAAGCCATTTGTACTTGTCCACCAGCGGTGTGAAGGGGTATTGGTACTGGCCCCAGGTCATGAGGTTCCAGGCCAGCGCCTCGTCGGATGGGCCGCCCTCGGGCTCGAACACCAGAGGATGCCCGATCTGGTCGGCCGCCTGGGAATACGCCAGCGGGACACCGTCCTGGGTGTCGCCGTTGATTCCATCCGCACCGATATCCGCCATGATCTTCGCGATGGCATTCGGCCACGATTCGCCCGAGTCTCGGGTTCCTTGGTCCCACATCATCATGGGAAACAGGACGCGAACGCCTCGCCGATGGAAGTCGGCAACCATCTGCTTTACGCCCTCAATACCGCCGGGCATGCAGCGGATCATGTCATGCTGGTTGCGGTTATCAATTCCCATGTTCGGATACGTTGGCCAGATCAAGACCGAGTCGATGCCGCCATATCTTTTTTGCAGGTCGTCGAGGTAACGGTCCACGGTGTATTTGCGGGCAACCGGATCGTAGAAATAGCGATCCTGCACCATCATCTGCGGTTGCATGAAACTCGACTGCGTCCACTTGAAGGCGGGAAGATCGTAACGCGAACCGTTATAGCCAATACGAATCCGGCGCTCGTTACGCCAGTGCGTAATATCCGCCAGCCACGATTTTTGTTCTTCCTGGGTGCAGGGTTTGGTTCCGCCTTCCCATGCACCTTTCATGGTCAAGCAGTCGGGCACGGGAATCTGCTGTCCTTTAGGGCCGAACCGGGTGTCCTGCGCAAAGGCGTAAATTCCGAGGAAGGCGAACACTAATAAGATGGTTGGTAGCTTGATCTTCATGTTGTCTCCTGAGTTCGAACGGCAGATCCATATCACTTCTGGTAAGTGACCAAGTCCTCGATGTTTACCCATGCGCCCGTGGAGCTCTGAAAGGGACGGCCTTTTACGACGACCCGCAACGTGTGCTCGCCGGGGGCAAGATCGAACTTGCCCCACAAGCCTTCTCGGTAACGCTCGCCATCGACGTTGTAAGAATCAAGTGTTCCCATGCTCTTGCCGTCGAGGTAGACATCGAACAATCCGCCTTCCGGCCGCAAAGTCCCGGCCAGGATTGCGCCCGTGCCGTTGAAAGTAACAACGGCTTCCGAGCCTGACTTGTTTGAGCCTTGCGAGGTGGACCCTTCCTCTTCCGCTTTGTCCCAGGCCCCGGTGAATTTCCAACGTGGGTCGGTGACCGCAATGCGCTCGACCACCTTGCCCGGATTAAACTGCTCCAGCTTCAAGGTAACCGGCGTTTCCAGCGGAATGATCAGCGAGCCCGCTTCCACCTTGCCTCCTTCGAGCTTCACCACCTGCTTCATGCGTGCGATCGTCTTCTCGACGGAAGTGTTATAGGAATAGTTCGTGTACGAGAACTTCTTGTCGGCCATGGCTGCAAGCGGATCGGTCCACTTCGCCGGGATGGCCTTGAAACCAATCATGGTTCCCAGAATTCCAGCCGCCGATGCAGGGTTGCAATCGCTGTCCTGACCGCCGCGCATGGCGATATCCATTGTCTTTTCGAAGTCTTTGCCACCATACAGCAAGCCCATCGCGACATAGGCGCCATTCAAGGACGCATCGATGTTGAAAGGCCTCAGCGCTCCCTCCGGACATGCGTCATTGCGGTCCCACTTATCTTCCAGGAGTTGCCAGGTCTCTTTCCAGTCAGACGGATTTTCCTTCGACCAGCGCAGCACGTCGCCGATCACCTGGGCATAAATACTACCCGCGGGAATGGCGGCGACTCCCGCTTCCACGACCTTGCGGGGGTCGCTTTCAACATAGGCGGCGGAGTACATGGCAGCTGTAAATATGCCCCCATAGAGGCCGTCGCCATAGTTCATGACGCGTCCGACACGTTCGGCGTAGCGCTGAGCGGCACGGGGCATGCCTGGTGTCATGAGACCAATGAAGTCCGACTCGATTTGGAAGTCGATATCATTCGCGTGCAGGTTGTACCTCGGATTGCCGGACATGGAACCCTTCACCCCGCGCAGCAGAGCGCGGCGTGCTCCAAGGTTCGCGTGCCACAGTTGATACTTGGAGCCCTTGAACGCCTCGCCATAGTCGTCGGAAGTGGCGTTCACACCCAAACGATCCATGACTTCGGAGAACGTCATCTCGACGTAGAGATCGTCCTGATCGAGCGCACCCTCCAGTTCCTCAGGCTTCCAATCCCGAAGTTGGTCGTTGATCTTCTGGAGAAAGCGGAATTCCGTAGGCGCGCCATACGTCACGCCAATCATCTGCCCAGCCCATCCCCCTCGAACCTTGTCTTCGAGTTCGGCGGCTGGGATCTTCCGCGTTGCCTTGGGACTGGAGTTCGGAGGCGCGTCCGCGGCTACCGCGAGCGAACCGAGAACCAATAAAGCAAGACACAGTTGAGCCTTCATTGAGGGTCCTTTCGAGACGAACGGCACCCCATTTTTAGCAACCGCAGATTATAAAACGTTTCAACACATCTGTCCAGTTTCGACTGAATTAAGCCCAATCGCATCTGACTAACTCTTGAAACCTTTCATGCTGTACATTTGGAAACCACCACCGAAGTGGGCCAAAAGGCGTTCGGGAAAGAATTTAACAAATCTGCCGATGAGCAACTTTTTGCCGGAGAACGGACCCACCGTAGCGTCCACAATGATTGACGCAAACTAGTTTCTCGTGGACGGCAGCCGGGTTGGGTCTTCAAGAATGGCAAGCAGTGTCTGCGCGCAAGTGACCCGAGCCGCTTTGCATCGCCGGTCACCTCGCTCGCAACCCACAATGCAACCCACGCCACCCCTGACCTGCCCGTACTTAGAAAGACTTACGCAGCCGTCCGTTACCTGCAAGTTGTTAAATGTACAGGATAGCTACAGACTGTTGCGCTCGGTGGCGTCAAGTAAATATCCCTAAATGGCATTGATTGACGTCCTGAACTTGTTGTGTCTTCCGCAACCAGGGTGGACAGCGTCAAAGCATACGCTGCCATAAGGACACAGACCGTGGCGGGTTGCTTCATAGGCGTTCGCATAGAGTCGTTCTCCTGCAGTTTCGTCGCGCGGCGACGAGAGACGTAAATTTAGATGCGGTGGTCACCCAGTTTCGGATTGGTCTCTGGCGACAACCGGCGCTCGTTTCCCTTGGCGGGAACGAGCCAGCGCAGAGGCAGCTCAGGCATGGTACGGAGATAAACGGTCTGCTAACGGCGCATCAACTCGCCCCGGCGAACCAGGCGCAGTATCCCGTCGTTGTGGTCCAAAAAGCCCTCATGCCGTAACTGTCGCATGAGGGGGAAAGCGCTCATCACGGAGACACCAGCACCCTCCGCCAGATGAGAGACACTGTGGTACTGCTCGCGCGGCGCGTGCAGAAGACCTTCGGGGATCAGCGGGGCGAGCAGGACTTTGAGCATCCACTGGTTGAGGTCGGAGAAGAGCAGCGCCGATTCCGTCAGCCGATGTTGCTGGCGTCGGACACGGCTGGAGCGTGGAGCATTCAGCTTCTCTAATCCTCGCCCAGCAAAAAATTGCAATCCGTCACTGCCGTAACTGATGACCGACTGCTGTGAATGGGCCATCGTTTCATGACATCTTGGCAGCCATCCTCGTCACGATCTGGAACGCTCTCTCCAAGTCGAATTCCGCAAAATCTTCCGCCCGCAACACGGGCTGCAATTGAGGCCCGACCTGTTGCCGGAGCGCGGCCAAGCGATTAGCGGAAACGTCTACCGGTTCGTTGCCCGGTACGAACAGCTTTCGCCGGACCAGATCAATCAATTCTGGATTCCCAGACCGAAGTCCCAGTCGTCGCACCGCGTAATCTAGGTCGAAGAAATCGCGCACAGCCACTTCCCGCCGCGATAGCGCCGCGCGAAATTTTTCCGCGAACGCTTCCATTTTGGCAATGCAGCGCACTTCCAGCGGTTTTAGCAACGGTTTTCGGGATACTGGATCGAGCAGAATCGTCTGCGCCAGATCGTTCAGGGGATCGAGCAGCAATGGTTCGCGCAACGCCACTTCGATCTTGATCGTCTCCTCCTGCCTGCTGACCAGAGATGCATAGCCAATGACCGCGTTGTATTGCGTCGAGTTGTTTGCGCCGGTAAGCGGCTCGACCAGTCGGAAAAACGGAATCTGCTTCGGAAGCGCGGCGACGGCTTCCTTTACCGTCGCTGCTTGTTTGCTCCTTTGTGCGCGCGGGGCATCGGTGGGCATCGGTATGACAAAATCCAGGTCCTCGCTCAAGCGGTAGAAATTCGCGTGAACTTTGGCCAGACACGTCCCTCCTTTGAACACCAGTTTGTTTGCGGTGGCTGCCAGATACTCCAAGAGTGCCGTGCAAAAATAGTCCTTCTCGATCAGCCTCTCCGCAAACCCCGTTCGTTCCCGTGTCAGTGCCAGTGCGTCGCGAAATATTTCGGCGTCTTTGTGCAACCATTTCATGCGTTGGTCAGCGTTGATCGTTCATCACGACGCCCCAGCGTAGGTTGAACGTGCCTCGCTTGGGTCGGTTGGGTATCCACGGAATCAGGCTGCTCGTCGCTTTCAGAGCCCGCTCCAGCTTCCGCAACAGCGCGGCGTCCACACCTTCGCACTCCAGCAACGCGCCCATGCGCCGAATCGTGCCCGTGTCACCGTAGCGCAACGTGCATTTCGCCAACGCCGCCGCGCTCACTCGCTTTGTCTTCAACTCCTGGCGAATCCACTCGTAGCCACGCGGGATGCCGTTGAAACGCGACCAGTCATACACTGCGTCCACCAGCGACCGCACCCGCGACGCATACACCGCTTTCTCACCGTCCGCCATCTCGACTTCCACGGTGTCCCCCAGTCGTTTGTCGGCCACCTTGATCAAGGTTATGTCCACGGCCCCGATTTTACGCCTGCCCGAAATCCGGTTGTTGTAGGCATAAACCCGGTTGGGAATCTGATCGTCAAACCCGTAGCGATTGAAAGTGTTTGCCCCGCAAATCTGATAACGTCCCTTCGCATCTTGCATCAGCGCATTCAACGCCTCTGCCTCATTTGGCGTCCACGCCCCGCCCAATGGCAGGCGCGGCGGCACAAGAAACAAACCCGGCCGCACCCGCGCAATCAACCCGCCCCGTGCCAGTCGTCGAAACAACTCCCGCTCCTGCGTGCGACTCAATTGCAGCGGTTCGGTCAGGTCACCCGTTCGCAGCGTCCGGAGCTTGCGCATTTGCGTATACGCCAGCAACAGCGTTTCTTGTCGTCCCAGCCGTGTTTTCATAGGAGTATTCTATTTCACGCTGATGGTTTTACAAGCCATCTGTGAGAAATACTGTACTTGCCACTTTTGGTTCACTCGCTTTGAGGACCTTCATCGATTCGGGGTATTTCAAAAATCAGGGAAGGAAACAAAGCGCATTCACCAAGCCCTTTTGATCCATTGCGACTAAAGCGCCTTGCTGAAAACTGTAAGGTCAGTCAGAAAAGGTTCGGTTGCAACGTCGCAACCCACAATGCAACCCACACCAGACCCGACTTGCACGTACTTAGAAAGACTTACGCAGCCGTCCGTTACCTGCAAGTTGTTAAATGTACAGGATAGCTACAGACTGAAAAGGCTGGCGTCGGGGGTTCAACTCCCTCCCTGGCCACCATCATTCCAAGAAACTTAGCGGCGCGGATGGAATCCTCGCTCCCCTGATCCAACCCACGCGCACCGGTTCCCCATCCGAGCGTGTGTTTCGGGGCGCGCTGGTTTAGCGACCTTCCCCTGCGTGTAACTAAGCCCGTACCATCCCTGATGCCGGAGCTACTGCAGACAAGGCTGCGCCGAAACGGGTCTTCCCGGGCTAGACGGATTGTCCACGCCGCAGCCGGCCCAGTTGCAGGAGAGTTTCAGCCGTGCGTTCGTACTGGTGAATCAATGACGGAGGCGACACGTTCTCCGTGTTCGGCAGCAAAGCTCCCCGGAGCAGGCGAAAGCAAGTCTGAACCGCATACAGGCGAAGTCGCATTGCACTCTCGGAAATCTGAGCACCAGACGCTGCCATTCTTGGATCAGAACTTCGTTGCGCGGCCTGGCCAACACTGGCAAACAGGGCGGCAGCCCGGCCTGCACACCAGACGTAGGTGATCGACGCCCGCGCGCGCTGCCGCTTGATCTCCCGGAACTTCTTGGGGGGCAGATTGCGGCGAAGGAATGCCTCTTCGCCCGGGTCAACGAGGTTTCTGAAGGCCTCAATATCAATCGAGCGGAGGGTGCGAATCGCTTCATCAACATCGGCTCGATCCCTGCGGTTTCGCATGGCAACATACAGCAACACCGCCAATGCGAACAGCGCACCGATTACGAGAATCCAGGCAGTAGTCATGGTCTGAGCAGCTGTTGCAGCTCGCTGTTCCAGTCCTCCAAATCCTTCACGGAAACGCTGCTGAGAGGGGCAGGCTCAGGTTCCGGCGCCAGCAGGTAGACCAGCCAGACCAGAACGCAAACCAGGTAAGAGCCGGTGGTCAGGGTGTTCAGGAGCGGGGTCCACGACTCAGCCAATTCCGCGCGCAAAGCGAAGGTCGCGAGATCCACGGTCGATAGAACACCGAGGCCTACAGCGATTCCGAATGCATAGTTGCGGCGGGACAGGCCGAAGAAACGGCAGAAACAGAGGAGGAACAGCAGTACGCCGCACTGAATCATGGCCACTCCTCTGCTCGCCATGAATAGTCCTCCCATCAGCCGGTCGCCGTTCGCCGGTGCGCACACAGCAAACAACAACGCCGCCGAGGCAAGGACGATCTTGATCCAACGAAGCTGACGCTTGGGGAGCGCCTTCAGGAATTGACGGTCGCGAAAAAGGTTTTCGACGACCTCCTCGATCACCCCGAATCGTAAGGCAATGCTGAGCACCAGGCTCGCCACATATGCGTACTTATATTGCGGTCCGGTGATGCTTGGGATAGAGACCAGCGTTAACAACACGATAAACTCGAACAACTCATACAGCGTGTAAACCAGAAACACAGGGAATTCACGGTACAACCGGCGCCGGTAAATCAATACTGCGACTACGGCCAGAAGGGCGTGTGGCGAGATCCACAGGCAGAAAGACAGGAGTCTGTGCCAATCCATGGAATTGCAAGCACTATAACCCCTGCCGCACTAACTTTCAACTGGGACCCCGCCGCCGACTTCGCTGAGTCACCCCTACTACAACGGCTTCTTGCATCCCTGCGCATTGCAGATCGGGGCGGGGTTGCCGTCCGCCAGGCTGGGAACTGGGGTGGTGGTAAGGAAAACGGCGACCGCGGCCAGAATCAGGAAAAGTCTCTTCACGATGGAGCTCCTTTGCGAAAGAATTCGCACCGTGGTACCTTGCATGCGGTAAAGTGCACTCGCACATTTAATGAAATTGAGATGTCTTTACGGAAATCGTAAACCTGATGACCCTAAGTTCCGCTCTCGAGGATTTTGAATCGAATACCCTGGAAGCCGTTCCAGGGTTGCTGGGAAAACTCTCCTACACCAGCTCGTTGCATGACGGCAGTGGCGCGTACCGCCATTGGGGTCTGGAAAAAGTCTATGGGGCCGATGCCGCGCAGCGGGCCATCAGTTCCGCGCATCGGATGCTGCTGTCTCAGGTTTTAAAGACGCCGTTACCGGTTCTACTCGACGATCTGCGGACGTCTTGCGGAGAGGAGCAGCGGGCGGAAACGGAGTTCCTCTGTTCTCTCACCGAGACGCGCTCCCTGCCCAAGCCCATCCCCCCCGCTTCTCCGGGGCACCTCAGATCAGTGCTGCACGCGCTCTCGGCACTGCTTGAGAATCGGCATGCTGCCAGTCCCCGAGGCGCATAGCGACTCCCACGACTTGCCCGAGCACTTCCGCCTCCTGGGGATACTTCAGGACGCGGACCGGCGCCGGCGAAAGCGGGTGCGACTGCAAGACAATGGTGTCGCGCTTGATGGAGCACCAACAACAGGTATATCCGTCGCGCATCTCGACAAAGTAGATGGGCCGCTCGAACTCCGAACGCCACATCCCTTCCGCCACCTTGTTTTTCGTCTCATCCACCTGCACGAAACTTCCCGGCGCGAGAATCGGATACATCGTGAAATCTTCCGTCCCAATGTACCCGTAGGTGTAGCGGTCTTCGGCGAACAACGAGAGATAGGCCATGGGAATCACACCCCATTGCTCAATCACGCGCTTCAGGTTGGTGGTCTTTTGCAGCGAAAACCCGGGGTCCAGCTTGGTCGGCATCCGTATCTCGGTGACATTTCCCAAGGCGTCAGAAAGATGCGATCGTTGCGGGCGGCCCCGGTCAAGATCGGCCGAGATGGCATCCAGCTCCACGCCGTACCAGGCTAGAAATTCCCGATACTGCCGGCGATAGATGGCGGCCAGGGAATAGAGCCGGAAGATACTGGGTACGATGTTCTTGGTTTCGATGTCGGACAATCGGCTGGGGGGAATGGCAAACTCTTCGTTCTCGAACCTTCGGGCGATCTGGACGCTGGCCACCTCGACGTCCCTCATCCTGAAGCCGAGTGCCTCCCGCACAACCCGCAGTTTTTGACCACCGTCGTTGACCCGCAATTGTCCCGACCCCAACTGGGAGGATTCTACCATTTGCGGGAGCCGTGGTTCCGATTGGTTCGGGAGTCCAATCCCGAGACCGAAAGCGGCTGTTCGGATTACGGAACGGAACCAGGCTTGTTAATACTGGCTGCGGTAACCCAGGCCCGGGCGATGACTTTACCCCCTGCTGACAACGGTGCAAGCCCGCTTCGGCGACCGTCCGGTTTTCGTAAAAGGAAATGCACCCAGGTTCTGACCCAGTCGGAGGCGCATATGGTTCCAACAGTTGCTGGTGTGGGAAGAACGAATTGAGCGGTGCCCTGCCTGGCGGGCCCTGCCTGAAATGGCGGACGAAGCCGGCACCCCAAGAATGTTCTATGCAATCGAACTCGGGTCCTAGTCTGGTCGTCAACCCGCGGTTTTTGAGTCGCCAGATCGTCGCTGCAGCCGCCCTCATTTCCGCCCTTGGCATTGGCGGAGGTTTGCTGTGGAGACACTTCGCCGAGTACCTGCTCTCTTCGGATTTCCTCCCGCACATGTACTGTTACCTCGGAAACCGCGGCATTGCGTGGACTCATGTCCTCTCCGATGTACTGATTGCGGTTTCGTATTTTGCGATTTCCGGAACGCTCGCCTACATGATCTACCGGGGGCGTCACGAAGTACCCTTCCTCGGGATATTTTTCGCATTCGGCCTGTTCATTGTCGCCTGCGGTAGTGCCCATCTCGTGGAAGCAATCACCGTTTGGCGTCCCTACTATGTACTCTCGGCGGGAGTGAAGGTCATTACCGCCATTGCCTCGTTGACCACCGCCGTGTTGCTCCCCTTCACGGTTCCTCGCGTCCTCTCCCTGGTTCATGAAGCCAGAGTCTCCGAGGATCATCGGCGTGCCCTGCAACAAGCTCTCCTTGATCGTGACGCGGCGCAGCTCCAACTGAAGGGAAGCCATGATGTCCTGGAGCGGAGCGTGGCCGAGCGTTCGGCGCAGCTTGTCGAAGCGAACCAGCAACTGACGGCCGAAGTTGCCGAGCGAAAGAAGGCTCAGAACCGGCTCAGTCATCTGGCGTCCATCGTGGAGTCCTCTCACGAAGCGATTCACTCCGAAAATCTTCTGGGGAGGATCACCAGCTGGAATCAGGGCGCAGAGCAAACCTACGGCTATCGGGCGTCGGAGGTGATCGGCAGACCGGTCTCTATCCTCGCGCCCCCGGAAAGGCTGCACGAGGTTGAGGAAATCCTGGAGAAAGTTCAGCGGGGAGAACGGGTCCAGTACGACGAAACCGTCCGCGTCACCAAGGGCGGGCAGTACCTCGACTTGTCGATGACCGTGTCTCCCTTGCGGGATTCTTCGGGAACAATTGTCGGAGCATCGGTGATCGGCCGGGATGTAAGCGAGCGCAAGAAAGCGGCCGAGGCCCTGCGGCGGTCGGAGGAACAATACCGGCTGTTCTTCGAAAGGAATCCGCTTCCCATGTGGGTATATGACCGGGAGACTCTGGACTTCCTGGCGGTGAACGAAGCAGCTGTGCGCCACTACGGTTACTCCGCGCAAGAGTTTCTCGACATGAAGATCACGGAAATACGGCCGGAGGAGGATGTTCCGGCTGTCCTGCAGTTGAACGCGAACCTTGGCGAAGGCCTGACACCGGCGGGTGTGTGGAAGCACCGCAAAAAGAATGGCACGCTGATCGATGTTGAAATCAACACGCACCGCCTCACTCTGCATGGTCGATCTGCCCAGCTCGCGCTGATCAATGACATAACCGGGAAGCTGCGCAATGCACAACAACTGCGGCAATCCGAAGAGAGATTCTCGAAAGCATTCCGGTCAAGCCCGCTCGCCATCACGATCTCGACCCGAGCGGAAGGGCGGTATCTGGACGTCAACGACGCATTTCTACGGCTGCTGGACGCCGAAAAGGCAGCGGTGATCGGCAAGACTGCGGCTGAGCTCAACATCTGGGCGAATCCCAAAGACCGTGAGCTCATGCTCGAACTGCTCAGCCAGACCGGCAGGGTGGTTGCGCTGGAAACGGTGTTCCAGACACGTTCCAAAGAAGCAAGGAGTGTGGAAGTCTCAGCCGAACTCGTTCAGATGGACGGGGAAACATGCATTCTGGCGATCACCAAGGATGTGACGGAATCCAAGCGCCTTGAACAGCAGATGCGCGGGGCGCAGAGGATGGAATCGATCGGCCGGCTCGCGGGCGGGGTCGCGCACGATTTTAACAACATGCTGGGAGTGATCATCGGATATAGCGAGCTCCTGCAAGAGCACCTTCCGTTGATGGATCCCTCCCGGAAGAACGTCGACGAGATCAAGAGAGCGGCACAACGCTCGGCAACGCTGACTCGCCAGCTTCTTGCCTTCAGCCGGCAGCAAATTCTCGATCCCAGAGTTCTCAACCTGAATAGCGTGCTTGACAACATCAGCTCCATGCTGCGCCGGATGATTGGCGATGATGTGGAACTGGTCCTGGCGCCAGAACCCTCGCTTGGCTCGGTGAAGGCGGATCAAAGTCAGGTCGAGCAGATTCTGATGAACCTGGCGGTCAATGCACGGGATGCCATGGTGCAAGGCGGAAAGCTCATCATAGAAACTGCAAACGCGGAGCTCGATCAAGCCTACTTCCGTGCCCATCCGGGCGCGACCCCAGGACCTTATGTTCTGATCTCGGTGAGCGATACCGGACAGGGCATTTCGCCAAAAGACATGCCACACATTTTTGAGCCCTTCTTCACCACCAAAGGTCCCGGCAAAGGCACTGGACTCGGCCTCTCCACGGTCTATGGAATCGTCAAGCAGAGCAGCGGATATGTCTGGGCTTACAGTGAGGAGGGCCGGGGGACGACTTTCAAGATCTACCTGCCGCGAATCTACGGGCCGGTGGACAAACCGGAGCAGCCCAGCGCCAGCGCGGGAGTAGCCGGCGGAGCCGAGACAATCCTGCTGGTGGAAGATGAGGACGCGCTGCGCGAACTGACGCGCAATTTGCTCGTGGGCGGCGGGTACTCGGTTCTGGAAGCCGCGGATGCAACGATTGCACTCGCCATCGGGCTCAACCATAAGGGCAAAATCGATCTGCTCCTGACCGATGTGGTCATGCCCGGCATGAACGGGTACGAACTGGAAAAGAAGCTGCAGGCCAGTCGGCCAGACTTACGAACGGTGTACATGTCCGGCTACGCGGATGAGATGATTGTCCACCATGGCGTGCTTAACCCAGGCGTTGAGCTCCTGCTGAAACCCTTCACGAGAGACTCTCTGTTCAGCAAGATGCGTAGCGTCCTTACTCGACCCTAGCGACCGCTACGCATGGCGCCGCACAAACACGTTCCCTTCCCGCAGTCCTCACTGCACGGTAAGCGTGATAGCCGTGGTATGCGAGACACTCGTCGAGGCGGCGGTCACTGTCACCGAATAGACTCCCCGAGGCGTAAGAAGGTCCTTATTGCCGGATTGCAGACCCTGGCACCCCAGCAGCCCAGTCAGGAGAATCATTGCCAGCAGAACCAGGCAAACAAGCCTTGCCCGCCCGCCGGAGTATCCCTGAGCCCACTGCCGACGAGGCACAAAGACCAGGCCCAGCATGCCCGCGCTGAAGAAACCAGCCCCGGAAGCAAGCAGGAATGGGCTGCCCGGCCGCTGGCCTGCCGCTGCTGTGGCGACCCCAGTCGAGATTGTCATCACCGAATGTAAAGAAGCGTTGGAGCCGTCGGCGTTCAACGATGATGGTGAGAACGAACAGGTCGAATGTGCCGGCAGGCCGCTGCAATTGAGACTGATCGCACCGCTGAAGCCGTTGGTGGGGGCCACCGTGACATTGGCCGTTCCCGAATTGCCACTGACGACCGTCATGGACGCGGAAGTTGAAACGGCAAAATCCTTGGCGCCCGTGACCGTGAACTGCGCTTGGGCGCGCGTCAAACCGGTACTGCTCGCCGTGATCGTGTAGCTGCCTGCCGCGTTCAGCACGACTGCTGTCAGATTGAATGTCGCCACTCCGGCGTTGGCATTGAGCTGGGAACTGTACCCGGCAAATCCAGCCGGACCTTGGATCTGCAGAGTGACCGCTCCACTGAATCCGGCGGCCAGATTGCCCTGCGCGTCCAAGGCATCCACCGGGACCGAGCCCAGATTCCCGTTCAATGACAGGGTTGAAAACTGCTTTGCAAATATCAGTTGAGTAGGAGGGGGAACAAAGCCCTGGCCTTTCAGGTTGATGACGTGCGGACTGCCCGGCGCATCGTCATTGAACGTGACCGTGCCGGTGATACTCCCACCGGCCGAGGGGCTAAAAGAAACATCCACGGAGCAGCCGGTGCCAGCCGACAGGGCGGTACTGGTCGAGCAGGTCGTCTGGATCCCAAAGTTGCTGCTGGCGATGACGGTGCTGAGATGCAGGTCCCCGTTCCCGGCATTGGACACCAACACGCGGATCGGACTGCCCGTCTGGCCAACCGTGACCGTACCAAAGTCGAGGGTAGTCGAATCCACGCTCACCTCGCGAATGACGTTGTTGCCCGTGTCGCCAATCAGGAGATTGCCGTTCCCCGCCAGAGCGATTCCGGTGGGCCCCTCGAACCAGGCATTGGAAGCCAGTCCGCCATCTCCGGCGTAGCCGTAATTGCTGCCCGCGATCGTGGTGATCGTGCCGTTCGCGTCTACCTTACGAATAAGATTGTTGGATGAGTCCACGATGTAGAGATCGCCGCCGGCGTCAACCCGGACATCGGT
>Ga0302323_100001170_pt1 | contig 21272 bp, 17 predicted proteins | sample Fen_T0_3_FD_201950 | JGI IMG/M metagenome (GOLD analysis project Ga0302323, IMG submission 201950) | Peat permafrost microbial communities from Stordalen Mire near Abisko, Sweden - Fen_T0_3 | ecosystem: Environmental > Terrestrial > Soil > Wetlands > Permafrost | place: Sweden: Abisko... | reverse complement strand
CGCGTGACCGTGCGACTGGGGTCGGTGGTCCACGCCCGGCTGCGCATCTCGGCGGCAGGGGACCTCGAGGCGGAGATCCTCGACGGCAGCGAGGCCGGTCGCACGGTCATCCTGCTCCCCGACGGCGGCGACCTCCCGGTCCACCTGACGGGTGTCAGGGTCACCAGCTCGGGCGGCCTGCGCCTCACCGGAGACCTCGCCATGGGCCTGCCCGGGTTCCCCGGCGGCTGACGGCGCACCTCGGAGCGGCCATCGCCCCACCGGGTAGACTCCCACCCATGCCCGACCAGGTCGTCCGCGATCCCGAGGTCCCGCTCGCCCCGGCCCGAGCCGGCGCCGTGGGTGGTCGCCGGACCATGCGCCGCGCGGCCGACACCGCCGACACGGACACGGAATCCGGCCCGATCGCGGTTGCGGCGCCCGTCGCGATCACCCTGGATCTCGAGGCGCTGCGCCAGCAGCTGCTCGCGGCTCTCGGCAGGCACCACCCACAGGCGGACCTCTCGATGGTCAACCGCGCCTTCGACCTGGCCGTGGAGGCGCACAGCAGCCAGGTGCGCGCATCGGGCGACCCGTACGTGACGCATCCCATCGCGTCCGCTCAGATCCTCGCGGAGCTCGGCATCGACCCCGTGGCCGTCTCCGCCGCCCTGCTCCATGACGTTCCCGAGGACACCGAGTACAGCCTCGCCGATGTGGAGGAGCGTTTCGGCCCCGAGGTCGCCCACCTGGTGGACGGCGTCACCAAGCTGTCCAAGTTCAGCACCCACAGCCACGAGCAGCAGCAGGCCGAGAACATCCGGAAGATGTTCCTGGCGATGGCCGACGATATCCGCGTCGTCCTCATCAAGCTCGCAGACCGCCTCCACAACATGCGCACCCTCGGCGCTCTCAAGACCGAGAAGCAGCAGCGCATCGCCCGCCAGACGCTGGAGATCTACGCCCCGCTCGCGGAACGCCTGGGCATCTGGCAGATCAAGTGGGAGCTGGAGGACCTCTCGTTCAAGGCGCTCGAGCCGGAGGCGTTCCGGGACCTGGCGAAGCTCCTCGACACCCGGCGGACGGGCCGTGAGACCTACATCGAGCGGGCCATCGAGGAGCTCCGCCCGCGGCTGGCGGACGCCGGGATCGAGGCCGAGCTCCAGGGCCGCCCCAAGCACATCTACAGCATCTGGAAGAAGATGCAGCGCAAGGGCGCGGAGTTCGGCGAGATCTACGACGTCTACGCCATCCGCCTGCTGGTCGAGGACATCCGCGACTGCTACGCGGCGCTCGGCACCGTCCACGCCCTGTGGCGCCCGATTCCCGGCCAGTTCGACGACTACATCGCCGTCCCCAAGAACAACCTGTACCAGTCGCTGCATACGGCCGTGATCGCGCTCGATGGCAAGCCGCTGGAGATCCAGATCCGGACCCACGCGATGCACCAGGTGTCCGAGGTGGGCATCGCCGCCCACTGGCGCTACAAGGAGGGATCCAAGGCAGAGCGCGACTACGACGCGAAGCTCGCCTGGCTCCGCCAGCTCATGGAGTGGCAGCGCGACGTCAGCGAGTCCGACGCGACCGAGTTCGTCGAGGGCATCAAGCTCGACATCTTCCAGGACCAGGTCTTCGTGTTCACCCCGCGCGGGGACGTGAAGGACCTCCCGGCCGGCTCCACGCCGCTGGACTTCGCCTACCGGATCCACACCGACATCGGCCATCGCACGATCGGTGCCAAGGTCAACAACCGCCTGGTCCCACTGGACTACCGGCTGAAGAACGGCGACATCGTCGAGATCGTGACGACCAAGGGCGAGCACGGCCCGTCGCGCGACTGGATGAACATCGTCCGGACCTCCCATGCCCGCGAGAAGATCCGCCAGTGGTTCAAGAAGAAGGACCGCGCCGAGAACATCATCCACGGGCGTGAGTCGCTGGAGCGGGAGCTGCGGCGCCTGGCCCGGACCAGCCTCCAGGCGATCGGCCACGAGAAGCTGGCGGAGGTCGCGACCACCTTCTACAAGCACGAGACGATCGACGACTTCCTGGCCGCGATCGGCTACGGGGCAATCTCCGCCCAGCAGGTGGTCATGCGCCTGGGCGTCCTCGACGACGGCCAGCTGACGCTCCCCACTGTCGCCCCGCCGCAGCCGGCGCGGACGGGCGGCGTCCGTGTCAAGGGGGTCGGAGACCTCCTGGTGCGGTTCGCCAAGTGCTGCCACCCGATCCCCGGCGACCCGATCGCCGGGTTCATCACGAGGGGCAAGGGAATCACGGTGCACCTGCGCTCGTGTCCGACCGTCCTCAACGAGCGCGAGGTCACCCGGCTGATCGAGGTGGAGTGGGAGGCGGCGCCCGCGCAGACCTACCCGATCGCGATCCGCGTGGAGGCGTACGACCGGACGGGGCTGCTGTCCGACATCACCCAGATCATGGCCGAGAACAAGGTCAACATCCTGGCAGCCAACGTCTCGGTGAGCCAGGACCATGCCGCGGTCGTGGCGATGACGCTGCAGGTGGCGTCGGTCGCCCAGCTGGCGAAGGTCATGAGCCGGGTGGAGCAGCTGAAGGACGTCCTCAACGTCCAGCGCGACCTGAGCTAGGAGGCTCGGCCGGGCGGCACCGGGACGGAGGTGCGCCGTGGTGCGGTGGCGGGGATCCGGCGCAGCCACCAGAAGGCGATCACCCCGAGGACGACGCACACGAACCCGCCGAGGGCGAGCGACACCTCGACCCCGAACCGGGACGCGATCCAGCCCATCAGCAGGCCGCCGATCGGGGTGGAGCCCACGAACACCGTGGTGTAGACGCTCATCACGCGCCCGCGCAGCTCGTTCGGCACGGCCAGCTGGATCGTGGTGTTCGCGGTCGCGGCCATCCCGATGGCTCCGAAGCCCACGAATGCCATCGCGATCATCGCGAGCGGGAACAGGTGGACGGCCGCGGCGGCGATCTCGGCGACGCCGAGCACGAGCGCCCCGACGGCGATGACCGACGGGCGGGACCGACCCGAGAACGCGATCCCGAGGGCCGCGGCCAGCGAGCCGATGCCGGAGGCCGCCATCAGGAATCCGTACCCGGATGCGTCCGTGTGCAGCACGTTCTGCGCAAGCGACGGGATGATCACGCCGAAGTTCATCCCAAACAGCGATGCCAGCCCCACGATGACCGTGGCGAGCAGGACCAGGTCCGTGTTGCGGACGTACCTGAGGCCCTCCGCCAGCGTCTCGCCCACCTCGCGGACCGTGCGCGGGCGGCTGAGAACGGGTGGGGAGGCGAGCTCCCGGTCACGCATCAGCGCGTACGCGAAGATCACCGCCAGGAAGCTGAGGCCGTTGATCAGGAACGCGATGGAGATGTCGAAAGCCCCGATCACCAGCCCGGCGACGGCGGGCCCCACGATCCGCGCCATGTTGAACACCGCGGAGTTGAGCGCCACGGCGTTCGCGACGTCGCCGCGGCCGACCATCTCCACCACGAAGGACTGGCGGGTGGGCATGTCCACGGCATTGGTGATCCCCAGCAGCAGCGCCAGGACGATGATCTGCCAGACCTCGACCACGCCGGTGGCCGTCAGCCCGAACAGGACGAAGGCCAGCACCATCTGGACGGCCTGGGTGACGATCAGCGTTCGGCGCTTGGGGAGCGCATCCGCGATCAGGCCCCCGAACAGGCCCAGCACCATGACCGGCAGGAACTGCATCGCGGCGACGAGGCCGAGCAGGAACGGGTCGCCGGTGAGCTGCAGGACGAGCCAGGCCTGGGCCACCGTCTGCATCCAGGTGCCGACCAGCGAGACGAGCTGGCCGGTGAAGAACAGCCGGTAGTTGCGGTGCCGGAAGGCGCGCGAGCCGTTCCGGAGGAGGCTCACGGGGCATCCTCGGCACGGGCGGCATCCTCGGCGTCCAGGTCCGCCAGGCGCCCGGCCAGACGGGCACGGTGCTCGTCCACCCCGGCGAGCATGGTCTCCATCCGGGCGATCTTGCCGCGGAGGATGGCCGACTGGCGGTCCGCCCGTTCACGCGACTCCATCAGCAGGGCCCGGCGCTCGGTCGCGTCCCGGGTCGCGTGAAAGCGTTCACGGTTGCGGGCCCGCGCCTCGTCATCCTCCAGCAGCTGCCTGATCTCCGCGAGGGAGAACCCGGCGTCGTCGCGGAGCCCGCGAATGAACCGGAGCCGCTCGAGGTCATCGGCGTCGTACAGGCGATAGGCGCCGCCCGAACGCGCGGCCGGGGCGAGGAGGCCCATCTCCTCGTAGTAGCGGATGGTACGCGGGGTGAGCCCCGTGTCCTCGGCCACCTCCTGGATGCGGAGCAGCGGCGGTGCGGGGGCGTCCGGGACGGGGAGATCTGGGTGGCGCACGACCCCCAGTCTACCCAACCTTCCCGTTCGCGTAAACGTTAGGGTTCGCAACCCTTCGAACGGCCTTCCTCGACATCCGTGCGATGATGGAGACCTTCGCGACCCCTCGTCGCGATGCGCCGCGTGGTCGACCCTTCTCTTCGAACGGACCGTGCGTCACCGCCGTCCCTGTTCGGGGAGCGAAGGAGGCCCACATGGCCACCGGAACAATCAAGCGCATCGTGGCCGACCGCGGCTTCGGGTTCATCGCCGCCGAGGATGAGAAGGAGTACTTCTTCCATCGCGGCGGTCTCGACAGCTCGCTCGAGTTCGACCGCCTCGTCGGCGGCGAAAAGGTCGAGTTCGACGTCGAGGCGAGCCCGAAGGGCCCGCGCGCCAACCGCGTCCGCGCCGCCTGACAGACCGACCGGCGCCCGTCCTCGTGGCGGGCGCCGCGTCACACCGACCGTCGTCCGGGCCATTCGCCCGGCCGCCGGTCGCATCGCAACTGGAGCCCGCATGACCCGGTCGGCGTTCGTGTCCACCTATCCGCCCCGTCATTGCGGCATCGCGACCTTCACCCAGCACCTGGCCACCGCGGTCGGCGGCCGCGAGATCGTGGCCCTCCACGCATCCGATCTCCCGTCGCCGTACCCCCTCGAGGTGCACCACCGCCTCCGGACCAGCGAGCCCGAGGAGTTTCCCCGCACCGCCGCGACGATGCGCGGCTGCGCGGACGTCGTCTCCATCCAGCACGCCTTCGGCATTTGGGGTCCTGACGAGACCGCGGTCCTGGAGTTCGCCCGCGCACTGGAGGTGCCGGCCGTCGCGACGCTCCACAGCGTGCCCGCCGTACCGACGCCCGAAGAGCGCCACGTCCTCTCGGAGCTGGCCGCGAACGTCTCGGGCGTCGTCGCCCTGTCGCAGGCGGCCGCCACCCTCCTGGTCTCGGTCTACGGCGTGGACCCCGCCCTGATCAGGGTGATCCCGCACGGCATCCCGGACCTGCCGCTGCTCGATGCGGAGACGATCAAGCCGGCCGTCGGCATGGGCGGGCGGGACCTGCTGCTCAGCTTCGGCCTGCTGGGCCCCGGCAAGGGGATCGACCTGGCCCTGAGGGCGCTCCCCGCGATCATCGCCGCGCGCCCCACGACCACGTATGTCGTGCTGGGCACCACGCACCCGGACATTCCGCCGGATGCCGCCGAGGCATACCGTGCGGCCCTCGTCGCCCAGGCCGACAGGTTGGGCGTCAGCGGCCACGTCCAGTTCATCGACCGTTTCGTGGGCAGGGTGGAGCTCACCCGCTGGCTGGAGGCCGCCGACGTCATCGTCGCGCCGTACGCGGACCCGGGCAAGAGCGCGTCCGGGACGCTGCCCTATGCGCTCGGCGCGGGGCGGCCGGTCGTCGCCACGGCCTTCGCCCATGCCCGCGAGGTGCTGGCCGACGGTCGGGGGATCCTCGTGCCGCACGATGACCCGGCCGCCCTCGCCACAGCGGTGATCGGGCTGCTCGAGGACTCGGAGGGACGCCTGGCGATGGGCCGGCTGGCGCACGAGCACAGCCGTTCCATGACCTGGTGGCAGGTCGGTGCCATCTACCGCGAGATGCTCGTCAAGGTGGCCTCGGCCCCGGTGCCCCGTCGTGACACCCGCCGCCCGCCCGGTCGTCTCGCCTAGACGTATCCGCCCGGGCGTCGCGGGGCGGGGGCCCGGGCTCTAGACTTCTGGCGATGCCGACCTTCCGCGCCCCCCGGGGCACCCGTGATCTCCTTCCCGACGATCGGGCCGTCTTCGACCGCCTGCAGCGGACGGCGACGAGCCTGACCTCGCGGTACGGCTACCGGCCGATCGAAACCCCGCTGCTCGAGCAGGCGGCGGTCTTCGAGCGCGGGATCGGCGAGGTCACCGACGTGGTCGAGAAGGAGCTGTTCCGGATCGCGCCACGGAGCGAGGAGTCCGAGTCCTGGGCCCTGCGCCCGGAGCCCACAGCTGGGATCGTCCGCGCCTACATCCAGCACGGCATGCAGACCTGGCCGCAGCCGGTCAAGCTGACCACGACCGGGCCCATGTTCCGCTACGACCGTCCGCAGGCCGGGCGCTATCGCCAGTTCTGGCAGTTCGACGTGGAGGCCATCGGCGACGCGGGCCCCGCAGTGGACGCGGAGATCATCGAGCTCGGCCACCGCTTCTACACGGAGGCGGGCGTCAGGGGCGTGGAGGTCCTGGTCAACTCGATCGGGGACCCGGCCTGTCGCCCTGCGTACATCGAGAGGCTCACGGACTACTACCGGGGCCACGCGCCCGCCCTGCCGCCCACGGAGCTCGACCGCCTGGAGCGCAACGCCCTGCGGCTGCTGGACTCCAAGGATCCAGCGATGGTCGGGCTGAACGCCGGAGCGCCCCGCATCACGGACCACCTGTGCGCTGCCTGTGCGGCGCATTTCGAGGACGTCAAGGCGCACCTCGACGCCCTCCACGTCCCGTTCCGCGTGGCGCCGGGCCTCGTCCGTGGCCTGGACTACTACACCCGGACCGCCTTCGAGTACTACGTGGCGGGTCGCGAGGGGCAGCAGCAGGCCCTCGGAGGGGGCGGCCGGTATGACGGTCTCGTCGCGCTCCTGGGCGGCAAGCCGACGCCGGGCATCGGTTTCGGCCTCGGGCTGGACCGCGTGGCGCTCGTGCTGGCCGAGCAGGCGGGCGGGACTGTGCCGGCCGAGACGGGACCGCTCGCGGTGGTGGTGGGGGCGGATCCGGATGACACGATCTCGCGGCTGCGCATCGCGACGGACCTGCGGACCGCGGGCCTGCGTGCCCGGGCGGACCTGGCGCGCCGCAAGCTCGGGCGCCAGCTGGAGGCGGCCGGCAAGGACGGCGCCCACTTCGCGGTCATCCTGGGTGACGAGCTCGAGGCCGGCCAGGTCCAGATGAGGGACCTCCTGGCCGGGACACAGCGGCTCGTCCCGATCGGCGATCTCGCCAGGGAGCTCGCGCGCGCCGAGGCCGGCCACAGGCACGGCTGACGCCGGCGGGGAGGGGCGCGCCGCGGGTCCCGTCCGGTCGAGGTTTCCTCGCCCGTGGATGCGGGCGTGACGCGATCGGGCCCGGTCTCGGCCGTGAGTCCCGCCCGGGGTGCCTGACGTAGGATGGTCCCCAGACGAAACCGAAGTCCGGAGACCGTGATTCCCGTGCCCGCCGATCCTGCCTCGCTCGCCACCCCGTACCGCACCCATACCTGCGGGGCGCTGCGCATCGACGACGCCGGCGCGAACGCGAAGCTCGCGGGCTGGGTTCACCGCCGGCGCGACTACGGGAAGCTGATCTTCATCGACCTCCGGGACCGCCATGGCATCACGCAGGTCGTGATCGACGCCGCGGATGCCCCGGAGGCGCACGAGATCGCCAACCGGGCGCGCTCGGAGTTCGTCATCGTCGTCGAGGGCGTGGTGGAGCGGCGCCAGCCGGGCCAGGAGAACGCGAGCCTCGAGACCGGCGCCGTCGAGCTCCAGGCCCGCGCGGTGACCATCCTCAACGAGTCCAGGACGCCCCCGTTCTACGTGAACGACCCGGACGCGCCGATCGACGAGAGCCTCCGCCTCAAGTACCGCTACCTCGACATCCGGCGCGAGGCGATGCAGCGGCGCCTGCTCCTCCGCAGCCGGCTCGTCCAGGCGATCAGGGAGGTCCACCACGACAACGGCTTCGTGGAGGTGGAGACCCCCAACCTGATCAAGAGCACGCCGGAGGGAGCCCGGGACTTCATCGTCCCGAGCCGTCTCCAGCCCGGGACCGTCTACGCCCTGCCGCAGAGTCCCCAGCAGCTCAAGCAGCTCCTGATGGTCGGCGGCATCGACCGCTACTTCCAGATCGCCCGCTGCTTCCGCGACGAGGACCTCCGCGGGGACCGCCAGCCGGAGTTCACGCAGCTCGACCTCGAGATGAGCTTCGTGGACGAGGCGACCGTCATGGCCTTCATCGAGCGGATGGTCATCGCGGTCACGAAGGCGACCACGCCCGATCGCCCGATCCGGAAGGTCCCCTTCCCGATCTTCACCTACGACGAGGCCCTCGAGCGATACGGCTCGGACAAGCCGGACCTGCGGTTCGCGATGGAGCTGCGGGACCTCGCGCCCGCGCTCCTGGCGCCCGACGGCACGCCCGCCTCGGGCTTCCGCGTGTTCGACGAGACGCTGGCCGCCGGCAACCGCGTCAAGGCGATCACGGCTCCGGGGATGGGCGGCGCCACCCGCCGCGAGATCGACGACCTCACCGAGCTCGCGAAGCGGTTCGGGGCGAAGGGCCTCGTCCATCTCTCCGTCGTGGCCGGCGGCGAGCTGCACGGGCCCATCGCGAAGTTCCTGTCCGCCACGACCCAGGACGCAGTGCGGGAGCTCGCGGGGGCGGGTGAGGGCGACCTGATCCTGATCGTGGCCGACGGTCCCGACACCACCAACGACGTCCTCGGCCGCCTCCGCCTGGAGCTCGCCGCACGCCTCAACCTGGCGGACCCCGACGAGCTCGCCTACTGCTGGGTCCACCGGTTCCCGATGTACCAGTGGGACGAGGAGGCCAGCCGCTGGGACGCGACGCACAACCCGTTCAGCGGCGTGGTCCCCGAGGACGAGGTCCTGCTCTCGACGACCTCCGGTGACCTCGACGTCCGCACGCCGGGGGACCCGGCCGGCAGGGCCCGCGCGATGCAGTACGACGTCGCGCTCAACGGCTGGGAGCTGGGCGGCGGGTCCGTCCGGATCTGGAAGCCGGACCTGCTGGCGCGCAGCTTCAACCTGCAGGGCTACACGCTCGAGCAGATGAAGGAGCGCTTCGGCGCGATCCTGGAGGCGTTCGAGTACGGCGCGCCGCCGCACGGCGGGATCGCCCTCGGCGTGGACCGCTGGGCGGCGCTGCTCAGCTACCAGACGAACATCCGCGAGGTCATGGCCTTCCCGAAGACCCAGTCCGGCTCGGACCTGATGCTCGAGGCGCCCTCGGCGCCCGAGGAGGGCCAGTACGCGGACCTCGGGCTGCGCTTCGTCGGGGTCCCCGGCAGGCCCGCCTGATCGACCTGCAGGGGACCTGACCGTGGACGAGGACGAGCCGGGCACCGGGGACGAGTCGTCCGCAGTCGCGACCCAGGCGGGGACCGCGGACGCGCTCGCCGATCAACCGTGGGCCACATTCGATCGCTGGGGCGGCCGGCTGTTCGTGGCGCTCGCGCTCCTGACGGCCGTCGTCGGCCTGCTCGTGGTGGGGCCGCTGGCGGTCGCTGTCCTGCCGCTGCCGTTCATCGCCGCACAGATGGTGATCCTCGTCGTGGGCGCGGCGCTGCTGTACGCGGTTGCGGTCGCGCTCGGCCGCCGTTGGGCGTGGGCGCGGCTGGCGGCGATGTGGCTGCTCGTTGCGATCACGCTGACGGGCTTCCTGGGCAGCGCGGCAGACCTCACCGTCCAGAAGATCACCATCCCGCTCGCGGCGATCGCTGCAGTGCTCGTGCTCCTGCGCAAGCCCGGTCCCCTGCCCACAATCGACGGACGAGACCGCCGCACCGGGACGCTGGTCGGCGTCGTCTTTGTCGTGGCATCGGTACTCCCCAGCGTCACGACCTTCGTGTTCACGAGCCCCGCATCGCCGCTCGTCGCCTCACAGGACGATCTCGACCTCGCGCTGCACCTTGACTGCCCTCCGCGCGGGACGGCCATGCCGGAACGGATCGAGGCAACGGCGACGTGGCGCTGGCTGCGGCGAGACCCCTTCGCGGTCGAGCCGGACACCGTCGGCATCGGCTGGCGGGCGCCCGAGGACGAGGAGGGGAACAGCTCGGTGGGCATCGACGGCGCCCGGTCGTCCCGGGAGGACATCGCGCAGGGTGGCTTCGGCCTGTCGATGGGGGCGGTTGATGCCGCGCTGCGCGGCATGCCCAACATGACATGGACGACAGGGCCGACCGACGGTCGGCTGCCGGACGGGTCGGCAACCGTGGTGCTGATCCCGACGTCGGTCAACCCGGCCACCCGACCGACCGACGGCATCTTGTCCGTGACGGCCGTCTACGCCCACGGGAACCGCTGGACGGTGACCCGCGACGAGGTCTGCCGCTGGTAGGCCGGTCCCCGTGGCGGGTTCGCCTACGGCGCCTGCGGCGCAATCTGCTCGAGCATCGCGACCGTCGCGTCGACCACCTGGCGCTGCTGCTCCGCCCTCTCGATCGTCGGCTGCCCATCGCTGGGCTGACCCGTGTACCAGCCCATCTGCTCGTGGTTGCCACCCTCGATCGGGACGAAGACCGTGTCGGGTGGCAGCTTCGCCCGCGCCTCCGGGCCCGACATCCGTGCCGCGCCTGGGTCGTTCGTCCCGTAGATGGACGTGACCTGCAGGTCCCGAGCGGACAGGTCGGTCGCGGGGTACGAGGCCCAGAACGCCATCCCGTCGATCGCGTCGGGGTGGTCGGCGATGTACTGGGCCGCCATCGACCCGCCCAGCGAGTGGCCTGCCATCGCCCAGGTGGTGACCTCCGGGTGCGCGGCGATGACTCCGTCGGCTGCCCCGATCCCGAAGACCGCGAGGTTGAACGGCATCGGCGTGATCACCACGAGATAGCCTTGGGCCGCGATCGCCTGCGCCGTCGGACCATACCCGGCCGCGGGCACCTTGCCGCCCGGGTAGACGATCAGGCCCGTGTCGTACGCGCCATCTGCCGGCGCCCACTCGAGACGCCCGTCCACCTGCGTGAACGTGACCTCCGGCGTCGACGCGAGGGAGGCCGTGGCCTCGGGGAGCAGCGGCTGGGGCTGGGTGTACCAGAACCAGCCTGCCGCCAGGATGGCGACGACCGCGAGCAGGACGATGCCGACGGTCCGCCTGCGCGGACGGTGGAGACGGGCCATTGGGACTGTGATCCTCAGGTGGATGGGTCGGTGGGGGACAGGCGCGCGGGTCCGGGAACCGGCGCATCGTCGGGGTCGTCGGCGACGGCCGCGCCCCACTCGTGAACGGTGGCATCCGGCGGCTCAGGGGGTCCGTCGTACGTCGGCAGCTCAGAGCGCGGAACGGACACGTCGTGGGTGACGCCAGGGTCGCCGGTCTCGATGCGGCGGACCGGCACGCCCCCCGTCTCGAGGTCCTCGAACAGCCCACCCGGCAGCCGGTCCGCCGCCAGCGCGCGGAACGCCGCCAGGTGGGCGACCGGGAGGAGCACCGGATAGCCGTCCTCGCCGTTGAAGGTGGGACGCAGGACGGCGCCGCGGTTCTCCCCGTGCGCGGCGATCAGGGTCGTCACGGTCTCCGCGTCCACCCATGCCAGCCTCGCGGGCCAGATCAGTGCCGCGTCGGTGTCCGCGACGAGGCGGATCGCGGCGTCCACACCGCTCGCGACCTGGCCCACCGGGCCCAGCGCAGGCGCGACCGGCTCGACCAGCGTGACCTCGGCGTTCGCGAGGATCGCGCTCACCGCCCCGTCGGGGTCGGACGCGCAGATCACCACGGGGGTCGCACCTCCCGCCCAGGCCGCGTCGGCCATGCGGCGCACTGCGGGCGTGCCGTCGGCGTCCGCAAGCGCGGATGTCGGGGATGCCGCCAGGATGACGGCTGCGACGGTCATGCGATCTCCTCGTGCTCGGCGGGAGTGTATCCGCCGCGGGCAGGTGGGGGACGCCACCACGTCCGGAGCGAGGGACGCCCGCCGGGGACTGTTCTTGTCGGGACGCCTGCGCATCTCGCGCAGACACCGATGGGGTGAGTGGAGGCCGCGGACATGCGCAGGATCCTGTGCCAGCCACGCCCGGAATGGGGCATCGCGAAGGGCGCCCGCCGCGGCCAGCTGATCACGGACTCGCCAGGTTGGTGCCGGCGCAATTCGGAGACGCCGCACCTCGCCTGCACCCGCACCATGGGTGACTGAGCGGATCGGACGGCTCCCACCACCGTCAGCACTCGCCTGGTGGGATCCTGCGCAACCTGAGCGGCGGCGGTCCCGTTTGCACTCACTTGGGGAGTGAGTGAGAGGAGATGCGGGCAGCGGGGCCCCCGGCCGTCGGGGGCCGGTGCGGTCGGTACAGGTGCCCTGCCGGGAGCCGTTCATGGGCGTCGCGGCCGGGAATCGCCGCATGTGCGAAACTTCACTGGCCCATGAATGACGCCCCCGGCACCGCCGTGCCCACCGAAAACCCCTTCCACGAGGTCCGCGACGACCTGCGCAACGTCGCGATCGTCGCCCACGTCGACCACGGCAAGACCACGCTCGTGGACGCACTGCTCCGCCAGACCGGCGCATTCCGCGCGAACCAGGCCGTGGTGGACCGCGTGATGGACTCGGGGGACCTGGAGCGCGAGAAGGGCATCACGATCCTCGCCAAGCAGACCACGATCGACGTCGGCGGCGTCCGGCTGAACATCGTGGACACCCCCGGGCACGCCGACTTCGGCGGCGAGGTCGAGCGCAGCCTGTTGATGGTGGACAGCGTCCTGCTGCTGGTCGACGCGGCGGAGGGTCCGCTCCCGCAGACCCGCTACGTGCTGCAGAAGGCGATGGCCCGCCACCTGCCGGTCGTCGTGGCCCTCAACAAGATCGACCGCCAGGACGCGCGTGCGGCCGAGGTGCTCGATGCCGTGTACGAGCTGTTCATGGACCTCGGCGCAGACGAGCACCAGATCGAGTTCCCGGTCGTCTACACGAACGCGAAGCTCGGGACGGCAACCCGCGACCTCGCGGTCCCCGGGACTGACCTGCGGCCGCTGCTCAAGCTCCTCGTGGACGTGACGCCCGCCCCGGTGTTCGAGCCCGGCCATCCGCTCCAGCTGCTGGTCACCAACCTGTCCGCCAACGAGTACGTGGGCCGGATGGCCGTCGGCCGGATCCGCAACGGGACGATCCGGATGGGCCAGCGGATCACGGTGGTGCGCGAGGAGGCGGACGACATCGCCGGCGCGATCGAGCCGGGCCGGACCATCACGCTCACGGGCACCGTCTCCAGCCTCCAGACCGCGCACGGGATGGAGCGGATCGACATCTCCGAGGCAGGCCCGGGCGAGATCGTGTCCGTGGCGGGCCTCCCCGAGGTCACGATCGGGGACACGATCACCGAGCCCGGCGACCCGCGCCCGCTGCCGCGCCTGGACGTCGACGCGCCGACGCTGAGCATGACGTTCGGCGTGAACACCTCGCCCCTCGGAGGCCGCGACGGCAAGTACGTCACGTCGCGCCAGATCAAGGCCCGCCTCGAGCGCGAGGTCCTCGGCAACGTCTCGATCGAGGTCCATCCCACCGAGTCCGGCGACACGTTCGAGGTCCGCGGCCGCGGCGAGCTCCAGCTGGCCGTCCTGATCGAGCAGATGCGCCGCGAGGGCTACGAGCTGACCGCCAGCCGTCCCGAGGTCATCCTCCGGACCATCGGCGGCGAGGTCCACGAGCCGTACGAGCGCGTCACCATCGACATCCCGCCCGAGTACATCGGCGTCGTCCAGCAGGCGCTCGCGGCCCGCAAGGGGCGCCTCGAGCAGATGACCACCGACGCCGACGAGCGGGTCCGGATGGAGTTCGTGCTGCCCGTCCGCGGCCTCATCGGATACCGCGGCCAGCTGCTCACGGATACCCGCGGTACGGCGCTGCTCCACCAGATCGGCGAGGGCTACGGCCCGTGGGCGGGCGAGGTGACCCACCGCACGAACGGGGTCCTCGTGAGCGACCGCACGGGCACCTCCAACGCCTACGGGCTGTTCAACCTGCAGGACCGGTCGGAGCTGTTCATCGGCTCCGGCGTGGACGTCTACGAGGGCATGATCGTCGGCGAGAACGCGCGGTCGGGCGACATGGACGTCAACGCGACGAAAGAGAAGAAGCTCACCAACATCCGGACGCACTCGCACGACGAGTCCCTGCGCCTGACGCCCCCCCGGCCGCTGACGCTCGAGAGCGCGATCGAGTTCATCGGCACGGACGAGCTGGTCGAGGTGACCCCGTCCGCGATCCGGCTGCGCAAGCGACTGCTGGCAAAGCACGAGCGCGAGCGCGAACGAGGTCGCGCGTACGACCTGTCGAGGGTCGAGCCCGAGGCATAGCTCCGGGTCTGCGAGCCGCCGCGGTCCTCAGTGCGCGTGCGTCCGCGGGTGGATGCGCTCGACGCCCACCGGGCGGACCGGCGCATCCGGGTCCACCCGCGACGGCGTCCGACGCGGCACGGGGGGATCGACCCGGGGCTCCGTTCCCCGCCAGCGCCACGGGACGTCGCTCTGCTCCTGGATCCCGTCCGGCCAGCGTGGCTGGCGGCTCGGGAAGAACAGCGCGACCCAGCCGTCGCCACGCTCCCGGACGAACCAGCTCGCGACGAATGGAACCGCGAACACGGCGATGGCTGCTGCCGCAACGGAGGCGAACACCAATAGGTTCACGGTGTCATCATCTCACCGCCGGGAAGCCCCTCCCGGACCACGATCCGAACGCCGGGCGGACTGCTTCACCCCAGCGTCGGCCCACCTGCCTTGGCCCGTGAGCGGATCACGACCACGGCGACGGCGATCACGCCGCCGATGACGAGCACGACCAGGAGGATCGAGCCGATCCCACCCCCGGACTCGGCGGGCGGCACCGGCGCGGCCGTGGCAGTCGGCGTCGGTGTCGGTGTCGGGACGGGCGTTCCCGTCGGCGCGGGCGTCGGTGTCGGGGTGGGGACCGGCGTGACGACCAGCTGGACGTCGGATCGGGCATTGCCCTTCGTGATGACCGGGACACCCGCCGGTGACTCCCAGAGCCCGGTTCCGTCCCAGATCGACCCGCGGGCGACGTAGTCCGAGTTGGGGTCGATCGTCGTCGGATCGTACGGGACGGAGTAGGGGACGGGCACCGCGCCGACGGGCTCGATGACCTGGAAGCCGATGGTCTCGCCGGTGCTGACCCGAATCAGGAGGACTGTGCCGTACGCCGCTGGGTTGCCGACGGGGTCGAGCCCGACTCCCGTGATGGTCCCGGTGACGGTGCCCTTCAGGAGGTCCGGCCGGAAGGCGAGCGGCAGCTCGACGCCCTCGACGAGTGGGACGCCCGTGGCGACGGGGACGCCGATCGGCGTCACCCAGGCGAGGTCGCCGTCCACGACGCCCGCGTACAGGCGGTAGGTCTCACCCTGCACGAGCGCCGAGAACGGGTAGGCCAGCTGCCACGGGACCGGCTGCTTCCCCGGGTCCGTCATCCGCGTCGAGGCGATGATCGTGCCCGCGTCGGGCCCCGCCGATCCCTCGACGAGGAGCACGACGGCGACGGCCGCCGGGGTCAGCTGGTGCTGCTCGGCCCAGGTCAGGGTCCCGGTGATCGTCCCGGTGGTCGGCGCGGCGGTCGGGCTGGCGGTGGGTGCCGGGGTCGGGCTGGGGCTCGCCGTGGGCGATGCGGTGGGAGCCGCCGTGGGCGATGCAGTGGGAGCCGCCGTCGGCGAGGCCGTGGGGGCTGGGGTGGGAGTCGCGGTTGGTGCGGCGGTCGGCGAGGCCGTTGGTGCGGCAGTCGGCTTCGCGGTGGGCGTCGGTTTGGCTGTCGGGGCCGGGGTGGGCTTGGCGGTCGGCTCGGGCGTCGGTTTGGCTGTCGGGGCCGGGGTCGGCTTCGCGGTCGGCGTTGGCGTCGGCTTCGCCGTGGGTGCCGCCGTCGGCTTGGGGGTCGCCGTCGGTGCCGGAGTCGGCTGCGCGGTGGGGACGATCGCGACCGGGACCTGGAGCCCGGTGCTGGGCGCGCCATTCGTCAAGGCCGGCACGCCGGTCCGTCCCTCCCACGTCTTGCCGGCGTCCACGATCGACGCCTTCACGACGTAGGTCGCGGAGGAGTTGATGACCCCGGGATCGATCGAGATGCTGAATGCGATCGGCGTCGATGCCGGTGCCGGGATGACCTGGCGCTCGATGAGCGTCCCCGTGGTCGTGTCGACGAGGATCGCGTAAGCCACCGCGGCGCTGGTGAGGGCGGTCTTGTCGGTCTTCGTGATCGTGCCCGTCACGGACTCGGTGGCAGCGGGCATCAGGGTGACGGGCAGCACCAGGTTGGCGGTCGGCCCGCCGGTGATCGCTGGCACGGCCTCGAACGTCTGGCGGGTGGTGCCTGCATCGAGCGTGGTCGCGAACAGGGCGTAGCTGTGCGTCGTGTCGATCGCCCCGTAGGGGACGCTGAAGGCGATCGGGAACTGGCCGCCGGTGATCGACTGCTGGCCGATCACCACAGTGTTGCTCGGGCTGGCCTGCTGGTCGACGAGGGTGACGACGGTGACGGCCTGGGCCGACAGCGCCACCTTGTCGCGGCTGGTGACGGTCCCGGTCACCGCGGTCGTCGCGGCGGACACCCCGGGTCCGGCCTGGGCCAGGAAGGGCGCCATGAGCGCGAGCAGGACGGTGGCGAGCAGCGTGCGACGCATGGGCCTGGATGCTCCTAGGTGCCGGCACGTGACCGGTGCGATCAGCGGCGCCAGTGTACCGCGGGGTCCGGCGCCGACGGTGCCGCGGGTCGGTCGGACTACAATCCGCGGACGATGCCGATCTACCTCGACCACGCCGCGACAACACCCCTTCGCGCCGAGGTTCGTGACGCGATGCTTCCGTACCTGGACGGCGTCTTCGGCAACCCGTCGTCCTCGCATGTCTACGGCCGCGTCGCCCGCGAGGCCCTCGACGATGCCCACGAACGCCTCGCACGATCGATCGGCGCCGACGCCCGCGAGCTCGTGTTCACGAGCGGCGGCACCGAGGCCGACAACCTGGCCGTCAAGGGTGCCGCCTGGGCCGGCAAGGCGAAGGGGCACCGGATCGTCACCACGCCCGTGGAGCACCACGCGGTCGGCCACGCGCTGGCGCACCTCGAGAAGTTCGGGTTCGAGATCGTCCAGGTGCCCGTCGACCGGTACGGGCGCGTCGACCCGGCGGACGTCGAGGCGGCGATCACGGATCGCACGATCCTGGTCTCCGTGATGCTCGCGAACAACGAGGTCGGCACGATCATGCCGGTCCGCGAGATCGCCGACGTGGTGCGGGCGCACCGCGGGATCCTGTTCCACGTGGACGCCGTCCAGGCCGCGGCCTGGACGGACCTCGACGTCGACGCGCTGGGGGCTGACCTCGTCGCGCTGGCGGCGCACAAGGTCGAGGGCCCCAAGGGCACCGGCGCGCTGTGGATCCGCCGCGGGACCCACATCCTGGCCCAGCAGCACGGCGGGTCGCAGGAGCGGCATCGTCGCGCCGGGACGGAGGACGTGGCCGGGGCCGTGGGCATGGCCACGGCGTTCGAGCTTGCAGCCGCCGAGCGGAGCGTCACGGTGCCCCATGTCGCTTCGCTGCGGGACCGACTTGCCGCGGGCGTGCTTGCCCTGCCGGGCGTGGAGCTCACGGGCCATCCCGTCGAACGCGTGCCGCACATCCTCTCGGTCGTCGTGCCGGGCGTCGACGGCGGATCCGTGACGCTGGCGCTGGACCTCGCGGGCATCGCCGCGTCCACAGGCTCCGCCTGCAGCAGCGGATCCACGGAGGTCAGCCACGTGCTGGCGGCGATGGGCTTCCCGGCCGACGAGGCACGCGGCGCCGTCCGCCTGAGCCTCGGCCGAACGACCACGGAGGCCGACATCGACGAGGCGCTCAGCATCGTCCCGGCCGCGATCATGCGCCTCGCGGCGGTTGCCTCGGCCGAGGTCCCGGCGGGATGAGCCGCGTCCTGGTCGCGATGTCGGGCGGCGTGGACAGCTCCGTCGCGGCCGCCCTGCTCCACGAGCAGGGGCACGAGGTCGTCGGCATCTGGATGCGCCTCCACGACGTGGCGGACAGCTACTCCGAGACCAGGAAGAGCTGCTGCTCCGCGGATGCGGCAGACGATGCGCGCCGCGTCGCCGCGAAGCTTGGCATCCCGTTCTACGTGATGAACCTGGAGCGCGAGTTCGCGGCGCGCGTCATCGAGCCGTTCGTGGCCGACTACATGGGTGGCCGGACGCCGAGCCCGTGCGTGGACTGCAACAGCTTCGTCAAGTTCGGGGCGCTGCTGGACCGGGCCCGCCACCTCTACGAGTGCGAGGCCGTGGCCACCGGGCACTACGCTCGGCGGGAGGTCGTGGAGACGGCGGCCGGACCTCGAGCCCGCCTCGTGCGCGCCGCGGACGAGGGCAAGGACCAGACGTACTTCCTCTACGGGCTGCGCCAGGACCAGCTGTGGCACAGCCGCTTCCCCCTGGGCGACCTGACGAAGCCGCAGGTGCGGGACGTTGCCCGAACCCTGGGGCTCGTGACGGCGGACAAGCCGGAGAGCCAGGAGATCTGCTTCGTGCCGGGCGGCGACTACCGCGAGGAGCTGCGGGCCCGGGGCGGCTGGGTGCCGGTGCCGGGGGACGTCCAGGACGCGGACGGCGTGACCGTCGGAGAGCACGCAGGCGCGGCCGGGTTCACGGTTGGACAGCGCAAGGGGCTCGGCGTGGCGCTCGGCGAGCCGAGGTTCGTGGCGCGGATCGACCCGGCTGCGAACCTGATCGTCCTGGGCCGTCGGGAGGACCTGGAGACCCGCGAGGTGCCGATCGAGGCAGTGACGTTCATCGAGGGCGGGCCTCCGGTCGGGATGCCCGTGGGCGGGGTCCCCGGAGCGTTCCGTGCCCAGGTCCGGATCCGTCACCGCGCGTCGCTGGTGAACGCCACGGTGCGGCGCGTGGCGGAGGGACGCTGGGCCGTCGCGACCGACGCTCCCGTCTGGGCCATCGCGCCCGGCCAGGCCTGCGTCCTGTACGACGGCGACGTCTGCCTCGGGGGCGGCCGGATCGCACGTCCGGCGGCAGCGCCTGGCGGTGCGGCGGCCCGCGCCGCGGAACCGGCGCCCGCGAGGGCCTCGGCATGACGATCGGCCCCGGCCTCCCCCTGGCGATGCTGGTGGGTCTCGTCCACACGGCGATCTACGTCCTGGTGCGGGGGAACGCGGGAGGCCGCCTGCCGCTGATCTACATCGCTGCCAGTCTCGGGGCGTGGGCGGGCGCGGCGATCGGGGAGCGAATGGGGATGGACTGGCTGACGATCGGGGACTTCTCCCTCGTTCCCGCCTCGATCGTCGCGTGGCTGGGGATCGGGATCGTGGCGGTCCTGGCGACACTCGGACCGCAATCGGAGAAGGCGGGCTGACGATGGGCGGCGAGGACCGGGGCTTCGATCGATCCGCGCGTGTCCCGGCGGCTGGCCCGAGGGCCCTGGGCGGTCTCGTTGGCCTCGCGGAGCTCCTGGGCGGAGACAGCGAGCGGTCCCGGAGGTTCCTGGGCGGGCTGGTGGTCGGGGCGCTCGTCGGGGCGGCCCTCACCGGTGGGTCCCTGTTCCGGCGCCGCCGGCACGGTGACAGGTAGCTCCGGATCAGCACCGGGTCTCCGCGCGGGTCGCCCACCGCCGGTTCTGCCGGTTTCGCCCGGTTCTGCCGGTTTCACTCGGCTCGGTTCCTGAGATCCAGTCGCGTGGCGAGTGTTGTCCTTTGGGAGACACGCAGTCGGCCACACGGTGAGTGCGAGCAAGCGCCTCGGGCCGCACACCCGATCAGCTACTCATCCCAAGGGTCGAAGCGAAGGTCGCTGCGCCGGTGCCTGCGGCAGTACCCGCCCCATTGGTGGAAGGGCATCTGCGCCACCGGTGTCGTGCTTGGACGCCGGTCTGCTCCCAGGCAACCGTCCGGGGTGCACGGACAACACTCACGTGACGAGTGTCTGTGGGCCACCGGATGCCGGACGCGGGGGCTGCGGGCGAGGATCGTGACGAGGGCGTCGTCATGCGCGCCGCGTAGGACGCCGGTCCCATCACGGAACGGGTCCGCTGCATCTCCGGAAGACGCGCGTCCCCGTTCGCTACCATTGCACTGATGTCCACCCCATCCTCGCCCGACCGCCCCATCCCGTACCTGACCGCCGCGGAGATCCGCAGCCGCTTCATCGAGTTCTTCGCAGAGCGCGGCCACACGGTCGTGCCCAGCGCCAGCCTCGTGCCGGCGGGCGACCAGACGCTGCTGTTCACCAACTCGGGCATGGTCCAGTTCAAGGACGCGCTCGCCGGGGTGGAGAAGCGGGACTACGTCCGGGCAGTGGACTACCAGCGCTGCCTCCGGGTGGCGGGGAAGCACAACGACTTCGAGGAGGTCGGGCGGACCCCGCGCCACCACACGCTGTTCGAGATGCTCGGCAACTGGAGCTTCGGGGACTACTTCAAGCGCGAGGCGATCCACTGGGCCTGGGAGTTCCTGACGGTCGACCTCCAGATCCCGGGCGACCGGCTTGCGGCCACCGTCTACTCGACGGACGACCTGGCGCACAGCGTCTGGAAGGACGAGATCGGCCTGCCGCCGGAGCGCCTCGTCCGCTGGGGCGACTTCCCTGCCGGCGACGAGAAGAACTGGTGGCGCATGGCCGACGTGGGCCCGTGCGGTCCTTGCTCGGAGCTCCACTTCGATCGCGGCGCCCACCTCTCCGAGGGTCCGGAGTGCGTGCCGGATCACTCCGAGCACTGCCCGCGCTGGCTCGAGGTCTGGAACCTCGTGTTCATGGAGTTCGAGCTCCATCCGGACCGGAGCCTGACGCCGCTGCCTGCCCCCGGCGTGGACACCGGCATGGGACTCGAGCGCGTCGCGAGCGTCGTCCAGGGTGTGGCCAGCAACTACGACACGGACCTGTTCGCCCCGATCCACGCCCGCATGCGCCAGCTCCTGGGCCACGACCCGGAGGGCTTCGAGGCGGAGCGCTTCAGCTACCAGGTCATCGCAGACCACAGCCGGGCGGTCACCTTCCTGGTGGCCGATGGGGTGCTGCCGTCGAACGAGGGCCGCGGGTACGTGCTCCGCCGGATCATGCGCCGCGCGATCCGTCACGGCCGCCTCCTCGGGCGGACGGAGCCGTTCCTGGGCGAGACCGCGAAGGTGGTCATAGAGACCATGGCCACGGCGTTCCCGCACCTCGTCGAGCACCGGGACGAGATCCTCGGCGTCATCGAGCGCGAGG
>Ga0302323_100001169_pt1 | contig 21275 bp, 17 predicted proteins | sample Fen_T0_3_FD_201950 | JGI IMG/M metagenome (GOLD analysis project Ga0302323, IMG submission 201950) | Peat permafrost microbial communities from Stordalen Mire near Abisko, Sweden - Fen_T0_3 | ecosystem: Environmental > Terrestrial > Soil > Wetlands > Permafrost | place: Sweden: Abisko... | reverse complement strand
GCGGCTCCACGATTCCATCGTGACGATGTCTTCCCGGGAGCGCCCGGTAAGGGCGTAGAAATTGTCGGACACGAAATCCATGGTGACCGCGCCATCCGCGGCCACGCCGAGTTTGAAGACGTAGTCCGTCGCCAATTCCGATACCATGCGGTAGTGCTGTTCACTCTCCTGCAGCGCCTGCTCCATCTGCTTGCGCTCGGTGATATCGCGAGCGACCGCCAGAACGCATTCCTGTCCCTTGATTTCTAGGATGCGGGCGGAGATCATGACTGTGCGAATGGCGCCGTCCTTCATGCGCATGGGTGCTTCCAGGCCGACCACCTTTCTATGCGCCTTCAGACCGGCCACCATCCGATGGCGATCTTCCTCGTTGAGCCAAAGCGAGAGGCCGGAGGCGAGCGTTGTGCGGCCGAGGATCTCTTGGGGCGAATAGCCGGTGGTATCCGTGAAGCTCTGATTGATTTCCAAGAACATGCCGTCGGAGAGCCGGGTAACCGTGATGGCATCCGGGCTTGTCCTGAAGACATTTGAGTATTTCTCGTTGCTCTCGCGAAGCGCTACCTCTGCCTGCTTGCGCTTGGTCATGTCATCGAACAGCACGAAAACTTTGCCCGAAATGTGGGCCCCAGAAATGACCATGGTCTTGACGGTGCCGTCCTTGCAGGTCACTTGATATTCATGGCCTGGAATCTCCGTGCCTTCCTGGATGGCCTTGTTCACGAGCGACATCCAGCCGGTGACGACTTCGTTCCGATACTGCTCGTCTGGATAGGCCTGGGCCCACCATCTTTCCATGGTGGGGATATCCTCGGACACATAACCGAAGACCTCGACGGCCTTGCGGTTGATGAACTCGATGGTGCCATCCATGCCGACGATCGCCATGGCGATGGGAGCCTGCTCCACGATCTTGCGAAAGCGCTCCTCACTTTCCTGCAACGCCAGCTCTGCCTGCTTGCGTTCGCCGCTATCGAAGCCCGTGGATCGTGACGCCGACATGGCGTGGAGTCTACACGAGCGCGCCGTCCCATGGACGCAGGCCGCGTTCCCAAGGCATTGGCCTCTACTCGTCTTCGCGCAGGTTGAAACGGATCTTGAAGGATGAAACCCGGGTCGGGACGGGCTTGCCGTCGCGCTCGCCCGGCGAGAAGGCGCAGGCTTGCACCGCGCGCTTGGCGGCCTCGGTGAGCCCCATGCCGAGCCCTTGCAGCACCTTGATGTCACGCACCCGTCCGTTCTCGTCGACCACGAAGGACAGAATCACAATACCCTCCAGGCCGGCCTCGCGCGCCTCATTGGTGTAGGGACCGGGGGGACAAGTGCCCCCCTTGGGCAGCGGCATCTTGGTCACCTGGTAGGCTGGCACCGGGGCCGCGAGTGGCCGGAGACCGCCGGCTTCCGCCGTGCCCTCGTGGTCGCGCGGCTTGGTTTGCAACGTGTTGCCCACGCGGATGCTGGGTCCGGTGCCGGCCGCTGACGTCGATTCCATGGAAATGCCGAACACAGGTGTGTCGCTATTCGAATCGGTCGTAGCCGGTCTTTCGGTGGGCGTGATGTTCTTGGTCGGCGTCGCTTGCTTGGCGCTATCTGCAATCCTGTGAACCCTCTTCGTGGGCGCCTCGTGCACGGGCTGCTTGCTGGGCTCTTCGCCCTGGGGTTTGACGGGCTCGGGCTCGGGTTCAGGCGCGGGCTGGCGCAGACTCACGCTCAAGATCACGGGCTGGGCGGCTTCCACGCGCGCCGGCAAATGCGCCGTGCCTCGCGCCAGCAGGAAGTGGCTGGCAAGCGAGGCCACTGCACAGATTCCGAGGCGCTTGGCGTAGGTCATTCCTTTTCCAAGGGTGCGGTCAATCCCGCTGGATCGATTTGGATCGCAAACGAGGTGACGCCAAGGGATTTCACCAGGTCCAGCACCCACACCACGCGGCCGTGTGAGACGTTCTTGTCGCCCGCGATGATGGTCTGGGTCTTGGGATCCTTGGCCACGGCGGCTTGCACGGTGGCGCGCAATTCCGCGGGCGTGGTTTCGGCGCCATTCAAGTACATACGCCCCTCGCGTGTCAGGGTCACGGCCAAGGTCGTGGTTGGCACCGCGGTCGAGTGCGCGGCCTTGGGCAATTGCACTTCAATGGCTTGCTTGGCGATAAGGTGCGCGGTGAGCATGAAGATGATGAGCAACACCAACATGATGTCCACCAGCGGCGTGACATTGATGTCGGTGATCAGCCCGCGCCGCCGTGCCGCAGCCATTACTTTGCCTCGCGTGTTCCAGATGAAGCGGGCTGGGATTTGACGTAAGCAAGGATGTGGTGGCCCACGGCATTGGCGGCCGCCATGGCGGTTTCCACGTGGCGCATGAGCCCGTTGTAAGTGGCCACGGCGGGCAGCGCCACCAAGAGGCCGATGGCGGTGGCGACCAACGCCTCGGCGATGCCGGCCATCACCGCTTGCGAGCCCATGGCCGTGCTGGTGGAGAGATCGTGAAAGGCGCGGACGATGCCAAGCACGGTGCCGAAGAGACCAACGAAGGGCGCGTTGCTGCCCAGGGTTCCCAAGAAGGCCAGGCCGCGCTCGTAGTGCAGGCGATCGGTTTCCACCACCGCGGCGATGTGCTCCTCGATGGCCGCGGCGCCGTCGGCGATGTGGTCGAGGCAAGCGCGCGCCACCGCGGCTTCCATCGAGTGCGCCTCGCCCAGGGCCTTGCGTGCCGCTTCGGGCCCGGATTTCCGCAAAGCCGCCAGCATGTCGGCCACCTGCTGGCGCTGGCGGCGCGAGCGGGCGAAGAACCACAGGCGCTCCAGCACCACGGCCGCGGCGGCGATGCTGAGGCCGATAAGCAACCACAGCACCCAGCGCGACCCAGCTCGCAACATGAGGTCAAGGGCTTGAGAATCAATCGATTGGTTCATGAGTTTCTCCCTAGAAACGGGCGCGCAGACCCGCGGTGGGTAGGACGTAGCGAATGTTGGTGCCGGGCGTGACTTCCTCGGGCAGAAGCGCGGCGTTGAGCAGGTCGATGTAGAAGTCGAGCATCCAGCCCCGGTAGATGGCGCGCTTGTCGACGCGCAAGTCGACGCGGTAGTAGCCATCGGTGCGGGCGGTGTTGTAGCCGGAGGTCGTGGTCGCAGGTTTGCCACTTTGATATTGGAAGCGCAGCCCCAGATCCCAGTTGCGCGGCAATCGAATCCCAGTTACCAAATTGAGCAGGTGGGTGCGGTCGAAGTCGTAGACCACCCACGCGCCGTTGCGATCACGCTCGGAGCGTGACAACGAATAGGACAGCCAGCCAAAGAGCCCGCTCTTGACCTCGCGGCGGATGAACACCTCCACGCCATAGGCGCGGCCCGTGGTCGGCGTGGCCAGGCGGTTCAAAATCTCCTGGGCCGTCGACTGCCCCGGCGCCGTGGTCGGGGGCGCAAGCGAGGAGTTGCCAGTCGTGTTCAGGGTCTGCTGATTGACCGAGAGATCGAAGATGGTCGGGTTCATGTACGCGAAGTAGCCCTCCAGGGAGAGGCTGAAATGCTCGGCTAGCGGTGCCTCGACGCCGAGGCTGGTCTGAATCGATTCGAGCAAGCCATAGCGGAGCGGCATGATGTCGAAGCCGGGCAGGGGCAGCACGAAGCGCGGAGGTTGGTGGTAGATGCCAACCGCGCCCTTGAGCCAGATGGCGCTGTCGTCGCTGCCCGCGGCCAGCTCTGGCAGTTGGCGTTCGGCAAGCTTGTAGCGCACGGTCAGGCGCGGATCTGTCGCCGACTTCCTGGTGTGGTCATCGTAGTAGATATCTTCGCGCACGCCGGGGCGAATCAGCCAGCGCGCGGTGGGCCGGTAGTGCCCTTCAACCAGGGCCGAGCCGACGTAGAGTGAGCTCATCCCTTGCGTGAAGGTCGCGATGCTGACGGTGTTGTTCGCATTCGAGGCGGCCTGGCCCCCGACGAAGTCGCGAAAGCTGCCCTCCAGCCCCGCGACCAGCTTCAGCTTCTCGCCCGGCTGCCAGGTCCAGCGCGCCTGGGGCTCGACCGACCAGGTAGCCACGGCGGTGCCCGTGCTGTCCGTGTGGTCGTAGCCCAGCACCACCCGGTACAGCCCGTCGAAGTGGTCGCTGGCGTGATAGGCGCGTAGGTCGCCACGGTGGAAGTTGAGGATCAGCGCCGGCGTCAGCGGCGTATTCGAGTTGCCGTTCGCGCGCGTGTCGAGCTCGTCCTTGGAGCCGAGGAACAGGGCCGTCCAGCCATTGCGCGGATTGCCGCCATCAAGCCGAAACTGGTAGTCCCAGTAGGAGAGCGAGAGACGATTGGTCGCCAGGCTGAGGATGACGCCGGGGTTTCCGATGCGCGCGGCGGCAGTCGCGGTGATGTTGGTCTTGGGAATCGGCTGGCGCACGAAGCCACCGGCTTGGAAGAGGTTGGCGTCGAGGTCGATCAAGTGCTCATCGCTGCGCGCGCGGTGGGTGAGGCCGTCGATGATGCCGCCGGTGTAGCCGCCGTAAAGTACGGGCGCACCGCCCGGATAGAACTTGATCTCCTCGATGAATTCGGGGTGGAGCACGCTCGAGGCGACCAGCAGGTGGTAGAGATACGGGATGCGCGTGCCGTCGAGCAAGAAGCCGGTCGAGCTGGGGCTGGCGCCGCGGACGACCGGGAAGGGCAGCAGCGAGACGATGGACGCCGTGCCGGGCAAAGTCTGGACCACGCGGAAGGGATCGCCGAAGGTGCCGGGGATCTGCTGGATCTCGGCGCCGCGCAGGGTGATGCGCGAAACCTCCTCGCGCCGCTTGTCGCCCACGATGACGATCTCGTAGGGATCGTAGCGCTCGCGCTCGATGGCGTAGGTCACCACCAGCTCCTGTTGTGGGGCCAGGTGCTCTTGTTGGAGATAGGCGTTGCAGTTCGGGGCGTACACGTTCACGCGCGCATCGCCCGCGGGTAGGGGCAAGCGAAAGCGGCCCTTCAAGTCGGCGTCGACCGAGTAGCGGCGCTCGCCGATCTGCGCGACCACGGTGCCGCCCGTGACCGGCAGGCGCGTGCCCAGCTCGACCAGGCGCCCGCGCAGAGCCGAAACCATCGGCGGGCCTTCCTCGACCGGCGGGGGCGGCGGGGGCGGCGGTTGGAAGGTATGGGTGAAGGCGATCTCGACTGGCACCGGCTTGCCGCCGTAGCGCGCGGGCTCGAACTGGAACTCCTTGGCTGCGGCCACCACCGCGTCGTCGAACACAGGCAGCGATTCGCTGAGCAGCTCGACCTTGTTGACCGCCCCGTCGGCGCCGACCGAGAGCTTGATGCGCACGACGATGGGCCGATCTTGCGCGGGCGCGTTCGCGGGATAGGGCACGGTGGCTGGGCGCAAGGGCTGCGGCGGAATCAGCTCGGCCACGGGATTGGTTTCGGGAGACGAGACGGGTGTGGCATCCGACACCCCGTCCTCGGACGCCCCTGCATCGGGCGCCTGCGCGCGCGCCAGCCCCGGTAGCGCAAGCCAGAGAGCGAGACCGACGCCGAAATATCGTCTGTAATGGGAACCCTGGGAGGGTTCCCAAACCCTCCCGCACTCTGGCTCCGGCGGGCAAAGCCCGCCTTCGCCAACGCGATCGCTAGCCCGCACGATGTCCAGACCAAACCGCCCCTTGTGAGAAATGCGGGCTAGCGCTAGCGCCACTGGATCTCCCAGGTGAGCGAGCCGCCGAGGTGCGGCCACCATTGCCGCCGCACGATGGAGGTTGCGGTGTCGGGCTCAAGCCGGCCGGTGTCGTCCACGCAGGCCGTCCACTGGCCGTCGAATTGCAGCGCCAGCCCGGTCGACGAACGCGGCCCCATCACGAACAGCCACTGCGCGCGCAGCAGGCCCGCCACGCCCACGCCGTTGCAGGTTGACAGTGGGTGGCTGGCGTCGGGGAAGGTGTACGAAGAATCGAGGGTGCCGGATTTGGGGTCGGGATCGGGACGCGAAGAGCCTTGCTCGACGATGCCGCCAAAGCCGATGCCAGCGGCGAGCGAGAGGTGGCTCGTGGCGTGCCAGGTGGGCTCGATGGTGCCGGCGAAGCGCAGGCCCTTGGCGCCGGCTGCGCCGGTTGCGTACAGGTATTGCAGCGAGCCCATGAGCGACCACGCCTCGTCGAGGCGGAGGCCGCCGCGGATGGTCGGGCCGATCGTCTGGTAGTCGGGTGGTCCACCGATGCCGTAGAGGCGGCCGTACACCAGGCCCAGCCCGAAGCGGAAGCCGGGCTTGCGCCACAGCTCGCGATCGCTCTCGGTGGGCAGCGACAGGCGCGGCGGCGGATCCTCGTCGAAAACCGGCGTAGCCGGAACCGGCGTCGTGACCGGCGCCGGAGTGGACTGCACGTCTGCCGGTGCGGCGATGCCGGCCTGCGGGATGGTAGATACCGCGAGCAAGCTGCCGAACAAGAGGAGAATGGGTGTCATGGCGAGGTGGAGCACGGCCACCAGAAGGGGGGCGTTACCGTAAGATCCCAGCTTGGTGAGGCGCAGAACGGATCGTTGTTGCACCCTCGGAGGGTGTAGTGCTGGGTAGATCGGCAGGGATCGTTCGGAGGGCTGGCAACCACGAGCTGTTGGGCCGAGGAGCCAGCACCGGCGTCGGTGCCTATGCGGGGGAAGCTTGCGCAGGCCCAGGTAGACTTGGTCAGATCGTAGGGGGGATCGCTCGGGGCCACGCGGTAGTAGGTCACGCCGCCCTCGTCGTTGGTGGTGCAGGCCAGCTGGGAGAGCGCGGTTGGCGCCTGCGGCTGAATCGGAACCACAATGGTGTCGTCCAGCGTGGCGGTGGCGCAAGCGGCGGGATCGTCCTCAGTCGGCAGCACACCGGCAAACCCGCTCGCTAGGGCGGCGGCCGCGGAAAACCCACTCGCGGACAGGATGGAGAAACCCTTGGGCGGATCCGCGCAGCCCACGCGGGGATAAAAGGCCACGCCGCGCAGGGCACTGAAATCACCCTCGAGAAACGCCACCCGCCGGTCGGGCAGGGTCATCGAGATGAAGCTGGCGCCGTACACCGCGTCCGGCGCGCCCCCGGCATCGTCGATGGGCTCGCCCCGTCGGCGCTGCCGCTGGGGATGGCGAAAATCGAGCACGCCGTTGCCGTTGCGGTCGTCGTAGACGATCACGCTGGCGTAGGCGATGCGCCCGGTGATGTCGCCCACCATCACGTCGGCGGCCGGCAAGGTGTAGAGAGCGAAGGTCGCGGGCACGCCCAGCGTGATGGGGATATCCGCGGCGGCGCGATTGGGGATGAAGCCGAAGCTGTCGCGGCATCCGGCCGCGACGACGGCTGCGACCTCGGGGGATTCGGGCTGCGCACCCTGCAGCACGCAGAACGGCTCGGGCAGCCACTGCAGCCCCCACACCAGCGCGGCGCGAAGCTGGGGCGGCCCACTGCCCGCCTCGACGCCACCCGCGTCCACGCTCGTGTCCGCGTCCACGGCGTCGGCATCCACGCTCGGGCCCGCGTCCACGGGTCCGGCCAGCGCAACATTGCCCGTGACCAGAACGTGAATCTGCTGCAGCGGCTTGACCGGAACATCAAGCCCGACGGGCCGGCCACAGGCCGTGAGCACGAATCCGGCGCAGGCAATACGAATCCATGTCTTCATGGCTGTTTTCATGGCTGCCATGACACCCCGAGGGCGCTCGACCACCCGTAACGAGCCGAGCCGTCAAGCAGATGCAAGGTCGGCCCACCCGACAGGCTCATGCCCCAGGCGTGCCAGACGCGCAGAAACACCACGCCCTCCAGATCCGCGGCGGGCAGCAAGTACCACTTGCTGTTTTCAAGCGCACTGCCAGTCAACCCCGCCCGGCTGCCTTGCGACGCCTTGACGTTCTCGTAGACCGCCGTCGCGCCCGCGCCCAGGCGCAGGCCGAACGAACCACGGCCAGTGTTGTGCTGAATGAGCCCGCACAGGCGCAAGCGGATGTCGTCGTTGCGAACCGTATCGACGAGCGTGTATTCCGTCGCCGTCGACCACGAGGCGCGCACGCCCCAGGAAAGCAAACCGTCCGCCGTGGCTCGCCGGGAAAAGCCAGCGCCCACACCCGCGCTCATGCCAGTTTGGAGCGCCGCCGGCAACGCCAGCACCAACTGACTGTCCAGCGTGTTTTTCGGAATCGTGTTTTCGGCGGCCAAGGTCTGCGCGCAAACTGGCGAGGTCGCCACCGCGCTGGTGCACAGCAGAGCCAGCACGGCCTTCCAGCCGCGTCGCATCGCTGGACTAGTGAGTTGACGAAGTGGGCAGGAAATCATGGAACTCATCGACGGACCAGGATAGCTGCAACCTACCAACTGAAGTCGTCATATGCTGCAAAGAAGATATCGGCTGCGAATTCCACAACCAAGGATCTTTGACACGTCTCTTACGTTAAAAACAGAATGGCTAGTCCGGATAGCCGTCGGTCTGCCAGTTCTGCAGCAACGCCTTGCCGTTCGGGCCTACACCATCGCCCCACAGTGCCGAAGGCGGCATCTTGCCGTCGTCGATGCTGCGGATGAATCGGCTGGCTTCTTGATGGGCCGCGGGCGTCGGGGTTCCCACGGGTGGATCGTAGACATCGAGCCGGAAGCTGGTCGGCGCGCCCCGCGTGGCGGGATAGCCGTGGCAAAGCAGGCAATGGTCCGCGAGCAACGGCTTGACGTCGCGTTCGAAGGTGGGATGGGCCGGTACCGTGGCGATGTCAGGCTTGCCAAGCGAGCACGCGGGAATGGCCAGCGCCAAGGCGACCATGGCAAGCGGGCACAGGGAGAAAACCCGAGCTGTCACATCTCTTTTCAACATGGCTGAAGTCCTTCCCCGCCGGTCAAAATAGCCAGGCCGTGCCAGCCACGGTCATAAATCCGAAGGTCGTCCATCCGATGGCATCGTGAACCTTCGCCATGGATTTGATGCCGCTCGAATTGCCCGAGTCCGCGGTGCGAGCCGTGAGGAATCCCAGAACGACTTCGGCAACCATGCCGGCCGTGGCACCAATCGCGGCCATGCGATGGACAAGCCCGGTGTCGAACTTGAGCGGCTTCTTGTAGGGCTGTGGCGCGAGAAGAGCGTAGATCCCCGTCGCGGTGAACAAGCCCGCCGTAGAATAGACGAGCAGACGGTGGGGCATCTGGTAGCTGCCCCTGCCGGTGCCGCCACCGTAGAGATCGTTGTAGTTGAGCTGGCCGATGATGCAACTCGCGGCCATGAATGCCCAGGTCGTCAAGCCAAGGAATTGATGGGTCTCCAGACGATGCCGGCGTTTCTTTGACAGCTCGGAAATGTTCGCGCTCCTGGCAGCAGAATCAGCACCCGACAAGGTGGCATCGTCGGGCTCGAAGAACTGAAAATCGAGCCCAGCGGGTTTGTCGGATTGGGCAGGCGCAGGCGCGGCACTCGGGACAGGGCTCGGTGATGTGCCCGGTAATGTGATCGCAGGCTGCGCCCCCACTGGACTTACCGCCGGTGTTCCCACCTGCGGAGTTTCCTCGGTTGCTGGAGCCAATTCTTGCGCCGTGCTCGCGACCGGGGCGAAAAGCACACTGACGAATACGATGGCGAGCAGATGCCTTGGGTGGATGCGAGTCATTCTGGAATTGCAGCGTAGCTGGCGCAAAGGCGGATGCAACGTGAAAGCTGCTTGCCAATAGGGATTTGTGCAACTGAATATCCCCTATTGGATCTGCTTGTGGTTATCGCCACCTGACTCTTCCCTGGAGACTCGCCGACAAGGAATTCCAACCGCATGGTTGGGCCAAGCCCGCGCCAGCGGATAGCGCGACCGGGGGAGTTACCGTGAAGCACGGCCGTCCCCATGCGGCTGGAATTTCTGGGTTGTTTCTGGACTGACAGATTGCAGTCTCGCCTCCAACGAGACAGCCCCAAGCGCGTGCAAGGCACATACCGGACCCAAGGCGTCCCATTTAGACAATTTGCCGCGCGCAAGATGCGGAACTTGCAGCTTGTGGCTGCAAGAATCGCCGTTCGGTGATTCGGCCGGCGGGTGCCAAAATGGCCGCTTAGGAAATGCTTGAGTCACACCGATGAATCCCTCAGGCCATCGGGCCCCGGGGGAATCATTTTCGGAGATCACAATGACCATCAACAGTATCGGTAGTAGCTACGGTCTCGATCCACTCACTACAAATCCGTCGACGGCGACCCCATCGGCCGCTGCCAGCAGCGTTGTCAGCGCGGATTCAGCCCAGCTCTCGCCCATGGCCAGCCTGCTCAATCAGCTTCAGCAATTGCAACAGACCGATCCGGACAAATTCAAGTCCGTGATGTCGAGCATCGCCGACACGCTCAAGACCGATGCCCAGAATGCGACGGGCCCGCAGGCGCAGCGTCTGAATGCCCTGGCTGACAAGTTCAGCCAGGCGGCGCAGACGGGCCAGATGCCCGACTTGCAACCCAAGGGGCAGCACCAAGGTGCCTCTGGCCATCACCATCACCACCAGGTCCAAAGCTACCAGGACAGCTCAAGTTCCACCACCGGCACTCAGAATCAGCCTGCGTTCGACTTGGCCCAGATCATTCAAACGGCGCTGCAGCAGTCGAGCGCCTAGAACGCGTGCGGAGCCTGCCGGCCCTCGGGACCTGCCTGCCCAAGCTGCCACACCCTCGGGCTTCGTCCTCGCCCTCGCCGGCAGCAGAGCTTCGCGGGAGGGTTTGGGAGTGCAAGGGTGGGGCCCCACCCTTGCACTCCCATTACGATCGCCACGATCGCCCAGGCTCATGGCCGCAGCGGCCAGGTCGCTGCGGTCAGGCGCTCTTTGGCGAGGTCGAGCAGGCGCGCGCGCATGACTGAGATGCCGAGCCGCTTGCTCGGCTCGCGCGCCAATCCAGCGGACAGGAGCTCGGCCAGCGGGCCGTGCCGGTCATGCTTGCGCATCCACGCGAGCCCCTCGGGATTGCCATCATGGCCAATGTGCGCGGCGAAGATGGCGGGCAAGGTATCGCCCGCGAACAGCGGCTTGCCAGTCAGCAGCTCAAAGGCCAGACAAGAGAAGGCGTAGACATCCGTGGCGCGGGGGTCGACCCGATCCCCGAAGGACGACAGGTCCCAGACCTCGGGCGCGCCATAGTAGGGGCTGCCACAACCGGGACGCACCTTGCGTCCGGCGAGACCAAAGTCCACCAGCACTGGTACCTGGCGCGCTTCGCTGCGCGGTCGACGGGGGGACGCGAGATCGCGCTGGGTTCGCAGGATGATGTTACCGGGTTTGATGTCGAGATGGGCCAGGCCGGCGTCGTGCATGGCTTGCAGGCCCGCCGCCATGCCGTCGAGCACATCGACGGCTTGGCGGATGGAGAGCGCCCGGCGATCGACCAGCCGTTCGAGCGTGTTGCCCTCCACCAGCTCCATGACCAAGATGGGCTTGGGCCGCGCGCCAGCGTCGAAGGTGACGAAGCCCGCGATGTTGGGGTGGCGGGGCAGGGTCAACAGCGCGCCCGCTTCCTCGCGGAAGAGCTGCATGAACTCATCTTCCGACAGGGTGTGCGCGGCGGCGCCGGTGTACGCGGGCACCTTGAGCGCGAAGATCTCGGCCCCTTCTTCGTGGCGTTCATCGGATCGGCGCGCGACGAAGACCGACCCGCCACCGCCCGAACCAATGGGGCGAACCACGAAGAACCCTCCGATCAGCCGGCTGGGCGGCAGCCACGCGGGCAGATGCAATTGGCGTTTGCGCTTGGTGATGTGCGTGACCTCGCTCGACGGGCGCGGCTCCCGCGGCAGGCGCCCCACCCGCATCAGCACGCGCGCCACGACCTCGGCGAAAAGCGGCGGAAGATCCTGGCGCACGGCCTCGGCCGCGGCCGCTGCGGCGGCGCCCACGCCCTCGTCACGCTCCTGCAAGGCGCGCTCGATCCACGCCTCAAGCCGGCGCAAGGCCCGCGTGGACGACGAGGGAAAGTAGTTGTCGCGCATGCCGGTCCGGCGCATGGCCCCGCCGCACAGGCGCGCGGCGTAGGTGATGGCGCTGGCCAGGCGATCGAGCGCGGCGCTGCTTTCACCGCGGCGAAGCTCGGTCAGCGAAATAGCCTCGTTCAGGGTTTCGAGCACGCGCGTAATGCCCAGGACCGCCCGGCGCAGACCCTCGACGCGGGGCGAGCTGCCTGGAGGAAGCGCCTCGGCCACGTCGCGCAGATTATCCACCAGGCCATGTTCATCGGCCTGCCCACCGCGCTCGGCGAGCACGCGCGGAACCTGGGCGGCGGCAGCAAAGACCTCCTTGAACTCGGGCACCATGCACGCCTCGGACAGTGCGCGCAGATCCGCGGCGCTGCTCAGGCTCCACAGCGCGGCCACGAACACGTCGGACAGCTCGGCCACCTGCTCGCGCGCGAGAGCATCCGCCGCGCGCGCCAGGGTGGCGCACAGAAGCCTGCGCAGCGGCGACGGCACATCGGCCTGGGCGCGCTGGGCGAGCAGCTTGAACACATGCAAGCGGCGGCCGCGCGACTCGGGCGTGGGCTCTTCGGTGTCGGCGATGTCCGAGTCCACCAGATGCAGCAGCGTGCGCAGTTGGCGAAAACGCAAGGTCAGGTGCGGAATGGCTTCGCTGGTGACGGGCTGGTGTTCGCGCACCAGCAGCCAACTGCCCAGACGCCACAAGATGCCGGTCAGTGGGCTCGGCCCGCGCTGGCTACCTTCGCGAACCGTGAGCAAGTCGGAAAGCACCGAAGTCACGAGCAGCCCAGCGTCGAGCTCGCGCAAGGAGCGAAAAGTCACCCTGCGCTCGGCGGCGGTCTCGTCGCCGGTGCTGTCGAGCACGTCCATGGCCACGCCCGCGACTTGCAGGGCCTCCTCGGTGGCCGGGCCGAGGTCGCGGCCCTCGGCAAAGGCCTGCAAGGCGTCGCCCAGGTGCAAGCGCAGCGAGCTGGCCGGCCGCTCCGCGCCCATGTCGAGGTCATCGATGAGGGCTTGAATCAAGGCCACCGTGCCGTCGTCCGCCGAAGACTGGTCGGCGCGCAGGCGCTCGATGGCCACGAACGCGGCCTGGGCGCCGATGGGATGGCCGGCCAGCTCCTCGCGCAAATCGGCCAGGGCTTCGATGGCCTCGATGCCACCGCAAGGCACCAGCCGGGCCAGCAGCTCGTCGGCGGCCTCGGGCTCCTGTTCAACCACGCGGGCCAGTCCGAAGATCATGGCCGAGGCGATGCCACTGTCGCGGCTTTGCACCTCGCTTTCCAGGAGTTTGAGGCAAGCAGGCAAGGCCGTGCTTGGATCATGCACCACCGTCGCCGCCAAGGAGGTGGCGGCGCGGCGCCATTCGCTGGGCCCGAAGCGCGGCGATAGATCGCGATCGATCTCCGCCGCCCGCATGGGAGCCGCCACCGCGAGCAAGCCACGGGCAACCGCCACGTGCCGCCACACCAGCGACTCGCGGTCGGTGATCAGCCGCGACCAGGCAGTGCGTACGGACGCGCGCTCGAAGACGCGAACCCCGCTGTCGTCGCCTTCCTTGGCCCTTCGCGCCGCCTCGCGCGCCGCCCGTTCAAGCAAGCGGGCGGCCAGCCTACGCGCGGGCAATGCCCCCATGGAATGGGCCGTAAGCCAGCCACGTTCGAGCTCGGGCCGCGACACCAAGGCCAGCGCCAGACCGTCCACATGCGCGCCGGTTGCCAGCGGCAGGCGCAACGAAAGCGCAACCCGCGCCCGGATCTGCGCACCGCCGAGCGCGCGCGGAGACGACAGCGCCAAGGCCGTGGCCAGGGTGACAAAGGTGGCGGCGTCGCCTTCGTGCAAGGCCACCAGAACGCGGCGACCGAACTCGCGCTTCTCGGGACTTTGCGGCAGGGCGCCAGCCAGCTCGAACAGCGCCGCGGCGGCCACCGGCCTGGACAAGAACGAGAGGTCGTCGACCAGACCGGAACCGAGGGCCGAGCGCACGCTGGCCAGCAACTGATCGGTGGCCATGCCTTCCAGGGGCGTGGGCTGCTGATCCGCAGCCGCGGCCGCCAGGCTGGCCATACCTTGGCGCCACAGCGACCGACGCTGGTCAAGGCTGTCGCGCAGGTGTATCTGCGCGAGCCCCGCGAGGTAGTCGTCACCGCCGTGCATACTAGTTTCTTTGGCCCCTTCGCCCGGCCCTGGCATGGGGACCGTGCTGATGTGGAAATCGTACCACCCCTGGAAAAAACCGCGAGGGTGCGCATAGACATGCACAAGCCCGACCGTCGGAATATACTGCCGCCCCGAGCTGGAGCCCAACTGGAGCCCAAGCTGGAGAATGATGGCCAGGATCCTCGCCCGACTGAATCTCACCGCTCTGCTCGCGCTGTCCGCGCTGGCGGAGCTGATCTCCTACCGCATCTTGAGCGCCATCTTCCTGCCCAGCCAGAACGGCACCGCGGCCGAACGCTGGGCCGCCAGTGGGGCGCTCTTCGTGTCGCATTTCTCGGAAATCCTCGCCTTGTTGCTCGCCGCCACGGCGCTCGTGCATGCCCTGCGCTCGGACCAGATCTTCCCCCGCTCGATGCGCATCACGGTCAGCACGGTGGGCGTGTTCTTCACCGCACTCGCGGGGATGGGGGTGCTGTGGATTCTCGCGCCTAGGTACTACGTCCATATGCGCATCAGCCACGGGTTTCTGGTGCTCTTCCTCGCCCTCGGCGTCTGGCACGGCGAGCGCACCTGGCGCTCCAAGCTCGCTATCACCCTGTTCGCCATCCCCATCGTCCTGCAGGCTGCCGCGCTGTTTGCCCATCGCATGGGTTGGACGCGTCTGGATCCCGCCCAGATGATCCGGGTAGGCAACGCCATCACCCTGGCGGCCATGACCGCCACGCCAGTCCTCGTCGCGCCCTGGCCCTGGCGCAAGGCCCAAATCGCCGTCACCCTGGTGGCCGGAACCATCGTGGCTGCCGCCATCAGCGCTGCGACCATGCTCCGCTTCGACCTTGTGCAAGCGGTGGCGTACTACGGGCTGCGCATCGACTTGACGGGGCTCAGCTCTTCCGCCGAACAGCTCTACGCGGGCGCCCTCATCGCCGCGTTCTCCTGCCTGGCCGCCACGACGGCTGGCTGCCTCATGGACAAGGGCAAGTCTCGCCTCGCCGGGTGGGCCCTGCTGCTCCTCGGCGTCGCGGGCATGGAAGTAGGATCACCCAAGCCCGCGCTGTTCACCTTGTGCGGGCTACTGGCCTTGGCCGCGGCGACCATTCAAGAGAAGCGTCCCCCCTTGCCCGTCGAGCAGGAATCCGCGACCTAGAACGCCTGCCGGATCCGCAGCCCGGCTGGAAACTCAACCGCTAGCTCTTGCGCAGCTCTTGCTCTGCCCGCACCCAGTACTCGAGATCGTTGCCCTCTTTGCAGCCTTCGCTGACGTAGATCTCGAAGGCGCGGGTTTGGATCTCTTCCTGGGTTGGCTCGTAGGGAGCGCGAGCCTTGCCAGCTTGCGGAGCAGCGCTGGCCTTGGCTGGCGGCGGAGCAGCGCTGGCCTTGACGGCTGGTTTGGAGGTTGGCTTGGCAGCCGGCGCCACAGGCGCTACTGGCGCTGCCTTGCTTGATTTGCCTGATTTTGAGTTGTTCGAGGTAGCCATGGGACTGACAGTAGGTTGAGCCGGAAGGAAAAAGTGTCAAGAAAATCATCCCAGCGCGCGCGTGCCGAAGATGCGTCGCGCGATTGCGCTGCGAGGTTGTTGGCGGCGGCCATGGCAATTCGGGCATAGTAGTTTTTCGTTTTCGAACCCATGGAATCGGAATCCAGAATCGAGACAGCGCTCGAACAAGCCGTGAAGAAGGCCACGGCTGCGCCTTGCCCCGTGCACTTGGCCGAGGCGATTCGCTACGCTGTGTTCCCTGGTGGCGGCAGGGTCAGGCCAGGCTTGTGTCTGGCCGTGGCCCGGGCGTGCGGGGATCTCGAACCCGCGCTGGCAGATGCGGCGGCGGTGGCGGTCGAGCTGCTTCACTGCGCCTCGCTGGTACAAGACGACCTGCCCTGCTTCGACGATGCTCCGTTGCGACGAGGGCAACCGTCGTTGCACAAGCATTTCGGCGAGGCGGTTGCCGTTCTGGTGGGTGACGCCTTGATCGTGATGGCCTTCAGCGCGGTGGCGGCCCACGTGGCCAAACAGGCCGCCGCATGCGCGGAGATCCTACGTGTGGTGGCCGAGGCCGCCGGAGCGCCAGCCGGAATCGCGGCCGGCCAAGCCTGGGAAAGCGAACCCAGCGTGGACGTGACGGCCTACCATCACGCCAAGACCGCGGCCTTGTTCGAGGCCGCGGCCGTGGCTGGAGCCATCGCGGGCGGCGGCGAGCCCGAGGCCTGGCGGCGGGCCGGGGCCTTGCTCGGCGCGGCCTACCAGGTTGCCGACGATCTCGCGGACGCACTTGGCGAATCAGGAACCCTGGGCAAACCCACCCACCAGGACGGAACCAAGGCGCGGCCGAATGTGGTGACAAGCCTTGGCATCGAAGGCGCGGTGAGCAGGCTCGACCAATTGCTGGCCCAAGCAATGCAGTCCATTCCTGCGTGCAGCGGCCGCGGGAAGGTCGAGGACTTTCTGCGCGTCGCCGCCGCGCGCCTGTGCCCGCCCGAGCTGCGAAAGAAAGATTTCACCACAGAGAGCACGGAGAGCACAGAGGCTACGAAATGAAACGTGAATCAAATCTCAGATCCGAGAACTCATTCCTTCCGGTTTCTGTCCTTCCGGCCTCTGTGTCCTCTGTGCTCTCTGTGGTAGAAAAAACGGCATGGGCCTGCGGGATTACTGATGAACCAGCCTAGCCCGCACCGCACACAGCAAGACGAAGAGCAGCGACGCACCGACCTGCGCGCCTGCCACGACATCCTCACGCGCGGATCGAAGAGCTTCGTCGCCGCTTCCCGCATGTTGCCCAAGCGGCTGCACGACCGCACCGCCGCGCTCTATGCCTTTTGCCGCGTGGCCGACGACGCCGTGGATCTGGGAACCGATGTCCAGGCCGCCATCGCGCGGCTGCACCAGCGCCTGGATCGGGTGTACGCGGGAAAGCCCGAAGACGATGCCGTGGACCGCGCGTTCTGCCACGTCGTCCAGACCTGCGGAATTCCCCAGGAGATCCCGCGCGCGCTTATCGAAGGGTTCGAGTGGGACGCGCACAAGCGGCGCTACGCCACCGGCGAAGAGCTGGATGCCTACTGCGCGCGCGTGGCCGCCACCGTGGGCGTGATGATGACCCTGCTTTTTGGCGAGCGCTCGAAAGCGCTGCTGGCGCGGGCCTGCGATCTCGGCCTGGCCATGCAGTTGACCAATATCTGCCGCGACGTGGGCGAAGACGCACGCGCCGGGCGTATCTACCTGCCCCTCGATTGGCTGGCCGAGGCCGGCGTCGACAAGGAAGAGCTCATCGCGCGGCCCGCGCACAGCCCGGCCCTCGGCAGCGTGGTCAAGCGCGTGCTGGCAAGGGCCGACGCCTGCTACCGCCGCGCCGATCTGGGCATGACCCTCTATCCCTACGACTGCCGTCTCGGCGTCCGCTCTGCGCGGCTCATCTACGCCGAGATCGGCCGCGTGGTCGCCAAGCACGGCTACGACTCGGTCTCAACCCGCGCCTACACCAGCAAGGCGCGCAAGCTCTTCCTCCTCCTGCGAGCACTGCCCGTGTTGCTCAAGCGCCGCCGCGGCAGTGACGAACCGGCGGACCCCGCGGTCAGATTTCTGGTGGACACGGTCTAGGCGAAGAAGACCCGTTACCACGGGGGAACGCAGACTCGATCGCTCCCCGCCCGCCGCGCCTGGCATGCGACCCTGGCGCCCAAGAGAGACAGCAGAGTTTTGTAACATCTTGGAATGAATTGGCACCAACCCGTTGCCCATTTGTTCCAGTCGCAGTCGGATCGCCGAATCAGGCTTGCGCCATGGGACGACTTTCTATTCTTGCTGTAGCCACTGGCGCGTTACTGCTCACGGGCGTTGCGGTTGCCGTGCGGATCGCCCACTCCTCCGCTGCGCATCGGTCGGCACGGATCGTCCGCAGCAGCGACAGCGCAGCCCCGCTCGAATTCCGTGAGTTGCTCGATTCGGGGCCGAGGCTTCAGCCATCTGCGAAAGCCACCGCACTCGAGGGCAAGCGCGTACGGGTGGTCGGGTTCATGGCCGAGATGGAGGAGCCCATCCAGGGCGCCTTCTATCTGGTCCCGCGCCCGATCAAGCTGGATGAATCCGGAGCCGGAACCGGCGACCTACCCCTTGAAAGCATTCTGATCGCGGTGCCTGGCTCCGAAGGCAAGGTCATTCCCCACGCCGAGGGCGCCCTGGAGGGGATTGGCGTACTGGAGGTCGGCAACCGTGCCGATGACCAAGGCCACGTCTCGAACTTTCGACTGCGGCTCGATCCGGATCAACGACTTGCACAGGCACACGCGGCCGCGGCCGCATCTTCCAAGAACTAGGTAGGAACTCACGAAGAAAGGACATCCTCATGCACCGCTCTGGCCTATTTTCAGACCAATTCACTCTTCTTTTGTCAATCGCGACGGTTGGGATAGGGGTTGGAATCGCTACCCCCGCCGTGGCAGCCACCAACGTCACCATCACGCCGCAAAACCACGCCAAGTTTCTTTCGGGACAACGCTTCGACCTTCGCGTCGAGGGGCAGGGCACGGGCCCGTACGCAGCCACCCTTGCCATCGATGGCGTCCCGCAAACCTTCACCTCGGGCGCCCAGAACACCACAACAACGGATGGCATTACCTCGAGCGGATGGGGCGGATTCAACCTTCGCGGATATTCGAGCTGCAATCCAGGTACGCACACCATCACCGCCACTTTCACGGATACCGCCGGCACCACATCCGTGACCTCGCAGTTCGACATCGACGATCCGTTTGGCTCCCGCCAAGAGATCAAGAACATCATTATCATGCTCGGCGACGGCATGGGTACCGCCCACCGAACCGCTGCGCGCCTGGTGCGCTACGGTGTCACGGCGGGGGATCCCAACGGCTACCTTGCGATGGACAGCTTTCCGGCCACCGGTATGATCGTGACCCACTCGCTCAACACCGTTGTCACCGACTCCGCGCCTGGCATGGCCTGTTACAGTACTGGCATTCACCAAGCCAACGGTCAGGAAGGCGTGCTGCCCGCGCACATGACGAACCCCTTCTTCTACCCGCGCGTGGAGTACATGGCCGAGTACCTGCACCGCACGCAGAACATGTCGCTTGGGCTGGTCAGCACCGCGGATCTCGAAGACGCCACGCCGGCGGCCAACGCCGTTCACACCGGTAACCGTGGCGCGGGTACCGGCATTGTCGACCAATACTTGGATGAGGCGGACTGGGGCAACACGGGCAACTTCGGAAGCGGCCTGCGCGTGCTCTTGGGCGGTGGTCGGCGCTGGTTCCTGCCGACCGGCACCTTCGGGTCGAGCCGCGCAACCGCGAACTCGGACTACGCGGCCCTGCCCGCAGATCTGCTTGCTGGCTGGAATCTGCCATCGACCTCGGCGGGCTCGGTGGATCCGAGCCGTGATCTCGTCCATGACTTCACGCTTGCTGGCTATTCGTACGTCGACACCAACACCAGCCTCAACACCCTCCTGGCCGGCAGCACGCCGAGCAAGTTGCTCGGACTTTTCGCCTACGGCAACATGAACGTCGCGCTCGACAAGATCGCCAAGCGGCGCGGCGTTTTGGTCGACGGCGCGACGACGTTCTCGGTGGACGACTACCACGCCCCCGACCAGCCGATGCTCGACGAGATGACGGCGGCTGCGCTCAAAGTGCTCGGCACCAAGAACAAGAAAGGCTTCGTGCTCATGGTGGAAGGCGCCCACATCGACAAGCAGTCGCACGCCATGGATGCCGAGCGCGCGGTACTCGACACCCTGGAATTCGATCGCGCGATCGCGCTGGCCCGCGATTTCGCCGAAAACGTCGATCGCAAGACTGTCGTCGTCGTGCTGGCTGACCACGAGTGCTCTGGCTTCAGCATCATCGGTGGGTTGACCGGCGGCATCGCCAACGCGAAGACACTTCCGGCCGACGGCACGGTGACGGACCCCAACACGCAGCCGGCCCGCCAAAAGATCGTTGGCACCTATGATTCGGCTGGATTCCCTGCCTACAACATCCTGACCGATGGTTACCCCGAGTCGATGGACATTAACGGCAAGCTGCTCTTCGGCTTTGGTGCCAACGGCGACCGCTACGAAACCTGGCTGACCAAGCCCCGGCCCATCATCGACAGCCTGCTTCCCTCAGACATCAAGACCGAGCTAGGTACTGCCGGCTACCCCGCTCAGCCTTACAGTCGCGATCAGAGCAATGGCTACTTCATTCGCGGTCAGGCCGTCGGTAAGGACCAAGCCGTCCACACGGCTTCCGACATCCCCATCTCGGCCTACTCGCCGCGCGCGCAGATACAACAACAGTTCGTTGGCGTGCAACGTAACATCGACGTGTTCAACAAGCTGATGCGTGCGGTTCTGGGCGGCTACTAGGCGCTTTGCCCACCACAGAGACATGCAAGAGCAGCGCAAAACACCTGGGAGAATGCGTTGCGAGCGGCACGGCCTCGTTGCGAACAGCAACGGGGCCTGCCCACTGTGTGTGGCGGAGCTACGCTCGGCCAAGCACAGGCGCGTGGTCAAGGTGACCCTGCTCGCTGCTTTGGTTATTGTTGCCGTGGCCGTTCCGGTTTGGTGGCTCTTTGCAAAGCCTGACCCAAGCGGCGGCGCATTGCCGGAGGGGAGCGCAGCCATGCCTGCTCCAGCCGATCGCGTGGGCTTGGCATGGACGCGGGACAGACCCTTGCCCGCAACCGGCGCGGGCCCAGGCCCGGCTGCTCCTCCCGAGGATCGAGGCGGCAGTCCCACGCCCGCAGAGGACAGCCACTTGAACCAGATACCCTTGCAGCCCCCAATGGCTCACGCTGCCCCGCCCACGCCGCCCCGTGCGTCCGTCGATCCGGAGCCCCGATCCGCTGACGATCCACGGGACTTTGACTTGCCCAAACCGGCCAACGGGGTTCGCTGAACAACTGCCAGGCCACGACAACGCGACGCCCCCTCGGTCCCTGAAAGCGAAAGCGCGCCCAGCAAGCGTTGGCTGCGTACGCTGGGCAAGAAGCCCACCGTTTTCTCGCTGTCCCCTAATCTTTCCGACGGCGTGGTCTACCAAGACGAGCTCGGCCACCCGTCGGGATCAGAAACGACCGCCTCGACTACCGCCTGCCGCCCCTGTCCGCCACGCTGTTCGTGTGCCAGGCACGCTGAAGCTATCTTGTCGACGGCTCGGACGCGTACACCGTGCCGAGCGCGGTCAGCGAGTGGTCGGTGTTGGTGAGCTCGTTGTTGGGATCC
>Ga0302323_100001168_pt1 | contig 21276 bp, 25 predicted proteins | sample Fen_T0_3_FD_201950 | JGI IMG/M metagenome (GOLD analysis project Ga0302323, IMG submission 201950) | Peat permafrost microbial communities from Stordalen Mire near Abisko, Sweden - Fen_T0_3 | ecosystem: Environmental > Terrestrial > Soil > Wetlands > Permafrost | place: Sweden: Abisko... | reverse complement strand
GGCCGCGCGCTCACTCATGTCCTACCTTCCTGATCGGTCCCCGTCCTGGCCGAACACTTCACGCTGGCGGAGCGGAGAACGCCCCGCGGAACGCGGCTTCAACCGCCGCCGTGACCTCTTCCTGGGGGATGTCGTCCCGGTCCGTGGGGAGGGAAGCGATGACCGCCGCCGCCACGCCCGCCGACAGTTCGCGGGCCAGGGCAACCTCATCCACCGAGTCCTTGGCCGCCACCGCCTGGACCGCGGTGAGGATGGCCTTGGACTGGGCGGCCAGGGCATCGCGGAGGTTGTAGACCTGGCCCCAGATGTCCCCGAGCGCGAACGTGACCGAGGTGTTGGCGTTGGTCCCCGCGGGTACGTGCTTGGGCGAGTCCCCCCGCTGGGCGGGGTTCGGGATTACGTCATCGGTCCAATTCATGAGGTCCACCTTTCCCGGCGCAACTAGCGCCTTGAGTTCGTCCAGGGTTCCCCGGAACGCATTGGCATCACACGTGGTCTGTCCCGCGATGACCGCGGAGGACGTGAACTGGAGGATGGCTGGCACCTGGCCCGAGTAGGCCCCCCACTTGGACGAGGAGTCCCCGCCCGCCTTGGCGTAGAGGGCCGCGCCGGTACCGGCACCATCCACGTAGGACGAGGCCCAGAGCGGGTACCCGAGTCCCTTGAGCGCGTCCCCGTACACCCACTTGGGGGCGTACACCACCGGGCGGTAGTCGCCCTCGGTCTTGGCCACGAGGCGGTCACAGAATGCCTTGATGTCCGCCAGCTTGGGGACCGTGCCCGAGTCCCCGCCCCACTTCTCGCAATCCACCTGGAGGATGAAGGCGTCCCGCGTGCGCCACCCCGGGCACGCCGCGTCAAGCCTGGCCAGGAAGGCGTCCGCCCGCTGGACCGCGGTACCCGGGTACTCCACCCAGTACGCGCCCAGGAGCACGTCCGGCCCGTACCCGCGGACCTTGGCCCACCAGTCATCCAGCTCATCGTCCAGCGCGTCCCCGCCAGCCTTGTGGGTCATGAACTTGTAGCCCTCGGCCGGAGCGGTCTTGGGGTCCGGCGCGTCGTAATGCGACAGATCCCACCCATAGAGCGTCATGAGTCCGTCCTCCTTTCGAGTGAGGGTAACCGATCAGCCGATGCGACGGTACTTGACGTAGGAGTTGGCGTTGATCAACGAGCCGGTGGCGTTCGCGGTCCACTGGCCCCAGAGCAAGGTCACGGACCCCGCGGTGGCCCCGACCGAGATGAGGGCCTTCTCCTCGGAGAACGTCTGGAGGGATACCGAGTTCCGGGGGTTCGTGTAGTTGACCACGGTCCCGTATCCGTGGACCGCGTGCCGCTCGGTGGTGGTGTTGGCGTCCGTCTGGATGGCGTTACCCGAACCGGGACCCAGGCACTCCCGGTTGCCCGTGGTCCCCGAGGGGACGGACCAGGACGTGGCCAGGCCCGCGGTCTGGAGGCCAGCCCAGCGGAACCGGAACGTGACGTCATACACCGCGCCAGCGACCACCGGGAACGTGAGGTCCGGGTCCGCCACCTGGGTCACGACAATCCGGGGGGTCGCGTCCGCGGGCTTGATCACGTAGTTGTCAATGAGGTCCGAGAGGAATTGGTCATCCACTCGGGTCCCGCCGCCAAGGACTGGGTACTGGCTCATGCTCGCTCCTAGAGTGCGACGTACAGAGGATCGGCCAGGGAGACGGGCTCCCCCACCACGTGGGCCTTAGTGATGCCGTTGACCCCGCGGGTAACGGTGGCGGACTGGGACCCCGAGCCGGAGAGCGCGGTCACGGTGACAACCTCGCCGTTGGCCTCCAGGTTGAACGGTACCTCCGTACTGTCCCAGTTCCGGCCCGTGTTGAGGAGGGTCCAGGTGTCCGTGGCCCCGACCGCCAGGGCGGCCTCCGCGGAGTTGAGGGTGGAACCCACGAGGTCCATCCGCGGGATGCGCGTGGTGGTGTTGGACGAGTCCGTGATGCGCCATGGCCCGTACGGCTGGCACACCAACTCAATAGTCCACTCAAACGGACCGAACGTGGTCTTGGTCCCCTCCACCAAGAGGTCCAACGTGCCCACGGGGAGGTTGCTCGGAGGGTTGGCCAGGGTGACGTACGCGCCCGCGTCCAGGGCGGTGGCCCGCTCAATGTAGTTGGTGACCCCCGCGTTGCGTGCGAGGTCCAGCGTGATGGAGGGCCACCGCATTTCGTCCCAGGTGCCGAGGTACAGGCGGAACCCCACCTGGCCATCCAGGTCATCGTCCTTGGCGGTGTTGACATCGGTCTCAGTGTCGTATAGCCCGTTGGTGTTGATGGAGCCGGAGTCGTACGCGCGGGCGGACCCGCCATTCTTGTTGGACACCGTGATGTCGTTGCGGAGGCGTTGGTCATCATCGGTCGGTTCCGGCGGGCGCTTGATGTGGCCAGCGAGGAAGTCAAGAGCCATGCGCGGGGACTGGTTGTACCGCCGCCCGCGGGTCCGGTAGCGGAGCCCACCGCGGAACTCGGTGAGGAGCCCGATGTCCGTGACCGCATTCTCTCCCATGGTGTTGAGGAAGGTGTCCGAGGTCTGGACGCCCATAGCCGAGGACCGCCCGCCGGACACGAGGTCCAACCGGATATTCTTCTCGGCGGCCAGGCGAGCGGAGCGCGTTCCCGCGTCCTCTCCTAGGAACCCGTTGCCGGATGCCTGGAGGTTGGCGATGTTGACGGACGGGATGGTGGGGTACACCGCGATGGGGCCAACGGCTCCGTCCTGATACCCGGTGGACCCGTAGAAGCTGGCCGCGTTGGGGGCACCGATCTTGCCCGTGATGGCCGCACCCGTGGACCCGAACACCGCGCCGGTACCGAAATTGTAGGTGACCAACCGTCCGGTCATCGTGGTCCCGGTGGCCTGGATCTCCACCTGGCCGAGCACCCACGTGCCCGGAGTGTAGTTGAGGGAAAAGTTGAATTGGATGGCCCCCGCGGCATCGAACCCCTGTAGGAAGATCACACCGCCGAACGACTGGGATACCTTGACGTCCCACTGGACGATGGTGCCCGCGGACCGGATGCGGTAGACGAGGGCATCCGCGCCCGCCACCGGGAGTACCGGCATGTAAAAGGTGAACCACGAGAGCCATCGGTCCACAATGATCATCTTGGGGAAGGTGAACGCCAGGGTGGTGTCCACCGCCACGGTGTACTGGCTCTTGGTCCCGCCCAGCTTGGGCGGCCCATCCCATCCCCCGGGCGTGCTGGAGAAGTAGGTCCCCGCCTTGACGTTCGGAGTCTGGCTGGAGATGCCCGTGGCTCCCGAGTCATCCTCCAGGGTCCAGAGGGCGGCGGGGTTGAGTCCGTCCATAAAGGAATAGAGCGGGGACTTGATGGGCGACTTGCCTTGCTGGAGTCGGCGGAGGACACCCGTCGCCTTCAATGGGGCGGTGGTGTCGTTGCCGCTCTGGTCCCACCGGACTGGCCACTCCGGTACCGCGCCGATGAACGGGTACGTACTGATGGTCATGTCCGAGTAGTAAATGGCGGTGGTCCCCACGTTGCCGGATAGGCGCTGGGGATTGAACTGGATGGACGTCCCCAAGTTGGAGTTGTCCAAGTTGTACGTGGTGTCAACCGCGGTGATGTTGTATGCCGCGGGCTGGGCACCCAACCACATCTTGGCCCCGATGAACCCGCCCTCCGCCTTGATGCGGAAGCTATACAGGGTGTTGGGGAGGATGGTCCCGAGGGCGGTGGCCATCGTCGCACTAGCCAGGGTTGTCTGTGCGCCGTTGATGGTCCGGTTGATGAACAGGGTGACGGTTCCGTCTGGCTTCCACCACACGTATAGCTGATAGAAACTCGTGGTCCCATTGCGCCGGAAGTTGACGAGACCGAGGACATCCGCGTTGGCTACGTTGGTGGGGAGGACGTTGAGTCCGTGCTTGAAAGTCATGTCAAAGTCCCATGACCCAGCATTGAGTGGGGAGTTGGTGGTGGACGAGTTGGGGGCGATGGCCGCCGTTGCTTTGCCGCTCCCGTCCGCACTCCACAATGTACCGACGTTGGACCACGAGTTGCCGGAGTCGGACATCCCGAGCGGGGTCGCGGTCCGCGCAAACGTGTCCCGGAACCGCTGGAGCCGGACCCGCAACGGGGTGTTCTTGGCCAGCCCGCCCCAGTACGGGCCGACCGGGTTCCGGGTGGAGTAACACCCGAACTGGCCCAGCGTGGCGGGGACCTTGCTGGCCCCCATGTTGAGGGTCAACGAGCACGAACCCGGGTCCGCCTGGTTGGCCTCGTCCGGGATGCCTTCCTCAACCACGATGCTCTGGCCCACCCGTACGTCCTTGGTGATGTCCACCCAGAACGGGTCCCAAGAGTCCGTGGTCCCCATCGGGGACGCGCCGGGGGCGATGTCCACAAAGATGGGAAGCTCTGTTGCCGGGAAGACCATGACTCACCCCTGGTTCTGGTACAGGTTGTCCGTGCGGGCCAGCCCGCGGACGAACGTCTTGAACTTGCCCTCCTGGCCCGTGACGTCCAGGGCGGTCCGCACATCGATCCGCAACCGGCGCGCGCCCACGGTGACCGTGCCATCCGCGTCAACCGAGTCCATGTCCACGGTGGGCGCGGGGAGCGTGGTGGCGGCCAGCTTGCCCGCGATGCGGCCCATTGCCGCGTCCACGGTGTGGGCCGCCGAGTCGATACCCATGGCGATGCCCGGGGGAATCCACGCGCCCACCTCCTTGGCCATCACCTTGGAGGGAGAGCCGATCCCCAGGGCGGACTTGACTCCCTTCCAGATTGAGCTGGCGAAGTTGACTGTCTGGTTCCAGAGCCAGCCCTGGAGGGAGACGATGCCGTTCCAGATACCAATCACGATGTTCTTGCCAACGGAGTACATGGCCCCGCCGAGCCAGGACACCGCGTTCACGAGCCATGGGCCGATCCGCGCGAACACCCCGGGCAACCCGATGATGGCCCGATAGATGTTGCCGGGGAGGTTGATGAATTGCTTGATGGTCCAGCCGATGCCGTACCCGATCCAATACCCAAGCTTGGAGATGGCGACCGAGGCCCAGTGCTCCAGCACGCCCGGGAGTGCGGAGAAGAACCGCGAGACGTTCCCGGGGAAGTCCTGTATCCACTTCTGGACCGCCTTGATGCGCCCGGGGATCTCGTCCATCTTGGACATGAACGTTCCGATCTGGAACGCCAGTCCGCCGAACGTGTTGACGAACTTGGAGATTTGCGCCTGGACCTTGGGGTCCCCGAGGTAATCGGCAATGGTGTGGATGACCTTGGCCAAGTTGTCCCATGCATCGGTCCCGCCGATGTCCGTCCCGAAGAGGATGGATATGACGTCCCCCGCGATGCGCGCAAGGTCCGTGAGCATGTCGAACACCGTGCCGAGGATGTGGGCCGCCTTGCCCATGAAGGCGTCCAGCGAGCCATTGTCATCCATCTTGGCAATCCAGTTGGAGAACTGGATGATGATGCCCGCAATCTTGGTACCGATCACGTCCAGCACGGGCGAGGCCGCCCGGGTGAGTCGGCCCCACGCATCGATGAACGGACCCGCCAGCGCTTGGCCAATCTTGCCGATCATCCCGCGGAACGCATCCACGCCCACCATGACATTCTTGATGAACTGGGGATCGGAGAGGGAGTCAAAGGCGGTCCGGACAACCCCGTTGATCGTATCGGCCATGTCCCCCAATCCCTTGCGGAGCGCGGGCAACCACCGTTCGGCGAGGGTCTGGAGCTTGCCCGCGAGTCCCGCAAAGAGACGCTGTTGGACGTCCAGGCGGAGGGCATCAAACGCGGGCTTGAGTTCCTTGAGCTTGTCCAGGAACGCCTGGGCATTGGCCGCAATCTTGGGGAGGACCGCGCCCGCCGCCGCGCCCGCCGCTCCGGCGGCGGCGGTCTTGGTCGCCAGGTCCTTCTGGGCGTCCCCGAGCCGTTGGACCGCCAAGGCGTGATTCTGGACCGCGTCCTGGAGATCCCGACTGGCCCGCGCCTCATCCTTCTTGGCGGCGGTTACCTCGTCCGATCCTTCAATGCCCTTCTTGCTGGCGTCCCCGTACTCCTTACCGAGGTCATCGGTCTTGTCCTTAGCGTCCTCCACCGCCTCGGCTTGCTTCTCCACCGCAAGCTGGGCCTTGGCAATCTCGTCCGGGTTGCCGCGCGCCTGGGCCAGGCGTAGCTGTTGCTGGGCCTCCAGGAGGTCCTGGGTGGCCACCTTCTGGTCCGTCTGGGCCTCGCGGTATTCGCGGTTCAGGTCCTCCAGCTTTTCGCGCGCCACATCGTGGGCCTTGGCCACCGCCATCTGGGCGTCCGCCAGTGCCTTCTGGGCGTCCGTCACATCGCGGCTGGACCGGGCCACGTCCCGCTGGGCAGACTCCACCGCGCGGATCTTGGGTGTGAGGTCCACCTTGGGCGCGGCCCCGCCACCGCCACCGCCCCCGGACTTGGGCGCGTTCATCGCGGCCCAGTTCTCCGAGAGGCCGGACATGCCCATCTTGAGGACAGCGATGGCCGCGATTGCGCCGGACAGCATCGCGGGTATGGCCGCCGCCGCCCCGCCGAACGCATAGATGGCGGGGGCGGCCACGGTCTGGAACACCACAAGGCCGAGGGCCGCGATGATGAGGCCAGAGATGGAGGAGAGCATCCCCGCCGCCGAGGAGCCCGCGGACGAGAGCGAGGAGGCGAACGAGCCCGCGCCCTGGCCTACGCGGGAGAACACCCCCATGAGGCCGCCGACCTTGTCAACGGCATCATCCCCCTCCTCTGCGGTGTTCTTGAGTTCCCCGCGGATCTTGGTGAGTTGGGAGATGAGCGAACGGTCCCGGTTGATCTTGCCGAATAGGGTCTTGTCCCCGGTCCGCTCAAACTCCTCGGACAGCGCGCGCACGCGCGTCTGGGCCTCGGCAATCTGGCGGTCCAGGTTCTCGGTCCCCGCCCCCGCCTTCTTGAGGGCGTCCTCCGCGGACGCCCCCGCCCCCCGGAAACCGTTCGCCACCTTGTCCAGGACACGCCCCAGCCCAGAGTCACGCGCGATGACGTTAAAGATCAGGCTGGTATCGGCCACTGGACTACTCCTCGTCCTCGGTCTTGCTCTCGTGCCGTTCTAGCCATGAGGCCAGGATCAAGAAGTCCTCAACCGCGAGGTCCCCCACCTCCCGCGGTGTCCAGCCGAAGTGATACGCGAACAGACCTAGGAGCTTGACTCTGCGGTCTCGGAGGGGGTTGGGGCTTTTCCCAGGTCTTCCGGGGTCAGCTCCTCGGTGCCCTTGATCAGGCGCGTGGCAATCTCCATGTCCAGGCGCTCCAGGGTCTCGGACTTGGCCTGGTCATCCATGGAGGACTCCTCCACCTCCCGGCGGAGCTTCTGGAGGTCCGACAAGGAGTAGTCCAGCTCCACCTCCCCGAACATGAAATCCGGGACGTCCTCCATCTTGAAGGTGGGGTGGTCCAGCGAGAGGAGGTGCCACATGAGCACGCGGCGGGCCTTCACTTCTCCGGCCTGGATTGCGGTGACCCACTCGGAGTACCGCGCGCCATACCGCTTCTCAATCATCTCGGCCCGGTTCGCGCGCACTCGCATGGGCTGGAACTCGCGTTCCCACGCCAGGTCCTCGCGGACGGAACCGTCCTCGTTCTCGGGCTTGTACTTGACCAACATGTGATCAGACCTTCCTTGCTATGCGGTCGGCGGTGTGGTTGGCGGCCTCCTGGACCGCCCGCCGGTACTGCTCTCGATGGGACTTTAGCGGAACATCGAACCACCCGGGCTTGCCGATCTGACCGACCCATTTCGGGGCCGCCAGCGGACCGTGGACACCCTTGCCTAGGGGCCGCTGGACCACCGGGTGACGCCATCCGCCGGGGAGCTGGGTCGCCTTGGGGGCGTTCTTGAATCCCCGCGGGGACTTGTTCTTGGGGACGCGGACCTTCACCTTGGCTTGGCGGGCCGACAGTGACACCTGGGTCTTGACGTTCTTGGCGATGGACGCCCGCAACCCGGGTCCCTTCTCCAAGAGCCCACGCGAGGGCATGGACATGATGCTGGCCTTTGCCTCATCCGCCGCGGGCCGGACCGCCGCGCGGAGGTTGCGCACGAACTCCCGCCGCATGACCGCGCCATCCTCTTCGTACTTGATGGCAATGGCCAGGTCCACGAGGTCCGGTGACGTCACCTCCGCGCGGATCATCAGGAGGTGGCCCGGACCACGGCACCCGTGGAGGGCCAGGTGAGCCCGCCGGTTTCCGCGGTGTCGCCCACGGAGCCGGAGATCGGGTTGTACTGGCGGAGGTTGAGGGCACCCGTGTACGCGGGATTGGAGGTGGACCGCGCGCCGTTGTTCATGCGGACCTCAAACGTGGGCTGGGTAGCGAACAGGGGCCAGAGGATGGAATCCAGGGCCGCCACCGCCATGTCTTGCTTGAAGGTCACCGCGACGGACGCGGACTTGATGCCGGACAGCTCCTCGTGCCATCCGCCGGAGCCAAACGTGGTGATGTCCTTGGACTCCGCCTCCACGCTGAACTCAATGCGAGAGCAGTACGCGGAGATGTCGGTACCGCCCACGATCAACATGGACGCCAACATCACAGACTTAGCCATGATCCAACTCCTTCTAGGCCGAGACGCCGATGGCGCTCATGAACAACAGGGACGGGGTGGACCCCGCGATGGTGTACGAGATCCTTACGTACTGATCGGTGATCGGCCCAGCAATGCGGAACACCTGGCCGCCGATGGCTGATTGCGCGTTGAACGTGAGTCGCGTGGTGGGACTGCCGAACCCCGCGGTGGCGGCGGTCTGGATGGTGGCGGTCACGGACGCGCCCACGGTGAGGGACATGAGGTGGAGCGTGCCCACGAGGTACTGGTTAGCCAGGACCGGAGTGGCCAGGGCGCTGTACTGGAAAATGGTCCCGGTACCGGTGGCGGTCCGGATGGTTGGGGTGGCGACGATGAGGCCGCGCGCCAGGGACCACGTGCCCATCCACTGGCCTTGCCACGGGACCACGTCCCCCACCTGGCCGCCGAGCGTGTAGCTCTGGCGGTTGTATGCGGTGAGGTACGCCAGTGCGCCGTCCGCCGCCGTTTGCGGGGCGACCGTGACCGGGACCGTTGCGCCCACCGAGGCGTAGGAGGAATCGTCCACCATGGACAAGTCCCCGGCCTCCCACTGGCCCGCGCCCGTGATGGTGGTGGACCGGATGCCGGACAGCTCCTCGTGCCACGTATTGCCGGTTGCCGTAAAGGCGGTGGTGTCCTTGGACTCCGCCTCCATCTGGATTTCCAAGCGGTTGTTCCGCGTGGTGTAGTCGGCCCCCGCCCCGAATAGGCGGACGTTCTGGAGGGTGAACTTGCTCATGACCTCAACTCACAATCACGCGGACGGAAAGGTTTGCGCCGTACAGGGTGCCGTTGTCGCCCACCGAGATCATCCCGTACCCCGAGATATCGAACAGGTACAGGTCATCGGCGGCCCCGCCTAGCGCGCTCTGTCCGGGTGCGCCACGCATGGCCCACAACGCGGCGCGGACCTTGCCGTTGCGGGAGATGAGCGCGTCCAGCAAGCGCTGGCCGCTCTCGTCCTCGGCGGTGGAGGTGAACACCGAGATGGTCACCACCATCTCCTCCATGCCTGGACCCAAGGCGTTGCCCATGGTCCGGGACGGAGTGATCTGGACTTCCCCCACCACGATGCAAGGGAGGTTCATGGTGTCCGGCAACCCGTGATAGACGTCGATGCCCTTGGGCATGGCCGCGCGGAAGTCCTCCACCATGGAGTCCTTGATGGCCCCGACTTCCCCGCCATCACCGAGTAGGGCTAGAAGGTCACTCATGCGAACCCCGGAGTCATGAACGGAAAGAGGAGGGCGTGGACGTCGGGGTCTGTCCGGCTCACCCGAACGGCACCCCAGTCCGCGGAGGTGATCACGCCCTGGGGCGAGTCCTTCCGGCGGTACAGGCGGGCGGCCAGGAGGCGCGTGGCCATCTCAATCTGGGCGGGGATGGTGGGCCATCCCCAGCGGGCGGTCACCTGGATGGAGTCGATCCCGCCGGAGAGGGTGGCGTCCGCGATCCCCAACCACTGGATGGGCTCTCCGAGGTTGGGCGCGCCCGCGGGACCGTAGGTCCAGGTCCCCGCAACCCAGGAGGTGTACGTGTTGGTGAACATGGACCCGCCGCCGACCGCGAACCCGACCGTGGAGGCGATGGCGGGAACCGAGATGGCGGACCGCACGTACGCGCGCCCGTACCCGGGCGGGATGCGCCGGACGTTACCGGCAAGCTCCACGATGCGGGCGGTGGCAACGGTGTCCGCGCGGAAGGCCCCGGGCCAGAGGCCGCACTCCACATCGACCATGCGGGACGCGGCCATGATGCTGGCCTGGATCATCTCGTCCCGGTCATCGGTGGTGATCTTGCCCAGTTGGTTCTTGACCAAGGGGAGTTCTGCATACGCCGCGGGCGCGGGGTCGGACACGGTGAACGCGCCCAGACTCGTGTCCGTGATGGTGCCCGAGACCACGAACTTGTAGCGGAAGTCCCCCGACACGAGCGGGACATAGGTGTTGGCATCGTAGGTCCCGAGCGCGGTCCGCTGGACGGTGACCCCGGTTGTGGTGCCATCGGGCTTGATGATGGTGAGGGCCACGGTTGCGTCCGTGAGGTTGCCATCCCGGTCATACACGTAGTGGCGGAGGTTCACCCCGTCCCCAAGGTCATACTGGGGCATCGTCCCTCACTCTCCGTTTCCGTGGGTAGTGCTCACGAGCACATCCGATCTTGTCACCGAGTCGGCCCCAGGGAGAGTCTGACTCACGAGGACACCGCTTGTCACCGAGGCCAGGACGCGGGTCTCCTGGGTCTCGGTGATGACCCACATCGTAGGCGATGAGGTGCCCCCGCCCGTGTCCAGATCGAGCGCTTCCCCATCCGCCTCGGGGGTGTCCGGGAGCGCGCCGATTCCGATGATGGCGGCCAGGACGGAACCGGAGCCGAGCGCCTGGACCGCGAGCACACCGAGGGCGGCCACGGTTCCGTCCGCCGCGCCCACGCCCGCGGGCGCGTCTGGGAACACCACGATGGCCGCCGACACGTCACCCGCGGAGCCGGTACCGGTGGCCACCCCGGCGGGGGCCTGGATGGACACGACACTGGACACCGTGGCGTCCCCGGCGGTACCCGAGCCGGAGGCGGCCTCCGCGTTGGCGGTGGTGGCCGCCTGGCCATCTCCGGCTGAGCCGGAGGAAGTGGCCGCGCCCGCGGGACCCGAGATGGCCACGGTGGCATCCGATGCGGAGCCGGTGGCCATGGCCACCTCGGCGGGCGCGGAGATTGAGGAGGATGTGGCCACCGTGGCGTCCTGGCCAGATCCGGAGCCGGTGGCCACCTCGGCCTGGGTGGCCAGGCTGGCCAGGAGGTCCAGGGCTTGGCCAAGCGCGGTGGCCAGGTCGGCGGCCACGCCGATGGCCACGGTGGCGTCCAGGGCGGTCCCGGTGGCCACGGGAGCGGCGGCCACCGCGGTGGTCTGGGTGCTGGCGTCCAGGGCCGCTCCGGCCGAACTGGCGGCCTCGGCGGGCGCGCTGGCGCTGGCGCTGGAGGAGACCGTGGCGTCCCCGGCGGAGCCGGTTCCGGCGGGAGCCTCCGCGAGGGTCTGAGAGGCCGCCAGGGCGTCCAGAGCCGCGCCCGTGCCTACTGGGGCGGGCGGGAGGGCGTTCGTGCTGGAGGTGGCGTCCTGGGCCTGGCCTAGGGCCTCCGGGGTCGGTGGGGTGACCGCGATTGTAGGGGCACCATCAAACGCTGTCCCGACCCCGGAGGGGGACTCGGCTGGGGCACTCGTGGACGCGGCGGTGGAGACCGTGGCGTCCTGTGAGGTTCCCGTCCCGGTGGCGGCCTCGGCTCCGGCTGTTACCGCGAGGCTGGCGGGCTGTGCGGTACCGGCCGAGGTGGCCACTTCCGCAAGCACGGTAGCACTGGCCACCGCGTCCTGTCCGGCCCCCGCGGCGGTGGCCACTTCCGCGTTGCTGGCCAGGCTGGCCACCGCGTCCAGGGCTTGGCCACTGGCCACTGGCGTGTCCGGGTTGGCCACCGCGTTGGCCACCGTGGCCACGGTCGCATCGTTGGCCACTCCGGTGGCGGTGGCCACTTCTGCGTTGGTGGCCACGGACGAGAGAGCGTCCTGGGCGTCCCCGGTCGCGGTGGCCACTTCCGCGTTGATGGTCACGGATGCCGAGGCGTCCAGCGCTTGGCCAGCGGCCACTGGAGTATCCGGGTTGGCCGAGATGGCGGACGTGGTGGCTTCTGGTGCCGGGATGATCTCGGCGAGGACAATCCGGTTGATGCCCGCGACCACGTTGGAGTACCCGAACGCGGTGGAGCCAAAGGCGGCGGTCTGGCCGCTGGACACGAAGTGGGCCGCCAGGTCCCCGGATGATCCGTTAGTGAACCCGAGAGACTGGGTGTTGGCGAGGGGGACTGGAGTCTGGATGTCCGTGGCGCGGCCTAGTGCGCCAACCACGATGGAGCCGATGAACCCCGGGCCGACCGTGCCGGAGAACGAGGCGTTGCCTCCGGCGGCGGTTGAGTAGAAGTCGCCAGGCTGGAGGGCGGCGGGCGCGGCATCGTACCAACGGACCGTGATGGCGTTGCCGGATGCGTTGGCACCGCCCACGTCCCAGGTGACCGTCTGTGCGCTGGGGGATGAGCCCGCGTCCTTGACCCAAATCTCCGCGTCACCAGAGCCGGACACGACATCGGCAACGAGACGTCTCCATGTACCGCCCACGGAGTCCGTGACCGCGCCCGCGGAGATGGCCCCGCCGGAGCCGTTGCCAGACGAGACGAGGGCGACCATGAGTGAGCCCGCGGGGGGCGTGAACGAGGCAGTGGTTACGGTCGCGGTGTTGGCCGCCGTGAAGGCGGTGGACCCGAGAAGGACTACGCCCTTGGGCTGGGTGACCCGCCGACCTGTGACGAGTACCCGCGAGTGACCCGGGTTCTCCAGTGGGGCCTGGAGGACAGACGCGCCAGCGGAGCCCGAGGCCCCGGGGGAGGAGATGATGGCCATGCGTACCCTCCCCCGCTAGTGGATCATTCTTCCCACTGGATATAGATGTCGTACGTGACGATGGCCGCCGACAACTGCCAGATGACGAGGTTCTGGGAGACCGGGACGTTGAACGAGTTGGGCGGCCAGCTCCAGATCACGCCCGCGCCCACGGTGGCGGGGAGGTCCAACCGCCGGAGGAACGCGGTCGGGGCGGTGGGCTGGGTGGTGGCGAACGAGGAGACCAACGTACAGGTGGCCGCGGGGTCGCCCGAGTCCGTGGCCTGGCCGAGGGTTCCCGTGGCCGCACCGGTGCCCACGGCGGCGGGGCGGCCAATGCCGATCTGGGCCGCCGCCGCCGTGGGGGCGATGAAGATCCCGATCTCCCGGATGTCCGGCCGAGCGGTGGCCGAGGTTAGGAGGGTGAGGATCGGTCCCGCGGCGGCGGTGGTGGTCTTGGAAAGGGCCACCTCGTATAGCTGCATGTCGCTCCCTAGACCGTGGTGACCGTGATCTGGGTGGCCAGCACGTTGTCAATGGTGGTGAGCCCGAGTCCCACGAGGAGACCCGTGAGGACCGAGGTGAGGTCCGTGTTGCCCACCGGGACGTCCAGCTTCCACGGCGTGGTGTCCGGTGAACCATCGGAGCCGAGTCCGATTAGGACACGGTTCCATGCCATGCCATCGTCCCGGACCGTGGCGATGCCGAGGAGGAGGCGCGTGACCGGGACCCAGGTGAACGACACCTGGAGCTGGCGGCCCGCATCGTCCCAGACCCGCCAGACGTAGGGGTTGGCCAACGGCGGAACCATCCCGCCGTTGGGCCGCGCCGTACTCATACCGTGAACCGGCATACGCCGTTAACGTTCCACACGATGGTGAAGGTGCCCGCGGTCACGGACTGGGCTCCACCAAAGTAGTTGTAGCAAACGCCTTGCTTGGCCACCGATCCCGCGGTGATGGAGTTGTCATAGACGAGGCACCCCATCACGCCCGCGAGGGTGACGTTACCGCCGCCCGCGAGGTCCGCCGCATCGAACATCGCAATGCCCGTTGCGGGGGAGGTGAACGTCTTGGAGGCGAGGGGTCGCCCACCAGCCACCCAGTTGGTGGCGTCCGTGACCTCGTTCGCGGTGACCCACGGACCGAGGTTGTATCCGGCGGTCGCCAGGGCCTCGTCCTTGTTCGGGGTGCCCGTGTTGTTGTAGAGGGCCACGTTGACCGTGTCCGAGTCCAGGCCCGTGTATCCCGTGCCGGATACCTGGAAGGTCTGGATGGGCCACTCCCGGAAAATGGCCGATGCGGTGAACGCCATTACTCGGTCTCCAGCTTCTTGGCAGCCGCGCGGTGGGCCTTGGCCTCATCGGCCTTGGACTTGAGGGTGGACTCCATGCCGCGGATCTTGTCCTTGATGGACTCCACCGCCGCCTCCGCCTCGTCCGCGAGGGTGAGGAGGGTTTCCGCCGGAGTGATGAGGGTGGCGGCCAGCTCCAGGACCTTGTCCCGGGCCGCGCCCTCCAGAGTCTCGGCCAGCTTGAGGAGGGCCTTGCGGGCCTCTCCGTCCGGCGGGGTGTTGGACACCGAGGCGTCCAGGGCTTCCCCCGCGCTAGTTCCTGCCTGGGTCATGTGCCGCTCCTTGCGCGGTGGCGGTGGGGGCCAGGACCGCAAGGTCCGTGTGGCCATCGGCGTACTCGGTGGTGATGCTCATGACCGGACGTCCATTGAGGAGAGCCACGTCATCCTGGCCCACGTAGTCCTCCCGCTCGTTGAACACGAGGCGCGCGCCGGAGAGGCCGGACGCCATGGGGAGGGTGGCTCCGCCGAACTTGGGGCATGAGTGCATCCGCGAGTGAGGCCGGACCTCGCGGGTGGTGTCCGTCCCGCCGCACTCCGGGCAGTGCCAGTGATGCGTGGGGGTGAGGATCGGGATGGACATGTGACTCCCTTGGTAGCGCTCGGCCCCGGGCACGGGGGCACCCGGGGCCGAGCACGTCTCTAGCGGGTGGACTTACCGCCGGTGGTGGTGGCGGTCCGCTTGCTCGGGTCCGGCACCGCGTTGCTCGGGGTGACGTCCTGGTCCGACTTCTCGGCCTTCTCCTGGGCGCGCGCGAACCCCTCCTCCACGAACTCGGAGAGGCCAGCCTTGGCGTCCGCGGGCTCCACCGGGGAGTCCGCCGCCGCGCGGGCCTGGGCCGCCGCCGCCTCGGTCTGGAGCTGGGGACCGGGGGTGGCCGCCGGAGCGCCGTGGATGATGCTCCCCGCCGCCGCGCGGTCCGCCGCCGCCCGCTCGTTGTCCGCCTTCTGCTGCATGGACATCGGGGTCCCGTCCGGGTGGACGTAGCCCTCATCGCCCGGGATCGGCCAGGAGCGGTCCCCCTGCTGCTGGACCGCGGTCTGGAAAGTGTCCTTCTCTTCCGTTGCCATGGTTACTTGCCCTTCTGGGTCTTGGGTCCGTATGCGGGTAGGTCACCCTCGTACCCCAGCCAGCGCAACGTCTCGTCACACGCGGGGATGAGGTGGAAGTGTCCGGCCGAGATGTACCCGGCCCGATCGGAGAGGATGGCCGCAATCTGGGCCTCCTCGCGGGTGGGGACCACCATGACGTCCTTGCCCCCGTTGCGAACAACGGTGACTTCTACTTGGTCCGGCATGGCGGCCCCCTCTCCCGATCTCAGACTTAGAACGTCGGGGCCACGAGGCCCACGCCGTTGAGGACCGCCACGGACTTGGGGAACCGCGAGGCGTGGAGGGCCACGTACCGGAAGAACCGGAGGTTAACCGTGAGGGTGTTGAACCCGGGCTGGATGCTGGCCTCGGCCCGCGGGGCCGACTCGTAGAAGATCACGTCCCGCTCACGCATGAGGAGGACCGGGTCCTGGTTGGTACCCGCGCCCAGGTTGGTGGGGAGGTTCGGGTCGGTGTAAACCGGGAGACCCTGCATGACACCGACGCGGCCCGCGGAGACCACGCCACCCGAGTTGGCAATCGGGTTGAACGCGGCATCCGGGGTCACGAGCGGGCGGCCCGCGGTGTCCACGGCCGAGATGATCCACGCCCAGCGGCGCGGGTGCATCACGATGGCGGACGGGGGCATGTACCGCGTGGTGTGGATCTGCTGGATACCGTCCGCCAGCTTGGCCCAGAGCGAGCCCGCGCCGGTGAGCGTGGTCGCCGTGACGTTGACGTTGGTACCGGCGGCGGAGATGAGGCCCACCGCGTTGGTGGCGTTGTTCTGGATGACGAACACATCGGCCTTGACCGCGTAGTCCGAGGCCAGGTCCTCCAGGAGGATGTCATCCATGTTGATGGGCGACTGGTCCAGGAGTTGCTGGGCCATGCTCTGGCCGCCCGCCAGGGTGAGGACCGCCGCCGAGACGCTGTTGGTGGTGGCGTCCGTGTTCTGGATGGCGGTGTTCTGGGTGGCCTGCTGGGCGACCGCGGTACCCGTGGCGAGACGCGGGAGCGAGATGGTGTCCGTGCCACCCGGGAGGACCTGCTGGCGCACGAGGTCCGCCGTGACCCGACCCGGGCGGGCCAGTTCGATGAACTCGTTGATGAGCCAGAGCGGCGGGACGAAGTCGCCACCCGCGCCGTCCGTGGTGGTCAGTGCGCGGGTCTGCTCACGCGGGGCGTTGCGGACCTGGTCCACGAACTGGCGGGAGTTGCGCTGGAGCCGCTCCCCGGCCTCGGAGATGCCCGCGCCGGTACGGGTCTGGGCTCGCATGAGGTCCCGGAAGTACGAGACGTCCCCGCCCTGGCGGTACACCTCGGGCTCGGACTGGACGCGGGCCTGGTTGTCGTATCCGGCGGGCGGGCGCGGGGCCGCGTCCCGGACCGTGGTGGAAAGCGCGGTGATGCGCTCCTCCTCCACAATCTCGGCCTGGACCCGCTCCACCTCGGCCTGGGCGGTGTTGACCCGCTCGGTGGCCGAGTCGCGGAGCGCGGTGGCGGAGGTGACGTCCGACTCCGAGAGGTTGTCCTGGGAGCGGAGGTTGAGGAGCGTGGCCTGGGCGGCGGACCGCTCGGCAATCGCGGTCTGGAGCGTGGACTGGGCACGCGCCAGGAGTTCCTGGAGGGTCATCTGTTGTCCTCGGTTGGTCGGAAGGGAACTCCGGCATCCAGGTCAGACGGACCACCCAGGGTCTCCCGCGGGGTGTCTCGTGCGCGCTTCCGCTCGGTACTGCCTCGGATCATAGAGCCAGGTGGCTACTCATCGCCAGCGGATGGCGGGAGTGGCGGCGGCGGGATCTCCACCTCCGCGTCCGGCTCCGGCTGCGGAGTGGTGTCGATCGGTTCGCCCGAGGGCGGTTCGGGTGCTACCTCCTCGGCCATCCTCATTCACCGAGCGCGATGGCCAGGAGGAGCTGGGCGCGGGCCGAGCGGACATCGTGCTCCGGTTCGCCTCGGGCACCAGCATCCGTGAAAGGGTTGGCACCGAACCCCACGATGGCCACGTCCCCGCGGTGGATGTCTACCTCGTCAATCCGGTACTCCGTGTAGTCCGGGGACCAGACTCCGCGGGTGATCCGGAAGGCAAAGGACATCTCATCGATCAGACCGGACCGGAGCTTGGGGAGGATGTAGTCCACGTCCCGGTCCGCGGTGTCCATGTCGGCCCGGACCGCCAGCCCGTGGTCATCCATGGATAGCTGGAGGGACCCGTTGGTGGTCCGCGCAATGCGCCTCATCTGGTCATGTCCGAGGACCAACGGGACGTCCAGGTCCGACCGGTTAAGGGTCGCATCAAACGCGCCCGCCGAGACCACCTCGGAGTACGGTCCAAAGAAGTCGTACATCTCGTATGGGGTCTCGGTCACGCTGGCGTGCCCATCGAACCGGACCATGGTGGAGTCGCCCTCGGCGGCCCGGAGGTGGATATCGGCCAGGTGGGCACGGGCCGTGGGCCGCCCGCCGTCCGCACCCTGGCGCTTGCTGGGGCGGTCGCCACGCTGGCGAACCTGGCCGCCGCGGGCTTCCGCCGCCGCGCGCATCGTGGTCATGCGGGAACTCCGTTCGTCTTGGTCGGGTCCTGGCCCGGAGCCGTGGGCGGTGGGTTCTTGTCCCCGAACAAGTCCTTGAAGAGGGTCTTGTCCTCGGGGGTGAGCGGGGCCTTGTCCATGAGGGCGCGGGCCTCGTCCGGGGTGGTGTACCGGTTCGTGATCTCCAGGCCGAGGAGCTGGGCCTGGGTGAGCGGGTCCATGGCCAGGAGGGCCTTGCGGTTGAGCTTGGTGAACCGCGGGGCGGCGGACAGCGTGGACATGGCCAACTCCCGCCGGGTGATGCTCGGGCCGAGGTGGACCACGAGGAGCTGGAGGAATCGCTGGGTCACGTTGGCGTACGTGATGGAGGAGCCGGACACCCCGCCATCGATCATGTCCGCGGGTACGTCAAAGTACCGAGCGATATCGGCCACGCTGTTTTGCATGGTCTCGATGTAGTTGTTTGAGTTGGTGGCCGCGTTCATCGGGGAGAGGGACCAGTCCCGCCCGGTGACGAACACACCGCCGGGGGTCATGCTGGCTTGGTACCGGGCCTTGGCCGCGTCGGCAACCTTGGGCGGGACCACCTCCTCCTCATTGCGGAGGACCGCCGCGGGGAGGGCATCGTTGCCGAACCACTTGATGGCAAAGTCTTGCGCGGTAAGGTATGCGCCCACCGCGTACGCCGCATAGCCCACGGCATTGAGGCCCATGGGGATACCCGCCACCACGTACTGGCGCTCGTGCCAGAGGTCCGCATAGTCGTACTCGATACCGCACACGCGCCAGATGTAGTCCGAGTCATAATCGCGGAGGCCCACCCGGCGCGGGGAGCATGAGATGTCCGCGAGGTTGACCAACTCAATGATGGTCGGGAGTCCGAGCGCGTTCCGCTGGGTGATGACCCCGAACGCATTCCCCGAACGGTCCAGGTCCATCTGGGTGGCATATAGGAACTCGTTCCAGGGGATCGGGGTCCCCGCGTTCATGAACGTCACGTTGGGGGGCGGGAGGTCAATCCGAGTCCCGTTCTTGTCCATGCGGTACGACTCCACCGGGAGGGTGGAGATGAGGTTGGCCCGGAGCCGGAGGGCCGCCCACACCGCCGAGGACCGGAGCGCGGTGTCCGCGGTCACGGTCGTACTCCCCGCGGTGAACCGCCCTACCTGGCTGTTGGGCGGGATGTCGCTCATGCTCTGGAACCGCTGGGATCGGCCCCGAAAAAGGAGGCTCACTCAACACCGCCTTTCCGCCGGAGGGCCGCCACGAGAGCGGACATGGACAGTATGACCGCCCCGAACGCCAAGAGCCCCCACCCGATGCCGAAGTGATCCGCGGTGAGCCAGGCCAGGCCCAGCGCGATGGCCAGGAGGGCCAGGGCCTCCGCGTACGTGGTCACGGTCTCGGTCACGCGAACGACTCCATAAGATCGTATTTGGCCAGGAGGTGACGTCGGGCGACCATGGCCCACACACCGATGGTGGCGGCCACGAGGGGCGAGATGTCCGACCCGCCCTTACCGCGGTCCCATGCCGTACCGCCCACGAGGTTCCGGGTGTCGGCGGTGGCAACGGCGCGGTCCAGCGGTTCGTCCCCGGCATGGTATATGAGGCCCTGGCGGAAGAGGTCCACGAACATCCCGTAGGCGGCGGCCACCTCCTGGGCGTTGGGGATGGCCAGGTCACCACGGCGCGGGCGGTCCTTGTCCCGCGGGAGGTGGAACCCCTCATCCTCCAGGTCTAAGAGGAGCGACCCCGCCGGACCCTTCACGTCCAGCACGATGGCCACGGGTGAGCGGGTATCGCGGAGCTTCACGAGGCGCGGGACCACCCAGTCCGTCCCCGGTTCGTAGGCCACGCACGAGAGCGAGATCGGCCCCTCAACCTCCGCAGTGATGGCCCAGAGCGCGGACATCGTGCGCGCGGGGTTGATGTCCAGTGCGAACACGGTCCCGCCGTCCGGCATCCCCGCGAACACCTTCCGTCGCCAATCGTCCATGTCGATGACCCCGGACCCCTCGGTCACCTGGCGAGGCCAGATCCCGCAACGCTCCCGGGCAAAGTCCCGCCAAGGCAGGGTGTTGTATTCCTTCTTGGTGAACGACTCGGAGATCCGGATACCGGCGGCGGGGTTCGTCCTGGCCCACGTCTCGGGGTCCGAGAGGAAGGCCACCCGCTCCGCGTCGGACATGGCGTCCAGGTCATCCAGGTCCACGTCCTGGATGCCGTAGTCATACCAAAGGAGGGAAGGGTCCTCCCCGGCGCGGGCGCGCTTGCGGAGGTTGAACAGGTGGTCCCCGGTGAGTCCGTCCAGCGGGGGCGAGGACGTGTACCACACCTGGGGATTGTCGCGGGAGGAGAGGGTGGGGATGAGAGCGGCCATCTCGGTGGCGGTCAAGGCGTACGCCTCGTCCAGGATCACGAGGTCCGCGGAGAACCCACGGCCGGAGCCCGAGGACCGCGCCACGAACCGGAGGCGCGCGCCGTTGTGGAGTTCGATCCCCTCCTTACCGTTCGCCCGGTGGATGGTCTTGACCATCTTTTTGAGCTCGGGGTCCTCGGTGAATAGGGCCTCACAACGGAGGAACGCCTCAAAGGCGGTCTTGGTCTCGTGCGCGGACCAGAGGATCAGTCGCTCACCGAAGAGGAGCATCCCCGCGAGGACCCGGGCCTCCAGGACGGAGCCCTTCCCGTTCTGGCGGGACACGATGAGCCCGCACTCAAAGCACACCCAGTTCCCGTCCGCGTCCTCCGCCAGGGAGTCCGTGAGGAAGTCCTGTTGCCACCCGTCCAGCACGAGGCCCGCGGAGGCGGCCAGGCGGATGGCCTCCTTCCCGGCGGTGGTCCCGTACGGCGGGACGTACTTGAGTTGCGGAGCGCGGGACCCGCGCTTACCGCGCTGCCTCTGCCTCGGCCTGGTCCCGTCGCTTCTGTCGTTGGGCCGCGATGCTGGCAATTTCTGAACCCCCGTCCTCTTCTGGCAGATCATCCAGTTCCCGGGAGACCTCACGCAACTCCCGCGAGAGGGCGGCCACCTTGCCCGTGTCCCACGGCATCCCGCACTCGCACTCGCAACCCCGGTCATGGCCCAGGGACCCGTCCAGGATTCCGGCCAGGCGGGTCCGGAGGGCCAGGAGGATCTGGCGGCGGCCCTGGGTGATGGATTCGGTCACGGGGTTCCCGTTGGTGAGCGGGTCCATGGTGTTGATCTTGCTCCTCTGCGGTCACGGGGAGAGAAAAATGGGGGC
>Ga0302323_100001167_pt1 | contig 21279 bp, 18 predicted proteins | sample Fen_T0_3_FD_201950 | JGI IMG/M metagenome (GOLD analysis project Ga0302323, IMG submission 201950) | Peat permafrost microbial communities from Stordalen Mire near Abisko, Sweden - Fen_T0_3 | ecosystem: Environmental > Terrestrial > Soil > Wetlands > Permafrost | place: Sweden: Abisko... | reverse complement strand
GCCCCAACGGCTCGGCCGCAGGTGGGGTGAAGTCCGCTAATTCACTTCGCGGACGAGGGGCGGGCCGCGGCCCGCCCTTGTACAATTTCAAGACGGGTCCATTCATGGACACGTCTTGTGTTCTCTGTGTCCTCTGTGGTCTTCTTCTTCTGCTACGTCCCCGCGACCGTCACCCTCGCAACCCGGAAGGTCGGACACTGCACCGACGAGCGCGCGTCGATGTCGTTGGCAACCACGTCGATGCCCTTCCATAGATCGTCGAAGTTGACCGAGATGGTGACTTCGCTGACTGGGTAGGCCTTCTCGCCCTTTTCGATCCAGAAACCGGCGGCGCCCTGGGAAAAGTCCCCGGTCACCGGGTTGAATCCGAATCCCATCAACTGGGTGACGTACAGCCCATGCGCGACGTTGGCGGCTTCCTTGGCGCTACTCTTTCCGGGGCGAAGAATGAAATTCGACGTGGTCACGTGCGGCCCGCCGCCCAGCCCACGCCCCGCGCAGGCGGTGGACTTGCGCCCCAGCTTGCGCGCCGAATAGACGTCGAGCAGGAAGGTGCGCAGGACGCCCTCGGACACCACCACGTTAGGCCGCACCGCCAAGCCCTCGCTGTCGAAGGGCCGCGACCCCGGTGCGCGTGGCAGTAGCGGATCGTCGACGATGCTCACCAGCGGCGAAGCCACCAGCGTGCCTTCGCGCTCGGCGAGGTAACTGTTCTTGCGCCAGACCGCGCCGCCGGAAATCACGCTGGCGAATTGCCCCAGAAGCGAGCGGCCAGCCTCGGGCGAGAACACCGCCGGCACCTGGCAAGTCGCCACCTTGCGAGAACCCAGCTTGGCCACGGTTCGGCGCGCGGCCTCGATGCCGACGTCCTCGGCGGCCTGCAACCCGGCCACGAAGCGGTTCGACGTGTAGTGGTAGCCGTTGCGCTTCTTTCCCTCGCTGTCGTCGCACACGGGCTCGACGACGAACGAGACATTGCTGCCCCGGTAGGCCGCGGAGAATCCGGCCGAAGTGGCGAAGGCCACCGCGCCCACGCCGCGGCCGAAGCTCGCGCCCTCGGAATTCACCACGCGCGCATCGAAATTAAAGGCGGCCTGTTCGCCGGCCTTTGCCCAGCGCATGGCTTCGGCCACGTCGATCGACAGAACGGACTCGTCCCACAAGTCGAGCGCAGGAATCTCGCGCGCCATCTCCTCGCGGCTGGGCAGCGCGGCCAGCGGCTCTGGTTCGGCCAAGCGGCACAGGGCCACCGATTCCTCGGCGAAATTCCGCATGGCCTGCGCATCGAAGTCAGACGTATAGGTGACCGCCGCCCGATCCTCCTTGAGCACGCGCAGACCTAGCCCTCGGCTGCAGGCCTCTTTGACGAGCTCGGTCTCGCCCATGCGAATTTTGACTTCCAGCTCGGCGCCGTCGCGCACCAGAACCTCGGCACCGTCGGCGCCCGCCCGCAGAGCCAGGCTAAGCATGTGCTCGGCCATTTCCTGGCAGATTTTCTCGTTCGCGATCTGGCGCTTGCCTTGCTCAGCACTCATGGCGACTTCGTACCTCCCACCGTGATCTTCGCGATCTTGACCGTGGGCGTGCCGATGCCCACGGGTACCGATTGGCCGTCCTTGCCGCAGGTCCAGGTTCCGTCAGAAAGCAGAAAATCGTGCCCCACCATGGTCACGTTGCGCAGCACCTCGGGCCCGTTGCCGATGAGGTTCACGCCGCGCAGGGGTGCGGTCAGCTTGCCGTCCTCGATGAGGTAGCTCTCGGTCAGAGAAAAGACGAAGTCGCCGTTCGAGATGTTCACCTGTCCACCCGAGAAGCGCTTGGCGTAGACGCCGCGGGAAACCGAACCGATGATGTCCTGCGGATCGTCGTTGCCCGCGAGCAGGAGGGTGTTGGTCATGCGTGGCAGGGGTGGCTGGCGGAAGCTTTCGCGGCGACCGTTGCCGGTTGGCTTGGTGCCGAAGTGGCGCGCCGAAATGCGATCTTGCATGTAGCCGACCAGGATTCCGTTCTCGATCAAGACGCTTCGCCCGCCGGGAACGCCTTCGTCGTCCACATTGATAGAGCCGCGGGCGCCGGTGATGGTGGCGTCGTCGACCACCGTGCACAAAGTCGACGCCACTTGCTTGCCCATCTGTCCCGAGTAGTTCGAGGTCTGCTTGCGGTTGAAATCAGCTTCGAGCCCGTGCCCGACCGCCTCGTGAAGCAGAATTCCCGATTCACCCGCGGCAAGCACGACCTCCATCGGACCCGCCGGCGCCTCCTGCGCGTGCAGCATGGCGACGGCTAGTCGGGCTGCCTCGCGCCCGTGATCTTCCGGCGTCGAGCCAGGCTCGGCGAAAAGATCGAGGCCGCGGCGCTTGGCTGTTCCCGAACGGCCCGACTGACGCTTGCCATTTTCTTCGGCCATGGCATTCACGCCCAGTCGAACCATGGGCTGGCGATCCCGCGCCATGGTTCCATCGGAACTGACCACGAGAACATCGGACCAGCCTTCCGCATAGCCCGCCTCGACGCGCACAATGCGCGGATCGTAGGCGCGTGCGGCCGCATCCACCCGGCGGAGCAAGGCGACCTTCTCCTCACCGGAGCGCAAGAGCGAAAGCTCGCGCACGGGATAGAAACTTGGCAGCGCCTTGGCGGTCAGGCCCACGGGTGCGGGTGACTGGCCGTGGGAAGCGATCTGGCCCGCGGTGCGCGCCGCCTCCAGCATGCGCGGCTCGGAAAGCTCCTCGGTGTAGGCGTAGCCCGACGCGACTCCGCGAACGACCCGCACGCCGAGGCCCAGCACGATGGCCCGTCCCACCGAGCGCACGCGGCCTTCCTCGAAGGCGAAGTCACACGAAGATCGATACTCGAAGTACAGATCCGCGTGCTCTCCGCCTGAGGCAAGCGCCGCGCTTAGGAGCCGTTCCGCGATGCGCGCATCGATGGCATCAAGCGGTGTGGCGGGAAACGTAAAACTGGCGTCTTGGTTCAAATCGACTTTCACCCAACAACCTCAGGTCGACGATCCTGAACCGCCAGCAGCCGCCGCACCAGCGGAATCACGACCCAAGGTTGCGCAACACAAAGCTAGGACTTCGTCGGCGACTTGAAGGGCGGGCTGGCGCCCAAAGCTTCGCCGCTGGTGACGCGAATCTTGGTCAGGCCGCGAACCTCGACCTGGCGAATTCGCTCGCGGGTCAGGTTGAGGATGGCGCCGACCTCCTCCAAGGTGATCCCTCCGCGATCCGCGACGTCAAGGGCGCAGGTCTCGGCCATCTCCCACACCTCGAGATGCGGAAAGTTCAACTTGATGGCTCCGCTCTGCGGGTTCACGTCTAGATACAGGTGGTGCTCGCAGCTCACGAACGGACACGGACGTTCCCCCTGCTGGCATTCCGCGCGCAACTTCGGACGATCCACGTCCTCGGGGTAGACCAGGGACAATGCCAGCCGCTTCTCGTCGCGGGTCAAGCGCTTGGGGGCGATGGTCTTGGACCGGAAACGACCGTCACGCGACGCATGCACCTTCAGTCGGATCTTGGCCACCTCTGGCTGCGGCAGTTCTTCCGCTTGTCCCAAGGCCTCGCCCTCCTCAACTTCGCTGTCCAATCTCTCTTCGGCCATGATGTCTCTTCCTTCGACGTGGTGGTCGGGGCCACACGTCAGAACAGATCGCTGCCGCTCCCGACGGCAGTGCCCGCCGCCGACGCACCGGCGCGAGCAGATAGGCTTGCTTCAACTCCTGAAATCCGTCGGATCAGCTCACCAGCGGCTTGCTTGGCGGCGACGATCTCGGCCTCGATGGTCGCCCGGCGATCCGGATCGAGCGTTGGGCCCTTGGCCTCGCGCTCGAATCCCGCGATGAGCTCGCGCACGCCCTTTTCAACCTGATCAATCTCTTCCTTGAAACGGGCGAACGAGTGCTGGATGTCCTCGATGGTCAGATCCGCGGCCATCATCACCCGCACCTGATTCACGCGCCGGACGACCTCGGCGGGATACATCCCGCACGAACCGCGATGCTTGCCCTTGCGCCCGACACGCACCGAACGCGGCAGAAGCCCGAGCTGCACGTACTTGCGCAGGGTGGCCTCCGAGAAGCGGAATCCACGCGCGGTGAAGAGATCCACGATTTGACGTGACGTCAGGCCGTCCGGCCACTGGCGCTCGATCTCGCTCAGCTCTTCTTCGACAAGAAGCCCAGCGGCCCGGCCTCTCCCGACCGGGTTCTCGCTGGCGGACTGGCTCTGGCGCTTCTCCATCGTTGGATTGTCACTGTATTCCACTCGGTAGTTTATATTCAATATACTAAATGCCTAGTTGTTTGTTCAGGTGGGACAATCAGCCTAAATCCCGTTCATGTGCGCGCACCAAGCCGCGCTGCCCAGCCTCAGCCCTGCCCGGCAACACCGTGACGCAGGTGCCGCTTGAGTCAGCGGAGGGACCGCCTTGCGCCAGGGCGCGCGGGTGCAGCTCCCCTGACGAGCCGAGCTTGAAAGCCCGCGCCGCCTAGCTCCTAGCCGTTCGAGCGAGGGGCCGAGACCAGGTCGGATGCGTGCATGTACTTCCAGTGCTTCTTCAGCCAGCGCCTCGGTCCCTTGTCGCTGCAGCCAAAGGCACGATCCTTGGGATCGCAGAACACGCGCACGTGCATGTGGTCGTCGTGCGGTTGCGAGTCCGTGGGTTGATGGAGAAGGGCGCGCGCGCGGCTGATGGTCGCGGCCGGCGTCCCGTCCCGCTCTGCCTCCGCGATCAAGAGGCCGGCAAGGTCACGGTGGATGAAGATCCACTGCACTTCGCTGACTGGGTTGTCGAGCATGGCGCGCACCAAGGCCCAGTTGCGTTTGGCGTCGAAGTGCGCGGTCGGCAGCGGAGCCTGGATGGGGCGCCCCACCTTCCCGGCCGACCAAGCAACGGCATGGCCGTCGCCCGCGAAGTGCAACATGGCGGGCAAGCCATGCACCGGCGATCCGCTGGCGTCGCTCGCGAAGTAGAAGACGTCGATATCACGTCCGCTGGCGTGCGACTTGTGCATGGCCGCGTCGCCGCCGCTCCTGGCGGACAAATCCCCGAGGTAGGCCTCGCTGTTCGGGAACGACCGATCCACATCTCGAAAAGCATCCGTCAGCCAGCGCACCACCGCAACTGTCGCATAGCGATGGTTGCGTGCGCGCCAGTCGGGGTGCACCTCATAGCCAGCCCCTACGAATGGCATGGCTACTCCGTGGAGGAGCGCCCCCTTGCTGTGCGATCCAACCGAGATGCTGGATCCGTCATTGGCGAAGACGCCGAGGCAGCCGGATAGCGCGGCGACAGCCAGAACCACGCCACCAAGGCGCAGATGACTTCCCGCCGTCACAGGAACAGGGCAACCAGAAAGAAAGCGGACGGCCAGTTGGACGTTCTTGCTCTCTTCCGGCACCCGCTACCCGTAGGCCTTCTCGATACGCTCCTGGTCCTCTTTGCAGCGGATGCAGAGCGTGGTTTCGAGTCGCGCCTCCAAACGCTTGAGGGAAATCAGCTCTCCGCACTGCTCGCACAGCCCGAAGGTGCCTTCCTCAATCTTCTCAAGCGCGTGGTCGATCTTTTGCAGAAACGTCTTTTCGCGTCCGCGTAGCCTGAACGTGAATGACTGCAAGTACTCCGAGGACGCCAGATCCATTTCATCTGGCAAATCGTCGGATTCGAGCGTCATGTCTTCGCTCAAGGTGCGTTGCGCGTTCCGCAGAATGTCCTTCTTTCGTGTCAGAAGGATGTCGCGGAACCGTTTCAGGTCCTTCTTCTTCAGACCGGTCCCTTCCATGTATCCCCTTGTTTCAGAATAGCTTTGTGTATTTGCCTAGTCTAGCGTCCGTTTGCAACAACTAGTGCAAAGCATTCGCAAAGTTCCACGCCTTGACAGGTTAGCCGATAACTGCCTAAATGCCGAAAAGTCACACACATGGGGAGTCCATCCACAAGCGGGGTGTTTCATGGCCGGTTCTGACAAGAGGAAACAAAGTCTCTACTTTCCAGAGGAGATGCTGAAGGAAATCCAAGAAGAGGCTACGCGTCAAGACCGTTCGTTGTCGTGGATCGTTCAGAAGGCGTGGAAGATCTCCCGCAAAGAGATCATGAAGTACCCGTCCGTCAACGAGTTCCCGGGTGAAGACGACGAACGCGGTGCGACCGAATAGGGCCCAACCTACTGTCCCTCATCTTCTCCACGCCGTGTCGAAGCCTCATGGCTCGCTGCGGTTGTATATTTACGATTCCAACCCAGGGGAACCATGGCCGACATTCTCATAGTCGGTGACGAGGTCGCGCCTGTTGCGGAAAGCGAATCCGCCGTTGGCGCGGCTGCGCTGGGCCGCGCGCTATCCGCCACCAAGCACAAGGTCACCATGTTGACCCTGGCCAGCGAAGAGCGGGCCGCGCGCCTGCCCGGCATGGCCCGGCGGCTGCGAACCGTGCTTGCACACCTGGCGGACGGGGATCGCGAATGCGCGCTTTTTGAAGGGCGATCCGCCATCAGTCAGTGTGCCCTGCACGTGCTCGGTGTGGAGCCCATCGACCGCGGCCACGGTGCGGCTTTTCTGGCCAGCGCGGCTTCGGCATTGCTGCGCGATGAAATTTGCAAGCCCGACGCCATCATCGCCTGGGGTGAAGCGGCGGCGGCTGTCTTGCCAGCCATTCAGGCAACGTCGCGCGTTTTCGTGCTACCCACAGGCACCTGGGGCCCGCCCCTGTCGGCCGCCGAGCGCGCCGCCCTGGATCCCAATGCGCCGGATCTGGCCATGGCCAAGGGCTCGCTGGCCGGGTTGGGCGCCATCGATGCGGACGTGGTGGTTTTCCCCAGTCCTTCCTCGGCACGCAGGTTTGAAGGTGCACGCGAGTTCTCGTTCCGCGCTTCGGATCAGCCGGTGGTTTCGGTTCGCTTCGGTTGCGACGAGGCGCCCTGCGACCCAGCGACCGATCCTGCCCTGGCCGCCCGTTTTTCCTTGGACGCGCCAGCGGGAAAGGCAGACTGTCGCAAGGCCCTGGCGCGCCGAACCTCGCTTGCCCTTGGCCGGCGCACCCTCCTGGTTGCCACGGCTCCGCTCGCCATCGCCGACGGTGGTCGCGCGCTCATCGACGCCATCACAAGCCTGGTTCGTTCGGATGTCGCGTTCGTGGTGCCCGGAATTGGCGAACGTGCGCTGGTGGACGAGATCAAGCGCATCGCCATCGAGACCCCGGGCAAGATCGCCATCTACCCTGAAACCGGGCCCGCGGCCGAACGCCAGATTCTCGCCGGAGCGGACGTGCTCTTGCTCGCCGACAAGGACAATCACCTGGCGCGAACGGCCGGGTTGGCCATGCGCTACGCGACCCTGCCGCTGGTTCCCGATTGCGCCGCCTATGCCGACTACATGGTCGACTACGATGTCGCTTCGCATACTGGAAACGGATTGCTCTACCAGCCGGCCGACGCCTACGAGCAGGTATCCGTGGTCCTCCGCGCGGCTGGACTGCGGGGCAATCCAGATGTCTGGCAGCCCTTGCAAACCCGACTTATGCACGCCGCCCCCCATTGGACTGCAACGGCGGCACTGTTCGAGGGGCTATTTCTCAGCCAGCCAGTTTCCGCCTGATTCGCACCGCCAGCGCATTATCGACGGCGAAGAGCTCGCCCTCGGCCCATGCGGTGCCATTTCGCCGCATGAGAATGGGATGGCCTCGGCCGAAGTCATAGGGCTGGTCACGAAGGAGTGCGGCCAGCGCAGCACCGTGCAAGATCCCAAGCTCCGCAGCCACCTCGGCGCTGGCGTTGGCGGCCAGACGATCAGTCTGCCCGGACCTTCGCTTTGATCTCCCGTCGGCATTGGTGACGGTCCCAAGTTCCTGGTCAGCAACGTCGCCGCCCGCGACCACCAGGACGCCGTCCGGCCGCAGGGAGGCAGTCGCCACAGCATCTCCCCGGCGGATCTGGACAGGCCATGGGTCGTGCTCTGGCAGCGCAGGCACCCCGTCGAAGACCACCACGTCGCCTTCGCTCGCTTCCGCCAATTCGGAAACTGGCAAGCCGGTGCGCCCAAGTTCCAGGGCCACGACCAAGGCATCTGACCTGGGTGCTTGCGCAGACAAGATCTCGGCCAGGAACGCGACGGGCGCGCACAGCCAAGCACGGCCAAGCACCTCGCGCAGACAGATGGAGACGTCGAGCACCAGCGCCCCTGAGTCCAGTGCAGGTTGCTCGCCCGCGCACACACGGACCGCAGGCAGGAAACCCAATCGCGCCGACAAGGCCGCGAGTGCACCGTGCACAAGACCGCGTTCGATGCGTGAAAGCGGTCCGGCCGCGATCACTGGCTCGCATCCAAGGATCGCATTCACGAGGTGGTGCGCGAACCCGCCTTCCACAAACAGCACTGCCTCCGCGCTGCCGCATTCGAGCCGAGCCACTTCGCACGAACGGTGGAGGTTCGCGAGCCAGGCGGCATCCTCGTCGAGCACCACCGGCTGAAGGACAAGCTCACCCAGGCCAGGCAACTCGACCGCGATCTGCGCGGGCAAGCACACCCGCATGAGCTGCCGAGCATGGATCGACCGCCTGCGCGGATTGCAGCCAACCCGGTTTCCGGAAGGATCGTCTTGTTCGCCCGCGCACATGCCTTGCTCGCTATCTCGGTCGAGAAACAAGGCATGCCGCGAAGACGTGGCTGCTGTCAAGAAGGTAGGACGTCGACCTCTGTACGGCTCGCACACCCTCGCACTTTCAGGGACCTACACACCAAACCAAAGACGGACGAAAAATGCAGAAATCCGCGCAAATTTCCACCCTGGACGTGAACCATGTTGTATGCGAACGGCATCTAGCTTAGGAATAGAGTATTCCACGAGCAGCGAAGGACGCGGAGTTGTGAAGCCCTACGAGCGAGCTATCGGCATCAGTTGCAAACAGCTGGTTGACTACTGCATGGACTACCTGAGCGGAAGTCTTCCTGCCGAGGAAAGGGAAAGCTTCGACGGCCACCTGGCCTACTGCCCAGAGTGCGTCAAGTTTTTCCACACCTACAAGAAGACGCCCGCGATTTCACGAGATGCGCTCGCCTTGGAAATGCCCGACCGGGTGCGCGGAGAGGTCCATGACTTCCTCCGACAACGCTACAAGAACACGCCCTAGCGATGTCTCGGCGCGATTGGCGAGACCAGGAAGCCGAAAAAATCTGCTCTGGTAGTGCAGTATCGCATGCAGCGCGCTTGACAGACGATGCGACAAGGGCAAGATTGCGTCATTAGTATGCCCGTCGGCTTGGTTTGTCCCCGCTGCGATGCACTGACCGGCCTCGACGCGAGCCGGTGCCCTCTCTGCGAGGTGCCCCTCGGCGAGCCAGTGCCATCTCCATTGCAAGCCGCGAGTCCGCCTGCCTCTCGTCCGGAGGAGTCCATGTCCACCAAGACCTGTCCCAGTTGTGGAAACCACGTACCCGAAACCGACCGCTTCTGTGGCCAGTGTGGCACACGCATGGACGGTCCCGCGCCCGCGCCCTCGGGGGGCCCAGGCAAGACCATGTTCTTCTCTGGCGTCCAGATGTCGGGCATGGCCAAGCTGGTTCTGGTCAAGGCCGACACGGGGGATGGCCTCGCCTACCAGCTCAGCGGAACCGACCACGTGGTCGGGCGAACGGAAGGCGCGATTCTCTTCCCGGACGATCCCCTGCTCTCCCCTCGCCACGCCAACTTCGTCTACCGCGATGGCAAGCTGTTCGTGAACGACGAGGGATCGACCAACGGCGTGTTCATCCGCATCCACAGTCCGGCGAGGCTTGAATCGGGCGCGGCCTTTCTTGTGGGCGAGCAACTGCTGCAAATCGAAGCCCTGGCGCCCGACTTCGGCCCACAGCCCGATGCCGAGGGAACCTACTTCTACGCCAGCCCGAAGCGCGCCTCGAAGATGCGCCTGATTCAGCGCCTGCGCGGCGGGGACATCGGCCTCATCGTGCGCGCCCGGGGCGACAGCATCACGCTAGGCCGCGAAGGCAACGACGTGAACTTCCCCGACGATCCCTTCATTTCGGGCCGGCACGCCGAGGTCAGCATCGGCCCGGATGGCGCCTTCACCATCGTCGACCAAGGTTCCAAGAACGGCACGTTCGTGCGCATCGTCGGCGAGACTCCCCTCGCGCACGGCGACTACGTTTTCGTCGGGCAGCAGCTCTTCCGCGTCGAAATCACCTAGGAAGGAAGCGCCCGATGACAAAGACAACACCAACGATTCGCGCGGAGGGTCTCTCGTGATCACCTGTTCTCGTTGCGGAAAAGAAAACCAGGATCTCTACAAGTTCTGTCTGGGATGCGGGGCCAAGCTCCAGGCCGGCGCGGCCGCACCGGCGCCCAAGCCGGTGCCTGTCCCTGACATGTACCCGCCTACTCCCCCGCCGGAGCCGATGCCGTCGCCCATCAGCGTGGCGAAGACGGCGGTGCCGCCTCCGCCCGAGGCCTTCGCGGCCATGGGTCCCACCATCATGCCGACGTCTGTCTTGCCGCCCAGTCCTGGATCCGGACCGATGCAAGGTGCAATGGTGACGCCGCCCCCGGTGGTTGCACCTCCACAGCCCACGGCGGCACCTTCCACCAGTCCGCGCATGCCAGCGGCGGGATCTCCCGGCTCGGGGCCGTCCGTTCAGATCGGCATCGGGTCGATTCCTATGCAGGTTCCGGCTAGACAAAGCCCGCTCGGCGTCGTCCCGGCAACGAGCATTCCCGCTACGGGTTCCAGGCCCAACACGGCGGTACCCGCGACCGCGGTGCCGCCCGCGTCCATGGCACCGGCCATGGCGAGCCCGGCGCCCATGCCTCAGGCCATGGTGCCGCCCGCGCAAATGACGACGCCTAACCCGCCCATAGCCCACGCTTCGCCATTCTCGCCTCCCGCGGTCGACACCATCGCCTGCCCAAGCTGTGGCAAGCAGGTGGCATCGGCGTTCGCCTTCTGCGGCGGCTGCGGGCATCGCATGAAGGGTGCGCCCGGAGCGGTCGCCGAGGCCGCCATCAAGCGCGCCGAGGCAGTCGCGCCCGCGCCCGTGCGGGTTGGACCGCGCGGTCACCTGACCCTGATCCGTCCCGACGGCACCGAGGGCGGCGTGTGCGCCCTGCAAGAGGGAGAAAACGTCATCGGCCGTGGGCAGGGAACGCTCTTCGATGCCGATCCCTACCTGTCGCCCCGCCACGCCGAGTTCTTCCTCAGCGAAACCGGGCTGGACGTACGCGATCAGCGCAGCCTCAATGGCGTGTTTGTGCGCATCACCGAGGAGGAGGCGCTCGAATCGGGCGATTGCTTCCGCATCGGACAAGAGCTGCTCCGTTTCGACGCCATTAATCCCCTGACCCCGCTCGAGGACGGAACCGAAATCATCGGCACGCCCAACCCTGGCTACTGGGGACGGCTGTCCGTGGTGGTGGGCCGGGATCTCGACGGTCCGGCCTTCCCGCTCTTCGACGAAACCGCCAAGCTCGGTCGCGAGCGCGGCGATATCCTGTTTCCCGAGGACGGCTATGTCTCAGGCGCGCACTGCGAGCTAGCGGTGCGCGACGGCCGTGTCTACCTCAAGGATCTCGGCTCGTCCAACGGCACCTTCCTGCGCGTGCGCGAAAGCCGCGTCGTCCCCTCGGGTAGCTTGATGTTGATGGGACAGCAGCTCTTCCGCGTCGCCTACAAATGATCTAGAAGACACACCTCAGACGCAAAAACGCCGGCTCGGGAAATCCCAGCCGGCGCTTTTGTTTTGGGCGGGAAGAGACCGCCCCCTCGCCCTCGACTACTTCTTCTCAGCGGGCTTGTTGAAGAACGCCTTGCGCATATCGCCTGTCTGCTTGGGCTCGACGAAGCGGAAGCCGTTCGGGATCTTGAACCTGGATCCATTGTCGAAATCGAGCGTGACGTCGACCGGGCCCTTGTCGCCGTTGGGGGTCACAACGCTGATCTTGTTGGTGGACGAAATCACGACCTGCTCGCACACGTGGGTGCCGAACATGACCCGGGCCTGCGTCTTGCCAGGTTGAAAGCCGGCGCCGATGATGTTCACGTGGTCGCCACCGGCCGTGATGCCCTCGGGAGGCTCAACACGATCAACGCGAATTTTCCCGTTGTCATCACACGATGCCAACAATCCCAAAACGAACAAGCTCGTCATCAGCCGATAGACGCATTTCATGTGGGCTCCTCCTCGGTCAGGTCGCCACCTTAGCCCGCATGCGTTGGGTGGTCAACGAAGACTCACACTGACGCGTCGTGAATGTGCAGACTCGGATGGCATTCTAGAATTGCAGGCTCAGGGTTTCCATACGATCGAAGTGTCGTGTGCCGGTTGCGTTGGTAAGCTGCGCGGGCCATGCAAGCTCCCGTCTCGATGCAAGCGCTGCTGTCCGCGCTCGAACGAGAGTTCGCAGACAAAGCCACGTCGGGACCGTTCTGCCTCGAAATCCACGGGGCGATTCCCCCCCTGGGCACTGCCCTCGCCGCGCACCTCGTACGCACCCAGCAGACCCCGATTCTCTACGTCGTTCCCGACGAAGAGCAAGTCGACGCCCGCAAGGCGGCCGTCGAGTTCTTCCTGGGCGGCAAGCACGCAGAGGACGATCCGCTGGCACCGCCGCTGGTGCTCGAATTGCCGACGCCAGAAAGCAGCCCCTACGCCGAAGTCCAGCCCGACCGGCGCTGCACCATGCAGCGGCTTGCCCTGCTCTACCGGCTGTCCCACCACATCGCACCGCCTGTCGTGATCGCGTCGGCGGCCGGGTTGTTCAGGCGGGTGATTCCGCCTGGCCCCTTCTCGCAATTGTGCGGCACCGTCGAGGTCGGCACGGTCCTCGACCGGGAGGCGCTGGTGCGAGACCTGCTGCGGGTTGGATTTGGCCGCACGCAGGTTGTGGACGACCCGGGCACCTTTGCCGTGCGCGGTTCGGTCATCGACGTCTATTCCCCGCTCTACCACCACCCCGTGCGCATCGAACTTTTCGGCGACGACGTGGAGTCCCTGCGCCTGTTCGATGCGGCCACCCAGCGCACGCTCCGCCCCATCGAACGCCTGGTGTTTCACGCCGTCAGGGAAACCGTGGCCAGCGCAGGCGCGGATCCGCGCGGGTGCGTCCTGGCCGCGGCCGATCACGCGGCCTACCCGTCCAGCAAGACCCGCAGCATCCTGGAATGCATCGACGCGGGCGAGTCGTTCTTTGGCATCGAAGCCTTGGCGCCAGCCTTCCACGCGCACATGGGCTCGTTCTTCGACTACCTGCCGGAAGGAACCAAGCTGGTCGTCGAAGATTCCGGGGCGGTGCTGGAACAGGCCCATCGCGAGATGGTTCGGCTGCGCGAACACGCCAAGCACCGCCTGGAGGATCACCGCCTGGCCCTCGATCCGTGCGCGTTCTTGCTGGACGAGGACGAGGTACGCGCTGCCCTCCACGAACGCCAGCGTATCGAATTGCTCACGGTCGAGGTGGAACGGCCAACCGCTGCGGACGGCGAAGAGTTCCCGATGCGAATGAAGCTTGATGCCGTCCCCACCGCGGGCCTGCGCGCAGAGCTTTTGAGCACGCGCGGCCCTGGCGACATCGGCGAACCGCTGGCGCGCAAGCTGCGCGCGTGGCTCGACGATGGCTACCGGGTCCACCTGGTCGCGCCTGGACGCGGTCACGCCGAACGCCTCTCGGCCTTGCTCGGGGCCCTGGGCCTTTCCCCAAAACTCGGTCACGGCGCGGGCAAGACTGGACTTGCCACGCTGGCTGCCCACGACGACAAGAGCGCCGCACTGACCGTCATGACAGGTCCGCTCACGCGCGGATTCCAACTTCCGAGCGACCGCGTGATCGTGGTCGCGGAAGAGGAAATCTTCGGCCCGCGTGCCCACCGGCCGTCCCCGCCCAGCAAGGTGCCCTCGTTTGGCGACCTAGGCGGCATGGCCGACGGGGATCTGATCGTGCACGACGAACACGGCGTGGGCCGTTACCGCGGCCTCACGCGCATCGTAATCCGCGGCGTGACCCAGGATTTCTTGCACCTCGAGTACAGCGGCGGAGCCCTGTATCTGCCTGTCTACCGCCTCGGCGTCGTCCATCGCTTCACGGGCGGCACGCCCGAGACCGTGCGGCTGGACAAGCTGGGCGGCGCGACCTGGGTTGAGAAACGGCGACGCGTGTCGGCCGAGACACGCAAGATGGCCGAGGAGCTGCTCCAACTCTATGCCCAGCGCCGGGCTCTGCCGGGACACGCCTTCCCCGCGCCCGACGTGATGTTCGGCGAATTCGAGGAGAGCTTCGCGTTCGATGAAACCCCGGATCAAGAGCGCGCCATCAACGACGTCTTGGGCGACATGCAAAGGGACGCGCCCATGGATCGCCTGGTGTGCGGCGACGTGGGCTACGGCAAGACCGAGGTCGCCCTGCGCGCGGCGCTGCTGGCCGTTCTCGGCGGACGGCAAGTGGCGGTGCTGGCGCCGACCACGGTTCTCGTCGAGCAGCACTTCGTCACCTTCAGCGAGCGTTTTGGAGATTTCCCCGTGCGCGTGGCCTCGTTGTCGCGCTTTCGCAAGCCGGCCGAGCAGAAGGCCATCGTGCGCGACATCGAGGCGGGCAAGGTCGACGTGGTGGTAGGCACGCACCGCTTGCTTTCGCGCGACGTGCGCTTCAAGCAACTTGGATTGATCGTCATCGACGAAGAACAGCGCTTCGGTGTGACCCACAAGGAGCGGCTCAAGGAAATGCGTTCGCAGGTGGACGTGCTGACCCTGACCGCGACGCCCATTCCGCGCACGCTGCAGATGGGCCTGGCCGGGCTGCGCGAGATCTCGGTCATCGGCACGCCGCCCGTGGATCGGTTGGCCATCCGCACCTTCGTTTGCCATTTCGATCCGGAGCTTCTCGGTGCGGCCATCTCCAAGGAGCTCGGCCGCGGCGGACAAGTCTTCTTCGTGCACAACCGCATCGAGGATCTGGCCAAGTGGGCGCGCGAGATCCGCGCCATGGCGCCCAAGGCCCGCGTGGCCATGGCCCACGGCCAGATGACCGAGGACAAGCTGGCCAAGGTCATGATCGACTTCGTCGACGGCCGCTACGACATCCTGTGCTGCACGACCATCATCGAGTCCGGCCTCGACATCCCGCGCGCCAACACCATGATCGTCAATCAAGCCGACCGCTTCGGCCTGGCCCAGCTGTACCAGTTGCGTGGCCGCATCGGCCGTTCGCGCGAGCGCGCCTTCTGCTACCTGGTCGTGCCCTCCGATCACCGCCCCAATCCCGAGGCAGAGCAGCGCCTGGCCGTGCTCCAGCGTTTCACCGAGCTCGGTGCCGGGTTTCAAGTGGCGACCGCAGATCTGGAAATTCGCGGCGCTGGCGAGCTGCTCGGTGCCAAACAGTCCGGCTTGGTGGCGGCGGTCGGCTTCGACACCTACGCCCGCATCCTGGAAGAAGCCGTCGCCGAGCTGCGCGGACAGCCCATTCGCGCCGAGCACGATCCAGAGATCTCCGTCGACGTGCCCGCGTTCCTGCCCGACGACTTCATCCCCGACACCGGTCAGCGCCTGGAATTCTACCGACGCCTGGCCCAGGCCAGCGACGAGGATACCATCCGCGCTATCGAGGCCGAGCTGGAAGATCGCTACGGCCGCTTGCCCGACGAGGCGCAGCTCTTGCGCGAGGTCATGATCGACAAGACCCTGGTGCGCAAGATCGGCGCGCGCGGCTACGAGCTCGGGCCCGTTCGCATGGTCCTTTCCATCGGCGCCGATCCACGCCTGGATCCGGCTAAGGTCATGAAACTTGTCCAGCGCAAGGATAGCCGCTGGAAACTCTCGCCCGACATGCGCGTGAGCTACGCCTTCACCGAGGCCGAACGCGACGATCGCATGACCGCCGCGCGGACCAGGCTGCGCGAGATACTGGCGTGCATCGCGGGATGAAGACCTTCGCGCCCTGGGGCGGCAACCCTGCAAAACTTCGGTTGTCTTGCCTTGGGTAGGGAGGGACGCTGGAAGCAGGTCGGGAGTAGTGCGGCGAAGCTGCATGCTCAGGCGTGATCGGCGCCGCTCGAATGCCACTTGGTGAAGGGAAACAGCGCCTATTCGGATTATGCTCCTTGCCAGATCCCGCTAGACTACCTTCCCACGGACGAATCACGGATGAGAACGCTATTTCCGATCTGCTTGGCTGCACTGCTGGTTCTGGTCACGACCTGCGAGACGGCGCATTTTGTGCACAGGTCCGATGGCAGCGTAGCGGGCCAGGCTGCCGGCGGCGGCGGCGGGACTGGCGGCGGCGGCGGCGCCGTCGGTGGAAATAGGGGAACTGGGGGGAACGGGACAGGCGGGACAGGCGGCACGCTCTGTACATTGCCCGCCCAAGCCTGCTCTCCACAGCCTGGCCAAAGCCCGCCCAGCCCCTGCGATCCGGTCTGCCAGAGCGGAACCTGCCCGTGCGGACAGAAGTGTTCCTATGCGGGCACGGATGCCATTCCAGTCTGCGCCGACCAGGGGCAAAAGAGCGAGTCCGAATCCTGCACCGTGACCTACAGCGGCCGTTCCGATCAACATGATGATTGCACCCCTGGGAATATCTGCCTAGCGCCAGGCGCGGACCTGCAAGCCTATTGCTTCAGGCTGTGTTATCAGGACTCCGATTGTCGCTTCTACGCGGACTGCAGCCAGCGTCCCCTCTCGCCCTACGGTGGTCTTGTTTCTGTGTGCAGTCCCGCCCACAAACTGTGCGGGTCGTCGGATTCGCCGTGCTGCGATCCGTTGGATGCCAGTCACAACCCCTGTCCATCGGCCAACCCGGTCTGCTACCTGGTTGCCCCGGACGCTTCTGGGCATAGTCGCACCGTCTGTGAGTATTCCTCCGGGGGAATCGTGGAGAACTCCACCACAGCCTGTTCCTCCTCCCGGGCGTGCATGGCCAGTCTCACCTGCGCGGATGTGGATCATCGCTGCCATCGGGTCTGCGACCCCTCCAAGCCTGTCTGTCCCGGCGGCACGCACTGCACGTCATGGGGGATCGAATATGGCTACTGCATCGCGAACTGAACCATTTTTGCGGGTAACACATCCGGTCTGTCGACACTAGGTGGCGTGGTGATACATGAACATAACTTCGGTCCGAGTGAGTGTACCAATGCGTAGTGATCTGTGGTGCCTTGCAAAGCAGAGGGCACGGGCGAGCCAGATCATCTTGTCAGGCGTCCTGGTTCTGGGTGCAGTCCTCGGGGCAGGTGGGTGCAAGGACGCCCATTTTGTCTCACGCCCGAGTGACGGCGGGCCAACGTCCGACGGTGGCAAGCGAGATGTTGCGCTGACCAACACCTGCTCGACCAATACGCAGAGCAAGTCCAAGGGCAAGGCGGAATCCTGCAGCTGCGATCGCGAATGCCAAACCGGATTCTGTGCCGACGGCGTCTGTTGCACCTCCGCCTGCGGGGAAACGTGCAAGGCTTGCAACCTGCGCAGCTCACTCGGGGACTGTGCGTTCATCCCGTCGGGCGTGGCCCCGAACGATCCCGCGGTCTGCACTGCCAGTACGGCTTCGACCTGCGGACGGGACGGTACCTGCGATGGCAAGGGAGGGTGTCGCCAATACGTGAAGGGCACCGAATGCAAGAGCGGCACATGTGACGGCGACAGCGTCACTGGGGTTCGCACCTGTGACGGCAATGGGAGTTGTTCTGAGGTGACCTCCATAAGCTGTCCCCCCTACACCTGCGACACGAGCACCAGCCACTGTGCCTACGCTTGCGCTACCAACGCCAGTTGCGCGGCTGGACAGTTGTGCGTGGCCAACCGATGCGGCAAGAGCGCCACCGGCGCCGTCTGTTCGACGGGCGATGACTGCGCCTCTGGCTTCTGTGTCGACAACGTGTGTTGCAATGTTGCCTGCAGCGGTGCCTGCGTGTCGTGCAACCAGACGGGATCGGTGGGCCGGTGCACTTTCATCCCCGCCGGCTTGTCCGACCCAGCTTGCCAGGCGAGCGATCGCAACACCTGCGGCAACACGGGCCTGTGCGATGGCTTTGGCTCATGCACCCTCTACGCCGTCGACACCCCGTGTGGCTCGTCTTCTTGCTCAGGGCTGGTCGAGAAGACGCCCCCGACGTGTGACGGCAAGGGGACCTGCCGCGACTCCCAAGTCGTGAATTGCTCGCCCAATCTTTGCCTGCAGGGCGCGTGCGTGTCGGACTGCTCGGGCGTTGGCTGTGCCGACGGATACCAATGTACACAGACAACCAGTGGCGGCGTGACCACTGGGACCTGCGGCAAACGTGGGAACGGGCAGCCCTGCGGCGGCGCCAGCGAATGCGTGTCGGGCCAGTGCGTGGACGGCGTGTGTTGCGAGAGCAGCTGCACCGGCCCCTGCCGGAGTTGCGCCTTACCCGGATCGCCTGGTCAGTGCCTGAACGTGGCCAGCGGCGCCCCTGATCCGCGCAAGACCTGCGTGGATCAGGGCTCGGCCAATTGCTCCACAAACGGCGTCTGCGACGGCAAGGGAGCGTGTCAGACCTACGCACCTGGCACGACGTGCAAGCAAGAGAGCTGCGCGGGCGGGACCTACACCTATCCCTTCACGTGCAATAGCTCGGGTCAGTGCGTGTCGTCGGGGACGCGCGACTGCACTCCGTACGTGTGCAACGGAAGCACTTGCTTCGACGTTTGTACCAGCGACACCCAATGCGTGTCCGGAAACCACTGCTCAGCATCCTCTTGCGGACTCAAGCCACTGGGCGCGAATTGCAGTTTGGCGACGGATTGTCAGTCGGGCTTCTGTGCCCAGGGTGTTTGCTGCGACCACGCCTGTACGAATGCGTGCATCGCCTGCAACGTGGCAGGAAGGGTCGGAAGTTGCAGCAACGTCGCCGACAAGGCGCCGGATCCGCAGGGCAGGTGTGTCGCCACCAAGCCCGAGACCTGTGGAACCACGGGAAATTGTATGGGCGGGGCCTGCGCGTACGTTGCCCAAGGCGTGAATTGCAAGGCCGCCGCCTGTGCCGGCACAGGTGCGGTCACACCGGCCTCCACTTGCGATGGCAAGGGCACCTGCAACACGCCGGCGAATCTACCGTGCCCATCGGGCTCCAGTTGCGTGGGGCAGACTTGCCAGCCGAACGGAAGCGGCGGGATTGGAGGCGGAACCGGGGGTGCGAGAGGAACTGGCGGAGCCACGGGATCCGGTGGTGCGACAGGATCTGGTGGGGCGAGGGGATCTGGTGGGGCGACGGGCTCCGGGGGCGTGACAGGATCCGGCGGCGTGACAGGATCCGGAGGCGCAACAGGATCCGGTGGCGCAACAGGATCCGGAGGCGCAACAGGATCCGGGGGCGCAACAGGATCCGGCGGCGAGATAGGCACCGGCGGTGCGACGGGATCCGGCGGCGCGATAGGTACCGGCGGCGAGACAGGAACCGGCGGTGCGATAGGTACCGGCGGCGCAACTGGAACCGGCGGTGCGACGGACGGAACCGGAGGTGGAAGCGGGGGCGACCTGGGATCGGGTGGCGGGGGAGCCGGAGGTGGGAACGGGGATCCCGATGCTGGCGGCGCATTCTCGGCACGTGCGAATGCGGGCTTGGGCGGAAGTGCCCCGGGAATCTTCGGACGGCTCTTTTCCCGACTCTTCCTCTGACACGGCCCCGGGTTGGCCAGGTTAAAATCGGCAGCAAGACGAGTAATTACAGTTGGTTACGTTCCTGAGTCCGCCTTGTGCGTGCCCATCATGCGTGGTAAGTGAAGTGGATACTAAACTTACCTAGGTCTGCCGAAGTAGTCGCATCAAGCAATGTGATGCATTCGGATACCGGAATGGTGCGGAGTGAGGGAAGCCAAAGCCCAGCCCGAGAACACGATTGATACGATCTTGCAGGTTGGACAAGTCGTAGCTGGAAAGTACCGCGTAGACTACTTGGCGGGCCGGGGTGGCATGGCGGCTGTGTGGGCTGGCACGAACGAACGCACGGGCAAGAAGGTCGCCCTGAAGGTGATTCTGCAGTCCATGGCGACCACGGACGATGCGCAGCGCCTCTTTCGCAGCGAAGCGTTCGCCGCGAGCCGGGTCAATCATCCCAACGTCGTGACTGTTTTTGACGTCATCGACCATGAGGGAATGGCCTGCATCGTCATGGAGTTTCTCGACGGAGAGCCTCTCTCCAGCTACATCGCGCGCAAGGGGGCCTTGAGCGTCAGCGAGGCGACAGCCCTGCTTCTGCCCGCCATGCGCGGCGTGGCTGCGGCCCACGCCCAGGACGTGATTCACCGCGATCTCAAGCCGCAGAACATCTTCCTTTGCATCGGGCCCGACGGGCGCGTGGTCACCTCGAAGGTTCTGGACTTCGGTATCTCGGTCATCTTGGAAAGGGTGATCGGCGCCGCGGCGGGGCCGGTTCTCGGCGCGCACCTGGGGACGCCAGCCTATATGTCGCCCGAGCACCTTTCGGGAGTGGCCCGCGTCGACGAACGCGTCGATGTGTATGGTTTCGGTATGCTGCTGTACGAGGCCTTGACTGGACAGCCGCCCTTTCCGGGCGAACCAAGCACCGAACTTTTCAAGCGCGTGCTCACCGAGCTCCCGCCTCCGGTGACGAAGTTCCGCCCGGATCTATCGCCTGGGTTGGTGCGCATCATTGACGTCGCCATCGCCAAGGATGCCGACCATCGCTATTCCGACTTGAATCTGATGGTCACCGCCCTCGAGGAGGAGGTGCTGCCAGCCGCCCCGCTCCCGCACCTGATCACGCCCATCATGGGCGTGCCTGCCCAGAGCTTCCGCGATGCCATGGCCGGGCAGTCGGTGGTGCAAGCCATCCTCAGGAAGGAGCCATCTGGACAGTATCAAGAGACAAAGGTTCTCTACGGGTTCCCGAAGGAAAAGCAGAACCGCGGCACCCACGGGGGTGACGCTGGCGCGGAAAATAGAGCTGACGGGAAGGCGGGAACCTCCGCGCCGCACGCAAGTCGCGAGACGGTCCTCGTGCGTTTCAGACGGGGCCGAGAGTTACTTCGGATTCGGTCGCTCGCTGCCTTGCGAGTCTGGTTGGAATTCGCCTTTCGGCCCTGGCTTCGTTCCACCCTGCACCGTCGCCGCGCGTTGGTGGTCGCGGGGATCGCCGTTGCGCTGACCTTGGCGGTTTGGATGATCATCCGCGTGCCCGGTCGCCCGCAAGCTGCCACCCCGAACCCGGTCACCAAGGTCACCTTGCCCGTGTCCGAGCAGGCTCAGCCCTCGACGGTTCCAGCTTTCATACAAACCACGCCACTCGCACCGTCCGCTTCGGAGGCTACACCCGGCGCAGGGCTC
>Ga0302323_100001166_pt1 | contig 21281 bp, 17 predicted proteins | sample Fen_T0_3_FD_201950 | JGI IMG/M metagenome (GOLD analysis project Ga0302323, IMG submission 201950) | Peat permafrost microbial communities from Stordalen Mire near Abisko, Sweden - Fen_T0_3 | ecosystem: Environmental > Terrestrial > Soil > Wetlands > Permafrost | place: Sweden: Abisko... | reverse complement strand
GACGTGTTGACAGCGACCCAAAACTTTCAACGCTCTGCGATCCTTCAGCCGCCCTCATCGTCTATCGGTTAGGACAGGAGATTCTCAATCTTCAAAGCCGGGTTCGATTCCCGGTGGGGGCGCCAATGTGGGAGGTAGGGCAAGGCGTGCTTTCTTGCGGTATGACGTTCGGATGAGGTTTTCCTTTTGCCCCCCACTTTCCGCCTTCCTTTGGAATCATCGGGAGGATTTGATAGTCGGACCGGCCTTAACCCGCATGTACCAGGATCAGCCACTCTGGTGAAGGACTTTTAAGCACGTTAGCAAAGAACATCGCCCGCCGCTAATTTGGCCTTCCGGAAGGGCAATCCCAACCTTTGTCTTCACAGCTTCTGAAGCGTTTGATTGACGCGGGCAGAAATGAATAGCCGGCGCCTCAGAAATGTTAACATCTGCAATGGCGAACCTTGTCCATGTTTTGCGTTTTAGATCAATTCAGTTGTTGTTGAATGACTGATCTGCGGTCCGGCCTCCGACAGTACGGCTGCCGAGCCAAGTGTGAGCTCAGCCTCATCAAAGGGGATTCGGCGACGATTTAACTTGTTGCATTGGCTGACCGACGAACGCCGCACCCTGTCCTTCAAAATCGCGCACCCCCTGCCGCGGCCGATTGCTTGAAGTGAGAAATCAAGAACGAAATTAATGCTTGCTCTGAATTCAGACTATCTTTGTGTACTTATATTGTAGATCATTTAAGTAGGCTTTAAACATGCCCACCACGAATTCTCCCTCCACACGTGCCTCTGCCACGCCCGACTGGCTTGAAATCGTTCGCGCCAATGTCGAGAGCTTAAACTACGGCATCGTCCAAATAGTTGTTCACGATCATAAGGTTACTCAAATTGAGAAAACTGAGAAAACCCGGCTCGATTCGCCAAAAACGGAATCTCAGCGGACACGTGAAAACCACTAAATCGGACTCCGTTATGACCCACAGAACACATCGATGTACGACGCGGGCCTAAGCGCCAGAAAGCCGTCCCCGAGAGTTCACGCGATTCCGTGCCGCTCTCACCGCATCGATCCAAACTGCCAGTAAATACATCAAAATCTTCAAATCCATTTCGTCATGACCACCGTATCCGCCCGTTTTTCCACCATAGCCCACACCTCAACTTCCGCGGCACTTAAAACCGATTCACAACCGCACGCTCTGAGCGAGTATCTCAGCAAGCTGTACGCTTTGTCCCAGCGCTCCAACTACGTCTTCGCCTCGCCCATTGGGCCGTTCTATCACCGAGCCCTACACCTAAGCCTTCCGCGCTTTGTCTATTTTGGACCGCATACCCACGACGAATCGCTGCGCCTGGCATTCCTAACCGGTTTTAATCATCAGGATCTGCGAGGCTCGCTGGCTCTGCTGCAATTTATTGAGCATCTCGTGCTGAAGCCCGACCTCGGTCACGGCCTCAATCTGTCGTTCTTTCCGCTGCTCGACGTGATCGGCCTGTATCACGGCGTGCAGAACCGCCATCTTGGCGATGAAAACTGGGCGCACGCTCAAGCCCCAGAAATTGAGTTGTTAGGCAAAGATGCCCGCACACGCGGCTATCACGGATTCGTAACCATTGAGACAGTGCCAGGCGGCGACGAAATCGCGGTCAGCTTGCGCGGCGCAGATGACGCCTCGGGCGTGGAGCTCATTTCCTCGGAGGATTTTGATCCCCTCCCCGTGCGTTGGGAGGCCGACGCGTTCGACGCTGCGCCAGCGAGCGGACCACTAGCGCTGGTCGACGATCTGCCGTTCCGTCCCTTCGAACTCACCCTGCGCGTTCCAGCTGAATGGCCAACCGACCTTCATCGCACGGCAGTGAGTTCGGTTTTGAAACGATTCATTCTGCGTTACCGCGCCCTCCAAGCCCATAGCCACGGGATCTGAGCGTGTCCTCCATCATCCAAATCTCCCGCAAGCTTTGCCTCGCCAAGCTGGCCGGTGTGCTCCTCACCGGCATAGGCACGGCATCCGCAGCCACATTGCTCAACGCCTCCTACGATGTCACGCGTGAGTTCTACAAAGACTATAACGCCGCCTTCATCGCGCACTGGAAAAGCAAAACCGGCGAAACCATCGTCATGCAACAATCGCATGGTGGCTCAAGCAAGCAGGTTCGTAGTGTAATCGACGGTCTCGAAGCCGACGTCGTGACGATGAACCAGTCACTCGATATCGACGCGCTCGCCAACGCCCATCTGATTCCAGCCGATTGGGCCAACCGGCTGCCGAACCAAAGCATACCCTCAACATCCACCATACTGTTTTTAGTGCGCAAAGGAAACCCCAAGGGAATCAAAGACTGGAGCGACCTTGTCCGTCCCGACGTCTCCGTTGTGATTCCGAATCCAAGAACTTCCGGAAACGGGCGTTATAGTTATCTCGCCGCCTGGGGCTATGCGCTGCGCAAGCCCGGTGGAAACGAAAACGAAGCGCGTTACTTCGTGGAAAAACTCTTTGGCCACGTGCCGGTGCTCGACACAGGCGGCCGCGGTGCCACCACGACATTTGCGCAACGCGGTATCGGCGATGTCCTGCTCACGTTCGAAAACGAAATCGCACTTACACAGCGAGAATTTCCGAAAGAAGGCTTCGAGGCTGTCGTCCCTTCAACCAGTATTCTCGCCGAGAATCCCGTGGTTTGGGTGGACAAAGTTGCGGCCAAAAAAGGCACAGCCGATCTCGCCAAAGCGTATTTGGAATATCTCTACAGTCCCGAGGCCCAGGAGCTGGCGGCCAAACATCATTTCCGGCCACTCGATCCGGAGCTGCTCAAAATACACGCAGACAGTTTTCAATCCTTGCCACTTTTCAGTGTCAAAGAGGTGTTCGGCAGTTGGGCGCAGGCGCAAAAAACCCATTTCGCCGACGGTGGCGTCTTCGATCAAATCTACGAAAAGAAATAACCTCTATCTACCTCACATCATGCGAAGGATGATCAGCACGCTTCAGACATTCCATCGCCAGCCAGCGGTCTGCGCGTGTTGTTTGTTGACCTGTTGAGGATCTGCATCGGCCGATAACAGCACACCGCCTCCATAGAAAAACACTCCAACAAAACTCCCTTCATGGACGTGAAAACTATAGTAGTCATCGGCGGTGGCGTGAGCGGCGCCCTTGTCGCAACCAATCTCCTGAACCAGGCTGCAACGCCACTGCGGATCGTGATCGTTGAACGCACCCCTCCCATCGGGCGTGGCGTCGCCTATGGCACCGACTGTCCTGATCATTTGCTCAACGTGCCCGCCGCGCGCATGGGGGCATTTCCAGACGAACCAGACCATTTCTACAAATGGGTCGCGGGGCGGGTGGGCAGATCAACCTTTCCCCAAACTGTGGCATCCACGGATTTTCTGCCGCGCACACTTTACGGGCAGTACATCTACTCGGTGCTGATGGAAGCGCGGCGCATGGCGGCAAAAGACGTTGTGCTCGATACCGTCGTAGGCGAAGCCATCGACATCGAAGAAAAACCGGAGGGCGCGCTGGTGTTGCTCAAAGATGGACGTTCAATTGAAGCAGCGCGCGTCGTCCTCGCGCTAGGCAATCTCCCAGGCGAATATCCCATTCGGAAATCCAGTCAGTTTTTTCATGGCCGACGGTATGTGCATGTGCCGTGGACCGACGACGCGCTGGAAGGTATCAACCCCACGGATGCACTCTTGATTGTTGGCGCTGGTCTCACTGCGGCAGACATCATCACGCAACTCTGTCATCGAGGCCACACCGGCACCATTCATGCGCTCTCACGCCGTGGGCTGAAGCCACAAGTGCAGCGGCTAGCCCCACCTTATCGCGACTTTGTAGCAAACCAACCGCTTCCTCCAACTGTAAGTCGGATGCTTCGTCTCGTCCGCAGCGAAGTTCGCACCGCAGTCAACAACGGCCACGACTGGCAAAGCGTGGTCGACGCGCTTCGCCCCTACACGACGTCCATCTGGCAAAGCTGGCCTCTGCAAGAACGCGCACGATTCCTTCGTCACCTACGCCCATTTTGGGAGGCACACCGGCACCGGTTCGCCGCCCAAACCGGCGGCCAGCTCGAAGCGCTTCATACCAGCGGCCAACTCAAGTTTTACGCCGGACGCCTGCAATCGCTCACCGAAACCGCCACGGGTGCCGAAGCAATTTTCCGCCATCGCGGAACCGATAAGCTAACAACACTCAACGTAGCCAAAGTCATCAACTGTACCGGCCCACGCTCTGACTATTCGAAGTACCAACATCCTCTGTTCATCAACCTCCTTGCGCGCGGCTTGATCGACCATGATCCGCTCGCCCTCGGCCTCAACGGCAACGCAGAGGGCGATCTTTTCCGCTATCGCGGAAAACCGAGTGGCTGGTTGTTTGGATTGGGGGCACCGCTTAAGGGCGTGCTTTGGGAATGCACTGCTGTCGCTGAGATTCGTGTCCAAGCTCGTGCCCTTGCGGCCAAGCTTCTTTTGACGCCAGAGGATCCAACCGATTCAGCTTCGAAACGCTCGCCATCGCCATCCACGATCGATGCCTAACGAGACAACACAGCCAGGAGTTCCTGTGCAGGACGGAAGGTTGGAGCAAATTCGAGAGCGCGAATGAGTGCTACTTTCGCCTCTGCTGTTTGGCCAAGCTGCGCCAGAATGGTTGCGCGAGCGTACGCCGGCTCTGGCGAGCCGATCTGCACTTCCTCCGCCCGCGTGAGCGATTGAAGCGCATTTTTACTTTCGCCCGAGCGAGCTTGGAGCAGGCCCAAGTTATACCAAGCCCGACCAAGTTTGGGATCGATTTCGACAGCTCGAATCAGCGCCCGTTTTGCATCAGCTGGTTTGTGTTGCTCGGCATAGAATAATCCGAGGGTTAAGAAAGCATCGCCATTCGGAACGCCTTGTTCCGTTGCTTGGCTAAAAGCCTTCTCCGCTTCGATGGATTTTCCGGTCGCCTGAAGGATTGTGCCAAGATGGATGAGTGTCGTAGGTGCAGGGTCCCACGTGGCTGCCTTTCTCGCCCATCGCTCGGCTTCAGCCGTGTCGCCAACCAGGGATGCCAATTCCGATTTTCTCAAAGCCCCAGCCGGTTGGTCACCGATGACATCGAGGTATTGCCGATACTCTGTTTCGTTTTGCGGAGGAATCGTAGCTCGTCCCCACAAGGCCGCCGTTGCATCGAGCCGAACCAACTGAACCGGATCAGAGAGGAACGGCGCAAGCCCGCGAACATCCCGATCGGATTCTCCGAGCACGCTCGCCGCAGCAGCCCGGACCAGAGGATGAGCGCACTTCAACGATTCAGAAACGAATGCGTCGACCCGATCGTCATCCGCCCATGGAGCCAGCAAACTCAGCAGCGAGGCACGCCGGGCCGGGATTTCTTCGTTGCGCGCCAAGAGCAGTAACTCCGGCACGACCGTTGAATCGAGTTTGCGCGCCCGGGCCACAACCAGGGCGCGGACTCGAGCTGGACGATTCATTCTTACTCCGTACCATTGGTTCGTTTTATCCGCGGCCCATTCTGGTGTTTTATCGCCATGGCAGCGGTTGCAGGCATTCGGAATGCCGAGTTGGACCGTCAACAAAGGATCTGGACTGGTGAAACCATGGTCGCGGCGCAGGTGGCGCTGCATGTAAGGCGTCTCCGGCATATGGCAATTAATGCACCGGCTGCCCGATTTCCCCGCAGCATGAAAAGTATGGTTTTCGGGAACAATGGGAATCGCTCCTCCGCGTCCAGGCTGAGTGTGGCACTGGAGGCAGAGTTCATTTCCATCGAGGGAAAAGCGCGTTTTACCCGAATGCGGATTGTGACAATCAAGGCAGGTGACACCGCGGTGAGCCATCCGGCTCATCAGGAAAGAACCGTATTCAAAATCCTCCTGCAAAATCTGTCCATCAGCGTAGTAAGCGCCCGGATCGTCCATCAAAAGCGGACGGAAATGATCGAAGAAGTTTTTGCCTACAGTAAATTGACCGGTAAGTTCTTCGCGCCGTGCGTGGCACGAACCGCAATTTTCGACCGATTGCTCGCGAGTCAGAGTCGGCAACTTCGTCGAATCGTACGGGTGCTTCTCGTGCTCGACGAGGTTGCCATGGCATTGGGTGCAGGAAATACCTTGGCCCTGCCAGGTGGTTTTATACGAATCCGTATCGGCATCGTACCCTTTTTTCAAAGAGGTCATGTGGCAGGAGGCGCATTGCACGTTCCACGTCATCGCTCGGTTTTTCCAATAGCCCCAGTCGTGCGGGCTGCGCTGTTCATTCCCCGTGGCATCGAACCATTCCCTTTTATTTGAGTCGTAAGAAACATCGAGCGTTTGCCAACGCCCGCCAGGAAAAGGAATCAGAAATTGCTGAAGCGGGGCGACCCCCAGGACAGCATCCGGCCGGTAAATTGAAATGCCTTCCCGACTTTCGACTCGGAAGGCTGGCTTCCCAGCCAAAAGCAACGGAGTTGTTTTCACCTCGCCTTGCACAACCGTATTCCCGTGGGAAAAAGCCTCGCGATCCATCGAAAGCGATACGTTGCGATTGGCCCAAGCGTGATGCGACCCAACCCACTCGCTATAGGCTTGGCGATGGCAGCCGGCACACGACGATGCGTCACTCGCGATTTGCGAACGGCAGACCGTCTGAGGTGGTCGGCAGGACAAACTCCAGATCAGAACCAAAAGAGAAATGGCCAGCGCTATGCCGGCCCTGAATGTTAAGGGAATGCGTCGCATGCGGAAAGCGGGGTCGATGGCGATCCATCGACCCCACCTCGGAATTTCTAACGGGCGTCCACCGATGCCGTTTTTAAGGCCGGTTTGGCTGAGGCCAGTTGAACGACAACTTTTCCCAGCGTGCCGGTGAAACCAAAAGGCACTTCGTAGTCAGGACTCACCGGAGAACCGTATTGTCGTCCCACCCCGAATGTACCGAGGTACGACGGTGTGCCGACTCGCGAGAGCTTCCCCTCGCCGGCAGGTTGCCCGTTGATAAAGAGACGTCCCGTACCACCACCCCAAGGTGCCGGATTTTCACGAGTATACTCATACACTAACTCGACCTTCCCCTCGGGGATCGGGAGGTTGGATGTAATCACCTCCCGGATACGGCCGTAGAAGTTATTTTCGTACACCAAATGACCATTTTTGAGATATAGCGTGAAGCCGCCATAACGGGCGCCGTCAGCAATCAAAACGCCTTCAGCTCCACCGCTCGGTATTTCCACCTGCGCTGTGATGCGATGTGAGCCAAGCAAAACGGGCACCACAGAATTGGGCAACCTGGGCGTGTTGGCATCATAGGAGAACTCGGTCTTCCCCGCGATCGGGTTTGGTCGATCAAGACCGGTAAGTGTCTTCGGGTCAAAGACGCCGGCCAGCGGATATACGTTGTTGGCGCGAGCTTCTTGCTCAAAGAGCGCCTGAAGCTCCTTCAGTTTATCTGGATACTGAGCGGCGAGATCGTGCGCCTGGCTGTAGTCTTCGTTAAGATTGTACAGCTCCCATTTGTCGGCGGCGTAATTGTCGGTGCGACTGGCAAAGTCCCACGGCAGCGAATGCCGAGCGCTGGCAATCCAACCGTCGCGATAGATCGAGCGATTTCCCATCATTTCAAAATACTGCACGCTGTGAAGAGAGGGTGCTTTAGCGTCGGTGAAGCTTGCGGCAATGCTTCGGCCATCAATCGGCAGCTGCTTCACGCCGTCCACCTCGCTGGGAAACCTAATGCCGAGCAACTCGTAGATCGTTGGGGCGATGTCATTGACATGGCTGAACTGCGAACGCAGGCCGCCCTTATCTTTGATGCGCGCCGGCCACGAAACGATGAGAGGATCGCGGATGCCGCCGAGGTGCGACGCAACCTGTTTGGTCCACTGGAAGGGAGCGTTATTGGCCCAGGCCCAGGCAGACGGGTAGTGATTGTCGAGTTCCGGTCCACCAATTTCGTCGATGTGTTTTAGGTATTCGTCGACTGAGATGCCCGGCACCCGTAGGAACGTGGCAAAGTCGTTCGTTCCTTCAATGCCGCCCTCTCCACTGGCGCCGTTGTCGCCCACGATATACAAAATCAAAGTGTTGTCACCGTGAGGGCCGTGGCGGACATCATCGAGCAAACGCCCCACTTCGTGATCGGTGTGCGCGAGGAAAGCTGCATAAACTTCCATCTGCCGGGCATAGAGCCGTCTTTGGTCGGCGGTCAGAGAATCCCAAGCCGGCAATTCTTTAGGCCTTGGCGTAAGATCGGCATTGACGGGGATGACGCCGAGCTTCTTTTGTCGGGCAAACGTTTCCTCGCGAAGTTTATCCCAGCCTTCGTCAAACTTGCCTTTGTATTTTGCAACCCACTCGGCCGGCACATGCAGTGGGGCATGCGTTGCGCCCGGCGCGAGATATAGGAAGTAAGGCTTATTCGGCGACGTGGCATTATGCGCATGCAACCAGTGAATGGCATCGTCTACAATGTCGGTAGTGAAATGGTACCCCTGAGCAGGCGTCTTGCTCGGCTCAACCGGAGTCGTATTGCGGTAAAGTGGTGTTTCGTACTGCGTGGCCTCACCCAGTTGGAAACCATACCAATACTCGAATCCCAGGCTCGTCGGCCAGTGATCAAACGGACCATCCGGACCCACCTCCCACTGTGGCGTATTGTGCCATTTACCGAAAGCGGCAGTGTTGTAGCCATAGCGACGCAGAGTCTCTGGCAACGACACATTGTCCTTCCGCCACACGCTGTCATAGCCGGGATAGCCAGAGGCGCCCTCCGCTACCGTGCCAAAACCGGCACGGTGATGGTTACGCCCTGAGAGCAAAGCCGCCCGCGTTGGCGAGCAAAGCGCCGTTACGTGAAAGCGATTGTATCGCAAACCTTCGGAAGCGAGTTTGTCGAGTTCAGGGGTTTCAGTCGGTCCGCCGAACGTACTGCTTGCACCAAAACCAGCATCGTCGAGCAGGACTAGCACAATGTTTGGAGCGTCTGCCGGCAATGTTCGTGCAGGATGACGCCAATCTGGGGTGGAATCTTTGGTAGTAAGACCGATTTTGCCCCTGAATTCAGGGGTGGCACCGGTCGGAGCGGAATCAACCGCACCGAGCAGGCCGACGGAGGCGCTCAAAACGAACGCTCCGGAGAGAAGACTCGACAGATATTTCATGGTAGGGATGGAGAAAAAGTGAGAAGAAGTCCGGTCGATTCCGGGCTAGAATTTGTATTCAAGACCTGCGTACAACTCGCGGCCCGGGGCGCTTGACCCGTAGGTTCCCCGACTCTGGCTCTTGTAAGGATTCACGCGGTATTGCGCGTCGGTCTTGTACAGGGCCAGGAAGGACGGATCGTAGTTCAGATTCAGCAGATTGTTGATCCCGCCGAAAACCCGCAGCCCAGAGGTGATTTCGTAACCAGCGCGGAAGTTAACAAGCCAGTATGGATCTTTTCTGAAGATCCAAGTAGTGATGGGCTGCCCGGTGGCGGGATTCGTCGGGTAATCAGCGTTAATCAGGCCGTGCGTCGCACCGGACTCGTAGGTCGGACCAGCGAGTATCGCTGAAACGGATACGTCCCAGGAATCCTTGCGCGCCACCTTCAAACCAAACGTATCCTGGTAACGATTTACTCGAACGATGTGCTTGTCGTTGTTGGCGGCGTTGTAGACCGGATCGTCTATTTCGAAATTGAAATTGTAAGTCCCGGCAACGAACGGCTCGATACGGTAGTCGCGCAAGCCGAAGAGAGATGCGAAATCGTAGGAGAACTTGAATTCTACACCGTCGGTCCGCGCATGGGCGAGATTGGCTGAAACCGAGGTTGTGTATCCATTGATTAAAGTGGCAGGACCGCTGACGAATCCGGTGATGCGATTGCGAATGTCGCTGTTGAAGTAAGTGACATCAGCCAGGAATCCATCGCGCGAAATCGTACTTCCCAGCTCCCAGCCGAAGCTTTCCTCATTCTTTAGGTTAGGGTTCCCGACAGAAAGAACACCGTTTCCGCTAAAGGAGTACCCGTTGAGTTCGACGGGATTTGGTGCGCGAAAGCCGGTCCCCGCATTGGCCTTGAGCGTAAGCCAGTCCGTCGTTTTGAACGTAGCGCCGACGCGATAAGTGACCGCATCAAACGTTCTCGTGCTGGTGTCGATCGGCGGCACCTCATACTGGGTGTGCTTCAGACCTTGCCACCGTTTATCAAAGCGAGCACCCGCCTTAAGATTCAGTCTATCATCAACCAGTTTTTGCGTATCTTCAAAGTAAGGCGCGACAACTTCGGAGTCATAGTTGTATTGCAGCGGAGCGATATTGACCGGCGAAGTTTTGACCGTCGGTTGCGTGGTCGGGAATGGCTGCCAGCCTTCGACGTAGCCCGCCGTTCCCGCACGTTCACGATGACTGCGCAGCCGCGTGGATTCGAGGTCGAGCCCCGCCAGCAGCGTATTTGTCGCGCTGACCGCATAGGTTGAGGAAAGCTTTTCCCCTACCACATAGTTGTTGCGAGTATTGTCATCGCGAGCAATGCCAGCTCGGTCGCCCGCAGCCGCATTGCTGAAAGGCGCAAGTAACGGGTCCTGACTCCAATGCCATACCTCCACGTCGCGGACGTAATCGGTCTGTGATGTCCATGTGACCTTCGCATCGGCAGACGAGCCTTCAAACTTAAGTTCGGCGGAATTGTTATAACGATCGTCGTGGTCGGTGTAGCTGTACGTGACGCCGCGATGCCCCACGTCGTAGAGCCCGTCAGAGCGCAAGACGAGTTCCACATGATTAAGTGTATTCAGCGCGTAGCCGAGCGTGACGTTCGCCGTGCGGCGCGTGTACGAGGTATTGACCAGCGTGCCATCACCCGGAGCATTTTTGCCGACGTTGTAATCGCCACTACTCTGATACTGCCCGCCGACGTAGTAATCCCATTTCCCGCTTTTGCCGCCGCTTTCGATGCTGGTCGTATAACGATCCCAGCTCCCGGCGCTTGCGATGACCCGCGATCCAGGGGAATTTAGTCCATTCTTTGTGATTAAGTTCACCACACCGCCAATAGCCGAACTACCATAAATCACGGACGATGGCCCCCGAAGGACCTCGACACTGTAGGTATCGAAGGTCGACAATTTTGACAAATTATCGGTGCCTGCACGGCGACCGTTAATGATGACCGCTACCTCGCTAGAATCGTCGTAGCCAATCTGGTTGGTGATGGCTCCGCGTAGGGAAAGAAACGAGTGACCGGGAGCAATGGGGGCGACGAAGCCGATGGCGTTTTCGCTGAAAAAATCGACCGCGCTACGCGGCTTCTCGATATTGAGTTGTTCGACACTGAAGGACTGAATCGTTTGAGGGACGTCAGAAATCAATTCGTCGATACCGGAAGCAGTCACGACGGATTGCTCCAAAGCGACCGGTTTCCCGGCAGAGGAAGACGGTGGCGAGCCAGTCGTCTGGGCATTGAGGCCGGTACTGAGAACAGCCCCGGCGATTAACGATAGAAATAGCTTGGATGAATGCATGGTAAGTCTAGGTGCGCTGCTTTAGCGGCGCATTACAGTGGTTGGTGTTCGAAGCGGGCTGAGCTATGCTACTCAGCGCCTACATCGATCATTGCTGATCGCATGCCGGCTCCGCGGCAGAGGAGTTCCGCGAAGATGGGAGTACGCAAACGTGAATCCAGGAAAGCGAAAGGTGTTTGGCATGCAGATGACTGTTTTACTTCAATGCCGCGAGGCGTTGGCGATTTCAGGATGTTCAGCTTTATAGCGGGTCCCTAACTCGTCGTATTGCTTCACCAGATCGCTGTACTTGGCGGTAAGGTCATTGTAGGCGACGATGGCTTGATTTGCTTTTTCAACCGCACCTCTATTGGCGGTATAAAGTTGGTCCCGTTGCTCCAGCAAGGTCTTGATATTGTCGTCTCGTGCCCCAATCGCTGCTTTGTAGTTTTCAAGAGCCTTGCTCCAGACCTCGGCTTGTTTGGTCGAGCGGTCCTTGTCCTGTTCGAACGTGAATATCTGAGCCTTTTGCTGACGGATTTGAACATTCTGTTCGTCCGCTTGCTGACGGAGGCCAGCGATGTCGCTGCGGAACCCATCTAGGTCTTCGTGAGACCGGATGAGCGCCTCACTTTGTTCGCTCAGTTTTTGCTGCTGATCTTCGGCGGTTTTTCGTAATTCGGTGATTTGGCGTCGGGTTTCGTGTTCGCCGCGCCATTGAAATACGCACAGGCCGCCAAACAAAACGAGCAAGCCTAGATTAAAGCGATGCAGAGGGAAACTCATGGGCGAAAATCTGTGTGATTAATGAGGGGACAATGCAGCCGCAGTGCGTTCTGGATCTCGCGTCTGGAAGGCGACGTTCTCAATTCCTGCGGCACGTACCCGATCCAGAACCGCGATCATCTCGCCATGCCGCGCTTGAACATCACCTGTCATTACCACACGCGTAGACGGAGTGCGTGAATGGGCGCGAGTCAGCTCGTCTTGAAGCTCGTTGCGTCCGATTGGGCGTTTATCGAGAAAAACTCCGCCAGAGGCGTCGACTGAAACCGCCAGTGTTCTCGGCTTGTTTTCGGGATCGCCTGTCTGCGCGGTGGGCAAAGTCACTTTGACGCTCTTCGAATTCGCCATGCTCAGACTCACGAGCATGAAGCACGCGAGCAGGAAAAACATGATGTCGATGAGCGGAATGATTTCGATACGCGCTTTTTTGCGGCCGGGTCCGTGATGAGTATGCATGGCGAGGAATTCGATCAACTGTCCGAGCCAACCGTGACCAGGGGATCGCGATCTTTACGCAGCCGGCCTTTTTCGAGCAGGAGATGAACATTCTTCCCCACAACCTCCAGTTCCTGCCGGAGTTCGTCGGCACGACTGCCGAACGTATTGAAAGGCACAAGTGTCACAATGGCGACCCCAAGACCAAAAGCTGTGGCGATGAGGGCTTCGCCGATTCCGCCGCTAACCTTCGCCGCGGCCAATTCTTGATCGCCGCCGACAAATTTAAACGACTGCATTATACCCGTAACTGTGCCGAGAAGGCCGAGCAGCGGAGCCAGCGTGATGACCGTATCCATTACCGTGAGAAATCTCCTCGCGATTTTCAGCTCGTCATCAGCCTTCACTTGAATCGCGACATCAATGTCGGTCTCCGCGTGTTCAAGGCTGTGAGCGATAACACGCAACCGTGGATCGGCGGAACGTGAAGCAAGATCACGCGCCTGGTTTTCATGACCTAGCGAGAGGGATTGATAAACCCGCGACAATTGCGGGGTATCGCGTGCACGTCGCGAAGCCAGCCACCAGATCAACCGTTCTACAATCACTGCCAGGGACAGCAGCGAAAGCACAAGGAGCGGCCACATAATGAGCCCGCCGTGAACGAACGTATCGATAACGATATTGGCTACAGGTAATAGTTGCATAAGTAGATTGATAGAAGATTACGAAGGCAGCACGAAGGAGTAGGCTTTCACAAAGTAGCCCGCCTCCCCCACCCAACGGCCGGACCGCAGATTCTGAAGCGCCGCCCGATCGAGAATCGGAGATCCCGAACTCTGACGGATGCGCACGTCGTAGATGTCGCCAGTTGGCGAAGTGTGGAATTCGATCTCGACCTGGCCACTCAATCGAGAGCGAGCAGCTTCTGACGGATACGAAATTGGCGGCAACAAAAGGTTCCGCCCGGTGAGCCCGTTCCCATCAACCGAAACAGGTCCGGTCTGACGAGCACCACCGATCGCTCCGTCTGCCGCTGCCGCGCTGGACACGACGCGTACGGGACCTTTCACCGCCAGGGCAAACGCTACTGGCACCGCTTCAGAAACGGCCGCGATCGGCTGCAACTGGGGAATGGGAGGCAAATCGATGTTGGCTGCCGCGGCAGGAGTGCTGATCGAATCAACAACCGACTCAGTACGAGGCTGCGGAGCGGGATCCTCAATTGGAGCAGGCTCCAGCTTCACTTCTTCGGTGACTCGCGTGGCCGGCGAACTTGCCTTGCGCGGTAGATGAAGCGGTTCTTGCGGCACACCGAATCCGAGAAAACCGATCAGGAGAAAATGGAGCGTCAGGGAAGAGGTTACAAAGCCGACGAGGAACGTCTCCGATTCGGGAGCCCGGCTCCTAGCCTCTCTAGTTCGCGTTGGCCAAGCGGGATGGCTGTGCGATACCGCAATTGCAGCAGTCTCAGGTTGGATGAGCGTTTCGGAAGTGAAAGACATGGCGACCTTTTGGGCGATAGAAGTTCAGGATCTACATCCTGCTCCAGTCGACCGGTCGCGGGTTTGATGGGCCTCAAAGAAGTAACTTTATAAACTTAGTCAAGTATTTGTTGATTGAAATACTCGGGTTTTAAATGATAGCTTGCAGGTATCTTATTATTAACGATATATGATCAATTAAGAGAGAAGCCGATCACCAGCGATTAGCTAAGGAATCGCGCGCATCCATCCTGCGAGATTACTTGGCAAAGCCCGATTTTTGGCGAAGTAATCAAACCCGTGGTTAGTACGCACGGCTCGAATCAGCGCCCAGAAGCTCACTCGCCGAACACGTGTTTTATTACCCCCTCGAGTTGTTCGTCGGTGATGAGTCGCAAATCCGTCATCTGACTGGTGCGAGCCGTCGCAACCCCTGCCTGTTTCGCTACCGCAGCCAAACTGGCTGCCTCGCAGGACTCCGACGCTTTCACTGCGATCGCGTCGATTCGCCCCGGTTGTCGGTGCATTGCGGTTCGGGAACCCACGATAGAGCTTCTACCTGACAACTCCGGTTCATATCGTCTTCTTCGCTTACGATGATCACGGTCGATTTTCCTCATTTATTTGGCGCATTCAGTGCGGCGTTTTTAGCCGGTGCAATCAACTCGGTCGCCGGCGGCGGCACGATGATTTCATTTCCTGTTCTGGTGGCGCTCGGCCTGCCCCCTGTCATGGCCAACGCGACAAACACTGTTGGTATTTGGCCCGGCTCGCTCGGCAGCATGTGGGGTTTTCGCAAGGAACTTAGCCGCGTGAATCGCCGCATGTTCTGGCTGCTCCTTCCTGCGCTCGCCGGCGGTTTTGCCGGCGCGATCCTGCTCCGCTCGACTCCGCCCGGTGTATTCGAAAAGCTAGTACCATGGCTCATTCTGTTTGCGACGATCCTTTTTATCGTGCAAGGGCCGGTGCAGCGGCGCTTGAAATCGGTGGACGCAGCCAAGCACGCAGGACCTCGCTGGCTCGTGGTAGCCATGACCGTGCAGCTCGGCGTAGCGGTGTATGGTGGTTATTTTGGCGCTGGCATGAGCATCATGGCGCTCTCGGTCCTTGGTCTCTTGGGCATGACGGACATTCTTGAAATGAGCGCCACCACGAGCCTGCTGTCCTGCGCGATCAACGGCACGGCCGGAATTCTTTTCGCCGTCGCAGGCCTGGTTGTGTGGCCGTACGCGCTCGCAATGACGACGGGAGCACTCATCGGCGGCTACGGAGCCGCGGGCATCGCGCGCAAAATCGGCAAAGTGGCGGTGCGCCGGTTCGTTATTTTTGTCGGACTCTCGATCTCGGTCGCAATGTTTGTGAAACTTATGATGGCAGGCTGAAATATGCGGCCGGTAGCGATTTCGTGCCTCGTTGCGCCGCTTAAATCGCAGCGCAAATCAGCACCGCCTGGCTAAAACCTGCACCACGGCCGCGCGCCCGCTGTGACCGGAGCCTTCAATAACTTCGCGCTCGATCTCTCGACCGATCAGGAATTCAAGGCCGGCCAGCTCTTCACGCAGTGCGGCGAGGGTCATGAGCAGCGCCGGATCCTTCGGACCACCGGTGTCAAAAGCCAGCTGAGCTGGCGTGTAGGCTTCCACCAAACATACACGTCCGAGAGAAAGTCCCGCCACGAACTGCCGATGCACCTGGCGCCGAAGTGTCGGCGGCAGATGGGCAACCGTAGCGACAACTCCACTCCAAGATCGCGGGGTAATTGTGAACGCAGCCAAATCGACGTTGATCGTGTTAACGCTCACGCTTCGCGCAGCCGCGAGCTTCTGGGCCTTGGCCAAGCCTTGCGCCGATTAGTCAACTGCCGTCACGAAATGACCGAGCGAGGCGAGATAAACAGCATTGCGCCCTTCTCCTTCCGCCAAACAAAGAATGGGCCCCGGGGAAAATTGCGCCGCCGACGCTTTCAGGAATGCATTCGGCTCTGTGCCGTAAACATAGTCGTCGACGTTGTAGGGCTCATTCCAGAAAGCCGCGTTCATTGGTGAAGAATACCACTAAACGACCTGAGGTGGTGCGCTCGGCGTGCGAATTTCGTAGTGTTTAGATCACCGGTGAGTAAGGGCATCGACCCGTTGGGCGTGCTGTTTTTCCAGGCTGCCGCAGACCAGTTCGCACAGCGTAAAAATTGACGGATCGGCGATGGAATAAAAAACCTGCAGGCCTTCCTTGCGGCGCGCGAGCAGTCCGGCGTCGGCGAGGTTTTGCAGATGGCGCGAAACATTGGCCTGCGTGCCGCCGGTGGCCTCGACCAGGGTGTTGACCGACTTTTCGCCGTCGAAGAGCGCGTGCAGCAGACGCAACCGCATCGGCTCGCTCAACACGGCGAAACGGCGCGCCACCAGCGCGAGCGCTTCCTCGGTCATCGGACGAACTTTTTTGGCTTTGGCCATGGCGGAAAGAAAACAGGCACTTGACATGATTTCAAGTATATGCGTCTATGCGCATATACAGTCAATCCTCAATCAATCTATGAAAACTGAATCCTTTGTTCGCATCGTCGCCGGCACCATGGTCCTTGTCAGCACCGCGCTGATCTATTTTGTCAGCCCCTGGTGGCTGCTCCTCAACGTGTTCATTGGGGCAAATCTGATTCAGTCCGCTTTCACGGGCTTTTGCCCGCCGGAAATATTGTTTAGGAAACTCGGCATTGGCCAGGACACTGGTTGCTGCTGCAATGAGTCCGCCAAGAAGGACGCGTGAGCTGAGCTGAAAAACAAATGCACACAAATGACAGCAATCGCTCGAAGGTGGAACGCGCAGTCCCTTACACGTTCATGGGAGTCGCTGACAAGCAACGTCTGGCAGCCCACCGGGACGGCGGGCTCCACCCCTCGAGTCTATGTTATTGGCGTCAATTAGCGTTCACCAGCGGTTAAGAAATCCGATTATTATGATCACCTCCCCTCGTGCTTCTTTCATTCTGATTTCGGCGTTTGCCCTACTGGCTGGGTGCAGACGGCATGAAACCGCCTCCGCCTCGTCCGGCCCGGCGATACGCCTGGAGGTAGTTGCCGTTGAGCAGGTGAGCGAACCCGAACTCGTCGCCCTGCCAGGCACCGTGCGTGCGGCCGACCGGGCGGTGATCGCGGCCAAGATCGCCGGAACCATCAGTGATCTGCCCTGGGGGCTTGGCCAGGAGGTGAAGTCGGGCGTGGTTTTGGCGAAGTTATCCGCACCGGAATATGCTGCCCAGGCTTCACGTGCTCGCACCCAGCTGGAACAGGCCGAACGCGAACTCACTCGTGACCGGGCGTTGTCCGAGCGAGGCGCAGGTACGGACGAAGCCGTGCGCCGCGGAACCGAACAGGTACAATCCGCCAAAGCCGCGCTGGCCGAGGCTGAAGCGATGCTATCTTACACCGAGATTCGTGCACCCTTTGATGGGCGCATAACCGCGCGCCAAGCCTATCCCGGCGACATGGCGCTGCCTGGCCAGACGTTGCTCACGCTCGAAGGCGAAACGCGCTTCGAGGTGGAGGTGGCCGTGCCCGAATCTTTCATCGCAAACGTAAAACTTGGCGACACGGTGCCGGTCGAGCTTCAAGCCGGGCGTGTGCAGGCAACTGTGGCAGAGATCGCTGCAGGTGCCGATGTGGCGTCGCGTTCGGTCATGGTAAAGCTTCACCTCGCGCCTGATGATCGCGTGTCCTCGGGGCAGTTTGTGCGGGCGTGGTTCTCCGGTCCGGAGGTGCGGAAACTGCGAATCCCCGTTAGTTCGATTAGCCTGTTCGGCCAGATGGAGCGTGTTTTTGTGATTGTCGAAGGACGGGCGCAGCTTCGGCTGGTGCGCACCGGCGCGCACTCCAACGGTTTTGTCGACGTGCTTTCAGGACTCGACGCTGGGGAAAGAATCGTGAGTGTTCCGACCGCGGCGTTGCGCGACGGACAACCAGTGGAGGTTCAGCCATGAGCGAACCGAAAAAATACGGACTGGCCGGTCGGCTCGCGTCGTTTTTTATCGATTCAAAACTGACTCCGATCGCCATCGCAGCGTCGGTGCTGCTCGGACTCTTCGCCGTCTTGATGTTGCCGCGCGAAGAAGAGCCGCAGATCAAAGTGCCGATGGTCGACGTGATGGTGTCGATGTCCGGCGCCACGGCCGCCGAAGTGGAGAATCGCGTTACTCGACCCATGGAGAAACTCCTGTGGGAGATTCCCGGCGTCGAATATCTCTACTCCACGTCGAACCCCGGAGGCTGCGTGGTCATCGTGCGCTACAAGGTTGGGACGAATATCGAGGCCGCGCTGGTCCGCCTAAACCAGAAGCTTCAGACAAATTTCGATCGCATTCCATCGGGCGTCAGTTTCCCCATGATCAAGCCGCGCTCGATCGACGATGTACCGGTGCTCGCGCTCACCTTGCACAGTGCGAAATACGATCATCTGACACTGCGCCGTTTTGCCGCGCAGGTGGATGACGAGATCAAATCCATTCCACAGGTTGCCGAAACAACGCTTATCGGTGGTGTTCGCCGCACGGTGCGCGTGCAGTTCGATCCTTCGGCTCTCGCCGCGCGTTCGCTGACGCCCGCGCAGATCGTTCCCGCTTTGCAAGCGGCCAACCGCCAGGTGCAGGCCGGTTCGCGGGCCTTTGCCAATCAGGAGACCTTGCTCGAAACCGGTTCGTTTATTCGCGACGGTGCCGACGCTGGCGCGGTTGTGATCGGCGTGTTTAAAGACCTGCCGGTTTACCTTCGCGACGTTGCAACGATTGTTGATGGTTCGGCTGAACCGACGGATTATGTTCTCTTTGGTCGCGGAGCGGGTTCCGTTGTAGGGCTGGACCTCGTGTCAGTGCCGGGCACCTCGGTTGAACGGGCCAAAGCGGCACCGACGCAAGGTCGGGCCCTTGGCGAGCAATCTAACGTCGAGGCCGCCGTCACGATCAGCCTCGCCAAACGGCCCGGCGCCAACGCCATCGACGTCGTCAATGAGGTGCTTAAGAAATTGGATACGTTGCGCGGCTCGCTGCTGCCCGCGGATGTAGAAGTATCGATCACGCGCGATTACGGCCATACCGCCGCGGAAAAAAGCAACGAGCTTCTGCTGCACATGGGCATCGCGGTGTTCGGCGTTGCACTGCTGATCCTGATCTTTCTCGGCTGGCGCGAATCAACCGTTGTGCTGATCGCCATCCCGTCGACCCTCGCGCTGACGTTGCTCGTGTTCTTCCTTTACGGATACACGCTCAACCGTATCACGCTGTTTGCGCTGATATTCTCCATCGGTATTCTGGTGGACGACGCGATTGTGGTCGTGGAAAACATTGTCCGTCATGTCCGCCTGCCTGGTAGCGAAAAGAAAAGTCTGACCGAGATCGCACTCGAAGCGGTGGACGAAGTCGGCAACCCGACGATTCTCGCCACCTGGGCCGTCATCGCGGCCATCCTGCCGATGGCTTTTGTCGGCGGTTTGATGGGACCGTACATGCGACCGATACCAATTGGTTCGACCGCCGCCATGTTATTCTCCATCGTGATCGCCTTCACGATCACGCCCTGGGCGGCGATCCGCGTGTTGAAACGCCACATCTCGCCCAAATTAGACGGGGCCGTGGGGTCGGACGTTTGTAACGTAATACGTTACAAACACGGTCGAGCCACGCAGGGAGATGACGATCACGCGCCTTCAGACTGGTCCACGCGGCTCTATCATCGGGTCATGGATCCGCTGCTTGATCACGTGAGATGGCGCTGGGCCTTTCTCGGAGTGATCGTCTTTCTCCTGCTCGCCGCGATGAGTCTGGTGGGGGTTGGCGCGGTCAAGGTCAAGATGCTGCCCTTCGACAACAAGTCGGAGTTTCAGATCATTCTTAACACGAACGAAGGCACTACGCTGGAACAGACGGCTCGCATCGCCAGTGAGATGGCTGCCGCGATTCGCGTCGAGCCCGAGGTGCGCGATTATCAGATTTATGCCGGCACGGCTTCCCCATTTAACTTCAATGGGTTGGTTCGTCATTACTTCATGCGCCGCGGTCCCACCGTCGCCGATATCCAGGTGAACCTTGTGGGCAAGGACGAGCGCTCGGATCAAAGCCACGCCATCGCCAAACGCATCCGCCCGCGGGTCGCCGCCATCGCCGAGAAGTATGGCGCTGCGGTTGCGGTGGCCGAAGTGCCGCCCGGCCCGCCGGTATTGCAGACACTTGTGGCCGAAATCTACGGTCCGACCGAGGAGATGCGGCTCAAGCTTGCCCAGAAGATACGCGGCATCATGGATAAATCTCCGGGCGTTGTAGATATTGATTGGTACGTTGAGGCCGAGCAGCCGAAGGTTCGCTTTGTGGTCGACAAGGAAAAAGCCGCTCTGCACGGCATCAATGCCACGACTATTGCCCAGACCCTGCAGCTGGGCGCGCAGGGCATGCAGGCCGATTTGCTCCACCTGCCGCGCGAACGCGAGGACGTGAATATCATTTTCGAACTACCGCCTTCCGCGCGTTCTCAACCGGAGTCACTGCTGGCTCTGCGGGTGCGCTCTGACCGTGATCCGGCTGCGCCCTCCATTCCCATGAGCGAACTTGTTCGCTTGGAGCGCACAATCGGCGAGCGCAGTCTCTACCGCAAAAACTTAAAGCCCGTTACTTATGTCACCGCCGATGTTGCCGGCGTGGTTGAGAGTCCCGCTTACGCACTTTTTTCGATGAATCGCGAGATAGCCAAAATTGACGCGCGCGAGTTCGGCGGCACCGATGCCAAGTTGAACGTCCTCAACTTCACTTTGCCCTTCGACGACACGCAGCCTGCGATGAAGTGGGACGGCGAATGGCACATCACGCTCGAAGTCTTCCGCGATCTCGGGCTGGCCTTTGCCGTGGTGCTCGTGCTCATCGCGATGCTCATGGTCGGCTGGTTTCGCAGCTACGTGACGCCGCTCGTAGTAATGGCGGCGATACCGTTTTCGCTCATTGGAATTTTGCCTGCCCACTGGGCGCTGGGTGCGTTCTTTACCGCTACGTCAATGATCGGCTTCATGGCCGGCGCTGGCATCGTGGTGCGAAACTCCATTATCCTTGTTGATTTCATCGAACTGCGACGTGCGCACGGCCT
>Ga0302323_100001165_pt1 | contig 21281 bp, 17 predicted proteins | sample Fen_T0_3_FD_201950 | JGI IMG/M metagenome (GOLD analysis project Ga0302323, IMG submission 201950) | Peat permafrost microbial communities from Stordalen Mire near Abisko, Sweden - Fen_T0_3 | ecosystem: Environmental > Terrestrial > Soil > Wetlands > Permafrost | place: Sweden: Abisko... | reverse complement strand
GGATCGGCGCTTTGCTCCAGCATTGGAGAAAGGCAAAAGGTCTGAGCCAACTAGCGTTGGCGACGGAAGCGGACGTTTCGCCGCGGCACATTTCGTTCCTCGAAACCGGGCGCGCCAAGCCCAGCCGCGACATGGTCGTGCTGCTCACGACGGTGCTCGGGGTGCCGCTGCGCGAGCGCAACCAGCTGCTGCTCGCGGCTGGCTTTGCGCCGCTCTACCACGAGGCGCGGCTCGATGCGCCCGAGCTCGGACCCGTGCGCGCGGCGCTCGACGCGATCTTGCGCCAGCAAGAGCCATTCCCCGCCGCGGTGCTGAACCGCTATTGGGATATCCTGGACATGAATCAAGCGGGGCAGCGCTTTTTCGGTATGCTACTGGGGTCGCGCGAGGGCCGACCCGCGCCGAACGTGCTGCGCTTGATGTTCGATCCCAAGGAGCTCCGGCCGCACGTGAGGAACTGGGACACGGTCGCGGAAACTTTGCTGCAGCGCCTGCACCGCGAGGCGACCGGCGGCGTGAAAGACGCGGTCACGCTCGCTTTGCTCGCCGAAGTTCTCGACTACCCAGGCGTTTCCGCGCAACTTCGGCGGCCCAACCTCGCGCTGCCGCTCATGCCAGTGGTTTCGATCAGCTTCCGGCACGAGGGAACTCAGTACGACTTTTTCTCGACCGTCACCACGCTCGGAACGCCGCAGGACGTGACACTCGAGGAACTGCGCATCGAATGCTTCTTCCCAGCCAATCCCGCGACGGAACGGCACGCACGCGGCCTGTTCGGCGCCTAGCGACGAGCCTCGGGTCGTCAACTTCTAAGGGCCCGGGAAAGGCTAAGTCGATTGCCTTCGCGGCCGATGCATCCCGGCTGTCCCGGCTGTCCTCGGTGCTGCTCAGTTACATACTCAGCTAGGAAGCATTTGTGTGTGTCCGATATACCTTCGGCTACACGGAGCGCGATGTATCGCAAAGCTAGCGGGCATTCGTCTCAGGAAGCGTTCAGCCCTATTTGTCTAACTAACTCGGCGTTCTCCGTGGCAATCTGCCAGCAGCCCATGAAGTCGTGGCATTGCGTCACGCTGAACGCTCGGAGCGACGCCGAACCAAGGGAATTTGTGGATTTCCCCGATGGAACACGAGCTGCATGGGTGACGTTGGGTGACGCTCGTCAGCCCGCTTGATTAGGGGATTTCCGATGGATGTGTCCAAGCAGTTTTCCTTCCGCCTGCCTGAAACGTTGGTCGAGCGTGTCGAGCACTGCGCACAGCAGATGCGCCAAAGCGGTCTCGACGTGACGCGCACCGATGTCGTCCGGCTGCTGCTCAATCACGCTCTCGACACGACCAACTGCAACATGAATCGTCTGCTGAGGTCTCCAAGGCAGAAGCGGGCACCGAATCGAGGACGGTTGTAGCTCTACGCCGCCGCGCGCCCTGCAAGCGCGAGCCGGGTGGCGGCGTTGGACGTCGGTGCGGCCATCATCCCAATTGCTCTTTCCAAACCCCACGACGTCAGCATCATGTCTCTTACGAAGATCCTCAACGAGTGTCGTGACCAAATCTTGGCCAGGTTCGTGCGTGAGGTGGAAAGCCAGGACTTGCCTCCTCCGGGTTTGCCCCGGTCAGTCTTGGTTGACCACATCCCCCTCTTTCTCGACGAGCTCAGCGACGAGCTGTCGAACTTTGACGGCGCGCGCCCGAGCCGCGAAGCGGTGGACGTAGAGATTACGGCCCGTGCGCACGGAGAGCAACGCTGGCAGGCCGGCTATGACCTGCGCGCGGTGGTGCGCGAGTATGGGGTGTTGCGGCGCGCAGTGCTCGAGACGGCCAAGGCGGAGCAAACGCCGCTCAGCATGGACGAGGCGGAGCTGTTGGCGCGCTACCTGAACGTCGGCATTGCCAGCGCAGTCGCTGAATACGTGCGTTCCAGCGAAGAGCGAGTGAAAGCTCGTCAGGCAGACTTGGAGTTTCTCAGCGAGGCGGGCGAGCTGCTCAGCTCGTCGTTGGACTTGCAGGCGACGCTCGCGAGGCTCACGCGCTTGCTCGTTCCCCGACTCGCTGATTACTGCGTCGTGCACCTCGATGGTCACTCAGCAGAAGAAGTGCCGATCGCGCATGTGGATGCAGCAAAGATCGACTTGGTGCGGGAGATCCTGCGCCGCTCGGCGCCGGGCGGCCCGAATAGTCATCGACAGGTCACGCGTACCGGCAAATCAATGCTAGTCGAGTCGGTGCCGGACGGGCTGTCGCAGAGTGCCGCCGAAACGCCGGAACAGCTTGCTTTGATGCGCCGGGTAGGTACGTGTTCGTTGCTGGTGGTGCCCTTACGGATCAACACGAGCATGTTGGGCAGCATCACGCTCGCTCGCAGTGATTCCGGTCAACACTACACTTCCTCCGATCTGTTGCTGGCGGAGGATCTCGCCCGGCGTGCCGCGGCGGCGATAGACAACGCGAGGCTGTACGAGTTGTCGCGGACCGAGCGCGCCAGGGCCGAAGCGGCTACACGCACCAAGGACGAGTTCGTGGCGATGGTCTCACACGAGCTTCGCACGCCCCTCAACGTGATCATGGGCTGGGTTCGACTACTCAGAAGTGGTTCGCTCTCGGAGGAAACGCGCGCGCAAGCGTTGGAGGTCGTGGAGCGGAACGCCAATGCGCAGAGCCAATTGGTGGCAGACCTCTTGGACATCAGCCGCGTCATCACGGGCAAAATCCGCATCGAGCCGGCGCAGGTCGATCTGGGCAATGTGATCAATCTGGTCTTGGCCGACGCACGGGTCGCACTCGAAGCCAAGCGACTCGAGTTACGAGTCGACGTCGCCGATGGGGCGACCGTCATGCGCGGTGACGGCGAGCGCCTGAGGCAGGTCTTCTGGAATTTACTGCTGAATGCGATTAAATTCACACCCAAGGGCGGAAAAATTTGGGTGAGCTTGCGCCGGGTGGAGTCGGATTTGGAGCTCGTCATTGCCGACAACGGCATGGGCATCTCGGCTGAGGTCATGCCCTACATCTTCGAGAGCTTTCGGCAATACGATTCGAAGACGACGCGCGCGCACAGCGGGCTGGGCATTGGACTGTCGATTGCCAAGCACCTAGTCGACTTGCACGGCGGGTCGATTGATGCGCGCAGCGACGGCCCGGGTCGCGGCGCGTCGTTCAGCGTGCGTCTGCCAGTGAGCCCTCTGATTTCGACGACCGTCGGCGTCGGCAAGGTCGCCGCGACGACTCGACGGCCCGCAGAGCTGGCGCGCCCCACGGTGCTCGCCGGGCTGAGCATTCTCGTCGTCGATGACGAAGAAGACGCGCGCGATCTGCTTCGCATCGTGCTCGAGTCTTGCGAGGTACGGGTGTGCGACGCGGCCAGCGCCGACGAGGCACTGGCCACGCTACAGCGAGAGCGCGTGGACCTGATGGTCTCCGACATCGGCATGCCCGGGGAAGACGGCTACTCACTGATTCGCAAGGTGCGGGCGCTGCCACTCGGGGAAAAGGCGCGCATTCCGGCCATTGCGCTGACCGCGTTCGCCCGCAACGAGGACCGCACGCGCGCGCTCCTGGAGGGTTTCAATGTGCACATGGCAAAACCAGTCGAACCCGCGGAGTTGTTGCTAGCGCTCGCGGACTTGTGCGGCCCTCGCTAAGGGCCCGCCCCTCGTGCCTGGGAAACTAAGCCAGGTGGGACCCTGATGGAAGATCACGCCTTCGAATCGCGCATTCGTGGCCTGCTTCAGCGCAGCAATCTTGGTCAGGAGCCGTGCGCTTCTATCCGCGATCATGGCGCCCATCAGTCGGTGGCGACTGATGGGCGGAGCTCGTCCCAGGCAAGGTTGACCGCCCGCGTTCTCGCGTCGAGGGCAGGACGAGCACGCGGGAGCGTTCGCCGTCTGGCGCGCTCCGGCCCGCGCGGTCAAAAATGGGTTTCGGGTAGGCTACTCACGCAAGGGGAGACATCATGGCGCTCTCCGCGGCGTATGCGGCGTGCCGGAAGTCGCGCGCGGCAACGAGCAGGCCGTCGTGCCACTCGGTGAGGATAAAGTAGCGCGGCCGTGCGAGCTGATCGGCGACATCGTACACCAGAATTCCGGGACGTCCCTCGACCACGCCCGGCACGCATCGCCAGTCGTTCGTCTGGCGGTAATTGCCGAAATAGGTAGTCGTGACCGCGGCCCGTCCGGAGAGCGTAGTCCGTCCCACGACCTCGAGACGCACCTGCTCGGCGAGCATGTCGCGAAGCGCGTCGAAGTCTCGCGCGTTCAGGTGATCGGAGTACGCACGGAGCAGGCGCTGGTCCTGCGGAGACAGCACCGCGGCTTGGTCCGGTGTTGTGGCAAAGTCGCGCAGACGAGCTCGCCCGCGATGCAGCGTCGACTTCACCGCGGCCACGGACGACGCGGTGATGATCGAGGCTTCCTCCACACTGTGCCCGAGCACGTCGACCAGTACGACGGACGAGCGCTGCGAAATCGGGAGCCGCATGAACGCCGCGAGGCTAGACTGCACTGCTACGCGCACGTCGGTCGCGGCGCTCGGGTCACCGAGCTGGGTCACGTCTTCGTTCGACGCTCTCGCGTCTCTTCGCGCCCGTCGTCTTATGTGATCGAGCGCGGCGCGATGCGCGATCCGGAAGATCCACCCGTCGAGGTTTGCGATCGTGCGACCGTCCCTGCCGGCCTCGAGCGCACGCAGAAGCGCGTCTTGCAGGACGTCTTCGCCGTCGGCCACCGATCCGGTCATCCTTGCGCAGTACCGATGAAGCCGCGGGCGCATCGCGGCGAGGCGCTCCGTGAGCGCCTGGGAAGTCGCGACGGGGTGCGTCGAATCGGTGGAGTCTGCGTCCGTATTCACGTCCGAGCCATGCGCTAGATGTGGGCGGGCGTGGGCCTGGGCCGGGAGGGTGCGATAGCGACTCAACGTACTCTGCATGGGGTCTCCTGAACGAGAGACGATCCAAGGGACCCAAAGGATGCGGTCGAGGAAAAGAAATTCGCGACCGCACCCCCGACGACCTTCGCGACGTCTCTTCGGTGGAGCCGAGCCTTTCGCTCGGGGAGCAAACGAGGACTACGATGTTGAAGAACAAGACGGCAGTTATCTACGGCGCTGGCGGTGGGATCGGGAGCGCGGTGGCGCGTGCTTTTGCGACGGCACACGCGACGGTCCTCCTGGTCGGGAGACACCGAGCGCCGCTCGAAGCGCTCGCAGACGAGATCAAGCGCGCAGGCGGGCGGGCGTCGGCCGCAGAAGTCGACGCGCTCGACGAGAAGTCCGTCGCCGCCCATCTCGAGCGCGCGGTCGCCGAGCACGGCGCGCTCGACGTGTCGTTCGATGCGACGGGCATCCCCCAGCCGGGGATCCAAGGCATCCCGCTCACCGAGCTGTCGGTCGAGAGCTTCATGCGACCGGTGGAGCACTACACGCGGGCCCACTTCATCACGGCACGCGCCGCCGCGCGCGTGATGGCAAGTGGTCGGGGTGGCGCGCTGCTCGTACATACGCCCAATCCCGCCGGCGTCGGTACGCCGCTGGTCGGCGGAATGACGGTGGCCTGGGCGGGGCTCGAGGCGCTGACCCGGTCGCTCTCGGCCGAGCTCGCTTCGAAGAACGTGCGCGCGATCTGCCTGCGCTCCACCGGCATCGTGGAGACGCCGACGATCGACGTCGTCTACGGCATCCACGGCAAGGCGCTCGGTATCGGCGCCGATCAGTTTCGGCAGATGGTCGAAAGCCGCACGCACCGGCTGGCGTCGACGACGCTGGCCGAGCTCACGGCCGCGGCGGTGTTCGCCGCGTCTGACCTCGGCGCCGCCCTCAGCGGGAGCACGCTGAACCTCACCGGCGGTCAGAGTGCGGACTGAGCATGACGACCGACCTCTGGATGCTCGTCGGGAGCGCGCTGCTCTACTTCGCGATCATGTTCCTCTATTCGTTCGGCCGCTTCGTGACTCCGGGCGGGTTCCAGTGGGCGTTCGGAAACCGAGGCTCGGACCTCGAGGTCGCACCGTGGGTCGCGCGCGCGGTACGCGCGCAGCAAAACCTGAGCGAGAACATCGGACCGTTCGCAATCTTGGTGCTTGGGGCCGAGGCCGCCGGAAAGGCCAATCATCTGACGGCTCTGGGCGCGACCCTCTTCCTCGCTGCGCGGGTGGTTCATACCGGTCTCTACGTCGTTGGCGTCAGCTACTTGCGCTCCTTGGCTTGGGCGGTCGCCCTGACCGGCGAGGTGCTGATCTTCGTGCGCATCTTTCAATGACCGTGTCCGGCCGCGGTCGCCAGCTATTTCGGCGGAATCAACGCGCAGGTAGTCGTCGGCGCGATCCAAGCGAAGGCTTGCACCCAAAGCTGCGGGATCTCCGGAAGCGCTGCCCACTCGGAATCGAACTCGATCCATTCATCGCCCCAAACGAACGCGTGCCCGGACCCCATTTGAATCGCGAAGGCAACGGGCTTAGGAGGTGTGCTGGGTAAGAATGCGATCGCGTTCCGTTCGCTCGACGAACTAGCCAGATCGGCGACTGCGTATCCTCCCGTGAACGTCACCGAGGTGAGACCCTTGGTGATCGGATGCGTCGCGAAGCTGGTGGCGGGCCCCCAAACCCGATCTCCGCTGAAGGCGACTCCGAGCGGTGCCAGCAGCGAGTTCGCGCGCCAATCAATCGCCGTATCGTCATGGTAGCCGGACATCGCGGCCACGCCGCCTCCGGTCGAGACCCAAGCCGCGAAACTCGTTACCTCGTCCGGCAAGTAATCGCGCGTCAGGCAATCCAGGACGACCACATCGAAGGGCTGTAACGTAGCCTGGGTCATGGGCTCGTCCGCTGTGGTCTGAATGCGCTTGACGCTGGTGCCAGCCTTGGTGAGCCACTGCTCGAAATTCGAGGAGCTGTTCGAACCCGGGTTTCCCAAAATGCCGATGTTGAGGCGTGCGCACGCCGTTGTGGGATTTCCGTCGGGTGTGCTGCCCGCGTCGACATTGAGAATGAAGCCATTGCCGCCCGACCCACCACCACTCGACGCCGAGCCGGGTCCGCCGCTGGTCGGAGGAGTAACGTTACTGCCCGAACCGGAGCCGGCGCTCGCGCGTCCCTCATCACTGGCCGCGCTGCAACCGATCAACCCGAGGACGGCCAGCACTGGCGCAATCGGAATACGAAACGTTGGGGCGGGACGAGGGCGTACCTGATTCATTTGGCAACTGTACTGTCGGTTGCCGCCGCCGTTTGTGAAAATAAGCCACGGCGCTTGGTGATGAGCAGGGCCCGGAATTTTCGCAGAATTCTTTAGGGGTAGACCTTCATCAAGCGCAGGACCGACGCGGGAAAGTCCACCTGCTGCTTGCGCGCCTGGCTGAGATTGATGAGCAACTTGGGACGGCCTGAAACCAGGTCAAAACCGAGCACGATGCCAGATTCGACGTACTCTGGCGTTGCTCCAACGGTCAGCAGGCTCACGTTGGACACGGAATTTCGGATCGCTGTCAGCTCTTTGCCGAACCCGGGGCCAAAGTAGATGATGGCCGGCTTTCGTGCCTTGATCATCTCCGCCAACGCGACGGAGCTGCTGTACGCGACGATCTGCTCTTCGTGCGGGCGGTCTCCCACCAAGTCAACGCGTGACAGCGCGTTCTTGAGCTCCAGCGCGGCTGCGGCCGATTCGGCGTCGTTGGGCATCTGCATCACGAGCACGAGTGCGCGGGCGCCCGCGCGCGCGGCAAAGTTCCGATCGAAGCTGGCCACCTTGGCAATCAAGTCAGCCTGCACGCTGAAGGGAACCTGAACGCTACCGGCGCCAGCAAGCGAGGTGAGAGTGAACACCGCCGCCGCAAGCACGAGCGCTCGGCGAGTGAGCCTGCGACGCAAACGTTCCGGGTCGCGGCCAAGTCGCCTAACGCTGGCGAACCACTGGCACAGCGCGTTAGAAGTCATACTGCAAACCAGCCGTGCTTCGGAATCTGTCGACTGGGTTGAGCTGAGGAGCGGGCTGACTGGGCAACGAGCTGGTCACCGGACCAACCACGTAAGGCCCGCGATCGGCCGTATTGTAGTCAAGGATCAACCGGTAGCTCAGGCCGTTGATCAAAGGCGCACGACCAGACACCGTAAGCTTGAGCTCGGCTGCAGCAGGGGCGTAGGCTGGCGGATCAAATCCACTCGATAAGTCCGCCGGACGGGGACCGATGAAGCGAACGCCGAGCCCGACGGTCGGCAGCAGTTCCCCAAACACGAACGCGACCCGCGCGTTGCCAAACAGCTGTGGTGCGACAGGCAGTCGAGTCGAGCGGCCGGCGCTACGCCGCTCTGCGATCGCGCCGGTAATGCTTAGCCCGTACAGCAGGTGGCCCGAAGCGAACGCGCCCTCGACTCCGGTATTGATCCCGTAGTTGATCACGGTGCTCGTGTTGCGATATTGGGTAAGATGAACGCCCGGCGTAAATGGCACCGACGTTTGCCCGTTGCGGATCGCGTCGATGGTCTCTTGATCGGAGAGCGTGGCGAGCTCGACGAGGTCGGTCCATTTCGAGTAAAAGCCGCCGATCAGTAGTCGGTGTGTGCCGACTCGCTGATTCACGCTCAACTCGAGCGACTTGACCTTTTCCGGCCGCAACCCGTCGGCAAGAATCCGTCGTGAGGTCGCGTTGTTTGCCTCGTCCCAACTCGGAGCTCGAAACGCGCCAGCATAAGAGACCTTGAGCGTGCCTCCCTCCCACGGTTTATAGCCCAGAGCTAAACGCGGCGTCACCACGGCGCCAAAGCGAGGGTCCGAATCTACCCGGACACCGCCCTTGAGAACTGCGGACTGAGTCGGTGCGAAGGTCTGTTCAGCGTAAGCCGCGAGCGTGGCGTCGCTCCGATTCAGCCCCGCTGGGGGGTGATAAAACGAGCGCCCAGTCTCCGCCTCGAACGCATCAGTCGTCGTCGAAACGCCGCGCTGCCGAGCGTCGACACCGGCCATGGTGACGAATCGACTATCACGGAACCAATCCCAGCTGCTTTGCAGCTCGAGGCCAAGCCAATGCGCGGTGCCTGCGCTGCGATAGTCGCAGGTGACGTTTCCGAACGGGCACAGTTCGCCTCGCGAAGCGATGAAATCGTTTCTGGTCGAGTAGTAGTTGGCGTACGCGCGAGCGGAAACCTCGAGCATCGTGGAGACGACGAAGCGCTGCTTCAAACTTGCGATGGCGCGCGTCTCTCGCTCACCTGCCGCAGAGTCATCGAAGTCCCCGGTTGTCGTGGGGGAAGCGTGTCGATAGTAGACGCCTTGCAGATGGAGCTCGGTGTTGCCGCGCACGATGCGCAATATCCCCGAGGGGCTGTCGACGTAGGACGAGTGGGTCGCTCGCTGTCCACCCCAAATCCCGTCCGCTGCTCCAGCGCGCGAGTTCCTTCCAGGCTGTCCGGTGAAGGGATCGATGCCAGTATTCTCGGCTTCGAAGAACAGGTTGGGCCCGCTCTGTTTGAAGTACTCGAGCTGGGTGGTGATCTCCGTGGGCGCACCGAGAAGCTTGAATTCCGCGCCTGCCCCCGCGCCGACGCGTAAACTGATGGGCAGCGTCGACTCCACGATTAGCCGAGCGCCGGAATAGTCCTTGGCGCGTTTGGTGACCACATTGACGATCCCGAACATGGCATTGGACCCGTACAGAACGGAGCCCGGCCCGACGACGATCTCGATGTGGTCGACCAGCTCCATCGGAATGCCGGCGCCGGATCCGAATGTCGTGCCGCCACGCAACGGGTCGTTCATCGTCTGGCCATCGACGAGCAAAAGGAAGTGACTCCCTTTGTCTCCGGTGAGTAAGACGCCTCGGGCACCCACTTCGCCGCCGCTCAGGTTGTCCGACGAGCCAACGGCAATGCCTAGGAAGTCGACGGCCTCTGCGACCGTACGGATCCCGTACATTCGCAAATCCTCGGCGCTGAGGTTGGTCGAGAGCGCTGGAGCCGAGCTCGCGCCCTCGGCTTGCTTGGAAGCGGTCGACACGATCTGTTCGCTGAGCAGCCCTTCCAGTCCGGAAACGTCCTGCGCTGCCGCCGTTCGCGCAAAAAGGCTCGCGAGCAAGCCAGCGGCCACCCATGCATACATTGAACTTTGACGGTTCATCGGTTTTGGAATTTTGGCGCGGAGGTTCCATCCCCCCCGGAGCATCCGCCAATTCAGTTCGGTCCTAACCCGCTAGAACGGCCGAATCTGCTGGACTTTTAGGTCCGCTCGGAGAATGGCGAACTCGCCTAGGCGACTCCTTGTAGGTGTTGCATTTCGTCATGCCGAAATTGCGAGATATCGAAATCGATTGCTAGACCACTGAATCATCGGCTCGAGTCGTCCGTTTCATCAGTTGATGTCTTTTCAGAACAAACTCAGTATCGCCTGTTCGCTTGCCGCCTTGGCTCTTGCCGGCTGTAGCAGCAACGCCGAGCCCGCCGCGACGGCCTCTGCTGGCGTTTGCAAAACGCTACCCCCACTCGCAATCAAGGACACCTACCGTGTAGGTTTCGCGCAGCTCTGGGAAGACAACGGCCCTTGGCGCAACGCCAACACGGCGAGCATGCAGGACGAAGCGGCGCGCCTCGGCTACGAGCTGGTCTTCGATCCAGGAACCAGTAGCGATCCCGCCGAACAGGTCGACCGGATGCGGGCGCTGGTCGATGCCAAGGTGGACGCGATCTTTCTAGCTCCGCATGATGAGGCTGTCCTCGCGCCCTCGGTCGTCTCCGCGAGAAAAGCCTGTATCCCCACGTTCATCGTCGACCGCGCGGTGAACCCGGCTATCGCCATCCCGGGTACTGACTACGTGTCTTACCTCGGCTCGGACTTTCGTCTCGAAGGCGAGCAGACTGCCGATTGGCTCATTGCGAAGACCAAGGGCAAGGCCGAGATCATCGAACTCGAGGGGACGGTCGGCTCCTCTCCGGGCGTTGCGCGCAAGCAAGGCTTCGACGAACGAATCAAGACCGAACCGGGCATGAAGCTGCTAGCGTCGGAGAGCGCGGACTTCGATGAAAGCAAGGCATACGATGCCACCCTCCGCCTGATCCCTCAGTATCCGAGCGCGACGGTCATCTATTCGCACAACGATGCCATGTCGTTCGGTGTGATTACGGCCTTGGAGGAACTGGGCAAGGTGCCGGGTAAAGACATCCTGATCGTGTCTATCGATGGAACCAAGAAAGCGACACAGTACATCTTGGACGGGAAAATCGCCGAAGTGACGGAGTGCAATCCGAAATTCGGCCCCGTCGCGTTCGAGACCATGATGAAATACGCGGCCGGCGAGCAGGTCCCGCTGGTAGTCAAGAACGTCGACCGTGTGTTCGACATCAACAATGCCGCCGCTTATCTGCCGGATGCCTTCTAAGCGAGCGCGTTCATGTGCTCGGGCCGGCATGGCTCGCGCGCGCGGTCGGTTCGAGCCTCCTGCGAAGGCGGAGGCGCTGAATGGGCGGGCGCCACGCGGTCACCAGCGCGGCGCGTCGACGCGAGCCGAGCATGGCTAGTTCGCTCGATTCCCGGATCATCTTCGACGCAATCTTACAAAGCGCCGCTGTTGGTTTATTTCATTCCCTGAACATTGCCCTCGCGCCGATGCCGCGCAAAGCGGACGACTCGAAGGTGGACACGGACAACAAGCTCCTCGCTCATATTTCGTACGATGCGCGGATGATTCGAGGCGAGCTGCAGCTGGCAGTACCGCCCGGCGTGCTCGGACTGATCGATCGCGATGCGACCCAAGGAGCGACGCCAGAGGATGTCGTGAAGGACCTGACCAAGCAGCTATTGGATCGCATCAAGAATCGCCTCGCGCAATTCGGTACGGTCCTGCGCGTGGGACTGCCCGTGCGAGGCACCGCAGAGGGGCTCAATCGCGAGGTCGCGGAGCCTGCAGGCGTGCTTTCACTCTACTCATTTCGTACCCTGCGCGGAGTCGTTACCATTTCCACCCGAGGTGCCATCGACCCGACGGCCCTCAGTTACTCCGGAGCAATGCGCGTTTTCGATGAAGGCGACGTCATCATCTTCTGATCAGGCCGGTAGGCGCTGGTTCGTGCCTCTCGGCACGCGCCTGGCGGTGCCGGTGCTAATCCTGGTATGTGGCGTCGCCCTGGCCGCCTACTATGGGCTCGCGCGCACCTCACGCCTGACGGCAATGCGCTCGAAGGAGGTTGCCGCAGACATGGTGGCGCAACTAACGGCGCTATCGGTCATGCCGGCCGTCGTGTTCGCTGATGCAGAAGAGATGCGGCGCGGAGTCGCGGACGTCAGCAAGAACCGAGAGATTACCGACGTCGAAATCTGGTCTGCTGGCGATCCGCCCGCCGTGTTGGCAGAGTTGCATCGAACCGGAGGACGCGTCCTAGGTAGGCCCAAGCAAGCGGCGCGCACGCGCTGGCTAGAGCCACAGAGTGTGGTTGCGGTCGAACCCATCGTCGACCCCGATGGTAAGCTCGTCGGCACGCTCTCACTCCGCATGTCGACAGAGCGCGAGGCGCAGGCGATCGCTGCGCTCACTTCTCAGCTCTGGCACGCTTCGATCGGCTCGGCGTTGGGGCTCGCGCTGGCCCTGGTGCTCGTGCTCCAGCGGATTGTGATAACGCCGATTCGTCGCCTCCAGCGCGCGGCGGTCCAGCTCAAGAGTGGCAACGCCGACCTGCACGAAGCTTTGAATCGAGCCGGCCACTTCGACGACGAAGTGGCACAGCTCGCCGACACGTTCGTCGACATGGCCGAGGCAGTGCGCGATCGCGAGGCTCGCCTGGCGGTACGCAACGACGAACTCAAAGTGATCTTGGACAGCGTCGATCAGGGCTTTTTCACGGCGCTGGCGAGCGGCGAGCTGTTGCCGGAGCGCTCGGCGATCACCCGCACATGGCTGGGTCATCTGCCCGAGCAGGCCCATATTTGGGATGTCGTCGAGCGGCTCGATCCGGGTCAGTCGGATTGGATGAGGATGGCTTGGGAGCAGATGCAAATGGGGGTGCTGCCCATCGAGGTCGCCTTGGATCAGCTCCCCAAGCGGTTGGCACATCAGCATCGTCATTTCGAACTCGCTTACCACTCGGTCACCCCAGGAGAAGAGCTGGGTCGGACCGTGGTCGTGCTCACCGAGGTCACTGCCGCAGTTGAGCGCGAGCTGGCATTGGCGGAGCATCACGAGTTTTCGGTACTGGTCGAGCAGGTCGTGCGGGACCGCCGCGCGTTCTTCGACTTCTGGGTCGAAGCCAGCGCGCTGGTGGAGTGCATCACGAGCGAACCTGGCCGGGAAAATCCACTAGTTCTGCGGCGGGCCATCCACACGCTGAAGGGCAACTCGCGCTTCATTGGTTTGTCGCGCCTGGCAAAGTTGTGTCACCGTCTGGAAGACGCGATGGCAGAGCGGGCGCAGAACGTGCTCAATGACGTTGAACGCAACGAGGTTCGCGAAGCCTGGGCCGCGCTCCGGCGCCGCATGGAACCGTTCATCGGCGGGGCTGAAGGTTTTCTAATTTCGGAGGCGGAGTACGCACGCCTGCTCGAAACCGTAGACGCAAAGTTTGGCCCCGAAAAGCTCCGCGAGCAATTGCTCGAGCTACGCTACGAGCCCACGAGGTGGCGCCTCGAGCGCGCGAGGGAAATGTTGCTCAGCGCGTGCCAGAAGCTCGGCAAACCCCCGCCGGACGTCGAGATCACAGACAATGGTTTGCGCTTACCCCCAGAGCGCCTCCAGCCATTCTGGGCGGTATTCCCGCATTTGTTGAACAACGCCGCGGACCACGGCGTACAGTCTAGCGAGGACCGAGCGACGCACGGCAAGCCAGAAAACTCTGCGGTCAAGTTGGTGACTCGCCTCGAAAGAGGCGCGCTGATCGTCGAGTTGATGGACGACGGATACGGTATCGATTGGCGCGCCGTGGCCACCTTGGCGAGCCAACGTGGGCTGCCCGCTGACGACGCAGATGACCTGAAGCGCGCCCTGCTGAGCGATGGGTTCTCGCTCAAAGCAAGCGTGTCCGAGACGTCGGGGCGCGGCGTAGGCATGGCCGCAGTCAACGCAGTCGTACAATCGCTGGGTGGGAAGCTCGAGGTAGAGAGCGAGCCTCAGCGAGGCACGTGTTGGCGCATCACATTCCCCCAAGTGAGCTCCGGCGTAGGTCGGGCGAATGGGTCTCGCGACGCCGTTCTGGTGTACGCGGACGGGGCCTGGCCCAACAAGGAAGCTGTATGAAGAAGATACTCGTCGTGGACGATTCCGATGCACTTCGAAATCAGGTCTCGCGCGCGTTGGAAGCCGCGGGCTTCGACGTATTGCAGGCGAAAGACGGATTGGACGGCCTGACTCAGGCGCAGGCTACGGATCTTGCAATGATCCTCCTGGACGTGAACATGCCCGGTCTGAGCGGGCTCGACGTTTTGGATCGTCTGTGCGCTGACGGCACCACCGACAAGACCCCAGTCTTGATGCTGACGACGGAGGCGCACGAAACGATGGTCGTGCGCGCAAAGAACGCTGGGGCCAAGGGCTGGGTGATCAAGCCGGTGCGCATGGAGATGTTGGTCAGCGCGGTCCGGCGCCTCGCTACGTAGATCACCTGAGTTGGACCAGGCGTCACCAGCCAGGTCCACTCCGCAACGACGTGGGCGCGCAGCCTTTGCAGACGAGCCCCCGCAGGGGCGCAGTCATTGCGCGCGCAAACTACTCCGACTCGGCGGGCACGGCCCGCTGTTGCCCTCAGCTCGCTTGCTCCTCAAAGGCAATCAGAATGGCCCGTCGCCAGATCACAAACGAATTGGCAATCGTTGTCATTCGGCAGTAAGTGAATGGCGCAACGCATCCCATTGCAAAAGAAGAAGGCGGCACCATGAACGTAAGACGTATTTTGGTTGGTTTGGACGGCTCGCCACGCGAAGCCTTGGTGCTGACAGCGGCACAAGATTTGGCAGTACGTTTCGACGCTCACCTTCTACTCTTTCGTGCCGTGGGCTTGCCCCCAGAGATCCCACCGGAGGCCTGGCAAAACCCGGAGCTGACGGTCGAGGAGTTTCTAGAGCGACGAGCCAAGGACGCGCTTTCGAAATCCGCTGCCACGCTTTGCGAGGCATTGGCCAAGAAGCACACGTTGGAAGTGCTCGTTGCCGCGCCCTGGGAAGGTGTCTGCTCTGTCGCGCAAGCGCACGACGTGGATTTGATCGTGATCGGCTCGCATGGCTACGGCGGGCTGGATCGCGTGCTAGGAACAACGGCTGCTCGGGTAGTAAACCATGCGCTGTGCTCGGTGCTGGTGGTTCGTCCGCCAGAGCTGAGGGCGGCGCATGCCAACCCGATCGGGCACTGACCTGCACGCCATCGCGGACTGATGCAATGCGGGGGGCGTCCTCGGACTGCAGCGCCGACGAGCACTTCGATGTGTCGAAGCGCTCGCGGGCTGCTTGTCCGGGTTCGAATGCCACCTTCGACTGACGCTCAATGATCGTGAACGGCCAGGAAGCGCTCGGCCTCCAGTGCTGCCATGCAGCCGGTCCCTGCGGCGGTAATGGCTTGGCGGTACACCCAGTCAGCCACGTCACCTGAGGCGAACACCCCCGGAACGCTGGTGCGCGTGCTGCCGGGTTCGACCTTGAGGTAGCCGTTTTCGTGCACCTCGAGTTGTCCCGAAAATAGCTCTGTGAGCGGGGTGTGCCCGATCGCGACGAACAACGCGCCGACGGCGATCGTGCGATGGTCGCCCGATTTCAGGTCCTTCACTCGCACTGCGGTTACCTTGTCTTGAGCCACGTCGAGCACCTCGGTCACGACATGGCTACGAAGCACGCGAATCTTCGGGTTGGCGAACACGCGTTCCTGCATGGCCATCGAAGCTCGGAACTCATCGCGACGATGAATCAACGTAACGTTCCCGCACAGGCCCGAGAGGTAGCTGGCTTCTTCCATGGCAGTGTCACCGCCGCCCACGACCACCACGTCTTGTCCGCGAAACAGTGCGCCGTCGCACACGGCGCAGGCGCTGACCCCCTTGTTCTTCAGCTTCTCCTCCGTTTCCAAGCCGATGTAGTTGGCGCGCGCACCGGTCGATATGATCAAGGTCTGGGCGAGATGCAAAATATTCTCGTCCTCGCCCACCCAAACCTTGAACGGGCGCGATGATAGGTCGACTTTCTGCACGTCTGCCGTAATCAGCTCGACGCCTTGGTGTTCGGCTTGGCCGCGAAAGTTGGCCATCAATTCCTGGCCCGAGATGCCTTTCGGAAAGCCGGGGAAATTCTCCACCTCGGTCGTGAACATGAGCTGTCCGCCTGGAATCAAGCCGCCCGCATTGAAACCCTCCACGCACAGTGGTTTCAAGTTCGCTCGCGCCGCGTAGATTGCCGCGGTGAGGCCAGCTGGACCAGAGCCGATGATCAGAACTTTGTGTAGGCGAGGTTCGCTCATGAAGAAGACCTTATTTGACAGACAAATCCCAGTAGAGTGAGAGTGCCCCGAGGCCTTCGTCAGCATTCACCAGCGAGAAAATAGTTTTCGCAGCGCTGGTTTGCTCCGGCGCCGTTGCCGGCTGCGTGGCTTCAGGCGCTGCCACCGGCGCGAAACAGGTAGGCTCAAATGCCGTCCGTTGGCTGGCGCGTCACGTGGACCTTACCGGTGAGGCGAGGGCTGAGCCAGACCTTATTGTCCTTGTCCACGATCACGACGCCAACTCCCGGGCTGGCCTGGGCGAGTTCCAGCCCGCGTTCGGGGCCCAAGATGAATATGGCATCGTCGATCGCGTCGGCCGTGGTCGCGTCATCGGCCCACACGGTGACGCTACGACTGGCAGTGGCCGGGTAACCGGTGTGCGGATCGATGATGTGGTGATAGCGCCGGCCCCCGATCACGTACGATCGCGCATAGTCGCCCGCGGTCGAGAATGCGTGGTCGGTGAGCTCAATCGTCGCGAAGAACTCGCCCTGCGGGGCCCGCGGATCTTGGATGCCGGTGACCCACGGCGAACCGTCTGGCTTTCTACCCGCACCAAACAGATCCCCGCCGGCTTGCACCAAAAAGGCAGTAATCGAGGCCTTTTTCAAGATCTCCGCGGCGCGATCGACGATGTACCCTTTGGCTATCCCGCCGAGCCCAAGTTGATAACCCTGGGGGATACGCACAGCGCGCGCTTGGGCGTCGAGTTCCACCTTGCGGAAATCGACGAAGCGACGGCGCTGCTCGACCTCGGCCGCCGACGGCAGTTTTGGCTCGGCCTCTGCGGCACTGCCGAACTTCCAGACGTTTCTCATCGCTTGGAACGTGATATCGAAGGCTCCCTGCGACGCGCTGCCGGCCGCAAGCCCGCGCGAAATTACAGCGAACGTCTCCGGACCCACCCGCACCCAATGCGCGGGGTTCAGGTTGATCTGCCCGACCTCACTGTCGTCACGCCATTCGCTGAGCAGGGCTTCGAGACGCTTTATCTCGTCGAACGCCACGGACATCGCGCTTCGGACCTGGGCCACGTCGACTCGATCGTTCGTGAAGGCGATGAAGTGCACGTTGGTGCCCATCGCCTCGTCCTGAAAATCGACTTGCTGAGGTCCGGGGCCCTCGACGCCGACCGGTTGCTCCGGCGCCGGACGCGGCGCCGAGTCGGCAGTGCCGGGCGTGGACCCGTTCACGTGCGCCAAGTCGCGCCTATTTTGCGCCTTTTCACTCGTTTGGCGGCCACAACCGCCGGCCAACACGCACAACAACGCGAGCCGGCTCGCACGCAAAGCACGTCCATGACGGGCGCGCCAATCAAGGTTTCGCATATCGCTTCGCATTCCTCTAACAGCCGGCGATCAAAAATTTGGACTCGAAAACACGATAGCAGGCACTGCACGGGCGCAGCATTCGAAACCGGCTGCACCACTCGCTAGCATCAACGCATTCAAGAACGACCACGGATGAACACGCGCACGACTCGAGGGCGTCTGCGCATACAAACCACGCGCCCGCCAGCTCGTTGATGATTCGACAATCCGCGGCCGCCACCCGTAACTCAGAGCGCGCATGGCGACGCCCCAAACAGCCAAGACAGCAAATTCCTCGTATACAAAGGCTACTCGCGCCCCGATAAAGTCGGCTAAACTCGACGACGGCGCGTATGAACGCGGGGCACGGCGCCTGCGTCGCCGATCTCAGGCTAGCGCTCGCAAAGCGGTAAAAATGTCGTCACCACGAAATTCTGTTTCGAACGCGCGCTCCAGCCTGAACTTCGGCTGCTGAAGGTACCCATTACCGATGCCGACGAATTCGTTGAAGACGGTCGCCTATGGCATGCTCTTGGCCGCTGCGGGTTGGAGTTTCGGCTGCGCTTCCAACTACGAGCCGACGGGCCAGTTTTGGCCCAATCTGAGCTCCGGCGGCGTTGCTGGGGCGATCAGCGCCGAGGGGGAAGCCGGGACCGCATTTCCGACGGCAGGTGCCCCAGGCAATTTCGCAGGCTCGGGTAACGACAGCGCTGGGTCAATCGGTGCCGGCGCGGGTGCTGGTAACAATTCGTTCGGCGGTAGCGGTTCGACGGGCGGCGCCTCGGCTAGCGCGGGCAGCGCTGCTGGCGGACGCCCGGAGACCAGCGGCGGCAGCTCAGCCGGCGGGCGCCCTGGGATGGGTGGCGGCGGCTCAGTCGGCGGCAGCTCAGCCGGCGGCAGCTCAGCCGGCGGCCCGGGGAGCGGCTCGGGCGGGGCCACCACGTCTGCGACATGCTCGCTCAGCGTGTCGGTAACGACTACCGCGCCAGGGGGCCAATACGCGCCGCGAAACGTGGGCGCCATTTGGGTCGCGAACTCTACTGGAGCGTTCGTTAAATCGCTCGAAGTTTGGGGCAATCAGCGCCTCTCGCATGTCACCGCTTGGAATGCGGCCACCAAAGCTGCAGGCGTCTCGGGAAACAAGGTGGATGCCATCACCTCTGCGACCCTGAGCGCGCACCGCGCTCACAACGTGACTTGGAATTGTCAGAACTACAACCATCAGGCAGTGGCCGATGGTACGTACCGCGTTTACTTCGAGGTCACTGACTCGAACCAATCCGGGCCGAATCACTTCGAGAGCTTCGCCAAAGGCTCCGCGCCGGTGACGGTGCAAGGCAGCTCGACGAACTTCAACAACATCTCGTTGGTCTTCAAGCCATGAGTGCTCATCACCTGCGCACGGCCCTAGGCCCGTCGGTAGGCTGTCGCGAGCAGCAGCGGAACGAAATTCGAGCAGGCACCGGCAGCGCAGGTGCGCAGTGCGCCGTGGTTCGCGTAGGTCCAACGCGCGCGGGCAGTTCGGCTCGAGCGTCCGCCAAGCAACCGGCTGAGCGTGTGGAGTTTGCGCGCTTCTGGCGATTCGGGCAGGGTGTGTTGGCAGCCATCGCGATTTTTGGCCTGGTCGCCACTAGCTCCGGCTGCGCGAGCCTCAAGCCCTATGAACGCGGAAAGCTCGCACACCCAACGATGTTGCTTGGGGATCTGTCGCGGGCTGGCCCGGCGCATGTTTACGCAATCCACGAAGGTGCTGTTGGTGGTGACTCGGGTGCTAAAGGTGGATGCGGCTGTAACTGACAAATCGCACCGCCGGGTCGCTCGATTTTTTTTCGTTCTTTCTGTGCTCGTCCTGATTGGGACGTGCCTGCCTCGAACTGCAGCGTCGGAGCCCGGAAGCGGAGCGGCTTCTGCGAACCCGAAGGGGCACGAGAAGAAAGCCGGGAAGAAGAAAGGTCCAAGCGTGAAAGCGAAGACCCCGAGGCACCCAGCAAAGGCCGAGGCAGCGGAAGAGCCGGAGAAGGTCTTTCTAGAGGAGGACCCCAGTCCCACGAGCCCAACTTCCGAATCTGCGCCCCCCGTCGTGGATCACGAGCCCGTTGCCGAGGACAGCAAGGCTGAGACGACCAGCCAGTCGACGCCCGTTGCCCATGGCGGACCGAGCGCACACGTCTCACTAGAGACTTCTGGCTACGCTGACACCGATCACGTGAACGTACTGAGCCCGAGCGTCGCGTTCGGGCTCACCGACGAAGTCGCCGGTTGGTCGGTCAATGGCCACTACCTGGTCGACGTGGTGAGCGCTGCCTCGGTCGATATCGTGTCTACTGCCTCTCCTCATTGGACCGAAGTACGTCACGTTGGTGGTTTGTCGGGCAGCATCGCGTTCGAACCCGTGACGGTTGGAGCCGTGGCGGTGATCTCGCGGGAGCCCGACTATCTGTCCATTACGGGCGGGGGCACCTTGAGCATCGATCTTTTCGAAAAAAATGCGACGCCTTACTTCGCGTTCTCGCGTGAGCAGGACTCGATTGGGCGCACCGATCTGCCGCATGAATATTGGAAGTCCAAGCACGTGACGAACCTGCAGGCGGGCATCACGCTCGTGCTCGGGCGCGCGACGATCGCCAGCGTGCAGCTGGATGGCAGCTTCGAACGTGGATATCTAGCAAAGCCCTATCGCTATGTGCCGTTGTTTGCCCCCGGCCAGGCGGCGTCTGTCGGCCCGGGTGCTTCGATTGACGCGGTCAATCGTCTGCGTCTCAACATGCGACCCATCGAGCAACTGCCCAACGCTAGGGATCGTTACGCACTGAGCGGGCATCTCGCGCACCGCGGCACGGATACGACGTTGCGACTCGACGAGCGACTGTATGCCGACAACTGGGGGCTGCTCGCAGCAACCAGTGAGCTTCGGTACATCATCGACCTGAGCCGAAGGCTCGAAGTTTGGCCGCACGTACGCCACCACATCCAAGGGGCAGTCAACTTCTGGCAGCGCGCATACGAAGCGATTCCGGGTCCGAATGGCAGCCTGGGTGTGCCGGTCTATCGCACCGGTGATCGCGAACTCGGGCCGCTGCAACTGATCGTGCTCGGAGCCGGCACGCGGCTGAAGCTCGCCGATTCCCCAGGCAGTCAGTGGGATCTGGTTTTTGAGTTCGATGTCGGCCGCACTAGCTTTACCGACCAGCTCTACATCACCGAACGCAGTATGGCTTACTCCACGCTTGCGCTCGAGGCGGCATTCTGAGCCATGCGACACGATCGACAGAACAGCCGAGCTGAAAAGCCGCCAGGGTTGCCGACGGCCCCGTTCGGGTGGGGCCGAAGACAATCTGAACCGGAGCTAATCGGCCGACGCGAGTTCGAGCAGCTGATCTTCGATCTTTTTCAGATCGGCGCGCTCGAACCCGGCATTCATATGGCGAACGACCCCTTTCCGATCGATGACATAGGAAGTGGGCATCTTCGGCGGCTTGAATCGGTCGGCAGTCTTCTGCTCCGGGTCGTGGCCCAAAGTGAGAGTCCAGCTGCTCTTTCGTTTCAAGAATT
>Ga0302323_100001163_pt1 | contig 21336 bp, 17 predicted proteins | sample Fen_T0_3_FD_201950 | JGI IMG/M metagenome (GOLD analysis project Ga0302323, IMG submission 201950) | Peat permafrost microbial communities from Stordalen Mire near Abisko, Sweden - Fen_T0_3 | ecosystem: Environmental > Terrestrial > Soil > Wetlands > Permafrost | place: Sweden: Abisko... | reverse complement strand
CCAGCCTGGTCGATCCCGAAGCTGCCAGCGGCAACCTGACCTACAGTTTCGATTTTGACGGCGACGGCGTGGCCGATCGGCAGGGCAAGACCCCGAATGCAACCTGGACCTTCAGCGGCCCGGCCGACTACACCGTCAGTATTGTTATCGAAGATACGCGCTGGCACACCCGGCGGACCCTCAAGCGCCATGTCGAGATCCGATAAGTCATGACAAGCCTTGCTCTCACCACCCTGTTGCCGCTCATCGGCGCCCTCTTGGCGCTCGTGCTTCCGGGCAACAATCAGCGGTTCTTCCGCGGCTTTGGCATCGCGGTGGCCTTGGCCACCTTCCTGCAATCGCTGTTCGTGCTGGCGGCTTTTGAGCCAGGCCAGGCGGGTTTTCAATTGGAGACGGACTGGGCCTGGGTTTCGGCCCTGGGCATTCGCTTCCACCTGGGCGTTGACGGCATCTCGCTGTGGCTGGTCATGCTGTCCACGCTGATGGTGCTGGTGACGCTGCTTTCGCCGCAGGCCACCGGCTTCGTGCGCGACCGCAACCGCGGCTTCATGGCGGCCATGCTCATGCTGGAGTCCGGAATGATTGGCGCATTCCTGGCGCTGGACATGTTCGCCTTCTACGTGTTCTGGGAGCTGATGCTGATACCGATGTACTTCATCATCGGTATCTGGGGCGGCGAGCGCCGGGTCTACGCCGCTATCAAGTTCATGATTTTCACCTTGGTCGGCTCGCTGCTCATGCTGGCCGCGATCCTGGTTATGGCCGCCACGGTTCACAAGTTGACCGGCCAGTGGACCTTCGACTACACGACCTGGTCGAAATTGCTCTTGCCGCGCGACACGCAGCTGCTCTGTTTCGGCGCCTTTGCGCTGGCCTTCTTGATCAAGGTGCCGCTTTTCCCGCTGCACACCTGGTTGCCTGACGCCCACGTCGAGGCGCCCACCGGCGGCTCGGTGATCCTGGCCGCCGTCTTGCTGAAACTTGGCGCCTACGGTTTCCTGCGTTTCGCACTGCCGTTCTTTCCGCTGGCCGCCGACGAGACCGCGCCGCTTATCGCCTGGCTGGCCGTGGCCGGTATCGTGTACGGCGCACTCATGGCCTACGCCCAGGACGACATCAAGAAGCTGGTGGCCTACTCGTCGGTCTCGCACCTGGGTTTTGTGGTGCTTGGCATTCTGACCGTCACTGCGACGGGTGTTCAGGGCGGGCTCTACCAGATGCTCGCGCACGGTATTTCCACCGGCGGGCTTTTCCTCGCGGTGGGCGTGCTGTACGAGCGGCGGCACACGCGCAAGCTGTCCGACTTCGGCGGCCTGTGGGCGCGCATGCCGGTGTTCGCGGCGTTCTTCCTTGTCATTGTGCTGGCCTCTGCCGGGTTGCCTGGTTTGTGTGGATTCCCAGGCGAATTTCTGGTGCTGATCGGCACCTTCAACGCGGGCAAGACCTGGAGCGAGCTGGGCGCGGTTCCAGCCTTTGCACATCCCGCACTGCTGGCCGCCATCTCGGCCACGGCGGTCATCCTGGCCGCAGTCTACCTGTTCACCATGTTCCAGAAGGTCATGCTGGGGCCGCTCGACAAACCCGAGAACCGTGATGAGCACGTTCGCGACCTGTCTTGGAACGAGAAGCTGGTGTTCACGGTGATCGTCGTTATGGCTCTCGGCATGGGCCTCGCGCCTGGTCCGATTCTCAGCCGAAGCGCGGCCTCGGTGGACGCCATGCTGGCCAACTACCGCGGGCGCCTGGCCGAAGCGCGCAGTAAGCCTGAGGCGCCAGCGCGCATGCTTGGCCAATCGGGCGGCCCGCGGCGGCCTTTTGGACCGATTCCTAGCCGTGGGGGACAGCCATGACAGCAACGATGACGGGCACCATGTCATCGACGCTGGCGCTGGCGCCGCTTGCCATCACGGGTGGCGCGGCTTGCGTGGCGTTGCTTGTCGGCGTGCTGGCGGGGGCGCGTGCGCGCGCGGCTGTGACCTGGTTGTCGGTTCTCGCCGCAGCGGCGGTTGTGCTGGTTGCCGCGCTAGCGCTTCCACTTGCGGGCAACGCGCGGCCCATGTTCTCGGACATGTGGGTCGCGGATCGCATGGCCTTGGTGTTCGACCTCATCATCGCCGCCACCGCTGGCGTGACCCTGGTGGTGTTCCGCCCCTTCGCGCTCGAGCACGCTTTCGAGCAGGATGAATTCCCGGCGCTGGTCCTGTTCTCCGCTGCGGGCATGATCATGGTGGTGCACGCCAGCCACCTGCTGTCGCTGCTCATCGGGATCGAGACCATGTCCCTCGCGGCCTACGCGCTTGTGGCCGGCCGCTACCACAGCGGCAAGGGGGCAGAGGCCGCGCTCAAGTACTTCCTGATGGGCGCGCTGGCCACCGGATTTTTTGTTTACGGTATGGCCCTGGTCTACGGCACCACGGGCGGTGAACTGTCTTTCTCGGGGATCGCCGCACGTGCTGGACAAGCCGGGAACAATCCGCTGTTCATTGTGGGCGTGCTGCTGATCCTGGCGGCACTGCTCTTCAAGGTTGCGGGCGCGCCGTTTCACATGTGGCTGCCCGATGCCTACGAGGGCGCACCCACGCCCGTGACCGGATTCATGGCCGCGGGGATCAAGGCCGCGGCCTTCGGCGGACTGCTGCGGCTCTTTGGCGCAGCCTTCGCGCAGCCGCAGGTGGCGCTTGGCCACTCGGGCTGGGCGCACTTGCTCGGGCTGGTCGCCTTCGCCAGCATGACCCTCGGCAACCTGGCGGCCATCCGGCAGGACAATGTGAAACGCATGCTGGCCTATTCGTCCATCGCGCACGCCGGTTACTTGCTGGTCGGCATGGCTGCGGTCGGCTTTGGCGTGGCGGCCGCGAAGCCGGCACTGATCTTCTATCTGGCCGCCTACGCGGCCACGACGCTGGGCGCCTTTGCCGTCACTTCCTGGGTGGGACGCAAGGGCGATGAATGCCAGCACGTTGATGACTGGTCGGGGCTCGGGCGCAAGCGTCCAGCGCTGGCCCTGGTCATGACCTTGTTCCTGCTCTCGCTTGCTGGCTTTCCACCGACCGGCGGCTTCTTCGCCAAGTTCTACCTCTTCCGCTCCGCGGTCGAACGGCCCGAGCTGATCTGGCTGGTGGTCGCGGCCGTGCTCAACAGCGTGGTCAGCGTCTACTACTACCTGCGCATTGTCGTAGCCATGTACTTCCGCGAGCGCGCCGACAGCCACGAAGGCTACCCGTCGCTTGCGACCGGCATCGTGTTGCTGCTGCTTGCGCTGCTGGTGCTTGGCCTGGGCATCGTGCCGGCGCCCATGATGGCGCTGGTCCAGTAAGGGCTACGCTCACGTGGTCGAGGGGCGCGGGGGCGAGGAGTCCCCGCTCGCCGAACGGAGGCCAACGGCCGCGGCCGGCCATGGCCTCCTCGGTCGCTCGCTAGCGTCGGCGAGCCAGGCTCGCCGAGCACTCGCTCACGTCGGCTCGGAGGACTCCTCGTCCCCGCGCCTGTGGTCGCCCAGGTTCGCTCCGCAAGAGAAATGAGGCGAACGGCCAGCACTCGCTCGGCAAAGGAAGAGAGGAGAGCGCCTTACATCAAGTTGGTGCTCCAAACAAAAACGGGCGCCCTGGGGCGCCCGTTGGTGGAGGGAGAAGGGTGGGTGGGGCTACTTGGCGGATTCTTGGATGCCGCGGGCGGCGGATGCCACGGCCGAGCGCGCGGACATGTAGTCGTTGACCGCATTGAGGAAGCTCTCGAGGTCTTCCTTCTTCTTGCCCTTGCGCGACTTCTTGCCGCAGCTTTCCCAGGCCTGCAACTGCCGCATTTCTTCCTCAAGGAATTGCTTGTGGGAAGCCTTCCACGTCGGCACCGACTTGGGGTCGATCTTGGCTTCCTTGTCGGCCACCACCAGTAGGGCCCCGCAGTCCTTGCGGATGCGATCCATGAACGCCACCGGATCCTTCTTGAAGCACGCGTCGCTCATGAACTCGAGCACCTCTTGCGCGTCCTTCTTCTTGGCCAGGTCGGGGATGGCGCAGTAGAGGAACTTCTCGAACGCGGCCGTCTCGGCCGTGAGGTCAGGGGTGGTGTGCCAGGCAGTGCCCAGCTCTTGAATCAGCTGGTCCGTGTCCTTGGTGGTCCCGCGCGCCTTGATCTTCTCGGCGTAATCCTCCAGGCCCGACTGCAACTTGGGCAGGGACTCGCGGTACTTGTCGATGGGGCCCGCCAGCTCGGCCGGGGTCTCGCGCAGCCCGCCGAAGGCCTGGCGCGCGCGCTCGATCTTGGGGATGCACTCGGTGGTCAGGTAGTCGGCGAAGGTCTTTTGCTGGGTGAAGTAGGCAGATTCGATGCGCTGCTGGAACTGTTCGCCCTTCTGGAACATGCCGATGTCCACTTCGCTGGCCATCACGCAGTTCCAAAACGCGCCGGTCTCGCGCTTTTCCAGCTCGACGAATTTTTCGGCGTAGTTCAGTTTCTCTTGCGCCGCGGCCTTGCGGTTGCGGTCTTGCATCTGTTTGAAGATGACGAAGCCGATGACGACCAGTCCGATGGCGCCGATGATCAATCGGTTGCGCCTGCGAATGGCTTCGCGGGCTGCCATCTGCCGGGCATATTCATCGGCGCTGTCTATTCCTGCGTGGCCTCCGTGCCCGCCGGGCGCACCGCCGGGATAGCCGGGTACGGCCGCGGGAAGGGTCGTACCACACTGGGAGCAGGTCGTTGCGCTGGGTAGATTCTGGTGTCCGCATTTTGGACAGGAAACCATCGTGCTCTCCTTTGTTCAACGCGGCGCAACCGGCGCCGCAAGGCTAGCCCTTTTTAACAGATTGCTTGGAAAACACGGCCCAAGATTTTAGGTAGTCGAGCCCAACTTGGAGCTGATAGTCGGAAAGCCGCCTGACCTCGACGGGTTTTTCGCCTTGCTCGTTGCGTAAATGGCGGTCGAAATTGCGTTCCCGAGGCATTTCTCCGTCGGTGACATCGGCGGGGGGCGCGGTGGCATCGACCACGATGTTGGGCATGATGCCCTGGCCTTGAATGGATCGGCCGCTGGGTGTGTAGTAGCGCGACACGGTCAGCTTGAGTCCGCACGGCTTAGCACCGCAGCCATCGACGGTCATGACGGTCTGGACCGAGCCCTTTCCGAAGGTCGGGATACCCAGCACCACGGCGCGCTCGTGATCCTGAAGCGCGCCCGCGACGATTTCGGCGGCCGAAGCCGTGGCGCCATCGACCAGCACCACCATGGGAAAGCCCAGCCACGTGCCGCGGCTGTGCGCCATCTGGCGATCCATCTCCTTGCCGGCCTTGCCGACGGTGCGCACGATGAGGCCATCGGCCACGAAGCGGTCGGCGACCTTCACGCCTTGGTCGAGGAGTCCGCCGGGATTGTGGCGCAAGTCCAGGATGATGCCCTTGATGCCACCGGTCTTCTCGGTTTGCTTCTTGATGTCCTCCAGGCCTTCGAGAACTTTGGCGTCGGCGATGGACGAGAATACGCGCAGTTTGATGTAGCCGTAGCCCTCGGCGAGCATGCGCCATTCGACGGCCTTGACCTCGAATTTTTCGCGCTTGATGTGAATGACAAGGGCGCGGCCGCGGCGGTTGATGGACAACACGACCTCGCTGCCGGCCGGTCCCTGGATGCGCGAGATGGCGTCATTCCAGTCGAGCGGACCCGCTTCCACCGCGTCGATGCGTTCGATGACGTCGCCGGTCTCGATGCCCGCGCGCCAGGCCGGCGAGCCTTCGATGGGCGACACCACCACGAAGCCGCGCTTGCGCTTTTCCAGGTCGATGCCGATGCCGGTGATTTCGGCGTTGCCCTCGGTTTCCTGTTTGAGCTTGTCGTACTCGTCGGGATCCATGAAGCGCGAGTGCGGATCCAGGACTTCGGTCAGCCCGCGGGCCGCGCCGTACATGAGCTCGTTTTCTGAAATGTCCTCGACGTAGTTGTTCTCGATGTACGAGAGCACCTTGGTGAAGATGGTCAGCTTATGGTACGGGTCGAACCGCCCGGCGCTGAGTGGCCGCGCGGCCACCATGCCGCCAGCGAAGGCGGCAAGGGTCAACAGGGCAGGGACGATCAGGCCGGAATACTTACGGCGTCTCATGGCCGGGCATTATGGCATGGCCACATGGCGGCCACGGACTACTTGTAGTCCAGTACCACGACTTCGGCCGACGGCTTGTAGCGCAGTCCGGTGACCCCGATGCGGTTGGTCTTTTCGTATCGGACGTTGGGACGGCCAGCCACGAAGGCATCAATGGGCGCCAGGTCTTTGCTGGTCATGGCGTCGGTCTTGAAGTGCATGGGGATCACGATCAGGCGCGGCCGGATCTGGTCCACCACGTGCGTGGCTTCCTGCGCGTCGACGGTGGTGCCGCCACCCACCGGCACCAGAACCACATCGACCGAGCCGATGGCCGAGATTTGCTGGTCGGTTAGCGCATGGCCGATATCGCCCAGATGCGCGATGCGCACGCCGCCGGTCTCAAAGATGAACACCGTGTTGAGCCCGCTGTCGGCCCCGCGCTTGGCGTCGTGGTACACGCCCACCGAGCGCACGGTGATGTCCTTGATCCGCTCGTCGATCTTCATCCAGCCCTTTTTGTCGGCGGTCAGTCCGCGCAGAACGCGTGGCTTGCCCTGCAAGAGCGCCACGTTGGTGTGGTCGGGATGTTCGTGGCTGATGGTCACCGCGTTGGCGTGCAAATCCGCAGGCGGCAAGTAGCCGAGGTTGGTCGGGATGGGATCCATAAGGATGCGCGCCCCGCTGGCGCTTTCGAGCAAAAAGCAGGACTGGCCGTACCAAGTCAGGTAGGCCACTGGCCGTGACGCCGCCAACACGGGCCGCGGGCTCGCAGGCACGAGCAGTGCGACTGCGAGAAAGGAACATGCGACAAGGCGTCGCCGGGTTCGGGACATGGGAAGAGTTAACCACAGAGGACACAGAGAACACAGGGATCGGAGAAGAAGAATGGGTACGGAGCCGGATCCGGAGAACCCTTTCCTTTCCGGTCTCTGTGTCCTCTGTGTTTAAATATTCGTAGACTATCTCGCCGTGTCCGAGACCGCCGACCCCCCTTTTGATGTGCCTACCCTGCGCGACGCGGAGATGGCGCCGGCGCAGCGTACGTTAGCCGAGATCCTCGACCGGCTGCCCACCCAGCCCGGCGTGTATCTGATGAAGGATCGGCGGGGCAAGATCATCTACGTGGGCAAGGCGGCGAACTTGCGCAGTCGCGTGCGCCAGTATTTCCAGCCCGCCAGCGGCGACACCCGCGCCTTCGTGTCGCTGCTGGAAGGCATCGTGGGCGACATCGAGACCGTGGTGACCAGCAACGAGAAGGAAGCGCTGCTGCTGGAGAACAACCTCATCAAGCGCCACCAGCCGCGCTTCAACGTCAAGCTGACCGATGACAAGAACTACCTGGTGCTGCGTCTGGATCCGCGCACGGTTTGGCCTCGCCTGGAGGTGGTGCGCAAGATGGCCGACGATGGCGCGCGCTATTATGGGCCATACCATTCGGCGACCTCCTGCCGCGAGGCCCTGCGTGTGGTGAACCGGCACTTCCAGCTGCGCATTTGCACCGACCACACCTTGCAAACCCGCAAGCGCCCCTGCTTGCAATACCAGATCAAACGCTGCCTCGCGCCCTGTGTGCTGCCCGTGCCCGAAGATGCGTATGCCGAGCAGGTGCGCTTCGTGGGGCTGTTCCTGGAAGGCAAGAACGACGAACTGCTGGACGATCTGCGCCTGCGCATGAAGGACGCCGCCGCCCGCACCGCCTTCGAACGCGCGGCCACCTTGCGTGATCAGGTGCGCGCCCTGGAATCGGTGTTGGAATCCCAGCGGGTGGTGCTGGACACCTTCGCCGACCAGGATGTGCTGGGTTTTCTCCGAGAGGGCCAGGCCGTCGAGATCGTGGTGCTCTTCGTCCGCCAGGGCAAGCTGGTGGGCAACCGCGCCTTCTCTTTCGGCAAGCAGGAATTTCCAGACGATGAGATTCTGTCTAGCTTTCTCGGGTTGTTCTACGACCTGCAAGCCACGCCGCCAGCCGAGGTGCTGTTGCCCTTTGCCATCGCCGACGCCGAGGTGAAGGCCGAGTGGCTGACCGAAAAGCGCGACCCAAACGGTCAGAAGGAGCGTGCGAAGAAGGTCGATATCCTGGTGCCCCAGCGCGGCCCGCGCCGTGCCCTGGTCGAGCTGGCGCGCAAGAACGCCGCCGCCAGCTTCGTCACGCGGCGGGATCATGGCAAGGACACCGAAACCACGCTGGCCCGCCTGCAGCGGCGCCTGGGCTTGGCCAAGGTTCCGCGCGTGATCGAGTGCTACGACATTTCGCACGTGCAGGGCACGGATCCCGTGGCGTCCATGGTGGTGTTCGAGGACGGCGAGCCGGCCAAGGCACGCTATCGCACCTACAAGATCAAGCACGCCCAGGGCGGCGACGACTTCGCCTCGATGTACGAGGTGCTGTCACGGCGTTTTCGCCGTGCGCGCGAGGCCACGGCCGAAGACGATCCATGGCGCTTGCCCGATCTGCTCGTGGTGGATGGTGGCAAGGGCCAACTGGGAGTGGCGCTGGCGGCCGCGCGCGACGTGGGCATCGACGTGCGTCCGGGCGCCGGGCTGCCCATTGTAGCCCTGGCGAAAGAGCGCGAGACGGAGGCGTCCGAGGCAGCCAACCGTCCCGACCGCGTGTTTCTCGCCCACGGCAAGGATCCCATTCCCATCGGTCCCAGCAGCGCCGAGATGTTCGTGCTAGCCCGTCTGCGCGACGAGGCCCACCGCTTCGCTGTGGGCTTTCACCGCAGCCTGCGCAAGCGCCGCACCCTGCGCTCGGCACTGTCCGGCATCCCTGGCGTGGGCCCTATTCGCCAGCGGGCCCTGTTGCGCCACTTCGGCAGTCTGAAAAAGGTGGGCGAGGCGACGCTTGAAGAGCTACTGGCCGCACCCGAAATGACCGAAGCCTCGGCCCGCGCCGTGCGCGACTACTTCGCGGTGCGGATGAAGTAAGGCCAGCTGCTCCCCTGACGTTCTCGCTACCGCCGAAGTTCTCCAAGCCAGCGATCCACGCGCCGCCTGAACGCACGCTCGCGGCGAACAGCGGGCGCGAAGCCGGAGCACGGACGGCGCAACCGCTCGGGACAAGTCTGGCACAGGCTGCGCTCGACGCCCCGGCGGCGGTAGCGGTCGCCAACGACAGCCACGATCAAGAGGGCTGCAAACACGCTTGGCCAGCCTGCCCACAGGGCCAATCCCAGCCCAGCCCCGGGGATCCATCGTCCCAAAGTCTTCGGCAGGCGCAGCCGCAGCGACAGCGCGCCCAATACCAGCGCCAGCAGCAAGGCGCCAGCACCCCACAAAAGCCCAGGCCGCGTGAACGCCCCGGCAACAACCCCCGCGATCAACCCCGTGGCCAGCAACGTGCATCCCTTGCACAGGCGCAGGCGCGGACCCACGCGCAAAACCTCGTTCCGATAGGGATCGCATAGGGGATGGTGGGCGAAACGGTGAAAGGCGTGCGCCCGCCGCGCCAGCCGATCGATCCGGCGCGCCAGCGGTGGCGGAATGCGCGAACTCGTCACGAGGCTTTAGGGGCCAGCTTGACCGCCGTGCCGTAGGCGACGATCTCGTTCGTGTTTTGCATCAGCTCGCCGGAATCAAAACGCATCATCAACACGGCATCGGCACCCAGTTCTATGGCGTGATCTTCGAGCCGTTTCATGGCCTGGCTGCGCGCATCGTTGGCCAGCTCGGTCAGCGCCGTGATTTCGCCGCCGAACATCGTCTGGCAGCCCGCGCACATGGTGCCGACCACGCTGCGCGAACGAACCGTGATGCCCCAGCAAGAGCCCAGAACCTTCTCGATCACGAAGCCAGGCGGCGGATCCATGGTGGTCACGACGGGAATGCGGTGTTGCATGCTGGCTCCTTGCGCTTGGGCGGATCGCCATTACTTCCGGTCGGTTGGAGGAGAGAGTGGGAGTCGAACCCACGTTACCTTGCGGTAAACATGATTTCCAATCATGCGCCTTCGGCCACTCGGCCATCTCTCCAATTTTGAAAAGGACCCTGGGAGGGTCCTTTAGAACCCCCGCGTCGAGCGCCGTCAGGCAAGGCCAGCCGTCGCTTACGCGTATGCTATTTAGTTTTTTCGCTGAGAGGAGAGAGTGGGAGTCGAACCCACGTTACCTCGCGGTAAACCTGATTTCGAATCAGGCGCCTTCGGCCACTCGGCCATCTCTCCGTTTGGGAGGGGAACGTATGCCGCGTACACGGCAGAAGGTCAAGCCCCTGGAAGCTCCGTCGCACGGCGCGCCAAAGGTCACCCTTGAGCCTTTCCCATGCTACCCTGCCGCGCGTCTATAACCGCAGTCCAAAGGTGTTTGAAAATGAAATTGACTAGCTCTCAATCAGTCCTTGTGTTTTGTGCCCTGAGCGCCCTTGCCGCTTGCGGTGTTTCATCGGGAAGCAGCGATGGCGGTTCATCGAGCAGCGTAATCTGCGATCCTGTCGCCTTCGCCATGCTGAATGTGTACAGCAGCAATGCGAAGGTATGCGCCGCCACCGTCCGGTGCATCGCCGACAGCTGCTCGGACACTGCCAAGGAATGCGCGGGACCCGATTGGGCCAGCGGCGTCTACACAGGCACTTGTGGCAGCTACTTCGACTGCGTCAAGTCGTGCAACTGTCAGAAGGCGTGCGTAGACAAATGCGATCCCGGGACGCTCGACTGCTCAAGTTGCATCAGCTCCAAGCTGGGCATGGGGTGCACCATGACATGCGCGTCCAAGATCGCCTCTTGTGGCAAATAGCTTCTAGTCACCGCGTTCGGCCCGATAGTCGATCAGCGGCAACCCCGGGTAGGCCTTCTGCCACTGCACTGACAGCAGCGCCGCCAGCCTCTGGTACCCGGCGCTGTCGGTGCGCATGGCGATGCCGTGAAAGAAGGCGTCAGGATAAAATTCGTAGTGGTTCCAGAAATCGTCGCTATCGAAGATGTCACGCAGCATCTGCGTGTGATCCGCGTGGGGCAGCCAGATGACGTCGGGCTTGCGGCGAAAAAGTTCAGCCGCGGAAAATCCGTGTCGGGCGAAATACGGATCATGAAGGCCCAGCACGTCGATGAGGGTGGCCTGCGGGGCCAGCGCTCCAGGCAGGCCGTGCTCGGACATGGCAAAGGTGGTGCGTGCCGGCGCCGCGGCGGCCAGGTCCGCGATGGCGTGGGCGGCCTGCCAAGAATCGAGATCGGGTAGCGGCGTTTGCGCTGAGGTGCGAAAGCCACCCGTAGGCACAAGTTTCTGGGCCTCGGCGCGACGACTGTACCGATCGGCCGCAATGGATAGCGACAAGCTGCCGACCAGCACCATGCCCGTGGCCAGTCCCGCGCGCCGAAGCATGGAAGCCCACCCGACAGCCAGTCCCGCGCGCATTCGCCCCAGCCACGCGTCGAATTCCAGTGCCCCCGCCGCGACAAAGAAGGGCAGGAACGGATAGTAGAAGCGGCCCAGGTGCCCCATGATCTGGTTGAATCGGCAAAGCACCATCATGCTTGCCAGCGCTGGCAGAAGAAGTACCACCGCCCGGCGCAGGCCCGCGCGATCCGCGAACAGAATCAGCGCGACCCCGAAAGGCCAGACCGAAAGTGCGAAGACCTTGAGGAACAGAAAGGGATTCCAAGCGAATTCACCAGCGAAGCCAGCGTAGTACCAAGGTTGTTTGGCGAAGAAGGAAAGCGGCAGCGGCGAGCCAAGCCAGTGCCATTGAGCAAGCACGAGAACCACCAGCAATCCGCCTAGAATCAAAGTGAATGCGGCAAAAGGTTTGCCTTGGGGACCTGGGGCAAGCAACACAATGGCCAGCGCCGGGCATGCCAGCGCGCACAGCAGATTGTCGGGCCGGGCGAGCACGGCTAAAAGCGCCGCCAGGACCGCCCACAACACCCGCGACAGGGTGGGTGCTTGCGCAAGTTGTAGGGTGCAGAACACCAGCAGCGCATTGGCCAGCGCTGAGACCATGGTGTCCATACCCGTGCTCGCGTGAAAGCCGAAGGCCTCGCGAAATGCCACCAGCGGTAACACCACCGCCGTCCAGAAGATCCAGTTGCGATGAAGCCGAGGGTGGCGGCTGTACAAGGCCGCGATTCCCACCAAGGCACCGAGGAAGCCAATCGCGGCACCGCCAGAGGCGGTCTGCAGCACCGCCGCTGGTGCGAGCCCGGGAAAGATCGTCTTGGCGAAAGCAACCACTGCCAGGTGAAGCAAACTGGTCACGCCGTATACCGAACCCTCGCCTGCATTCCAGGCCACCCCTTGCCCAGCCAGCAGATGGATGGCGTAGCGCAAATACATGTACGCGTCGTCGAAATCGGTCGGCGCCGCGCGCGCCAGGGCCGCAAGACGAGCGGCGGCCAAACCTGCAACCGTAACCAGTCCAAGGAGACCCAGGAGCAAGCTTCGGCGTGCGCGCATGCCTGACACCGTCACCTTTTCCCGGCCCCGCCGCGCAGGCGTTCGAGTTGCTTTCGAGCCGCAGGTGCCGACACGTGATTGGGCGAGCGGGCGAGCAGTGCCTCGAATGCCTCCGCCGCCTCGTTGCCGCGGCCCAGAGCGACCAAGCACATACCACGGCCAAAGATCGCCTCGTCGTTCTTGGGCTCGACCACAAGCACGCTTTCGAAGTCGGCCAGCGCTTCGATGGGTTGCCCCAGGGCCAGCAGAGCAAAGCCGTGGTTGCTTTGGGCCACTGCGCTGGTCGCGCCGTCGAGCAAGGGAGCCGCCTTGACCGCATCTCCGAATTGCAAGGCAAGGATCCCCGCCGTCACGCGCGCATCAAGGCCGCAGGGCGTGTCGCTATCCGCAGCCATCGCCATTTCATAGTGGTGAGCCGCCTTGCGCGCATCCCCGGCGGATCGATAGTAGTCGCCGACCCGCCGCTGCCATTCGCAATCGGACACATCGACGCCGAATGGTGGCTCGCCGAGCGGCACGGGCACAAGACCACCGGCCATGGAATAGGAAAAGGTGAGTGGAATTTCGGGCAGGTTGACCCGCAAAGACCGGCGCACGAAGACCAGTCCGTCGTTCGCGCGGTAGACCAGCGCCCATTCCCTGGGATCGAAAAGCGCGCCACGCGGGTTGACCGACGGGAAGGTCACGAGTGCGGAGGTGACGCCGAAGCCGTCGAGAAGGCTCTGCCACTCGGCGCGCGTCAGGTCAGATCGGCGAAGCACGGCGTGAAACGCATCGGGGTAGCCGTTGATGCGCGGATCCTGAAACACACGGTAACGCGGCCATCCCCGCCAGGTCAGGTACGAACCGACTTCGAGATCGTTGTACATGCGCGCGCGCAGCCCGTGTTTCTCCACGAAGTCGATAGCGGCGAGAGGCACGAGGTCGGATTCCAGCCCGATGTCGAAGACGCGACTGCCCTCCACGACTGAAGACACGCGCGGTGCCGCGGTCAAGGCAACCAGCAGCCCAGCCGAAACCCTGGCCGGCCAGCGCTTGTTTAGCCACGGCGCCAACCGCGTACACGCAACCGCCAGCGCCGGCCCTGACAACATGGCGAACTCGGCCACGAAGCGAATACGAAACCCGCCGAGGATACCCAGCACAGCGCAGGGCAGAAGCACGCGCGTGGGCAGCAAGGACGGCAACCGTCGGCTCACCCGTGGCAGCAACCCGGCCAGCAGCAATCCGGCCACCAGAAAGAAGAATGGACCATCCAGCGGCCACTGCGCATGCCGGTATTCTTGCAGTGGGCGCAGGTACGGCATGCGAAAATGATTCGCGATGTAGGTCAGGGCACGAAAACCCGACGGCGTGGCGAACATGAACGGAATCATGGCCAGCGCGACCTTCACCGCCCGGCGCGCCTCGGGCCCAAGCCCATCCCGCCAAGCGCCGACCGCATAGAGAAGAAGTACCGTCGGCGCGAGGAAGAAACACGAGTTGGCGTTGGCCCACAAAAGCCCGCAGGGCACCAGCAGCCACAGCAAACGCTGCTGCTGGGCCTCGGCGCGCTCGATGGCCAGCAAGAGCGTGGCCAGGCCCAGGAACGTGACCAGGTGCGGGCGCTCGACAAAGCGCGGCTCTGCCGCCCACGCGGCCAGGGTCAGCATCAGAGCGGCCGGCGCCTGCGCGGCCCCACGCCGTACGGCCACGCGAAAAAGCAATGCCCACGCGCCCAGCACGAAGGCGGTCTTGAGCAACACGGTTCCAGGCAACCCGCCCACGCGGTGGGCGAGGGCCAGAACCATCTGAAACAGCCAGGCCAGGTTGATGTCCGTGGCGTTCGGATAGGTGAACGAAAACAGATTTTCCGCGGGCACGCGCGCGCTGCCCAGCACGACCTCACCCAGGCGCAGGTTGAAGAAGACATCCGTCTCGTCCATCGGGACGAGGCAGCGCCCAGCAACGAAAAGTAGGAGCAGTGCGATCACGCGATGGCATCATGCCCAAGCTGGCCGTCTATTCAACAAGCTAGGCATCAAGCTAGGCAACAGCAAAACAAAGGGTAGAGAGCGCTAAGCTAGCGGCTCGTCAGGAACGCTCCCCCTCGGTCGAGTGTCACCCACCGCTGGCGTTCCTGACGAGCCCTAAGCAACTAAGCTAGGAACGCATAAGCAAAGGGGTTGTCTGGACGGGCTTCGGAGGCGCGTCTTCGCTCTCGATACGGGCGATGGAAATGTATTTGATCCGGAACGCGTTCCCACCCAGCCGGCTCAAACCCCAGTCCATGGCATCCTGCAAATCGGAGAACAGGGCCAGGGGCTGATGTGAGCGGTCGGGGATGATGGCAAAGCAACATGGAATCATGATGGCGCCACATCATGCACGTCGCGTGCCACTCGCGACGGCGTGTTTTTTCAAGGGCTTACGTCGGACAGGCCAGCGGCGATCTCAATCCGCGCGATCTCAATTTGGTCCAGGTTGAGATCGCGGCCTGGTGTCCAGGCCCCCCAGGTGACTGCAAAAGCCGGCCGGCTCGGCACGCGCCACCTCACCGCCGAGGTCGGGGTAGTCCCATGGACGCGAGCTTCTTAACCAGGGTTCGGCGGGCGATACCCAGCAGAGCCGCGGCCCGCGTCTGGTTGCCAGCACACAGCGCCAGCGCCTCTTGGATCTGTTCCATCTCCGAGGACTCAGAGGTCTTCTTGTTGCGGTCGAGAACGATCTCCATGGTTCTGTCCGTCTTGCGCGGCAGCAGGCGTTCGCGGTTCGGATCGATGTCGTCCACAGTCAGGGTATTCGAGTTGGATAGCAGGACCGCGCGCTCTACGCAGTTGCGCAGCTCGCGCACGTTGCCGGGCCACGGCTGCTCTTCCAGAAAACGTAGCGCGTCCGGCGCCAGTTCAGGCTGGCTCTTTCGGCCCAGCGCCTCCGCGGCTTCCCCCGCGAACAATCTGGCGAGGGGTGCGATCTCCGTGCGGCGCGTGCGCAGGGGCGGCACCTCCACGCAGACCCCACTCAGCCGAAAGTAAAGATCCTCGCGAAACTGTCCCTTGCGAATCATCTCGCGCAGATCGCGGTTGGTGGCGGCAATGAAGCGCACGTCCAGCTTGCGCACGCGTGTGCCCCCGAGGGGAATCACCTCGCGCGTTTCGATCACGCGCAAGAGCTTGGCCTGGATAGGCAGCGGCATTTCGCCGATCTCGTCGAGCAGCACGGTGCCACCGTTGGCGGTCTCGAACAGGCCTGGCTTGGCCGCGCGCGCGCCGCTGAAGGCCCCCGCCTCGTAGCCAAACAGCTCGCTTTCCAGCAGGTTCTCGGCGAACGCCGAACAGTTGAGGCGCAAGTAGGGCTGGTGGCGCCGCGGCGAACGTTCATGGATGGCGGCAGCTACCACTTCCTTGCCCACGCCGGTTTCGCCCATGAGCAAGACCGCGATGGTTCCAGGGGCGATGCGATCCACAAGCTGGAACAGCTTCTTCATCGCCTCAGACGCCACCACCGGATCCCCGTAGGGTGCGGCCGAAGCTTGCGCGTGCTTGCCCGACTTGAGCGCCCGGATGTGCTCGCTGGCCATGATCACTTCGCGAACCGCCGAATTTCCTTCGCGGCCTGGCCGCTCGAAGCTCGCAGAGCTGGCGAGCTGGTGGATCACCAACGAGGCGCCGCCGATCAGAATCGCAACGCCTGGCGGAACTGGACCTTCCCCGTCTTTCGGAAGACGCCTGCCAGCCACGCGTGTGCCGTTGGCGCTGCCCATGTCCATGACCGAGACGTCTCCGTTTCTGATCTTGAGCACGGCGTGGTTGCGTGACACCGATGGGTTCTCGAGGATGATGTCGCTGTCCTCGGCGCGGCCGATGCGCAGTTCCCCGGATTCTGGCAGGGGCATCATGCGCGATTCCTTGGCCTCGACCACGGTCAGCCAAAGCTCGGTCTTCACGCTGGAATCGTCGCGATCGTCGATCAAGGTTCTTTGCTGAACCTTGCCGCTGGTGTTCGAATCCGCGGATAAAGAGGCGCGCCCCATGTGGCTCCATCATATGCCATGAACGGATGACTTTTGGGTGAAGACCAGCTGACACCGGCCGTCGAGGCTAAGGCCGAGGCTAAGGCGTCGTGGGGAACGGCCCGAAGGCCCGGTCGCGGCGCTTCAGAAAGCTGTAGTAGGCAATTTTTTGCCCCGGCGGCGAGGTCGTTGCCCGCACCCATTCGTAGCCCGCGGGCACCCAGCCGTTGTCTACCGGGCACGATCCACCGATGCAGTAGCGGTGCGTGATCAGGGTGGGCTTGCGCGAAAGCATGTACTCGTCGCTGCCCCACTTCTGGTGGCCGGGCCGGTTTGACACGGTCATGTGCGGATCGTGGGCGATGGTGGCGTCCACCAGACCAAAGATGTCGTAGGCCGGGATCTCGGAATAGTACGGAATCACGCCCGCGCCGCCCACGGTCATCAGATCGTCGGCCGCTTTGTGCACGCCGAGCCATTGTCCGACCGGAATGCGCTCTTCGGCGTAGGTCTTGAGGTACACCGGCATGTCGATCCCATTGTCCGCGCCGACGAAGGTCAGCGCGACGCGTGTGGTGTGCGCACTGCCAACGATGAATCCCGCACCCACCGCGGCCAGTGCGAGGCCAGGCGTCCATGCGCCGAGGAAAGGACAGAACCGCGCGTAGATACGGCGAACGGATTCGGCCAACACCACCGCGCCGAGGGGAATGACGGGCAGGATGAATCGATAAAGGCCCATGAAATCGCCACCCACCTTCAGCACGTAGGCGGCGAAGGCCAGCCACACCAACGCGGCCAGCAGGCGCAGATCGCGGCGGCGCTCGTCGTCGTGCGCGGCCCGGCCGAACACGGCGAGCAGCACCAGGAAGTGCACGCCATAGTCCTCGCTGAACCGCCGCAGATAGTAGGCGCCAAGCTTCCAGGTTCCACTAGCACCCGAGGACTTCACGTAGAAGGTGTTGGGGAAGGGCCAGCCATAGTAGTGCCAGCGCCAAAGGAAGTACGGCGTGAACAGTCCGAGAAAGAGCCCCAGCCAGGCCAGCTCGAACTTGCGCGGCAGCAGGCGGCGCTCGCGCCGCAGGTTGGTGAGCAGGCGGAACAGCGACACCAGCGCGAAGAACATGGCGCCCTCGGGCCGGGTCATGGCCGCGAAGGCGAAGGCCACGGCACTGGCGCACCCCGCGCCCAGCGTGACTTCGGCAAGCACGAGATCGAAACCCAACGTGACCAGAAACGTAAAGAGATGGGTTTCCAGGCCGCCGCTGCACCAGCAGGCGTAGGCGCCCATGCTCGCCAGCAGCACGGGTGCGACGAGGTGCCAGCGCGACCGCTGCTCGCCGGCCAGGCGCAGCGACATGCGCACAACCACCGCCAGCGTGCCGATGCCCAGCGCGACGCCAAGAAAGCGCGACAGCGCCACCGGCCCCAGTCCCAGCTTGATGCCCAGGGCGAGCACGACGGTCCACAGGAAGTTGGTGTAGCCCTCGACCCGTTCGCCCAGGTTGAACACCAGCTGACCTGACAGGGCCAGGTTGCGCGCGTAGCGGAACGAAATGTAGGCATCGTCGGTGACGAAATCGAACAGGCGTGCGTGTGGGATGAGCACGGCCGTCGCGATGAGGATCGCGTAGTAGCGCCTTAGGAATCTCTTCATGGCGCCGACCGCGCTGCTTCCGTACCAGGCACGGCTCAGCCGAAGGTTCCACCGTCGAAGCCCCACAGGGCGCCGTCGGCGTTCGTGAATTCGATGTAGATACGATCCTGGGGCAGGGCCAAGGCCTTGGCGATGGCTGCGCACAGAACTTGCGAAAGATGTTCGATTTTGTCGTCGGGCAGCTGGCCCACGTTCTTGAACTCGGCGTAGCACGCGGGCTCGCGGCTGCCCGCGAAGCTCATCTCCAAGCGTGCGGCCAGTCCCACCATCACGTAGCGTTCGGGTTTGCCCAGCTCGTGCGCGAGCAGGGCCGACAGCGACTTGAGCACTTGCGCCAGCGCTGGCTCATCGGGCTGCTTGGCAGACGAGAATAAATTCAGGAGCGGCATGCGCCCAATGTATCAAGACGTGTCCATAAATGGACCCGTCTTGATAGTCTTTCACCCCACCTGTGGCCGAGCCCTTGGCTCGGCTCCTGAAGAACTGCCCAATGGATGGGCAGTTCTTCAGCCCTTCGGGCGGCGAGTAAGGTCGATGCGCGACCGATGAACCTGCAAACGCAGCGTGGAATGCGACTCGGGGCGTTTGGCTTTACGGCCCAGGCTGCGCCGAGCATCGGCGACGGTGCGGCCCAGGCGCATCTGCGTCTCCAGCGTCGATGTCAGCGCGCCAGCCAGGGTTGCCTCTAGATCCTGCGCCATCGCGGTGGCGGTGGGCTGCCGCTCCGCGGGTGTGCGAGAGAGCGCGCGGCTGATGGCGAGCACCAGCAGCTTGGGCAACCCCGGACGCTCGGTGCTCACCGGTGGGACCTGGCCGCGATGGATGGCGCGCATCACCTCGCGGTCGTTCTTGCCCGTGAACAGCGGATGCCCAGCCAACGCTTCCCACAGCACCGAGCCTAGCGAGAACAAATCCGAGTGCGGGCTGGCCTGCGCGCCGCCCACCAGCTCGGGTGCGAGATAGCCGAGCTTGCCCTTGATGAAGCCCGGTGTGGTCAGCACGCTGGTACGATCCCGCGCCCGCGCTAGGCCGAAGTCGGACAGCTTGACCGCGCCGCCAACACCCAGAAGCAGATTTTGCGGCGAAACATCGCGATGAACGATGGGAACGGGTGTGCCGTCGGCGGCGTGCCGTTCGTGGGCCGCGGCCAACCCGCGCAGGGCGCCGATGCCGATCAGCGTGGCGAGCGGCCAGGGAATGCGCTCCTGGCGGGCGCGGTAGTAGCGCAGAAGGCTGCCCATGTCCAAACCCTCGATCCACTCGGTGACCAGCCAGTACGAACCCTCGCTGTCATCGACGAAATCGAGCACTTGCACGATGTTGGGGTGCAGCAGGCACGAACCCAGGCGCGCCTCCTCGACGAACATGGCCACCTGGCGATCCTGTTCGCGCAATTCGGGCTTCATCTGCTTGAGCGCCACGGGCCGCGAAAACCCCGCCGCGCCGTGCATGATGCCGCGCCAGACCACCGCCATTCCGCCTTCCCCCGCCCGGTCGAGCAGCTCGTACTTGCCGGCGATGAGCGGCACCCCTGAACTATCGCGTCCCTTCATCCCAATAGAGATTATAGACGCAATCGTCGAACCGCGCGGTTAGTTGTCGGTGCCCAGGGCGTCCAGGGCAGCTTCCAGGTGGTCGCGCGTGTGCCCGTCGTTTCGCCGCGTACACGCCTCGATACCCTTGCTGTACACGGCGCGCGCTTCGGCCAGCCGGCCTAGCCCGGTCAAAACCTCGCCGGCCGGAGCGTAGGATGCGATGTAGTCCGCGTGCTCAGCGATGAGCGTCTCAAACACCTTCCACGCGCCTTCCTGGTCGCCAGCCGACTTGAACTCCATGGCCAGCCCATAGCGAGGAAAGGGATCCTGCGGCCGCTTTTCGGCGAACGACCGCAGCATCTCCAGCCGCGGATTTTTGGCGTTATCGCTCAGGACACCACCCAGGGGCGTCCCGGACCGGGAATCTCGTTGACCGGCGCCGCCGCCAGGATGCGATTGCTGCCATCGACGCGAATCACGGTGGGCTTCCACGCCTTGGCCTCGGTCTCTTCGATACCTTCGGCGAAGGTGGCTAGGATGACTACATCGCCTGGCTGCACGAGGCGGGCTGCGGCCCCGTTGACGCAGACAACCCCAGAGTCGGCTTCACCGGGAAGAGCGTAGGTCTCGATGCGGGCCCCGTTGGTCGCATCCCAGATGGCGACCTTCTCATAGGGCAGGATGTCCGCGGCGCGCATGAGCACTTCGTCGATGGTGACCGAACCTTCGTAGGCAAGATCGGCGTGCGTCACGGTGGCGCGGTGGATTTTCGATTTGAACATCGTGCGTTTCATTGAACTCTCCGTCCCGGCCGGTCGCCCGGTCCAGGCAGTCTGTCCACCCCTATCCTGTCCGAAAGCTCCGTGCTGTCAATGGCCTCCCTGGCTCGCCCTGACCTTCATGGGATTCGCGTTGACCCGCACGGGAGCATCGCTCAAGGTGAACTGGAGGAGCCTCAAGATCCGCCGCGGTGCAGCCAACCATGGTAAAAGACTTCACGCGATTCATCGGGGTGGATCTGGGTGGCGGCAAGGGCAAGAACACCGCGCTGGCCGTGCTCGAACGAACCCGCGATGGGGTCACGGTCACCCAGCTCAGCCCAAAGCCGAAAGAGGCGCCGCTCTACGACGCCGCCCTGGTTTCGGCCTTGCTCAGCCGAGCAGAGAACGCCGTCGTCTGCGTCGACGCTCCGTTGACCCTGCCACCCTGCCTTCGCTGTACCGAACCCGTGTGCCCAGGCCAGGAAGCCTGTGTCGATGCCGAAGTGCTGACCATGCGCGCCTTCGCCACGCCAGAGCCTGGCTCGGGCCGCGACCTTCGCCGAGGCAAACCCATGGTCACGCCCTATACCCAGCGGGCCACGGATCTGTACCTGCGCAGTCGCGGCATCCGGGCGCGCGAAACTTTGGGCCAGGCCATGGGACCGCTGGCCGGCCGGGCAGCCCACCTGGTTCGCGCCCTGGGCCAGCGCTTCCGGCTCAACCACAACCTCATCGAGGTCTTTCCGCGTGCCACGATCGAACTACTTGGATTTCGTGAGCCCTACCGAAAGCGCGTCGATCGCCGCATCGACATCCTGGCCGCGCTACGCGACTTGAGTTTCGGTCCGGGGGTGTGGCGCGAGCAGTGCCGGCAGAGCGACCACATCTTCGACGCCGTCGTGTGCGCCTACACGGGCTACTTGCGCAGCCGC
>Ga0302323_100001161_pt1 | contig 21339 bp, 16 predicted proteins | sample Fen_T0_3_FD_201950 | JGI IMG/M metagenome (GOLD analysis project Ga0302323, IMG submission 201950) | Peat permafrost microbial communities from Stordalen Mire near Abisko, Sweden - Fen_T0_3 | ecosystem: Environmental > Terrestrial > Soil > Wetlands > Permafrost | place: Sweden: Abisko... | reverse complement strand
GCGGCAAGCGGGCCCGCGCACCGACGTTCGGGTAAGCGACGAGCAGGGGCGGCTCGACCGTTGACTCAGGCCGAAGGAGATCGTGGAAGGCCAGCTGCCGTCGTGACCACCAGCCGCTTGGGGGAACCTTCAGGCAAGACCTCCGCGTCGGGTATGCGTCTCAGCTTTCCCTCTGAAAGGAGCTGTCTTACGTGCTTGGCCACCAGCCCCTCGTGGTAGCCGAGCAGAAACGCCAATGTCGTCGTGTCAAACGACCGGTCTGCGAGTCGCGCGACAATGGCATTGCGGACGTGGTCATCGTCCATTCGCCGAACTGCGCCCGGCTGGCGGCGCGGCACCTCGAAGACCGTCAGCGGCGATAGCTGCCCGCGGATGCGGGCAAGCAGCTCGTCTGACGCCTGCGTCACCCACGGGAATATGCCCGGGCGATCGAGCCGATTGAGCTGAATGGCCTCGGGACCGATTCTCAGGGCAGCCTCACGGAGGGATGCGATCTCGTGGTCGGAGTCGTTGACGCCAGGGACGACGAAGACCTCGAGCACGAAGGTGCCCCGGTACTGTGCGCGGAGCGCGATCAATCCCTCGATGACGTCGTCGAACGCGATGCTCGGCTCGGGCCGATCGATGATGCGGAATGACTCGGGGGTCGCGCCATCCAGCGATGGGACCAGAAGGTCAGCCTGCAATACCGATGCTCGGATCTCGGGTCGTCGAAACAGTGTTCCGTTGGTCAGGACGGCGACCTTGTAGTCGGGGTGCTTCCGTTTGAGGTCAGCGATGATTGTGCCAAGCCCATCGTGCAACGTGGGCTCGCCCGAGCCAGCAAAAGTCACGAAGTCGAGGTCGGGCTTTCGCCCGAGGTAGTCGTCGAGCTCGGCAATAACGTCGTCGGTCGGCACGAAGGTGCGTGGTGTCGTGGTCAGCTCCGTGGTGGCGCCGCACTCGCAGTAGACGCAATCGAGGGAGCAGGTCTTGTAGGGCAGAAGGTCGACCCCGAGCGACCGGCCGAGACGGCGCGAAAAGACAGGGCCGAAGAGATACTGGTAGGGGAGAGCACTGGCGGTCTGTTCTGTCATTGGGTGAGCTATCCGGTATGTGAGGACGTGTTGCCAGCCGAGAGTACCTCATGCGTCTTCTCCTTGCGGCCAGCTATCAATCCCGAGGTGGCCAGCCGAGCGCGTAGAACGTTGCGGCTGATGCCAAGCAAACTTGCGGTCTGCACCTGATTCTCGTGGCAAAAGTGATACGCGTGGGTCACCACGGCCGAGACGATCTTCTCATACAGGTCAGGTCCACCCTTCTCGAAGAGGGGCAGGAGCGCCCGCTCGAACGGGCCCAGATTGAGAGGTTCGGCGGGCCCCGACCCGATGGACAGACTGGCTCGACCCGCCTGCAAGGAAAGGTCGGCCGGCTCTATGAGGCCGTTGCGACTGGTAAGGACTGCTCGGTGGAGCACGTTCTCGAGCTCGCGGACGTTTCCCTGCCAACTGTGGTCGAGGAGTCGCTGGACTGCATCGGCGCTCAGGGTCGGGTCGTCCACGCCGCAGCGTTGCCCATGCACTCGCAGAAAGTGTTCGGTCAAAGGGAGGATGTCGCCGGGACGGTCCCGCAACGGCGGCACGGTCAGCGAGGCGACGTTGAGGCGAAAGAAGAGATCCTCGCGGAAGCGTCCGGCGCGGACGGCAGCCCCTAGATCGACGTTCGTGGCAGCGACCAGCCGGACGTCGATGGGAATCGGCGTGCGCGAGCCGATTCGGACGACCTCCCGCTCTTGAAGAACGCGAAGTAGCTTGACCTGAAGTGGCAGCGAAAGGTCACCAATCTCGTCCAGGAACAACGTGCCGCCCTGGGCAGCTTCGAACCACCCGCTCTTCGACGCCACCGCGCCGGTGAATGCGCCGCGCTCGTAGCCGAACAGCTCAGCATCGACAAGGTTCTCGGAAAAGGCGCCGCAGTTGACGGCCACGAATGGCCCCGAGGCGCGTCGGCTCAGCTCGTGAACGTAGCGAGAGACGATCTCTTTGCCGGTGCCCGTTTCGCCGACCACGAGGACCGTCGCCTCGCTGGGGGCAATCTGGCGAATCTGGCGTAACAGCTCCCTAGAGCAAGGATCCTCGAACACCAACGCCCTGGCGCGTACTGTGAGGGAGTGGGCTCGAAGATCCGGGAGTGTAACGACCATCTGTCTGAGTGTTCTTTCGTGGACATATGTCTAGCATAATGGAGCCGACTCGGCAATCCGCGCAATCCCTGACAACACATTGCTAGATGCTCCAATCGAGGATCGTCTCTTGTTTGAATTCCGTGGGAGGTTGGTTCTTGTACTGCAGCTCCGGGTTCTTGACCGTCACGCGCGTGCGGGGAGGGACCGATTGTGTGACGAACACGTTGCTGGCCACGACCACGCCTTTTCCGATGATGGTGTCGCCACCCAGGATGGAGGCGCCCGAGTAGACCGTGACTTCGTCTTCGAGAGTGGGATGACGTTTGACGCCACGGAGGCGCTGGCCGCCACGGAGGGAGAGCGCGCCCAGGGTGACACCTTGGTAGATTTTGACTCGCTTGCCGATCTGGGTGGTTTCGCCAATCACGACGCCTGTGCCGTGGTCGATGAAGAAGTACTCGTCGATGGTGGCACCGGCATGGATGTCCACGCCGGTCATACTGTGGGCGTACTCACTCATGATGCGCGGTACGAGAGGCACGCCCTGGGAGTAGAGCTCGTGGGCGAGCCGGTAGACGGTCACGGCGAAGAAGCCCGGGTAGGAGAAGATGATCTCGTCGGTGTCGGCCGCCGACGGATCGCCATCGAAGGTGGCCTGCACGTCGGTGGCCAGGACGGCGCGCAGACGAGGAATGGTGCCGAGAAATGCGCGGACTACCTCTCGCGTGCGTGTCGCCACGTCGAGGTCGGGCTGTCCTGCCCGCCGAGCCACGTGCCTCAGCGCCCCCTCGATCTGCTCGGAGAGGAGATTGCGGATCTCGACCAGCAGATCGCCCACGTGGTACTGGAGCGCCTCGCTGGCAAGGTTCTGCCTGCCGAAGTAGCCGGGAAAAAGCAGCTCCCGCAAGAGGGTAATCACTTCGATGATGGTGTTGCGACTGGCCAGCTTGCCGGCATCGATGTGCCTCGTGATGGGCTGGCTGCGATAGCTGTCGGCGATGCTCTGGACGAGGTCGGCCAGATCTCCGGACCCTCCGGTGGAAATGTCGGACGGGCTGGTCGTGCTCATGCGAGGCCTCCTGGTGCGCTGCCTTGTAGTCGCCGGATGGACGCTGCCAAAAGATCGATTTCTTCGTGGGTGTTGTAAAGAGCCAGAGACGGCCGGACGGTGTTTTCCAGTCCGTACCGACGGAGCGCGGGCTGGGCGCAGTGATGTCCGGAGCGAACTGCGATGCCCTCGCGGTCGAGCGCAGCGCCTACGTCTTCGGACCGGAAGCCCTTGAGAACGAACGAGAGCACGCCGGCCTTTTCGCGCGCGGTGCCGATCAAACGAAGGCCCGGGATCTCGGCCAGCGCGGCCAAGCCATGTTCGAGCAGTTCGGCTTCGTGTCGGGTGATGTTTTCGATGCCGATCTTCTGAACGTAATCGATGGCTGCCCCCAAACCGACCGCATCAGCGATGTTGCCGGTTCCGGCCTCGAAGCGGGCAGGGGCGGGGTGATAGACGGTCCGCTCGAAGGTGACGTCGGCAATCATGTTGCCGCCTCCCTGCCAGGGCAGCATGGTGCCGAGCACGTCGGCCTTCCCGAACAACACGCCGATGCCAGTCGGTCCAAACACCTTGTGTCCGGAGAAGACGTAGAAGTCGGCGTCCAGGTCCTGGACATCGACGCGGAGGTGGGAGACCGCCTGCGCTCCGTCGACCAGCACGCGAGCACCGTGACGGTGGGCTGCCGCGACCATCTCGCGGACCGGTGTGATCGTGCCGAGCGCGTTGGACACGTGGGCAAGCGCGACAAGCCGTGTTCGCGGGCCGAGCAGCCGCTCGTACTCTTCGACGATGATCTGCCCCCGTTCGTCAATGGGCGCCACCCTCAACACGGCGCCGTTCTCGGCGGCCAGTTGTTGCCAGGGGACGATGTTGGAATGGTGCTCGAGCCAGGTAAGCAGGATCTCGTCGCCAGCGCGGAGGTTTTGCTTGCCCCACGACTGCGCGACCAGATTGATGCCCTCGGTGGCGCCGCGGACGAAGACGATCTCGCTAGCCGACGGGGCGTTCAGGAACTGTCTCACTTTTTCTCGAGCCGCCTCGTACGCGTCGGTCGACCGCGCCGCGAGCGTGTGCGCGGCGCGATGGATGTTCGAGTTCTCATGCTCGTAGAAGTGTTTGAGGCGGTCGATGACCGACTGGGGTTTCTGCGTCGTCGCGGCATTGTCAAGCCAGACCAGGGGTTTGCCGTGGGCTCGTTCCCGCAGGATGGGGAAGTCTCGGCGAATGGCCTGCACGTTGAAGGGGCCTGACTGGGGCGCGAGGTGAGGGACCAGTTCGGGGGCGAACAGCTCATTGGCCAGGCGGGCGATGAGCTGTTCGTCGATGGGCGGGGCCGGCGACGGCGCGCTCACGGTGATGGTGTCGAAGGTGCTCATCGGGCACGCACGTATTCGTGGTACGTGTCGACGTCGACGTTTTCCAAAGATGCGATCGCGTCTTCGGTCAAGATCGCTGCCGAACAGTAGAGAGACACGAGGTACGAGGCGATAGCAGTGCGGTCGATGCCCATGAATCGGACCGAAAGACCCGGCCCTTGCTCGCCTTGCAGGCCGGGCTGGAAGAGCCCCACGACGCCTTGCTTTGCTTCGCCGGTTCGCAGAAGAAGGATGCTCGTCTTCTGGGCTCCAGCCTTGCCCGTCAGGGGGATCTTGTCCGACGGGATGATGGGGATGCCACGCCAGGTAATGAATGGGCTGCCGAAGAGGGTTACCGTGGCCGGGGGAACCCCGCGCAGCGTGGCTTCTCGACCGATGGCCGCGATGGCACGCGGGTGCGCGAAGAAGAATCCGGGCTCCTTCCACACCCGCGCGATGAGCTCGTCGAGGTCGTCGGGCGTGGGCGGCCCCGAGCGCGTCGGGAGCCGTTGTGAGGCATCCACGTTCCTCAGCAAGCCGTAATCCGCATTGTTGAGGAGCTCGAACTCCTGACGCTCTTTCAAAGCTTCCACGGTCAAACGAAGTTGCTCTTTGAGCTGGTCGTGCGGGCTGCTGTAGAGATCTGTGATCCGCGTGTGCACGCCGAGCGTGGTCTTGATCGAGCTGAGGTTGTACTCCCGAGGCTTCTCGACATAGTCCACGAAGGTAGAGGGCAGCTCTTGGTCGGTCTTCTGACCGCACACCGCAATCTCGGCCGTGTTGCCAGGCCTGGCGCGGTTGACCCGGTAACTACCGGCTTCGACCGGAACCCAGGACAAGAGTCTCGGCAGCCAGCGCGGCGTGATCGAGGATGTTTGGACGGCGGTCTTGGTCGTGTTGGCAAGCTGGCGAGCAGCGACGTCGCCGAGCACTTTGCGGCCTTGAGTCTCTTCGGTCATGATGGTCTCCGTGGCGATGGCGGGGGAAGGGGAGGGATGGGCTGGTTGGGCTAGGTGGGGACTATGTGCGGAGCTAATAGCGGGGCAGGGACGGATCGACCTTTTCGGCCCAAGCGTGGACACCTCCGGCCAAGATCTGCAGGTGTTCGAAGCCGGCCTGCTTGAGCTGACGGTACGCTTGAACGCTGCGTGTGCCGTGGTGGCACGACAGGGTGTAGGTTCGAGATGAATCCAGTTCGTGAATGCGCGCGGGAATTTCGCTGAGCGGGAAAGCCAGCGCTCCCGGGATCTGGACGATGGCGTGCTCGTGGGATTCCCGCACGTCGAGAAGGTCGAAGGCCTCGCCGGCCCTGCGGCGCCGATCTAGCTCTTCGACCGAGAGGGCTGGAATACCGGCGGCATCGACCTCGGCTTCCTCGCCGCGAATGCCGCAAAAGGCCTCGTAGTCGACGGGCGCGGTGATGGTGGGCGACGTGCCGCAGACTGCGCAGGTGGGCTCCTTTCGGACCGAGAGCTCGCGAAACTCGAAGCCCAAGGCATCGAACATGACCAGCCGTCCAATCAACGGATCGCCGATGCCGAGAATGAGCTTCAGCACCTCCAGCGCCTGGAGAGAGCCGACGACACCGGGCAAGACCCCAAGCACCCCGCCTTCGGCGCAAGAGGGAACCAGGCCGGGCGGCGGCGGCTCGGGAAACAGGCAGCGGTAGCACGGTCCCCGCTGAGCATCGAAGACGCTGATCTGACCGTCGAAGCGAAAGATGCTGGCGTAGACGTTCGGCTTGCCGGTCAGTACGCAGGCGTCGTTGACCAGGTAGCGGGTGGGGAAATTGTCGGTACCATCGGCGACGATGTCGTACTGACTGAACAGATCGATGACGTTCCAGCTAGAAAGGTGGGTCGAATGCGCAACGATCTCAATCTCGGGGTTGAGCTGGCGCAGTCGTTCCTTGGCTGCTTCGATCTTCGGACGACCAACGTCGGCGGTCGAGTAGAGAATCTGCCTCTGGATGTTGGTCAGATCGACGACGTCGAAGTCGACGATACCAAGCGTGCCAACGCCCGCAGCGGCCAGATACAGGGCCAGGGGCGACCCCAGTCCTCCGGCGCCGATGCACAGGACGCGGGCTTTCTTCAGGCGTTTCTGACCTTCCAGCGTCACCTCGGGCATGATGAGATGCCGGCTGTAGCGCAGGATCTCGTTGCGGGACAACTTGGGCTCGGGAGCGCCTCCCGCGATGGCTGGTACCAATGTCAGGACGTCGCCGTCGCGTACCGGTACCGGTTGGCCCGCGGCACCCAGATTGCGGACGTTCTGCTCGCCGAGAAAGACGTTCACGAAGCTGCGGACGCGACCGTTGTCGTCGAACAGCTGGCGCCGCAGATCGGGGCTCTTGTCGGCCAGCGCAGACAGCGCACCTTCTACCGTCTCTGCGGAGACTTCGACGTTCTTCACGCCGCCGACGTAGCGTCGCAATGGAGTTGGGATCAGGATCGAAACGGACATCAACGAACCTCCGATGGGGAAGGGGACGGGGACTTCTCGATGGGAACCGGGCGAAAGGCGCCACCTTCCCGGTCCAGTGCAAAAGCATTGAGCTCGCCAGCCTTGCCCTTGGCGACGGCGCAAATCGCGTAGAGGTAGCCGACCCAGGCATGGGCGCGGTCATACTCGGACGGCTGGGCGGGATGGTCGGGATGGCTGTGGAAATATCCGATCACGTCCTGATTGCGACGACGGGCTTCGAGCTCGACCGCCACCTGAAACTCCGGGGGAACCAGGTAACGACGTCGCTGATCGTCGCCGTGCTGATTCGGTGCCGGGCGGATGGCCAGCACCATCCACGCGACGCTTTCGCCATCGCCGCTGCCGAAGATGACACCACAGGCTTCGAGCGGGTACGCGCGTTCGCAGCAATCGCGAATGTCGGCCTCGACGTCGGCGGGCAGCCGCACCAGCACGCCGCTCATGACGGTTGCCCTAGCCACTGGGGGTCGCCGAGGGCCTTCATCACGTTGTCCGGCAAGATCGCGACTACCACGCCTGTGTCCAGATTGCGGGCGACCGCGAGCGCCGCAGCGACAGCCGCCCCGCCGCTGGTTCCCACGGGCAGCCCCTCCTCTCGGGCCAGGCGTCGCGCCATCTGTTGCGCCTCCTCAGTGGAAATCTCGACCTGACGATCCACGAGGGAAGGATCGAAGATGGCCGGGACATCGCTGGTCGCGTAGTGCTTGGTGCCCTCGATACCGTGGTAGGCGGCGTCAGGCTGAACCGCAATCCGTCGAATCTCCGAATTCAACTCGGTCAGCCGGCGGCTGGTGCCTGTGAACGTTCCGCTGGTTCCCATGCAAGCCACGAAATGGGTGATCTGTCCATCGGTCTGTCGCCAGATCTCGACAGCGGTCCCGTGGTAGTGGGCTTGCCAATTCATCGGGTTGCTGTACTGGTCCAGGTAGACGTACTCGTCCGGATGCTCCGCCGCCATACGCTTGGCCTCCGCGCGCGCGCCGTCGTCGCCTTCGAGGGGATCGGTGAGAGTCAGATTCGCGCCGAGCAGTCGCAACAGGCGCTGTCGAGCAGCGTTGGCATTGGCGGGCATGCACAACGTCACGCGGTGACCTCGGCTGGCGCCGAGTTGGGCAAGTGCGATGCCCGTATTCCCGCTGGTCGAATCTAGGAGCCCGCGCTTTCCGTTCAAGAGGCCCCTTCGCTCAGCATCGCGAATCATCCAGAACGCAGGACGGTCTTTTACCGATCCGGCAGGGTTGAGCCACTCGCACTTGCCGTAAACGGTCGCCCGGGTGACCCCGACCGGAATCCTCTGCAACCGAACCAGCGGCGTATTCCCGACTGCGACGCCGGCAGCCCTGGAATCGGTGCCATCATCGCTCAATCTGTCGACAGCCGCAGGTGTAGTCATTCGTCAGCCACGCCTCTTGCAAGCTCGTGATCTCGCCCCGAGAGTCAGGGAGCGTCCTCGGCCTGGCACCTTGTCTGCCAAGCGTTCCTGTCATTGGTTGTAATCGTGGCCGTCGCACGTGTCAACTATAAAAGACATGCGTCTCGTATCGTGGTGACTCGGGCCGTGCGGAAAAAGGAAAGGGCCCCGCGGGGGGCCCTTTTTCGCGCGAGACCGGCGTTTCACCAACTACCGTGTGTATACGATGACGTCGTGGCAGCGCATGTCGGAGGTGCCGGTGTTTTGGTAACAGTGCGGCTGGTCGGCTGTAAACGAGATCGCATCCCCGGCACCCAGCTCATGCGACTGCGCCCCCACCGTCATGCGAAGCTGACCGCTCAGCACCACGACGAGCTCGCGGGTGCCCGTCGCGTGGGGCTCCGAATCATAACGTCCATGGCTTGTCAGCCGCAATTCATACGCCTCGGTCCAAGGCGATGCCCCGGCGGGTGTGAGAGGGCGACTTTCCAGTTGTCCGTTGGCGGATCTCAGCGTTTGCGCTTCAGCTCGACGTAACACGGTGACGTTCTGGGAAGTCACGCCAATCAACTCGGCGAAGTGCACGCCGAGGCCCGCGGCAACCTTCCAAAGAACCCCCAGGGACGGATTGGTCCGCTGGGTTTCGATCTGCGAGAGCGCCGCGCGACTCACACCGGAGGCAACGGCGAGCTGGTCGAGCGAGAGTGCGCGGGCCTTGCGCATCTCGCGCAGATTGACCGCGACCCGCTTGGCCATCTCCGCTGCGCCGAGGTCGTCACCCGCGGGCAGCGGGGTGGCTCTCAGGTTGGCGATCCGTGCAGGGGTGCTGTGCTTCGATGTGCCGGTGTCCTGTTTGCTGGCCATGAGTCCGGTATAGTAGCAGAGTGCCGCCTGTGGCGCGCGCTACTCCCGCGGACCGCACGGGGGCGAGCCCTTGGGGTGCACATCGAGTGCGAGGAGCAACTCTCGCCAGGCGAGAGCGTCCCTCGGGGCATCTACGGCCTCGATGGCCTCTCTTCGCATGAGTGCTGCGAGACTGCGTGCGGTGCTCTCCTCACGGGGATCGTCTTGCTGAAGCTTCATATCGGTCGCCTTCTGCAAGATCCGGTCTCGTACCGCTATCGCCTGCATTGCGCCGACAACTGGGCGTCGAGTGCTGGCAAGGAACCCAGCGCTTCCCTAACTGTTGCTGAGGAAACAGCCAAGGCGCACAGGTGTTGCCTTGGCAGCAGACTCCTAACTCCGGCGCCGGCGTCGCAAGCACCAGGCCAGTGCGGGCGCAGCGAGGAACCAGGCAAGGGCCCCCGATCTGCTCGCCGGTTGGCCCATGCTGCATGAGCACGCATTGTCGACGTTTTCGGACACGCTCGTCGAGCCGCCCTGTGATGAGCTTCCGGCCGTCATCGTGCCGCCCGAGCCAGCTTGGCCTCCGCTGCCGCCGTTGGAGCCGCCCGAGGCTGTTGTCCCGCCATTCCCGCCGCCGCCTCCCGTTCCGGCACGGGAGCTTCCTCCTGTTCCAACGCCGCCCGAGCCCGTGGTCCCCCCGGAGGAGGGTGAGGTTCCTGCACCGTCCCGAGTATCCGCGCCGCCAGCGTCACCGGGCTGGGCATTGCCACCCGCCCCCCCCGATCCACCCGGCGTGGCCCCATCGCGGCCAGCATCCGGCCGAGTGGAACCGCTGGCGCCCGCCGAACCGCCAGCGCCCGTCGAACCGCCGGCACCCGTCGAACCACCGGCGCCCGTCGAACCACCGGCGCCCGTCGAACCACCACTGCCGGTGATGGGGATGTCGGACCCCGTACCGTGCAGGGTCGTGACGCTCGACGCGTCCAAGGACATGGTCAGTGAGCCCCCCGAAGCGGTCACCTTGCCGCCGCTGGCCAGGTTCTTGCTGGAAGACGTGGTGAAGCTGTCGAACGAAGCGATGCTCGAGCCATCGATGGTGACCGTGATCGACTTCGCTGACGAGTTCGTATTCACGGCGACAAGGACCACGTCCGTGCTGCTCTTGTAGGCGGACAGCGATACCCCGGACGTGGGGCTCGCAGTGGCGTCCACTCGGTAGAATCCGGGCCGAACGAACTTGGACCACTGGGCCATGCACCAACCGCGCTTGGTGACCGCCCCGTTGTTGATCGGGCCGTAGCTGCGCTTGATGTACCACCAGGTGTAGGCGTTGAACTGGCCCGTGACCATGGCATTGTGCATTTCGGATGCAACGCCCAGGGCATTGGGCCAAGAATTCGCGTCGGTATTGCTGTCGGTGTAGTGCTCGGTCATCCAACGCTCTTTCCCTGCTGCCTTCGAATCGAAGAGTGGGTAGGAGTAGTTGTTCACGGCGGTACCGTAAAGGTGCGTGCCCAGAACGCCCATCTTGGCGACGGCGGCGGAGTCGTTGAGGATGGGGTCAGTGAGGGCCTTGCTGTAGTTGAACGACTCGCACGTGATGAGCTTCGTGCCAACCTTGTCGCCATAATTCAGCATGAAGTCGTGGCATTGGGCCGCGGTCCACGCCCTCCAGCCGCCTTCTGAGGCATAGTCAGGCTCGTTTTGGGTGCCGATTGCGAACAGGTCCACGCCCTGGCCCTTCATGGTGGAGACGAAGCTACTCAGGTGGGTTGCGTAGGTCGCGAAGTCCGCGGAGTTCATGGAACCGCTGCTGTTCCAAGGCGTGGCGTAAACGATCCCGCCCCCGGCGATGGCAACCTTGGCAGTCGCCACGTAGCTGGTGTCGCTGGCGTTGCTGTCAGGCACCGCTATTCGCAGAACCGTGAGTCCCAGCTGTCCGTCGGCGTTGCCGAAGGCGAGAGTTCGTTCGGCTGCGTTCAGGTCTCCGCCCCACGGTATGTGGACCATGCCACCGAACCCGCGGATGTATTGCTTCTGGCTGCTCAGGGTGACGGTCGCGGTTTGTGCCCAAGCTTCGCTGACTGGTGCGAGGACGAATACAATGCCGACGGCGGTGGCGACGATTCCGCGAATGATTTTCATGTGACACCTGGGGAGCTTGCGGTTGATTGCCGCTATCGGGGTGACCCTTGGCGATCGGGACACTTGATAGCCGGTTATCGACAAATTCCCGTGGGGCCGCCTGCCGATCGCTCCGGTGGCGAATAAGCACAATATTACTGTTCAATTATGAGAACACCTCGCCCGTAAGCGCGAGGCGAGCCGGGCTGTCGGCTAATTGCCGAACGTGCACGGGCCGATCGTTTGCGCGGGTGGAACCGCAACGGGCGCGTCCCAGGTCAGGCCGGAGCTGGCATCGATCGCGGACAGTTTGACGAGTCCCGTCGGAACCGTGACTTGCGTGCAAACGGTCTTCGAGCAGACGATATAGGTCGACGGGTTCATGTTGAACTGGTAGCCGCCGCGGGTGGTTTGGGTGCTGGCGATCATGGCGTCCTGAACGCCGTTGAGCATGCCGTAGATGTCGACCTGGACGCCCTGTTCAAGGGTGCCACTCGAGTCCAGTATCGCTCCGAAAACGCCTTGCGTGATGGTCTTGTGCGGGCAGATGTTGTCCACGTTGACGCAGTTTGCAAAGAGACCAACCTCGAGAAAGAGAAATAGGAGGAATTTCATCTGAATGGCTTAGCGCGAAAATTTCAGGGATCCAGGTTCTTCCTTGTAAACGATCGAGGGACGCCTTCGTCATGTTACCGTCGCGCCGAGAGTAGAAGATGGACACCATAATACCCAAGCAAATAGCCATCGCTGTGTTTGCTCAAGGCGCTTTGGTGTTGCTTTGGCTCTTCGTCAAATCACGACGCCGCGCTGGTGCCAATGAGAAGGGGTCGACTTCGGAGTCTGAGACTGTTCCCCTGAGCTCACAGCCATGGGCCTGGGTGGCGGGTTCTATGGTGTGCCTCGCGGCGACGCTTCTATTGTTGGGTCCCTGCATCGCCTGGTACTGGTCTCGCCACCCACCCATCATCGAGCACCGGACCGAGCTACTCGAAACCGCCTCGAAGAGGCTCTTCTGCCCAGTGGATCAGCTTGTGATCAAGCCATTCGGACAGTCCGGCGCCGAGGTGACAGGTTGCGACGGAAAGCTCCTAGTGTGCTGGGGCAGAGATACGATCCATCGAACGCCCGCAGGTTGGAACGGCTGCTATGTGCCGTAGGGACCTGAATTGGATCATCCTGGCCGCGGGGCTCTTGGCCGCTGGCAGCGCGAATAGCGCGAAAGCCGGGCCCGCGACGACCTGCGATTATGCGGGCTCCTATCGGTTCAGATTTCTTTCCAATGGCCACGATGGCTGGTGGTTCCGTTTCAATGTCGACGGGAAACCCGCGAAGGCTAGTCTGGTCGAGGATGTCGAGGTGCTGGCCCTGAAGGCGGGTCCCCTCGAGATGGCGGCTGATCCCAAGCAGTGCAGGCTGACCCTGAGTACGAAGGGTGAGTCGGTTGGCCAGCTCACCGTCACGCTCGACCTCGACGCCAAGGCGAACACCTTCAAGGGCAAGCTGACACGCACGAAGGCGGTCGAGACGGCCGAGCAGAATCTTACGATCAGCGGCGTGCGCGCTTTGGGCGCTCAGCAGCCCGGCAGCTCGTGCATCGTATCGGGAATCTATCGGATCGACTTCGACCCCAAGGCGCGATGGCGAAACGCCAGCAAGGATGACAAGCGCTCGTGCAAGAGACCCAAGGAGTGGGCAAACCCCGTGTTCGTGCAGGTTGAGCCTTTCGGAAAGGAGCTGGCCATCAGCAAGCGCGACTCCGAGCCGCCCTACAAGGAGGCCTGGGCCAGCGACAGCGTCGAACAGCACGGGGACTGCGACTTCACGGCGAAGCTCGTTGATTCAGAGCTCACGCTCAAAGCCAGGTTGAGATTCGCCGAAGACGGCGTCACAGGTGTCGCGGTGGAGGTGAACGAGCAGGTCTACCAGGATGAAGGAAACATCTGGAACTGCGTCGGGGAAAAGGTCCCACTCAAAGTCACACGGGTGCAGTGAGGGGCCGCGCAGAGGTCGATTGCCCGGGGGACTTCGCCTAGCTATGGCACGCACCGGGCGCCCCTTTCTGTTGGCGTCAGGCCGGTCGCGATTACCCCTTGGGTATCGGCCGCTCTTTCACACTCGCTCCCCAGCACTGGGACGGGATTTTGCCCTCGTGGTATTCCCAGTGCCAAGTTTCAGTCTTGAGTTGATAGAACTTGTGCTTCCCCGCGTTGGCCACCAGCCATTGATATAGCCAGGTCTTTTGCCAACCAGCCTGATTGGTGGGTGCGCTATCGATTCCCCAGGTGTGACCCTTTTCTCGGGTGGTGAGGTCTGCCGCTATGCCATGGGTATGACCACTGTAGCCTGCGGGTGCCTTCTTCCCATTCATGAACTCGAACATGATGTTTAATGACCTGGGACCGAGGCCAAACGCTTCCCCGGTCTTTCGTCGCTTCGACTCGGTCTTCTTGAGGTAACCAGGGAAGTATCGCCACCAGGCGTCGTTGTCCCGCGAGGCGGATCGGTAGGCCGATGCAACCTGAATTAAATCGCCCGTTGTCGCATTCTTTCGCGCTTTGAAGGCGGCTTCAATCTCTTGCCACATCTTGTTGAAGAGAGGAGCCACATCCTTGTGCATCTCCTGGCCGTCCGGCACGCTTCGGAGCTCACTCTTGGGCAGTCCCAGGATCTGCTTCGAGCCCCTGGCCTGGCGAGACTCGATTTGCTTGGCCAGCAGGGCGCGCGAGAATGCTACATGCGCAGCTCGTTCGTTCCAGGCGTTGTGCCCGATCGGACCCGGGGTCAGAATTTCGCTGAGCGAGTCAACGTTCGAGCGAAGGGTGAGGGGCCCCCCTGAGCGAGAGAGGCCCAAAGGTCCAGCCGTCCTAAAATGCGCGCCAGGCGCCCGAAGCTTCAAATCCATGCCATGTCTCCTTGTCTGCCAATCCCCGCGAAGTGACCAGGCTATGGTCCCAGTCTAGCAGTCTCCTAGCGACCGAGCCTTTTGCGAGGGCCCATTGATATTGTCCTGATCGACGAGCAAGAATCCCGCGTCGGTCTCCTGTTCATGGACTATTTTCGCATCAGGGTCCGTACGCAACAACATGCGTTTCTGTTGCTTCAGCGTGAACATGCGGACTCACCTCTTCGGTGGCGTCCATGGTCAGCTTGAAGTCGGGCGGAACGGTGTTCTCGACTGGGTCTGCCCACAGCTTGTCGATGCGCACACGCTTGCCTTCGGCGAGCGGTTTCGGAAAAGTCGGAACCGCGGGGTTACGAATGTCGAGCTGAGCCACAACATGAGGCCACTTTACGCTGGGGCGCGGCGCTGTTACCAGCGGCGGACACGGCCCTCCGCGGGGCGACGGCCAATTTTGCAACGAGCGGGGTTTCGAAAATTATTCCTTGGTCACACCGCGTCCATGATGCTACATTGCCTCACATCGGGCGAAGACCTCGTTCGATGAAGTGACCACAGAACCAGGACGACTTGCGATGGCACGCACGGGGGACTTTACCCATGAGCGCAGACAATGAAGTGATCACCGTAAGTGATTTGGCCGGCTTCCCGTTACGCCTGCACTGGATGAACGGGGAAGAAACGCTCGGCAGCCACATGGCCGGGATGTTCGAGTACCGGCTCGAGGTCGCCAGCCTGATGGACGACATCAAGGCGAAAGACGTGCTCGGCCAGAAGCTGACCATCAATGTTCCCTTGCCGGAGGGCGGCTTCCGCTACTTCAATGGGCACGTTGCTTCGTGGAGCTACCACGGCACGCGCGACGACCGCGCCATTTACCACGCCACCGTCCACCCTTGGCTGTGGTTCCTGAGCTTCACTTCCGACTGCCGCGTCTTCAACAACAAGTCGGTCGTCGATATCGCGAAGATCATCTTTGGCAAGTACCGGGATGCCGACTTCGACCAGATACTTTCGGCAGACTACCCGGTCCACGAGTATGTGGTTCAATACCGCGAAACCGACTTCAATTTTGTCTGCCGGTTGTTGCAACAGGACGGCATCTACTTTTACTTCCGACACGATGCCAAGCGCCACCAGCTGGTGCTCTCCGACGGGACCGGCTCGCATGAAACCGCGACTGGCTTCGAGGAGATCCCGTACATCCCTCCCAGCACGAGCGCCAAACAGCATGAAGCGAACTTCGATCACTGGAAGATGTCGCAGGACCTCGACCTCAAGACGTATCGCGTTCACGACTACGACTACGAACGGCCGCGCACCGATCTGCCCGGGGTGGGTGACGCGGACCCGAAGCAGGAACGCGTCTTCGTAGGCGAGGTCTTCGACTACCCGGGGATGTACGTTGATCAGGGCCGCGGTCAGGCGCTCGCGAACATGAGACTAGAGGAGCTTCATGCGGAGGCTCAGTCCATCGAAGTCCAGGGCAATCCGTGGGGCCTCGGCACCGGAAACATCTTCACATTTCTGAACCCTCCGCGCAGCGACAAGCCGGTCGACTACCTGGTCACGAGCGCCCACTACGATCTGTGGGCGCCCGAGGAGCGCTCGGGTGGCAATGACCAAGACCAGCCTCCCTACCGCGCGACGTACAATTTGATGCCTACCAGCGAACAGTTTAGGCCGCGACGGATCTCGCCCAGGCCGACCATCGTCGGGCCTCAAACCGCGGTCGTAGTCGGAATCAAGAAGACGGCAGATCCCGAGCCCGAGGAGATCGTGACGGACTTGTACGGTCGGGTGCGGATACGGTTCCACTGGGAGCGAATCGGAGACCGGCACCCTGATATTCGCGGTCCCCGAGATGCCGAAGAGGAGGACGACACCTGCTGGGTGCGCGTGGCCCAGATGTGGGCAGGCAGCAAGTGGGGCGCCATCCACATCCCGCGCGTCGGGCAAGAGGTCGTCGTCAACTTTCTCGAGGGCGACCCCGACCGGCCGCTCATCATCGGCAGCGTCTACAACGGCGACAACATGCCCCCCTACGATTTGCCGACCAACAAGACCCAGTCGGGCCTCAAGAGCCGCAGCAGCAAGGGCGGGAATTCGAACAATTTCAACGAAGTTCGCTTCGAGGACCTCAAAGGCAAAGAAGAGCTGCACATCCAGGCCGAGAAGGACATGTCGACGCTGGTCAAGAACAACCAGTCGACGTCAGTGGGCGCGGATCGCAGTGTCAGCGTGGGTGGAAACCACTCGGTCAGCGTTACCGGCAAACAGGACACGACGGTCACCAAGGACGAAACCCAGACCTACAAAGCCAACCGCAAGATGACGGTGGCGCTGACCAACACCGACGAGATCACGGGCGCGCACACCGGCACGTACAAAAGCACGCGCACCGAAACCGTCGACGGCGCCGATGGGCTGAAGGTCACCAAGGGCAACAAGACCGTCGACGTCCTCGCTGGCGAATACAACAGCACCGCAAAGACGCAGTACAAGGTGGTCCAGGGGGCCGCCAACGTCATCTTCATGAAAGAGCCCGACATCGTGATCAGCAACGGCAAGTGCGAGATCAGTCTGTCGGCGGGTGAGGCAACCGTGGTGGCGCCCGATTCTTTGACCCTGACATGTGGTGGCGCCAGCATCTCGCTCAAGAAGGACGGCACCATTGCAATCAACGGCTCGCAGAAGGTCTCCATCGGCGGTGGAACTTCGACTGTCGAGCTGGATCAGTCGGGCGCGAAGATGTCGGGGATGAAGGTCGGCATCAGCGGCCAGGCCGTCACGGAAATCACCGGAGCGCTGATCAAGATCAACTAGCGACCGCGCCGGCCATGCAGGGAAAGCTCAAAGAGCTCGAAGACGCCCTGACCGGGTTCATCCGGCAGTCGCGCCGAGCCGTGCTGGTCATCAGCCTGGACGAAAGCGAGCTGGTCTACGCCCTGAAGATCATCGAGACCTTGGACCAGCAGGACGGCGCCAACGTCTACGGCCTGTTTACACAGGCCATCGGCAAGACCGGCGCGACCTATGCGGACGAGGTGCTGACGGCCCTGCACACGCAACTCGACGCTGCGAATACCGTGCGGGTGAGCGAAGGCAATCCGTCGTGGCCGCCGATTCCGGATCTGTGCAGCGACCCGCGGGCGGCAGCGACCCAGCGGTTGCTCGCGGCCGTCCTCTACGCCCGCGGCCTGGTGCCGGGCGATCCCGACAACCGCTTGGTCTTCTGCCTCTTACCACAGAAGGTGGAATCGCCCGAGGTGTGGGCCGAGGCGGTGTCGTCCCTGTTGCCTGCGCCGACCTCCCCGCCCGACCGCGCGTGGGCAGGCGTGCGCGTGATCCTGCGCGACGACAAGAAGCAGCCCAGGCTGATCCCCGAGCTGCGGCGGCAAAAGAACCCGCACGTGCTGGTCTACGAACCCGATCTCAGCCCCGAGGCCCTGATGGATTCGATGGCGCGACAGGCGCTGGATCCAGGGCTCTCCGAAGGGGAGCGCATGCAGGTGCTCGGACAACTGGCGGCCCTGGACTACGCCTATGATCGCCTCGACGAGGCCGCGGCGAAGTACGGCGTGCTCTTCGACTACTACACCAAGCACAAGGCGCCGGCCATGCAGGCCTTGGTGCTGCAAGGGGCAGGCGACATCTTTCGCAAGACCGGGAAAATCCGACTGGCGCGCGACCGATACGCGCAGGGACTGACCTGCGCCCTCGAAACCCAGTCGTTGCCCCTGCTCTTGAGCCTGACCTACAACGTGGGCGACACCAACCTCGCGCTCGAAAGCTGGACCGACGCCGAGGGACACCTGGACATCGCGCGCACACTGGCGGGCAAGCTTCTGAACCCGCAGCTGCAAGCCGACGCCATGGAGAAGATGGGCGTCGCCCGACTCGCGCAGAAGCGCTACGGCGAGGCAGCCGCCATCTGGAACGAAGCCGCCGAGCTTTGCCGTGGCTGGAACCACCGCGACCGATTGTGCAGCATCCTCGAACGGCTCGCAGCCCTGTACGGCGCCGCTCGCAAGACGGCCGAGCAGCGAGTCTGCGAGGCGGAGCTCGCGGCGGTGCGCGCCGGTGCGCCGCTATCGCGCAAGTCGCCTCCGCCCGCAGTGGCGAGCAAGGGGGACGCATGAGCACGCCCGTAGGCGGGCATGGCGGCGGGCAGGGTGGACCGGCTGGTGGCTCGCACGCGAGCGGCTCCACGGCCGCGGGCTCGGGCGCTCACGCTTCGGGCGGCGGCGCAAGCACGGGCTTTTCCAACGCTGGCGAAGGTTCCGGACTGTCGCCGCGCGATCGTTCGGCCCCTCAGCCCGCCACCACCACACCCGCGCCGCCGCACCCGCTGATGGGCCCGCAAGGCAACGTGCCGATGGCGATGCTTGCGAACATCGTCAACCGTACCGCCGAGCCTTTTCAGGAATTGCCCCACCAGTCGCCGTTGCAAAAGGTGCAGACCATCGTCAACGGGGTCATCGGCCTGCTCAACATGGACCCGCTGGTCGACGCCTTCAATTCCGGTGTCGCCCTCGCAGCCAGCATCGTCCCGTACCCGGCGATGCCGGCGGCCACGCTGACCGCGCTGCACGTGGGCACGCCGCATGTGCACCCGCACCCGCCCAGCACCGTGCCCCCGGCCCCGCCAATTCCACTGCCCAGCATCGGCAATGTGGCGGTGGGCGGCTGCGTATCGGTCTTGATCGGCGGCTTGCCAGCCGCCCGCGCAGGCGATCTGGGCCTGGCCATGACCTGCGTGTCGTTCTCGCCGCCATTCGAGGTCTACACCGGCTCTAGCAAAGTCTTCATCGGCGGCGCGCGCGCCGCGCGCATGGGCGACATCACCAAGCACTGCAAGCCACCCGCGCCCCCACCTCCGCCCGGCAAGCCACCGCCCCCACCGCCCAAGTTCGACAAGATGGCGGCGGGCTTTGCCGTCGGCATGGGCGCCCTGAACGCCGCGGCGTCCGGCAACGCGCTGGCTGCCGCGATGACCGCAGCACAAACCATCGCGGACGTCGCCAAGATGGCGGTGGCCGCGCTGATGGACAAGGATCCAGGCACACCGCCGTGTATCGGCGCGATCATGATCGGTGTACCCACCGTTCTCATCGGCGGCATGCCGTTGCCCGCCGTCGAGAACTATGCACGCAGCTTCTTCATGAAGCTGAACAAGCCGCTTGCCAAGGCCTTGCACAGCGTCATTGGTCGTGTGCTTGGCGACGGTCGCGCAGCGAACTTCTTCGGCTCCGTGGTCTGCCACTTGACCGGCCACCCGGTCGACGTGGCCTCCGGACGCATGATCACCTCCGAAGCAGAGCTGAGTCTGCCCGGTCCAATACCCTTTGCGTGGAAGCGCAACTACGCCAGCAGTTGGTCTGAACGCAACAGCCCCCTCGGCTGGGGCTGGAGCCACAGCTTCGACATGGCGGTCTGGCGCGAGCCCAACGTCATGGTCTATCTGGCCGAGGACGGCCGCGAGATCGAGTTCGAGCGCGATCCTGAACCGCGCGACCGCATGCCGTGGCTGAAACCCAACGAGCGCTGGGACCGTTTTGGCAAGCTCGTCTTGCGCGACCTGCGCGACGGGGGCTGGGAAGTGGAGAGCACCGACGGCCTGGTACGAAAGTTCGCGCCTCTCGAAGGTGACCAGATCCGTCCGGGACAGGCGCGGCTGCTGCAACTCCACGATCGCTTCGATCACGCGATCACGCTTGGATACGACGCCGTCGGAAATCTGGCGACCATCGTGGACAGCGCGGGGCGCACCGTCCGCGTGGAGTCCGATCAAGCCGGGCACGTCACCCGTGTGCTGGCGCCCGCGCCTGACCGGGACGTGCTGGTGGAATGCCTCCGTTACGAATACTCGCCCGAGGGCGACCTGGTGGCCGCCTTCGATGCCTTGGGCGCGCCCATGCGCCTGGCCTACGACCGCCACCTGATGGTCAAGGAAACCCGGCGTGGCGGCCTTTCCTTCCACTTCAGCTACGAAGACCGCGGCAACGACGCTCGCTGTATCGCCACCTGGGGCGACGACGGTATCTACAGGCGCACGCTGATCTACGACCGGCAGAACCACACCACCATCGTCACCGACTCGCGCGATGCCAGCACCATTTACCAGATGAACGCCGACGACGCGGTCATGTCCGTGACCGAGGCGATGGGCGCGGTGACCAAGTACGAGTACGACGACTGCTACAACAAGGTCGTCGAGACCGATCCGCTGGGCCACACCACCAAGTGGCGCTTCGACGAGCACGGCAACTGCACCGGGATCCTCTATCCCGACGGCGCCGAGATCGGGCTGCACTACGACCCGCGCAACGCCCTCGTGCGCGCGGTGGATCCGATCAAGGGCGAGTGGCGCTGGGAGTACGACCCAAGCGGCAGGCTCGTCGCCCGCATGGATCCGCTGATGCGGCTAAGCCGCTTCGAGTGGAAGTCCGAGGTCGACTTGCTCGCGCAGCCGGGACGAATCGGCGCGAGCCCGGTCAAGCGCATGGTCGCGTTCACCGACCCCGCAGGCGAGCGCACACTGCTGGACTACGACGAGCAAGGCATGCTGGTGGGCCTGCGCTTGCCGAACGGCGCCCAGACGCGGTGGCAGTACGACCGCCTCGGTCGCTGTACCGAGGCCGTGGACGCCAAGGGCAACCGCGAGCGCCGCGAATTCGACCTGGCCGGCCGCGTGCGACGGGTCGACGTCCCCGATGGCAACGTGCGCCGTCTCGACTACGACTCCGACGGCAACGTGCTGTCGGTGCGCGACCAGCACTACGACGTGCAGTTCACCTATCGAGGCATGGGCCGCCTGGCCTCGCGCACGCAAGAAGGCACGACGGTCACGTTCGAGTACGACAAGGAAGACGCGCTGGTCGCCATCCACAACGAGGCCGGCGCCGTGTACCGCTTCACCCTCGACAAGGTCGGCAACGTCAAGGAAGAGAGCGGCTTCGACGGGCTGTTGCGAAAGTTCAGCCGGGACAAGGCCGGCCG
>Ga0302323_100001160_pt1 | contig 21343 bp, 11 predicted proteins | sample Fen_T0_3_FD_201950 | JGI IMG/M metagenome (GOLD analysis project Ga0302323, IMG submission 201950) | Peat permafrost microbial communities from Stordalen Mire near Abisko, Sweden - Fen_T0_3 | ecosystem: Environmental > Terrestrial > Soil > Wetlands > Permafrost | place: Sweden: Abisko... | reverse complement strand
CGCAAGCTCCGGATCGCGTCGGCGGACACCGAGCACCGCCGGGTGCGGGCCGTGCTGACGTACCTGCGTCACCAGCACCGCCGGGCCGACTGACCGTGCCTGCCCGGCGCCCGTGAACCGGTCATCTGACGGATGTCCCGTCAGGAGAGCGGCATCCGGGCCGGGCCGCGACGCAGCTGTCACGAACCGTCGTCCGACCGACGCCGTCCCCCGCGCCCCGGGGCCACGCTCGTGACGTCAGCTCGCGACGACGGCCCAGGAGGACCTATGAGCTTCTTCACCACCAAGGACGGCACGGAGATCTTCTACAAGGACTGGGGAAGCGGGCAACCGGTGGTCTTCAGCCACGGCTGGCCGCTGACCTCGGACGCCTGGGACCCGCAGCTCAAGCTGGTCGCCGACGCCGGCTACCGGGCCGTCGCGCATGACCGCCGCGGCGGCGGCCGGTCGTCCCAGCCCTGGGAGGGCAACGACCTCACCACCTACGCCGACGACCTCGCCGGGCTGTTGGACCACCTCGACCTGCACGACGCCGTCCTGGTGGGCCATTCCACCGGCGGCGGGGAGGTGACCCGCTACCTCGGCCGGCACGGCAGTGCCCGGGTGGCGAAGGCCGTGCTGCTCAGCGCCATCCCGCCGCTGATGCTGCAGACGGACGGCAATCCGCTGGGCCTGCCGATGTCGGCCTTCGACGCCATCCGCGCCGGGGTGTCCGCCGACCGCTCCCAGTACTACCAGGACCTGTCCGCGGCGTTCTACGGGGCCAGCCGGCCCGGGTCGACCGTCTCCCAGGGCAAGCGGGACGAGTTCTGGCTGCAGTCGATGACGGTGGGGATCAAGTCGGCGTACGACTGCATCGCCGCGTTCTCCGAGACCGACCTGACCGAGGACCTGCGGGCCATCGACGTCCCGACCCTCATCGCCCATGGGGACGACGACCAGATCGTGCCCATCGCCGCGGCGGCCCTGCGGTCCGTCGAGCTGGTTCCGGGGGCGACGTTGAAGGTGTATCCGGGTGCCCCGCACGGTCTCACCGGCGACCACGAGCGGGAGTTCAACGCCGACCTGCTCGCGTTCCTCGCCGGCTGAGCAGCCCGGGGCCGTCGGCTCAGCCCTCGGAGGTGGGACCGGCGATCCGGGGCTCGGCCATCCGGGACCGGTTGAGCGCGTCGCGCAGCGCCGCCCTCGAGCTGATGCCCAGCTTGGGGAAGACGTGGTGCAGGTGGGAGCCCACCGTCCGGTGGGACAGGTACAGCCGGGCCCCGATCTGCCGGTTCGTCAGCCCGCCGGCAGCCAGTTCGGCGATCTGCCGTTCCTGCGCCGTCAGCTCCCGGTGCGGCCCGTCGTCGGGGCCGGCCCGGGTCTGGCCGGTGGCGAGCAGTTCTGCCCGGGCCCGCTCGGCCCACGGCCGGGCGCCGAGCCGCTCGAAGGTCGCCAGGGCGGTGCGCAACGGGGTCCGTGCCTCGGCCGGGGCCGGACTCCGTCGTAGCCGTTCTCCCAGGGCCAGGTGCACCCGGGCCTGGTCGAAGGGCCAGTGCTCGATCTCGGGCAGCTCGACCGCGCGTTCCAGGGCCGCGACGGCGACGGCATCGTCGTCCTCGACCAGGGCTCCGCTCGCGGCGACCAGGAGCGCCAGCCGGGGTGAGAGGGCGGCGATCCCCTCGGCCCGCAGGACGGCGGCGTGGGCCCTGGCCTCCGTGCGCCGGCCGGAACGGAGGGCCGCCTCGACCAGGTCCAGGCACGTGGCCAGGGCCCGCGGGGCGTGCGGTGCGAGCGTTCCCGGCGGGCTGATGAGGGCCAGTCGCCGGAACGCCTCGTCGTAGCGGCCACGGCCCAGGGCGGCGAGCCCGGCGGCCTGGTGCAGCGCGTGCAGCACGCCGTGCGCAGCTCGTGGGCCGGCCCAGGCCAGGCCCTCCTCGTCGAGCGCGGCGAGGACGTCGTCCTCCCCCTGGACCGCCGCCAGCAGGGCCCGCAGGTCCTTGACCAGCCAGGTGAGCGAGGCGAACGCGTCGGCGCCGGCCCGGCGTCGACCGTCCTCGAGGTGCTGGCGGGCCAGGCGCCACTCGCCCGTACGGAAGTAGTGCACCGACAGCCAGTGGTGCGCGTGGAGGGTCATCATCGGGGCGAGGTCCTCCTCGGCGCCCCGGCGCAGGATGCGCAGCAACGGCTCCGGGCTGTGGTGCCGTCCGTCGACGAACATCGCGGCCGCACACAGTTTCGCCACCCGCCACGGGTCGGGCTCACCGGCCAGGGCCTGCAGCTCGGCGTGCAGCCGACGCAGGGACCCGCCCGACGCGCGGGCCGGGTCACCGATCAGGTCGGCGACCAGCAGCAGGTCCGCCGCAGGCCGCCGCAGTCGCGCCAGGCCGGCCCGGAACGGCAGCCAGGCGCGGGGCGTGCCGAGGAAGGACGAGATCCCGGACAGCAGGAACAGCGCGGCCTGCGCCGCGTCGTCGTCCTCGTCCCAGCTGCCGGCGTGGGCCTCGATGCCGCCCACCAGCATCCGGTGGGCGGTCTCGACCTCCCCGCGGTCGAACAGCACGGTCGCCGCGGCCAGCGTGGCGTACAGGCCGGCGCTCGGGGTCGCATCCGCGGCCCGGGCCGCGTCGATCAGCGTCGCGATCGAGTCCGACCTCCCGCTCAGGTTGGCACCGAGGTAGGCCGCCTCGGCCAGCCGGTGGCTGCGGGCGGACGCCTCCGGGGTCAGATCCGCGGACCGGATCAGCGTCGTCACGGCGGCGATCCCGTCACCTCGGCGCAGGGCCCGGCGCGCCGCCTGCTCCAGGAGCGAGGCGACGTCCGCGTCGGGGCCGGCAGCCGCCGCGGCCAGGTGCCACACGTGCCGGTCCGGTTCGTCGGCGAACACCGCGGCGAGCGCCTGGTGGGCTCGGCGCCGCTCGGCGTGGGTCGACGCACCGACCACCGCCGCGCGGACCAGAGGATGCCGGAACCGCACCGAACGCGTGGCGTCGTCGACCGCGAGCAGGCCGATCCGTTCCGCCTCCCCCAGCCGCTGGAGGCCACCGTGCGCGGTGGCGGCACGCTCGAGCACGTCCAGGCGTGCGCTGCTGGCGAGGGCGGCGAGCAGGACCACGTCACGCGTGGGGACGTCGAGCTCGTCCAACCGGGCGGCGAACACCGCCTGCAGTCGTTCACTCAGCAGCAACGGGGCGGGCAGCAGCTGCCCGACGTCCGGCGGCGATCCGGCCAGCTGGACCGGCAGCTCGAGCAGGGCGAGCGGGTTGCCCCGGGCCTCGGCCGCCAACCGGGCGCGCACCCGCGGGTCCAGGTCCGGGAAGTGGGCGGCCAGCAGCTCCCCCGCGGCGGGCGCGGTCAAGGGCGCCAGCTCGTGCCGGGCCACCCGCAGCGACTGGAAGACGTGGCCGGCCCCGCTGCGCGCCGCGACCAGGAGTCCCAGGCGGGTGCCGCCCAGGCGCCGGGCGACGAAGGCCAGCGTGAACGCCGTGGCGCTGTCCAACCACTGGGCGTCGTCCACGATCATCAGGAGCGGGCGGTCGACGGTGGCGCGCTCGAGCAGCTCCAGCACGGCGTTGGACACCACCAGCGGCTCCCGCGGGGCCGCGACACTCAGACCCAGGGCGACCTGGACCGCCGAGCGGGGCGTCTCGTCGAGCCGACGGATCTCGGGCCGCAGCGGCCGCAGCGCCTGGTGCAGCCCGGAGTACGCCACCTCCGCCTCGAACTCCACGCCGGCACAGCGCAGCACCCGGGCCTGACCCTCGGCCATCCGCTCCGCGACGTCCAGCAGCAACGACTTGCCCACGCCCGGCTCCCCGGTCACCAGCAGGACGGATCCGGCCGTGGCCAGTGACGCGAGGTACTGCTCGAGACGACGGACGTCGACGTCCCGGCCGAGCAGTTCGTGGCTCATCGGGTGGGAGTGCGACATCGGCGCTCCTGGGTGCGGACAGCTTCCTCCGGTCCGCCCCCTGCCGGCGGAGGCCGGTGCCTACGGCGCACGAGGGCAGCCCGGAACCGGGGGCGCTCCCGCTGCGGGCTGATCCATTCCTGCGTTCAGTGCCCTGCTCGGGCGTCCGTGAGGGCCGGTGAGTCGGCGGCCTCGAGGACGAGCGCGGCCGTCTGGTCCGGGTGCGAGACGCCGACGACGTGGGACGCACCGGGGACGACGACCGACCGCCGCGCCCCGGCCCGCTCCGCCATGATCGCGTGCGCTCCGGCAGGGATGTTCCGGTCCAGCTCCCCGTAGAGGAACCAGCTCGGCACGGTGCGCCACAGCGGGTTCTGGCCCGACGGCTCGCCGAGGCCCGCCTCGGTGACGGGCCGCTGGGTGATCGCCATGAGTTCCGCCGTCTCCGCGGACAGGTCGGCGGCGAACTGCTGGTGGTACTTCTCCGGCGCGATGTAGGTGTCGAACCCGCCGTCCGCCGTGGGGACCCGTGTGAGGGTCTCGGCGAGCGTGGACCCGGGTACCAGGCCCGAGGCGTCGACGCAGCTCTCCCCCGCCTCCAGCGCGAACCCGGCCACGTAGACGAGCCCGGCCACGGGCGTCGAACCGGCATCGACGTTGGTGATCACTGCCCCGCCGTAGGAGTGCCCCACGAGCACCACCGGACCCTCGATGCTTCGCACCAGGGCACTGAGCAGCGCGGCGTCCGCCGCGGGTGAACGCAAGGGCGTGGCGAAGGCGATGACCGGGTGCCCGGCCGCCCGCAGCGACGGCAGGATGCCGTTCCAGGTCGACGACTCGGCGTACGCACCGTGAACGAGGATGACCGTGGGCTTCATGGCGAGCGTCCCTCCGGGTGGCCACCGGGCGGGTGCGGTGGCGCGGGTGGTGGCGCGGGTGGTGGCGTGCGTGGTGGCGTGCGTGGTGGTGGCGTGACGGGTGGTCCGACGCGGACCACGCTGCCAAGCCCGGCGCGCGATCGACACCGGGCAGGCCCTCCCGTGACGTCCGGACAACCCGACGTCAGTCCGGTGGTCCGCCGGAGTCGTGGGCAGAGTCAGGGGCGGGGGCGGGCAGGGCGACGTGCAGCGTGGTGCCGCCGCCGACCGGGCTGCGCAGCGTCAGCACCCCGTCGGCGGCCTCGACGCGGTCGAGCAGCCCGGTGAGTCCGGTGCCCCGCGCCGCATCGGCCCCGCCGACCCCGTCGTCGCGGACCTGGAGCCGCAGGAACCCGTCGGACCACCGCACCTCGACCTCCGCCCGGCTCGCGCCGGCGTGCTTGACGACGTTGGTCAGGGCCTCGGCGACGACGAAGTACGCGGTGGTCTCCAGCCCGCGGTCCAGGCGCGGCACCTCGACCTGCAGCCGGACCGGCACGGTCAGGTCGTCGACGAGCGACTCGAGGCCGGCGGCCAGCCCGCTGCGGGTCAACGCCGCTGGCAGGATGCCCCGCACGACGTCGCGCAGGTCCCGGTTGGCGCGCTCGGCGTTGCGCAGCGCCTCCTCGAGCAGTTCGCCCGGGTCACCACCGGCGCGGGCCACCTCCTTGGCCAGTGTCAGGCTGATGACCGCGTGGACCAGGCGCTGCTGGGCGCCGTCGTGGACGTCCCGCTGGATGCGGCGGCGGGTCTCGTCGGCGGTGGCGACGACCCGGGCCCGTGAGGCGGTGAGCTTGGCCTTGTTCTCGGCGTTCGCGATCGCCGCGGACGCGAGCTGCGCGAAGGGCACCAGGCGTTCCTCGGTGCCCGCTGGGGGCGGCGGCCCCGCGCTGCTGGTGCTCAGCGTGCCCCAGATGCGTCCCTCGACGATCACCGGGACGGCGACCGCCGCGTTGACGCCGAGCGAGCGCGCCAGGTCGGACAGCGTGGTGCCCTCGAAGCTGTCCACCCGTACCGGCAGCCCCGTGACCCGTGCCCGGGCCGTCCCGGTGTCGCCGTCCGTGGGCACCCGGAGCCCCACCGGGACCGGGCTGTTGCAGCTCGCGACGACGACGGCGTCCTGCGCGTCGTAGCGCAGCAGGGCCGCGGCGACGTTCCCCAGCAGCGCTGACGCCTCGGCGGCGACCGCCGCGAACACCTCCTCCAGCGGCGAGCCGTGGGCGACGACCTCCGCGACGCGTCGCAGCGCCGTCTGCTCCTCCGCGAGCCGGCGCAGCGCCTGCCGCGACTGCCCCGCGGAGATCACCGTCCCGGCGAGCTCGCTGAAGTTCGACAGGTGCTCCTCGATGCCCGGCGGCAGGGGGTGGTGGCGGCCCACCACGACGAGCACCCCCCACAGCGACCCGTCGATCCGGATCGGGGCCGCCGCGCTGCTGGAGAAGCCGAACCCGTGGGCGACCCGCGGCCAGTGCCCGGACATCGCACCGAGGTCGTCGACGCGGGCCGCGCGCCCGCTCCGCCGGACCCGCTGCGTCACGCTGTCGCCGTCGGCCGGTGCGCGCATTCCCACCGTCAGGTCTCCGGGTGCCCCGGACACCGCGGCGATCTGCGTCGACCCGTCGACGTCGAAGCGCAGCACGGCGGTCAGGTCGACCCCGGCCAACCACGACGCCTCGTCCGCGACGGCATCCAGGATCTGCGCCGCCGGGGCCTCCCGCGCCGCGAACTCGGCCACCCGACGCAACGCCGCCTGCTGGTCGGCCAGGGCCTGCACCTCGGTGCGCGCCTGGACGTTCGCCAGGGACGCGGCGACCAGGCCCGCGAACTCCTGCAGCCGGTCCTCCGTGCCGCGCGGTGTCGGCCTGCCGCCCGACGTCGCCGTCAGCATCCCCCACACCTCGCCGGCGACGACGACCGGTGCCGCCGCGGACGCCCTGATCCCGAAGCTCCGCGCGAGCTCGGCGTCCCGCTCGCGGTCGTAGTCGTCCACCCGGGACGCCACGACGTCACGCAGCACCCGGTCCGGCAGGGTGTCGGGCTCGAAGGTGATCCGTCCACCGACCGGCGCCGGCCCCTCGTGGGAGGCGACGACGACGAGGTGCCGGTCGCCGTCGAACCGGGTCAGCGTCGTCGCCAAGCCGCCGAACAGGCCTGAGGCCTCGGTCGCGACCGCGGCAAAGACCTCCTCGGGCGACGCGCCGCGAGCAGCGAGCTCAGCCACGGCCCGCAACGCGCGCTGCTCGTCGGCCAGCCGCTGCAGGTCCTCGCGGGCCTGCGTCGCGGCCACGGCCGCGGCCATCAGGTCGGCGAACTGCGCCAGCCGGCCCTCCACGCCGTCCGCCAGCGGGCCACCGCTGGTGGTCGCGGCGAGGATGCCCCAGACGCGGTCACCGACGGTGATCGGGACACCGACGCCGGCCCGCACCCCGTAGGCCCGGGCGTGCGCGGATCCGGTGCCGGACCCGTAGTCGTCCAGCCGCGCCGGGCGTCCCGTGCGCAGGATCTCGCTGACCACGCCCCGATCGTCGGGGGGCAGCTCGATGCGGGTCCCGACGGGCGCCGGCCCGCCGTGGACGGCGACGATCGTGTAGGCGCGCTCGCCGTCCAGACGCGCCAGGGTGGTGCTCTCGCGCACCAGGCCGGACGCCTCCGTCGCCAACGCGGCGTGCAGCTCCCCCGGATCGGCACCCCCGACCACCAGCTCCGCCACCCGGCGCAGGGCGGCCTGCTCCTCGGCGAGGTCACGCAAGCGGCGCCAGGCCTGCGTGCCCGCCACGGCCGCAGCGACGATCTCCGCGAACTCGCCCAGCCGCACCTGCGCGTCGCCAGGGAGCGGTGCGCCGTCCGAGGTCGCCGCGAGCAGCCCCCAGGACCGGCCGTCCAGCACGACCGGGACGGCGACCGCGGCGTCGCCGATCCTGACCGCCCCGCCGATCCTGACCGCCCCGTCCGTGCTGCGGACCAACGCGGCCACGCCGCCGTCCTCGCCGTCCGCGCGGGCGCCCGCCGGGACGGCGCCGCGAGCCGCCAGCACCACCGACGTGCCGTCGTCCTCGAACCGCACGAGGAGGGTGGGACAGCCGCCGAGCATGCCGGACGCGGCGTCGACGACGCCGGTGAACACGGCCTCGGGCGGTGCGCCGCGAGCCGCCATCTGGGCGACCCGCCCCAGCTGCCCCACGCCGGTGGCGAGGCCCGACGGACCCACGGTCACTCGCCGCCGAGGCCGCACTCGTGCATGGTCGCAGTCTTCCACCGGGGTCGAAGTAGGGCTAGCCGGACATAGTTCTCCGGCCCGTGGGCCTGGTGGCCCCCCGGACCGAGGGCGAGCCTGGGGGCCCGATCCCCTCGTCATCCCCTCGTCCACCGGGAGCTGTCATGGCAACCATCACCGTCGGCCGGGAGAACTCGACGCCGATCGAGCTGTCCTACGAGGACCACGGCAGCGGGCCGGTGGTCGTCCTGCTCCACGGCTGGCCGGTCGACAGCCGGTCCTGGGAGCCCCAGCTGCATCCGCTCCTGCAGGCGGGGTTCCGGGTCGTCACCTACGACCGCCGGGGGTTCGGCCGCTCCAGCCGCCCGGCGACCGGGTACGACTTCGACACCCTGGCCGCCGATCTGGACGCCGTCCTGACGCACCTCGACCTGCGGGACGTCGCCGTCGTGGGGTTCTCCCTCGGCACCGGGGAGCTCGCCCGGTACGTCGGCCGGTACGGCACGCAGCGGCTGCGGTGCAGCGTGTTCATCGAGAGCCTGGCGCCGTCGTTCGTGAAGTCCGACGAGAACCCCACTGGGGTCGACGCCGCCGGCGTGGCCGGCGTCCAGCAGGCCGTCCTCGCCGACCGCTTCGCCTGGCTGACGGGCCTGGTCGGTGACTTCCTCAATCTCGACGACTACCTGGGCAAGCGCGTCAGCGAGGACACCGTGCGCGCGCTGTGGAACGCCGGCGCTGAGGCCTCGCCGGAGGCCACCTGGGCCTGCCCGCAGGGCTGGCTGGAGGACTTCAGCACCGACATCACCCGCCTCGACGTCCCCACGCTCGTCCTGCACGGCACCGCCGACCGCATCCTGCCCGTCGCCGGGCAGGGCCGGCGGCTGCACGCGGCCCTCCCGCAGGCCCGCTACGTGGAGATCGACGGCGGCCCCCACGTCATGACGGTCACGCACGCCGACGCCGTGAACCGCGAACTGCTCGCCTTCCTCGCCGACCCGTCCGCCGCGACCGACCCGTCCGCCGCGACCGGGAGGGCCTGACCGTGTCCACGGACCCGATCACCGACCGCAGCGCCGCGCCGGGCCCGGCCGACCAGCTGGCGAGCCGGTTGAAGCGGACCGAGCTGCAGCGCCGTCCCTCGTCCGTGCCCGGTCGGATCATCGTGCAGGTCCGCACCGAGATCCCGGAGGGGGTCGAGTCCGGGTGGCACGTCCACCCGGGCGAGGAGGTCGGCTACATCCTGGCCGGCACGGTCCGGATGGAGATCGAGGACCAGCCCACCCTGGTCCTCCACGCCGGCGACGGGTTCCTGATCCCGCCGGGCGTCCCGCACAACGCCCGCGACCTCGGTCCGGGCCTCGGGCAGATGCTGTCGACCTACGTCGTCGACCCCGACCAGCCCCTCGCCACCGTCGTCCGGTGAACGCGGGTGCACGCCGGGCCGCGCGGTGAGTCCCGCCGTCGAGGGGACGGTCCTGCGGACGCTGTTCCTGTTCGAGGACCTCCCCGACGACCAGCTGGCGTGGCTGGCCGCACGGGTCGAGCGACGCGTCTACCCCGACGGCGCCACGGTGTTCCGCGAGGGACAGCCCGCCGACCACCTGTTCGTCCTGCTCGAGGGCAGCATCCGGCGGCTGCGCCGGGCCGGCCGGGACGACGTCCTGCTGACGGAGTCCTCCCGTCCGGGCGTCTTCGCTGGCGCGGTGCGCCCCTTCGTCGGGCCGGCGGGCGCCACCTACGACAGCACGCTGCTGACCACGTCCCGCACCAGCTTCGTGTGCCTGTCCGCGGCCGACTTCACCACGTACGTGCGGACCTACCTGCCCATGGCCGTCCACCTGGTCGGCGGGACGTTCACGGCCGTGCACGACAGCGAGGCCACCCTGCGGGAACGCGAGTACGTCGCCCGGCTCGGCGCGCTGTCGGCCGGCCTGGCGCACGAACTCAACAATCCGGCCTCGGCGCTCGGCCGGGCCGGCGGGCAGCTGCGGCAGAGCCTCGCCGACGGCCTGGGCCAACTGCAGGCGCTCGCCGGGACCGGCATCAGCGCCGACCGGCTCCGGAGGGCCCTCGCTCTTCCCGATCAGGTCGGACCGGGCGGCCGCCCCTCGTCCGCCGCACGTTCGCCCCTCGACCGCGCAGCCGCGGAGGATCGGCTGCTCACCTGCCTCGAGCACCTCGGGGTGGCCCACGCCGAGGACCTGGCAGAGGTCTTCGCCACGGCCGAGGTGGACCCGGCCTGGTTGGCGTCCACGGCGGAGCTGCTGCCCAAGCCGGAGCGCGGCGCGGTGCTCCGTTGGCTGGGCTGCGTCCTGCAGGCGGGCCAGGTGCTCGTCGACGTCCAGGACGGGGCGGCCCGGATCAGCACGCTGGTGGAGGCGGTCAAGCAGTACGCCCACCTCGACTCGGCCCAGGTCCAGGACACCGACGTCCACGCCGGGATCGACAGCGTGCTCGTCGTCCTGGCCGCCGAGCTCGGCGGCGTCCGGATCGTGCGCGACTACACCGACGCCTCCCCCCGCATCCCGGCCTACCCCGCGGAGCTCAACCACGTCTGGACCAACCTGTTGGACAACGCCGCCGACGCGCTCGCCGGCGCGGGCACGGTGACCATCCGGACAGTGCTGGAGGAGCGCAGCCTCCGCGTCGAGATCCACGACGACGGCCCCGGGGTGCCCGAGGAGGTGATCGGTCACGTCTTCGAACCGTTCCTGAGCACCAAGGGCACCGGGGCGGGCACCGGACTCGGCCTGCACGTCGCCTGGCGCATCGTGGAGCAGCGCCACCGCGGCCGCATCGACCTCACCAGCCATTCCGGCGGGACCTGCGTCACCGTCCGTCTCCCCTTGCACCAGGTGCTGGTCTGATGGCGGTCGTCCGACGTACGGTCGGTACGTGGCGATCAGGCCGCTGACTGCGTCGACCGAGCACCCCGGCGACCGCGTGGGCCACCCCCGCGGGGCCGAGACAGGGGAACGCGATGAGCGTAGGAAGCTCCACCAGCTCACGGCCGGAGCCGGTCGCCGGGCCGTCCCGTCCGCTGCGGGTGGTCGTCGGCGAGGACGACGTCCTGCTGCGCGAGGGCATCTCACGGATCCTCGCCGGCGCGGGGTTCGAGGTCGTCGCCCAGTCCGGCGACGCCACCGACTTCCTGAGCCGGGCCCTGGCCTACCGTCCGGACGTGGCCGTGGTCGACGTCCAGATGCCCCCGCGCGGCGAGGACGACGGGCTGCAGGCCGCGATGGAGCTGCGCCGGCGGGAGCCGGCCACCGGGGTGCTGATCCTCTCCCAGTTCTGCGAGCCCGCCTACGTGGTGAGCCTCATCGGTGACCAGCCGGGCGGCGTCGGGTACCTGCTCAAGGAGCGCGTCGGGGACGTCGCGGTCTTCGTGGAGGCCGTACAACGGGTGGCCGCGGGCGGTAGCGCGCTGGACCCCGAGGTGGTCGGACTCATGATCGGCCGCCGGTCGCCCGACGACCCCGTCCAACGATTGACGGAGCGTGAGCAGAAGGTGCTGGCGGCGATGGCTGAGGGGAAGTCGAACCTGGGCGTCGCCCAATCCCTGTTCATCAGCCAGGCGGCGGTCGAGAAACATGTGACCGCCATCTTCCGCAAGCTGGCCATCGCCCCCGCGGACACCGAGCACCGCCGGGTCCAGGCCGTCCTCACCTACCTGCGCCACCGCGCCCCGCGGCACTGAGGTCCTGCGCCCGGCCACGGGCCGACCGGTCGAGGCACGGTCGGAGGCGAGGCGGACGGGGCACGAGCTGACGTGATCCCTCTGCGACCCGGCGGTCAGGCCGGTGGCCGGCCCCCTTGGTGCGGGGCCGGCCAACGGCGTGCGCGATCAGGTCGTGGGCGGGTTCAGCTGCAGGTCGCGCCGTTGAAGGTGAAGCCGGTCGGGGCCGGGTTGGATCCGGTCCAGGAGCCGTTGAATCCGAAGGAGGTGCTGGCGCCGGTGCCCAGGGTGCCGTTGTAGGCCACGTTCGTGACGCTGACCTGCGACCCGGTCTGGGTGACGGTGCCGTTCCAGAGTTGCTGGACGGTCTGGCCGGCCGGGAAGGTCCAGGTGACCTTCCAGCTCGAGACGGGGGCGCCGCGGTTGGTGAGGGTGACGCCGGCGCCGAACCCACCGCCCCACTGGCTGCTGACGGCATAGGCCACGCTGCAGGTTCCGGTGGGGGGCGTGGTCGGTGGGGTCGTCGGTGGCGTCGTCGGCGGCGTCGTCGGCGGGGTGGTCGGCGGGGTGGTCGGCGGGGTGGTCGGCGGGGTCGTCGGCGGCGTGGTGGGGGTACCGCCGCCGTAGGTGGTGGCGGCGGCGTTCAGGGCGTCCAGGATGGAGGTGTAGGCGGGCTTCTTGTTGTTGCTGCCGTCGAAGGGCAGCGGCTTCTCGCTGGCACGCCAGGAGTTGCTGTCCCGGAAGCCCCACAGGGTGATGCCGGCACAGCGCGGGACGTTCATGCAGGCCTGCGTCAGGCCCTGGTACTGGGTGGTGGAGGCGTTGGTGACGTCGACCTCGGTCAGCTGCACGTCCACCCCCAGCGCCGCGAAGCTCGACAGCGTCGTCTGGAAGTTGGACGGGAGGCTGCTGCCGCCGGTGAAGTGGGCCTGGAACCCGACGCAGTCGATCGGCACCCCGCGAGCCTTGAAGTCCTTGATCATCGCGTAGACGCCCTGCGTCTTGGCCGACGTCCAGTTGTCGGTGTTGTAGTCGTTGTAGCAGAGCTTCACCGAGGGGTCGGCGGCGCGGGCGGTCTTGAACGCGACCTCGATCCAGTCGTTGCCGGTGGCCTGCAGGTTGGACTGCCGCCGTCCGCCGCCGGAGTCGGCGTAGGCCTCGTTGACGACGTCCCAGGCGTACAGCTTGCCCTTGTAGTGCGCCATCACCCCGTTGATGTGATTGATCATCGCGTTGCGCAGGGTGGTGCCGGACATGTTCTGCATCCAGCCCGGCTGCTGGGAGTGCCAGGCCAGGGTGTGCCCGCGGACCTTCATCCCCCGCGCCGAGGCCCAGTTGTAGATCGCGTCACCGGCACCGAAGCTGAACTGGTTCTGGTTCGGCTCGGTCGCGTCCGGCTTCATCTCGTTCTCCGGCGTGACCACGTTGAACTCACGCGCCGCGACCGTGGTGTCCGTACCGTTCCCGATGGTCCCCTGACCCATCGCCGTCCCGAAATACCGCCCGCTCTGCGCCGCAGCAGCACCCAGAGTGCTCGCCGCCGCGTCGGCCCAGGGGGCCACCATGGCCCCCGCGAGGAGGCTCACCCCGATCGGCGCGATCAGATAGGCCGCGCGGAACCGGCGGCGCGGTGACCCACGGTGCCGTCGCGCCGTGAAGGCTTCGGACATCCTTGTCTCCCTGTAGATCGTCTCGCAGGCGCGCGGGACCCGTCCCGCGGACAGCCGACGGCGACCACGACGAGTCGAGGGGACTTCCGGCCGAGCGACACCTGCACTGTGAACGAATGACACCGGACGGTCGGCGTTCGTGTCCGGCACCGAGTGATCGGAACCCTCTCGCTACCGAAACATCAAGTCAAGATTCCGGAATTTGTCGATCACTTGCGTTGAAATTCTTTCAGTGCCGTTCTTTCATTGCACGCTGCGTCATCCAGTGGCTACGCAGAATGCCCATCGGCTCCGCCGACCGCCCGTCAGGACCCACGGGCCGCTCGTCGGAGCGGCCGGAACTTCCGATTCTTAACCGGTCTACGTCGCATCTTTGCTCACTGTGATATACCTCACATGGTAACTGTGGGTACATGGTGTGAGCGCTCACGCACTGGGTTCCCGGCCCAGCGATCAAGGTCCGTCGCCGAGCTGCCGACACTCCCACGATCACCCTGGCCACCGCGACGGCCCCGGGCCCGGAGGAGGACCATGAGCGCGCCGCTCCCCGTGGCCCGGACCGCGCGTCACGACCCGCTCCAGCGCGCCCTCGGCGGCCTGGCCGTGCTGATCGTTACCTGGTACGGGCTCGATCTCGGCGGTCCTGTCGTCCAGATCAGGCTCTGCTGGGCCGGGCTCACCGTCCTGCAGGCCATGGACCTGGCACTGGCGGTCGCGGTGGCCCGATCTCCCGGTCCGGACCGCGCCGTCCGCCGCTTCTGGTGGCACTTCGCGCTCGCCCTGGCGCTGTTCGGCACGGGCAGCGTCTGGGAACTGGGGCGCTCCCTCGCCGTTCCGTCCGCGGCGGCGACCGGCTCGTCGGTGTTCCAGTTGGCCACGCTGGCGACCGGCGGCCTGGTCATCGTCGCGAGCATGCTGGCCTTCCCGCTGGGCCTGAGCGGTGCCCGCGAGCGGCGTCGCTACTGGTTGGACGCCGCGACGGTGATGGTCGGCGCGATGGTCTTCGCCTGGTGCCTCGGCCGTCCGACATCGGAGGCCGGCGCAGCCTCGGGCGGCACGGGACCGGGCAGCGCCCTCGTCCGCAGCCTGGTGGGGCCCGGACTGTTCGTGGTGATCGGTTTCGGGCTGCTCAAGCTGGTGACGACCCGCCGGCCGCCCTTCACGCGCCGAGGTGCCGCGTTCGCCGTCCTCGCCGCGGCGCTGGAGTCGCTGTCCACCGGCCTGGACCACGCATTGGTCGCCGCGGGACACACCTCGTGGTCGACGGCGCTGGGCATGACGGCGAACGTGGCCCTGGCGGCGGGGATGCGGTCCCAGCAGAGGCAGCTCCGCGGGGACGCGGAGCCTCTCCCCATGCGGGCCGAGCGTCCGTTCAGCCGCCTCCCCTACACCGCGGTGGCCGCTACCTACGCCCTGCTCGTGCACGAACTGTGGGCCGGTGCGCTGAGCAGCCGAGCCTGGGTGGTGCTCGTCGGGGCGATGACCTCGACCCTGCTGGTCGTGCTCCGCCAGCTCGCCGCGTTCGCCGACAACGCCGCTCTGTTGCGCTCCCTCGACGCCAAGATCGCGGAGCTGGACGCCGCCCACGCGGCCATGCAGCAGGCCCTCGCCGAGCGCGACGCGCTCGCCCGACGGCTGCGTCACCAGGCGACGCACGACGACCTCACCGGCCTGGCGACCCGCGCGCTCTTCGTCGAGCAGGTCGAGGCCGCGCTGGCCAGGGCACGACGCACGGGCGCCGCGGTCGGGCTGCTCATGATCGACCTGAACGACTTCAAGCCGGTGAACGACCGGCTCGGCCACCACGCCGGTGACCTGGTGCTGCAGCACGTCGCCGCGCGGATGACGGCGGCGGTGCGCGAGGTGGACGCCGTCGCACGGCTTGGCGGGGACGAGTTCGCGATCCTGCTGGAGACCGGCAAGGACGCGAGGGCCGCCGCGGATCGCGTGGGCGAGGCCGTCCGATCCCCGGTCGTCGTCGACGGGCAGCAGGTCGTGGTCGGGGCCAGCATCGGCGTAGTCACGACCGACGGCGGGACCCACACGGCCGAGTCCCTGCTCCAGGAGGCCGACGTGCGGATGTACCGGGTCAAGTCCGGCTCGAAGATCGCCGCTCGCGGTGCGACCGCGCGCTGATCCGCCGCGCCTCAGCTGGGCACCGGCCCCGACGGGCACGGCATCTCGGTACCTCCGGGTGACGGGGTGATCGCGGGCTTCATCCGGGGGCAGGGCCGACCGACACAGGCAGCATGAGCAGTCAGCAGCCTGAGGCCGTCGGCGGTTTCCAGCTGCTCGAGGAGCTCGGGCACGGTGCCGCCGCCTCGGTCTACCGGGCCCGCCGGGTCGACGACGCCGAAGCCGGCGCCGACACGCCCGAGTTCGCCCTGAAACTCCTCGACCCCTCGCCGGACTCCAGCGGCCAGGCCGCGCTGGCGGTCCTGCGCCGGGAGGCCGCGCTGCTCGCCGGGGTGGGACATCCCGACCTCGCGACCGTCCACCTCACCGGAGTCGACGCCGGACGCCCGTTCGCGGTGCTGGACCTGGTCCCCGGACAGACCCTGCGCCAGGTCCTCCGGGACGGCGCCCTCGCCCCCGAGCGGGTCGTGCGCCTGGCCCTCGACCTGCTCGGACCGCTGGCCGCCGTCCATCGGCGCGGCCTGATGCACCGGGACGTGAAGCCCGAGAACATCATGGTCCAACCGGACGGCCGGGCGCGGCTGATCGACTTCGGGCTGGCCGGCCGGCGGTCGGAGACCGCGGTGGAGACGGTCGCCGGCACCCTCCTCTACACCGCGCCCGAACAGAGCGGGACCCTGCGGCGCCCGCCCGACCACCGCAGCGACCTGTACTCCCTCGGCGTGGTGCTGTTCGAGTGCCTGGCGGGATCCCCGCCGTTCGACCCGGGCGACGTCGCCGAACTGCTGCGCCTCCACGCCGCCGCACCCCCGCCGGACCTGACGACGCTCGCCCCGGGGACGCCCGCCGCCCTGGCCGCCGTCGTCGCGACGCTGCTCGCCAAGGACCCGGACGACCGGTACGACCAGGCGGAGCTGGTCACCGGCGACCTGCTCCGGCTGCTCGAGCTGCTCGACCAGGGCGCCGCGCCCGGAGGTGCCTTCGAGCTGCGGCCCACCGCCCCGCGCTGGCCCGGGACGCAGCGTCACGCCGTCCACGGCCGGGACGCCGAGCTGGCCCGGCTCACCGCTCGCTGGGACGGCGCCCGGGCCGGTGCCGGTGCCGGTGCCGGTGGGATCGTCGTCGTCGGGGGCCCCGCCGGCAGCGGCAAGACGCGGCTCGTGGCCGAGGTGGCCGCGCCGGCGCGACGGCAGGGCGCGCTGGTGCTCCACGGGAGCGGTGACGCCGCGCAGGGGGGCGAGCACGCCGTCCCCCTCGGGCCGTTGCGCGCGGCTCTGCGCGGGCACCTCAACGACGCCGAGCGCCTCCCGGCGGCGGAGCGGGCCGCCGCGGTGGGCCGGGTGGCAGCGGCCACCGGCGGGCTGTCGTCAGCTGTGGCGACCCTGGTGCCGGAGCTCCCCCGGCTGCTCGGCCTCACCGCCGCGGACGGCGCCGACGACGCCGCCGCCGACGCGGACGACGCCCGCGACCGGTTCGAGTCCGACGTCGTCGACCTGCTGGTCGCCCTGTCCGACGGTGGCCTGCTGCTGGTGCTGGACGACGCGCAGCACCTGGACGCGTCGACGTCCCGGGTGCTGGACCGGTTGGCCCGGCGGGCCCCGGGGCTGCCGCTGCTCGTCGTCCTGGTGACCTCCGTCGCCGAGGCCACCGCCGTCGCCGGCAGGCTGCCCGACGCCGAGCCCCTGCTGCTCGGACCGCTGTCCGACGCGGCCGTGACCGCCCTCGTCGCCGAGGCACTGCCCGGCGCCGGCCCGGACCACCCGCTGACCCGGACGGTGGTGGCCCGCAGCGCCGGCAATCCCTTCGTGGCCCAGGAGTACCTGCAGGCCATCGTCGACGCCGGTCTCCTCGCCCCGGCGGAGGGGACCTGGCTGCTCGACGAGCCGGGGCTGGAACGGCTGGACCTTCCCCACGACGCCACCGGGCTCGTGGTGGCCCGGCTGACCCGGCTGGCGCCCGACACCCGGTCCGTGCTGGCCGCCGCCGCGGTCGCCGGGTCGCGGTTCCGGGCGGACCTGGTCGCCGCGGTCCGCCGGTTCGACGACGGCACCGTCAGCGCGGCCCTGTCCGAGGCGATGGAGCACGGACTGGTCGAGGCCCGCACCGAGGGCCGGTACGTCTTCGGGAACCCGGCCGTCCGGCGCGCGCTGATCGACCAGCTGCCCGAGGCGGAGGTGCAGCAGCTCCACCGCGACCTGGCGGACCTGCTGGAGGCCGAGGCCACCCATCCCGACGACTGGACGGCGGAGCAGAGCTACGCGGTCGCCCGGCACTACCTGGCCGGGGGCGCCGAGCACGCTCCCGAGCGCGCGTTCGCCGCCTGCTGGCGGGCCGGGCGCGCCGCCCTGGCGAACCATGCGGACACCGAGGCCGCCGACCTGCTGGGCCGCGCCGCCGAGCTGCTGGGGCGGACGGCCGAGGTCCCCGACGGGCCCGGCCCCGCGCCGATGCCGACGCCGACGCCGACGCCGGGGGACGATCCCCGGTTCGGCCTGGACCATGCCACGGCGCTGATCGGCGCCGGTGACTACGCCGCGGCCGTCGCCGTCGTGACGCGGGCGCTGGACCGTGCCCAGGACCCGATCACCAGGGGTCGCCTGCTGCTCGCCCTGGCCAACGCCCACCGGATGGCCTGGCAGCCGCAGGAGTGCGAGGCCGCCGTCCGTCGCGGCCTGGCGGAGCTGGGCAACCCCCTGCCCCGTGGCCGGGCCGCGTTGCTGCTGTCGAGCGTCGGCCGAGCCCTCGCCGCCGCCCTGATCCGGGCGACCGGTCGGGGCTTCGGCTCCGCCCACGGCGCCGAGCTGGAGCGCGTCCTGCTCGTCCTGGGGCTGCACGACTGCCTCAACCACCTCGCGGCGCGCTGCGGCTGGGTGGACCGGGTCATCGCGGTGAGCCTGCGCCAGTTGTACTGGGCGAACCTCGTCGGCAGCGGCGAGCCCTATGTCCTCGCGCGGTGCGGGCTCGGGTTCCTCCACCTGATGACGGGCCGGCGACGGGCGGGGAGCGAGCTCTTCGACAGGCTACGGGCCGGGATCGCGGCGACGGACCGGCGCCACCTCGCTGTCGTGGCCTCGGCCGAGAACATCGCGACCTACCTGGGCGGCCTGGACGACGGCGAGTCGCTGGTGGCGCTGGACCGTGAGCACGGCGCCCACCTGCCGCTGTCGGGACTCCGGGACGTGAACAGCACCCTGGCCATGCACCTGGTCAGCGCCGGGCACGTCCGCGACGCGCAGCACGTCATGGGCCGGGTGGCCGGGCGGGTGGCCCTCGTCGGCACCGGGTCCGGATCGCCCGTGCACGAGTTCGTCGAGGCCGTGATGGAGGCCGTGGCCGGCCGGCCGGCGGAGGCCGCCACGCGCTGGGAGCGGACGACCCGGAGCCTGCCCTCCGGTGCCCTGGCCGGCGTCGGACCCTTCCAATGGCTCTCGAAGCTCATCCTCCTGCGCGAGCAGGACGAGACCGGCGAGCCCTTCGACCGGGCCGTGGCGTCCTTCCAGGAGCTCGGCCTGCAGCCCCGCCGACTGGTGCGCATCCACCGGGTGATCCACTACCACATCGCGATGGGCCGCCTGGCCCAGGCCCGGCGAGCGACGGGGGCGGAGCGGGAGGAGCGGCTGCGGGAGGCCGCCGCCGCGGTCGCCACGCTGCACGTCTACCGGCGGGACGCCTGCCTCCGTCCACTGGAGCGGGTCGCCCGCGCCGACCTGCTGCTGCAACGCGACGACGCCCGGGCGGCGCTGCGGGCCCTCGCCGAGACCACCGACACGGACCGCCACGACATGCCGGTCGCCGGGTACGAGGGTGCGCGCGTGCGCGCCAGGGCGCTGGAGGCCCTCGGGGTCCGCGACGAGGCACTGCGGCACGCCCGCTTCGCGCTGCACACGGCGGAGGACGAGGGCTGGCCGCACCGGGCGGCCTGGGTCGTCGCCGAGTTCGGCCCGCAGGTCCGCGACGGACGACGCAGCCGGGGTTCCCGATCCTCGGCGAGCTCGGCGACGTCGGCGACCTCGGGGGTCGTGCTCACGGACGGCCGGGTGACCGACTCGCTCACGGGGGCGTCGTCCGTCCGGCACCCGGCCCGGTCCGTCAACGCGGTCGTCGAGCTGGAGCGGATGCGGCTGCGGCTGCAGGCGTACGAGCAGGTCAGCCTGGCGGCTTCCCGGGTGGTGGAGCCGGCGGCCCTGGCGCGCATCTGCCTCAGCCGCATCCTGGCGATCCTGTCGGCCGAGCGGGCCTATCTGTTCCTCGTCGACGACGAGGGCCTTCTCGCACCCTTCCTGGGGCGGACGGCGGCCGGGGACGACGTCGCGGAACTGACCGGGTACAGCGCGAGCCTCGTGCAGCGGGTGCACACCGAGGGCGAGCCTCTCGTGGTGACCGGCACCGACGAGGGCGAGGCGCTGGGGGCCCGCAGCGTCGTCCTGCACGGGCTGCGGTCGATCCTCATCGCGCCGGTCCTGCTCGAGCAGCGCCGGATCGGCGTGGTCTACCTGGACAGCCAGATCGCCAAGGGGATCTTCACCACCGACGACGTGGACATCCTGACGGCCCTCACCACGCACATCGCCACCGCGCTGGAGACCGCCCGGGCGGCCCAGCTGGCCATCTCGGTGCGGACGGCCGAGCACGAGCGCGACCTCGCCGACCGGCTCCGGCGCGCCTCCGCCGACATGGCGGCCGCGACCTCGCCCGACGCCGTGCTCGAGCGGCTGCTCGACTGGGCCGGCCGGCTGGCGCCCTGTGACGCCGCGTGGCTCGCGGTCCGGCGTCCGCAGGGCCTGCACCTGCTCAGCGCGGCGCCGTCCGGACGGGACGCGCTCCCCGCCGGCGAGGTCGTCGAGGCTCTGCTGGCGGAGCCGCTGCCCGACGACCCGGGCCTGGCGGCCCTCCTCGCCGCGACCGAACCCGTCGCCGACCCGCCGGCGTCCCTGCCCGGACCGCTGCGCGAGCGGATGGGCGGCGCGGCGTGGCTCGCCGTCCCGCTGCCGGCCGGGGAGCTGGACGGCGGCGTGCTCGTGCTGCGCTCGACCCACCTGCAGCCCGCGGACGACGCCGGTGTCGTCAGCGCGCTCGTGGCGCAGGCAGGCGCGGCGTACGACCGGGCCGTCCTGTTCGCCCGGGTGCAGTCCCTGGCGGTCGTCGACGAGCTGACCGGGCTCTCCAACCGGCGGCACTTCTTCGAGCTGGCGCGCTGGGGCATCCAGACGTCCCGGCAGCTGGACCGCCCGATGGCCGCCCTCATGCTGGACATCGACCACTTCAAGCAGATCAACGACACCTACGGCCACGCCACCGGCGACGACGTCATCCGCATCATCGGCGAACGGCTCGCGGGGCACGTCCGCGAGGCGGACCTGGTGGGCCGGTACGGCGGCGAGGAGTTCGCCGTGCTGCTCGCCGACTCCGCCCCGCCCTACGACCTGCCCGAACGCCTGCGCCAGGCGATCTCCACCCACCCGGTCGTCACCCGGTCCGGACTGCTGCACGTGACGGTGAGCGTGGGCGTCGCCGAGCTGCGGCCGGACGACGACCTCGACGGCCTCCTCGCCCGCGCCGACCAGGCGATGTACCGGGCCAAGCAGGGCGGCCGGGACCGGGTGGTCGTGGCGGCCTGACCGGGTGCCCCGCCGCCCGGGTCGCGAGCCGACCCCGGGTCGCGAGCCACCCGGGTGGCGGGTCAATCCGGCCGGACGGCGATCCGATGGATCAGGGTGGGCGCAGGCGGACCGACGAGGACGGCAACGGCCGTACGCGGCTTCGTCGCGCAGCAGTACGCCGCCGGCGTCCTGCTGTTCGCCGGGATGGCCCAGCTGGACCGGCTCGGGTTCGGGGGGC
>Ga0302323_100001158_pt1 | contig 21373 bp, 12 predicted proteins | sample Fen_T0_3_FD_201950 | JGI IMG/M metagenome (GOLD analysis project Ga0302323, IMG submission 201950) | Peat permafrost microbial communities from Stordalen Mire near Abisko, Sweden - Fen_T0_3 | ecosystem: Environmental > Terrestrial > Soil > Wetlands > Permafrost | place: Sweden: Abisko... | reverse complement strand
CTCATCCTCGACGGCGATGATCACGTCCTTGTCACTTATGCCAAGCTCGATGCGGATCGGACTGCCCTGCCCATGCAGTCGTGCGTTGGCCAGGAGGTTTCGCACCATGCGCTTGAGCATGGCTGCTTCGCACGGGTAGGGGGCGGGCCCCCCGCCGATGACTTGCGCCGAAAACGCCTCGGCCTCGCCCGCGACGAGAGCGTGCAGATCGGTGAGGGCCATCGGCCTGCGCGGCACACCCGGCTGGGTACGCGTCGCCATCAGCAGCTCTTCGACCAGCGCATCGAGCTCGGCGATGTCTTCACTCGATTTGCGCGCCAGCTCGGCACGACGCACGGCACTCGGCTCCTCCGCCAGAAGCTCGAGCGCGACACGAATTCTCGCCAGCGGCGAGCGCAACTCGTGCGAGGCTGTCGCCAGCATTTGCCGTTCGTGGGCGAGCAGGGACTCGATGGCTTCGGCTGCCTGGTTGAACCGGTCGGCCAGTGCCGCGATTTCGTCGTTGCCGTCGACGCGCACCCGGTGGTTTAGCTCGCCCTGGCCCCAGCGTCGGGCGCCCTCGGCAAGCTGCTCCACCCGACGGGTGATGCTGCGGCTTAGCGGGTGAAGGCCGATTGCCATCACGATGAGGAGGGCGCCCAGCATGGGGAGGAAGAGTCGCCCGCGCGGTCCGAGGTGGCCGCGCTCGCGCAGGCCCAGCATGCGGCCATCGCCCAGTGCGGTCAGCCACAAGGGACCGCGCGGGGTGTGGTGCCAGCCTGCCGAGAGGTGAGCAGGTGCAAGGAGTTGGCCTTGGCCGGCCTGAAAGAGCACGCGCCGCTCTTGATCCCAGACGGCTATGTCGATGCCCAGGTCGTGGGATGTCTCCGCAAGCCTCTTGGCAGCCTCGGTCTGACAAGGCTCGCTGGGCCTGCAGTCGAGCGAGCGCGCGAGCGGTCCCAGGTACTGCGCAACCGGCCCACCTGGCTGGTGAAAAGCACGGGCCAACACAGCGGTGAGCAGAAGAGAAACCACGGTGATGGCGAGAAAGGCGAGATAGAGCCGTAGGTACAGGCGCCGTCCGATCATGTCTTCTTCTTTGGGTTTTCGGTTTGCTCGGGCGGCGGTGTCAAGAGGTAGCCCGTACCTCGCACTGTCTGTACCAGGCGCGGATGCTTGGCGTCGTCCTCGATCATTTGGCGGATGCGCGAAACATGGACGTCGATGCTGCGGTCGACGGCATCCCACTCTTCGCCTTTGAGGGCGTCGAGAATCTGCTGTCGGGTCTGCACGCGTCCCGCTCGTTCCGCGAGCAGGAGCAGCAGGTCGAACTGCCGCCCGGTGAGATCGCGGCGCTGCCCCCGCACGCGCACCTCGCGTGCGCCACGATCGATCTCGAGGTGACCGAAGCGAAGTACGTCGGCGGTCTCGGGCGTCGGACGCGACCGCCGCAAGATCGCAGCCAAGCGGGCCAGCAATTCGCGCGGATTGAAGGGCTTGGGAAGATAGTCGTCGGCGCCGAGCTCGAGGCCGACGATGCGGTCCATGTCGTCTCCGCGTGCGGTGAGCATCAGAATCGGAACTTGTGAGCGGGCGCGGATGCGGCGACACACCTCGAGGCCGTCGATGCCGGGCAACATGACGTCGAGAATGACGGCCTGGTAGTCGACCTTGGCCTGGGCGATCAGTCCCGATTCGCCGTCGCCGCTCATGTCGAGATCGAAGCCCCGGGAGCGCAGGTACTCGCCGAGCATTTCTGCCAGACGGGCATCATCGTCGATGAGCAATACGCGGGTGGGCATGGTGGTAAAAAAGAAGGCGGACCGAGCATCGACGAGGATACCCGGTCCGGTGGAGTGGGGGCTACATGAAGTGGTGCGGACGGCCGTGGTGCTCTTGCATCTGCTTGACCAGCGTCTGGCGCTGTTCGGGGGTGAGGATCTGACTTGCGTCGAGCAGCGCCTTGGTGAAGACCTGCGAGGCTTGGTCGACCAAGCTTGGAACCTGCTTGCGTAGGTTCTCGACCGCGGCGCGGTCCACGGTGTCGGCGGCGAACGCCGAGGCGATCTGATCGTGCAAGGTCTTGTGCTGGTCGTGGATAGGGCGCATCTCGGTAAACATGCGTGCGAAGATGGCCTTGACGGCGGTTCGCTGGGAGTCCGTCGCTTTGACGTTGTCGAGCATCTTGTCGAGGCGCCTCTCCATGAAGGCTTTGTGCTGTTCGGGGTTGCCGCCCATGCCTCCGTGGACGAAGCCGAACGCCTCGTCGGCGTAGGCGCGCGCACCGCAAATGCCGGCGGCCAGCAGGACTGGCACGATCAGCAGCGCCCAGAGACCGCGCCTGCCCCAGTGCCCCTTGGTGTTCGTCTTGGTAGTATCGTTCGTCGTATTGTTCGTATTGTTCTTGGTTTCCATCGTGCTCTCCTTGATTGGCACTTGCGTGTGCCGTACGAGAACCAAGATGCGGCCGGCGTGCTGCGGCCGTATTGCCCGAAGGTAAAGTTGTGTAAAGACGGAGTGCTGCCGGCATGCGGCATCGGGCAGACCTGCGACCACAAAGGCAACTGCATCTAGCTCGCAGATCAATTGTCGAAGTGACATTTTTTTCGGTAAACTTTCGCACCATGGCTTGTAACAACGACCGATCAGTATCCCCACGTGGGGCCAGTTCCCTTGTCGAATCTTTCGGGCCCCCGCGCTCGCGTGTCGGACGGCCCGCGCGCGGACTTGGTATGTTGGCGCTGCTGGTCTTCGCAGGTGGCAGCCTGGCGTTACCTGCTCGGGCAGAGCTGAACGTGTCTGCGCCGACGGGTCACGGCACCGCCAGGCGCGACAGGCCTATTCATACGATGGCCAAGAAGGCCGGCAAATCCGATGGAGAGGGCAGCAGCGCTGGCAAGGGCAAGTCAACCGAAGATTCCAAGGCTGACAAGTCGGCCAAGGATTCCAAGGGCAGCAAGTCGGGAGATCCGCTCGACAGTCTGATGAATGACGTGGTCTCGGATCCCAAGGGCGGCAAGGGGAAGAAGGACACCAAGGAGATGGACGCGCTTCTCAAGGACGTACAGAAGAGCGATCCGGCGCCAGCGGCGAAGAAGGAGCAGCCCGCCTCGGCGCCGCCACTATCGCCCGCGGATATCTCGGTCGCCATGGCCCAGGTGAAGGTGAAGGGCAATTCGTGCGCGCAGCGTTTCGGCCGGTCGGGCACCGCCGAATTGAAGATCACCGTTTCCCGCGACGGCAAGGTGACTGACGTTCTGGTGGGTGGCAAGCTTGCCGGCACTCCCGTTGCTGGCTGCATCGAGCAGGCTGCGAAGTCCGCAAGCTTCCGTCCGAACGCGGGCCTGAAGTTCGATTACCGCATGGACGTGCGGTAGGTCGGGTCACCGCACTCGCACGACCGTACCGCTCTTGGCTGACACTTCCTTCTCGCCCTCTGGGAGAAGGGGCTTGGTGAAACTGAACAGCCATTCTGCATCGCTCGGGCTGAGATTGATGCAGCCGTGGCTGCGGGGAATGCCGAACTGGTCGTGCCAGAAGGCCCCGTGGAGCGCCACCCGTCCGATGTATTGGGTAAAGGGGACCTCTTCGTAGGAATAGGGGACGACACCGGTATGCTCGAGGTTGTCCATGGTCGCGGCCACTAGTTTGCCGCGGATAGGGTGAATGCCCTTGGGGGTCGCAAAGGCCGTGCCCTCGGCACCCACGCCGGTGGCGACCAGCGTGGCGAACACCGGTATGTCTCCTCGGTAGGCAACCAAGGTTTGCGTAGGCAAATCCACGTCGATCCACGGCTCGCCGTCGACAATGCCGGCTGGACGTGGGGCAAGGCGTGGCACCCGCAGATCGGCTTCCGACATCCAGCCTTCGGCGACGTGGTAGTAGCCCTGCGGACCGTTGGCGGTGTGCAGTGACAGCCGTGCGTACCGCGGCTTGCGGCCGATGATCTTGCCGAGGGCGGGATCCGCAAACACCGGCGCGCCCTCGCGCACCACCCAACCAAAATCCAGATGGGCTTCGTCCAGGTGCACGCCAGCAAAGCGCGAGGGCTGGGCGGGCCGAACATCCTTCATGGCCACCTCTCGCCCGAGGCTGGTGCGACCGATTCGCTCGCCCCCCGACGTCCATTGCTCGACCACCACCACGCCAAAGCCCGGCAGCAGCTTCTGTGGGTTGCGACCCAGGGTCTGGGTTGGATTCTTTCCCACGATGAAATAGCGTGGCGTCTGCGCCAGAGGCGGTGGTGCCGTGGTCTCGCTCTGGCTGCACGCAAGAGCAGCGGCCACCAGCCAGACCGCACACAGCTTCCTCACGGCGAGACCTCCACGCGCAAGGTTTGTGCATCCGAGCGCCCACGGTCGTCTACCGCGCGCACCACGAAGGTGCCAGGCTCCATCTTCCACAACCAGGGGCGGCCGCTGGCGGTCTTGCCGGCGAAGCGACGTCCCACGTACCAGAACACTTCGTGGGCGTCGCCGTCGGTTTCCGCCAGGAACGCCAGCGCGTCGTTGCCCTTGCCCGGGCGCAGGGTATAGGCCACACCACCCAGCGGGGACGTGATGCGCGGGGGGGAACCTGGCACATCGTGCTCGGCTGCGCAGCCGGGCCATGCAGGCGGCGGCGTCTTGCGCGGTAGCCCGGCCGCCGTCCAAAGCTTCAGCATGTCGGTAGGCCACACTTCGAATACTTCGTCGTGGGTCGGGCCGTGCAGCTGGCCCGCGCAGGTTCGGCGGCCGGAGCGATCGTCGATGGCGAAGGCGCGGTGGACCGTGCAGACCGCCGTCGGTGAACGTCCTGCAATGAACCAGGTCGACCGTGTGTGGGAACAGTGCGGGCCGGGAAGCTGGCCACTTTCGTTGCAGACGTCGACCTTTACCACGGCCTTGGGGCGAGGCCACGGCCACGGGCCCGCTCCTTTGCCCAGAGTTCGATCGTGTGCCGCCAGCGCGTCGACCGTTCCGAAGAAAAGCGGCGCGGCGGTCTTCACGCCCACGTATTCGGGATTGCTGCGGCCAGTGAAATCACCCACCCAAACCGCCAGAACGTAGGGGCCCACCAGCCCGACGCTCCAGGCATCGCGAAAGCCCCACGAAGTTCCGGTTTTCCAAGCCACTTTCAATCCGTCAGCGGTGGGCAGGTGAGGATCCGTCGGCCGAGGATTCTGGGCCAGCATGTCCAGCACCAGCCAGCTTGCTTCCTCGGACAAGAGGCGCAAGCCGGCCGCCGCTGGGTCACTGTTGCCGCGCCGGAGCGGTCGCAGGACGCCGTGATTGGCAAGCGCGGCGTACAGCGTGACAAGCTCTTCCATCGTCACTTCGCCCGTGCCGAGCACGAGGCCGAGGCCATAGTATCCCTCGGATTGCGGCAGATCCACGCCGGCACCAGTGAGGAACTGGTACACCGTCGGACGGTCGAGCTTGGAGGCGACGAGCAGGGCAGGGATGTTGCGGCTGCGCACCAGGGCATCCGTCGCGCTGAGCGGCCCGGCGTAGCGACCGTCGAAATTTTCGGGCGAATAGGCTGAGAATGACACCGGAGCATCCCGCAGGATGGAGCGTGGATGGATCACCCCTTGCTCCAAGCCGAGGGCGTACACGAACGGCTTCAAGGCCGAGCCTGGCGACCGCTTGGCATGGGTGCCGTTGACCTGGCCCAGGATTTCGTCGGAGAAGAAGTCCGCCGACCCGACGAGGGCGCGCACGCCCATGTCGCGGGTGTCCACCAACATGGCGGACGCATTGTGGACCCCCACGGACTTCTTTCTCTCGACGAACGTCGCTACCTGCCGCTCGAGCAAGCGTTGCAGCGGCAGATCGAGGGTGGTCTTGGTCGATTTGTCGTTTAGATCTCTGGCCAACATCTGGTCGGCAAAGTGAGGCGCGAGAAAGGGCAACTCGTCCCTGCGTACGGTTGCCGCGAGGTCGATCAATGAGGGGTCGCCGCTGGCCGGCCAACGTGCAAGCAACCGCCGTCCCAGTGCCTGCCGCATCCGCGCGAAATCGGGTGTGGATGACCGCAGGGCTTGCAGACGCTGGTTCGGATTCTGTGGCAGCAGTGCCAAAGACAGCGCTTCGGGGAGCGCCAGCTTGCCGGGCAGCTTTCCGAACAGGGACAGGCTGGCGGCCCCCATGCCCTCGACGTTGCCACCGAATGGGGCCAGGTTGAGGTAAGCCTCGAGGATTTCATCCTTGCCGTAGCGGGCCTCGAGCCACAGCGCCGCCGCGATTTGTTTCAGCTTGCCGGTCGCTCGACGCGAATCGATGTCGTAGATCCTGCGGGCGAGCTGCATGGTGATGGTGGACCCGCCAACCCGTCTGCCGGTTCCCGCGAGCGAACGGACGGCTCGCAGCAGCGATACAGGGTTTACGCCAGGGTGAAACCGGAACCAGCGATCCTCGTAGGTCAGCGCGGCGCGGACCGACAGCGGCGAGATGGCGGCGATGGGCGTCCACAGCCGATACTGCTCGTCCTCGGCCAACGTCATGCGCAGAAGCTCGCCGCTCCGCGCGTAGATCGCCCGGGAAAGCGGAACGCGGCTGGACAGCGGAGCGTGCGGCACCAGGCGAAGCCCTGCCAGCAGCAGCACCAGCGCAAGCCCCACCAGCGCTGGCACGCGCAGGCGGCGTGTCAGGCGGCGGAGCCTGCTGGGTGCTGCTTCGGCGGTCACGGCCGTGCGACGGTGATGAACCCGGCGTCTCCTTGCGCGCTTACCTGTCGGTCGTACATGGATTCGGCATGCACGGCCGGCGTCAGGACCTTGCCGGCGTTGGTGGCTTTGATCTTGTACAGGAAGGTCGTCATCGCCTTGCCGACCGATCCGTACAGGACCACGCGATCTTCGCGGACGTCCACGTAGTCGAGGGCAAAATCGCTGCCAGGTAGTGCGATGGTCAGAACGCCAGCGCCTGCGTTGCCGGGACCGGCGCTCTCTTTCTCGCCTTCGGCGGCTTCGCCTTCCCCCTCGCCCCCTTCGCCTTCCCCCTCGTTGCCGGATTCGCCCTCACCACTGGCGGGACTGTCGTTCGCCTCCTCGGTCGAGTCTTCCGCGGCGCCGGTTTGCATGACCACTTCGAATCCAGCCGGCAAGAGGTCGACGATGGCCACGTTCCAAAGTAGGTCGCCGAGTGAGCGCACGCGAACCCGCACCTTGATTTCGTCGCCAAGCCCGACCTTTGCGATGGGCTTGTCGTCGTCGCCGAGGAATTCTCGAGCGATTTCGATCTTCTTGCTCATCGCCTTCTTGGGCGGCTCCAGGTCGAAGCCACTTTGCGATAGCGACCAGTAGCTGCCGAAGTCGCCGTGGCTGCCAAACACCAGCGCGGTCGCCTGTTCAGAGAATGGAACGTGGGGCAGCAGCCCGCCGGGCAGGGTGATGGGCTGCTTGTTTCCGTGAAGCACCTGGTGAATGGTGCGTGTGGTTGCGCTGGCATCGGCAGCCGTGCTCGAGAAGGCTTCCAGAGCCAGGATGCTGAGTGCCGACGAGAAGGTGTTGTATGCGCCGGTGGAAATTTCGCTGACGATGCCGTCGAGCTCTTCTTTCTTCACCGCGCTGGCGCGCTTCGGGAAATGGCGCGCGAGCAGGAGCAGCGCCTGGGCATCGTGGCCGAGGCTATCGTAGTAGTGCTCGTAGTCCGACTGGTGCTTGCCACCCAGCTTGATCGCGGAGGCGATCTCGGCTGCGAGTGCGTCCTGCTTGAGAAGCGCGTAGGTCGCGCCGAGGTACGCACTCGCGAGGAGCTCGCGCCATTCCTTGCCGCCGTTGGCCTGCAGCCATCGCTGCAGGGCCGCAGCGTGGCGGCCGACCTGCACGCCATTGTTCGCCAGGACGTAGAGGGCATGGGTACGAATCTGCGCGTCGCCGAGACTGTCGGGCGTCTCGCTTGCCAGGCCTTCCAAGTAGCGCATCCCGTTCTTCATCATCTCGGCTGGCACTGCGTGGCCGCGTTCCCGGGCGAGGGTCAAAAGGTGCAGGGCCCACACCGTCGGAACCGTGGCGCTCTTGGGATTGGCGGTCCAAAGACCGAAGCCGCCTTCCTCGTTCTGACGCGACCTCAACGTATCGATCAGACCGGCAACCGAACTTTCGGCCGTCTTTTGGTCGAAGCCGAATTCGGGATGCTTGCCGAGTACCACCGCCGGCGCGGTCTGGCTGACCAGTTGCTCGGTGCACGCGTGCGGGTAGCTTTGCAGATAGGCCGCCAGGCCGTGCGCCAGCGACAGCGGCACCGGCGCGATGCCGGCGTCGAGGCGGCGGTGCTCGGCGAACATCTTGCGTTCGATGGGCACAGTCTGGTCGCTGTTCTTGAGATAGCCCGCCTGCACGGTTGCTACGAACGGCGCCGCCGGTCGCACGCTCAGATCCGTCGTCAGGTGGCTGGTCCTGTCACCGAGGCGTGCCTCGAAGCGCAGGCTGGCCGAACCCAGCTCGGGCTTGGCGCGCACGCGGAAGATGGCGCTGCCCTCGCGCATTTCGCCGATGGGCAGCTCGACCTCGTGGGGTCCCAAGATTTCGAGATGCTTCGAGGTGGTGAGCGACAGCTTGGGCTTGGCGTTCTTGCCGGAGCCGACCACGTTGTTGGCCAGGCCTACCGAGACCTCGATCTCGTCCCCGGGCGCGGCAAAGGTCGGCGCGTTCGGATTGATGACGAAGTCACCTCGCACAACGGTTCTCTTGTCGAACGCGCCCATCGCGAAGTCCGAGCCAGCCACCACCATCACGCGCAAGGTTCCGTTGAAGCTGTCGGGGACCTCATAGACCAGCTCTTTCGCTTGCGGTCCCACGTCGATGAGGCCCGACCAATACACAACGGGCTTGTCGCGATGGCGCCGGAACGGATTGAGGTTGGCCCCGACCGCCGCTTCTTCGCCATCACCGCCGGGCGCCGCGCCTTCTTGCAGCTTGGCGATCTCGGGCAGGATGAGGTCGAGGATCTGCGAGGTCCGAACCCCGAGCGCGCGCTTCTGAAGGAAGTGGGCCAGCGGGTCTGGCGTGCGGTAGTGCGCGACCCGCAGGATTCCTTCATCCACGGCGAACACGACAGCGCGGCCTTTGCGATCCGCCGAGACCGACATGGTCAGCTTGTCGCCCGGCTTCACCAGATCGTCCGTGGAGACTTTCAGTCCGAGCGTGCGTTTGCCGCGGCTGATGGAGAACGGCACGACTGCGTAGCTGAGCGGGCTCATGAAGACCTCTTCCGAGGTCGAGTCGCGCACGAACGACACGGACACGTAGGCCCCGCCCTCGATCTCGGCCGGGACCTTGATCTTCTGCACCGAGGCGGTTTCGCCCATGTGGAACCATTTCCAGGCGTAGACCTTGTCTCGCTCGACGGTGATGAGACCGTTGCCGGTGTATGGCGCCTTGATTTGTAGCTCGATCTCGCCGCCCGGCACGACGTCCGGGCTCTTGAGAGCGAGCTGGAGCTCGGCGTTCTTTTCCAGCGAACGAGCCAAGTTTCCGAAACCGGCCACGGTGAATCCGATGTCTTGCACGACCTCGCCGGCGGCGTCCTGGATCGAGATGGCGAAATCGCCTGGTTTGTCGGTCGGCACCTTGATGCGTGTCCCGGCGGCAGGGATGGCGAATGGCTTGCGCGATACCTCCACATCCTTGCGGATGGATTGGTAGCGGAAAGTGCCATTCTCGAGCCGCACCAGCGAGGAGACGAAGCGCCGTTCCGTCATCACGAGCTGCAGTTTGTCCACGCCCAGCTTGTCGCCACGCGGGCCGACGGCGACCAGCTCGACGGTGCGCTCGGCGTCCTTGTTCACGTACTGCAGATCCCCGTCGGCCTTGAACCCGACCAGCGAGGCACGCGGCGAAACCACGGTCGACGCTTCGGATGTCACGGACCGACCACCCTCGGCCTCGAAGCCTTCGGTGACCAAGGTCAGCCGGTAGGTAGCGTTGGCGAAGCGTTCGAGACCGAGTGGTATCTTGGCTTGCCCCTCGTCGTCGGTCTTACCGTCAGGCAGGGTCTGCTCGCTGACCTCGATGGGCTTTTGGGGATTGTAGAAACGGAAGTCACGCAGCTTGGAGAACGACGGCATGCCCGGCGTCAGCACCATCTTGGCGCGCACGCGGCGGCCCGCGGCGGGCGTGCCGAACAGATTGGCCAGGCTGACGTTGCCTTCCAGGCCCTTGGGTGCCACCCAGCCCTCGGGGTTTTCCTGGGAGAGCTTGCTGTGGATCACCATGCGGTCGGGCAGGAATTCTCGGACGGTTACCGTGGTGCTTCCGATCTGTCCGTCGGCACGGCCATCCTTCACGGTGTACAGAGCGACCGTGTAGTTGCCCGTCGGTGATTCCTCGCGGGTGCGGTGGGTGAACTCCTCCAGACCTGCGGCACCCAGGTTGAAACGGTGGCGCTTGACCTCCATGCCGCGCGCATCGTTCACCACCAATTCCAGTGGCATTCCCGCGAGTCTTTGATTGAGGTCGCGACTTCGCACGAGCGCGCCAATGTGGAATTCGTCGCCTGGGCGGTACATGCCACGATCGGAGAACAGGTAGGCCGACAGCCCTTGGTTCTGCTCGGAATCCGTGAGACCGCCGACATCGAAGCGGCTCATGTCGAGCAGTCGGTCGTACCGCCCGTACGGGAGAAACGAGGTGTCGCGGCCCGAGGAAACCAAGAACATCGCCGGTGTCTTCTCCTGGTGCAGATCGCGCAGCGACGGCAAGCGTACGTGGCCCTCGGCGTCGGTGCGCTCGCCGAGCACCGGTTGGCCGTTGCGCCCGATGACCTGGACGTTCGCGCCCGGCACTGGCCGCCCCGTCTGAATAGACTGCACGAACACGTCGTGGGAACCGTCGGCCGCCTCTTTCGACAGAAGCCCCAGATCCGATACCAACACGAGGCGAGAGTCCACCTCGCCCATGGTCTGCTTGGATTCGGGGTTCCAGCTTTCCACCTTGACGAAGAAGAGGCCCCGCCGCTCGCCGGCCGCACCGTCGAGGTACTTGCCGAGATCCAGGGTTTCATAAACGGGCTTGCCGGGCGGCGCGGTCACATCGCGAGTCTCGACCTCGATTTCTGCCAGGTGCTGTTGCGTGATCGGGTACTGCAGACTGGGCTTGGAGAACGAGCCACCGTTGAAGTTGAAGACGTGGTGGATCTGGTCCGACAGCACTCGCGCGACCTCGAAGCGCAGGCCCGGCACGTCGCGCACGAACACCGAAACCTTGCGCTTACCCGACAGCGCCAGCAGCGAGCCGCTGTGCAACAGCTTCACTTGCCGGGGGAATGCGGGAACTTCCAGAATGGCTTGGAAGTCCTCGCCGAGGATGTATCCGCCGAAGGCCTGCACGCCCTTGCTCAGGCGCAGGTAGATGAACCGGCCCGGATCGGCGTGGAAGCGGAAGCTGTGCTCGGACGCATATTCCTTCTCGGCCGGAAGCTGGGTCACCACGAGCTTTTTGCCCTTGGCCAGCACTTCGGGGTCGACGGACTGCGGATCGCTCCATCGGTAGACGCCTTTGTACTTGCTCGCCTCGTGTGGATTCCTGGTCGGTAGAAGGTGCACCTCGAAGGCCTTGCCGATATCCTTTTCGGTCGCCGAGGTCGACAGATGAACCAGCAGAATCTGCTCGGGCTCCATGCGCGGGTTGTCGACGATCTGGATGTCGGCCGAGTTGACCCGAAAGAAGTTGTAGAGTCCGGGGACGTGGACCTTCTGTTCGACGGCCTTGTCGAACACCGGTCCTCCCCGTGCCGCGCGGCTGCCTGGCGCAAGTCGTAGCTCGACGGTGGCATCCTTTTGCGGAAGGGCAAACGGCGCCGAGTGGACGAAGGCGCGCGCCTGCCATTTATCGTAGGTAACGTGCGTTTCGAGATCGAAATCGCGTTCCTCCCGATTGCTGGGGGCGAAATGCATCTTGATGCTCTTCTCGAAGGACGGGCCATCGATCGGATGGCTGAAGTTGAACTCGGCCACGACCTTCTTGAGGTTTGCATCGACGGGGTCTTGGTAGAACTCGGCCTGGCGCAACTTGACCACGAACGGCGCGGTCTCGAATTTCACCTCGTACTTGCTGAGCTTCACGTGGTCTGCGACCAGGCCCTTGCGGTCGAAGCGTACCGTGAACTTCTGACCCACTGGCCAGTCCTCACGCGGCCGCAATTCCAGCTCGCGGTCGGAGACCCATTTCCAGGTTCCCTCGAGCTTCGGCTCGACGGCGATGCCTTTCTTGACCACGCTGCCCACTGCCTTGATTGGAGCGGCCGAGGCTGTGAACCGAACCACCAGCGGGCGCGGCGTGGCTTTCTCACCGATCGGCGTCAGTGCTGGCTCGGTGATTCGAAGGTCTACGGTCGCTGGTTTGGGGCGGTTCTTCCACCAGTGCCAGCCGTGGGTTCCACCCGCTCCGGCGGCGGCCACCGCAACGACCAGGAGGGCAGCCTTCACCTTGTGCGACCATGCCCAATGTCCGCCACGCCGGGTCTGGCCACCGCACCAGTGGAGCCAAGGCGGCGGAGCCCAACGGCCGAACAGCGCAGTCAGCGCCTGCGCAAGAGACGTAAGCAAACGGTGCATGAGTAACCTCCGGTGCGCAGTGTAATGCCGCGAGTGCACGCTGGGGGAGGCTTTGTTCGGCGATGGCACATCGCTTGCTGTTCATGGATGGTTCGTGACCATGCCAAAGATGTTGGACCAAGCAAGCGAGTCTGGGCCGTGCCGTGGAAAGCAGGTCAAATGAGTTCCGCGGCGCGTACCTTCCGGGTCGTCATTGCGGACGACGACGACGAGATGCGGGACGTTCTCTGCGAGCTCGTGGAAGGGCTGGCGGTCGAGGTGGAGGCAGCGTCGAGCGGCTGTGATCTCGGCGTGTTGCTGGCGGGCGCCCGCCCGTTCGATCTCCTGATTACCGACGTGCGGATGCCGTGGGTGACGGGGTTGCAGGTTGCAGTCGCGGCGCGCCATGCGGGCCTTCAGATCCCCATCATCGTCATCACGGCGTTTCCTGACGCGGAGATCCAGTCGAAGGTCGATGGGCTAGGCGGCGCCGTCTTGCTGGCCAAGCCCTTCGGAAGCGAGGACTTTCTTTCGCTGGTGCGCAGCCACCTCTCGCTGGCACAAGCTGGAATCTAGTACACGACACCGTCGGGAATGGAGCAGTCCTCTTTGCAGTAGACGATCCCGTCGTCGGACGGATTGTGCTCACCGTCCAGCTTCTTGCCGTTCTTGTCTCCGAGGTCGCAGGCCTCGCCCGGGTCGGGGATGTTATCGCCGCAGAAATGCGGCAAGAGGCAACCCAGTGTGCAGCCGTCTTTGCCGAGGTCGGTATTGCCGTTGTCTTTGCCGAGGTCGCACTCTTCGCTGCCCCCGTTTTCCTTTTGCACCTTGTTGTCACCGCAGAATGGGCCGTAAGTGCAGTTCTTCTTGCAACCGCCGTAGGTGTCGTCGTTGTTGGGGCCGGGGCAGCCCGCGGGCAAGGTGCCCGTTCCATCGCCGCAGTCGCACTGTTCGCCGTTGGTAGCGATGCCATCCCCGCAGCGGGGCGTACAGGCCGATTGCTTGGTGGTGAAGCCCTGCAGGGTGAGCTGATAATTCGACTCCGGCGGATGGCGGTCCGCACCGAAGATGGCGATCTCGTACACCTTGCCGGTTTCCAGGCCCAGTTTCACGTTGCGGGTCCTGAAATCGTCGCCACTGGTGGCGGTGGGCGGCTTGCCGTTCGTGGGCGAGCAGTCCGTGGCGCCCGCCGTGGTTCCCACGATGTTTCCGGTGGCGTCGAGACAGCCGCCTTCGACGACGTCGGCATTGCCGGGGTTGCCCTTCACCGTGACCTTACCTGGGAGCTGCTGGTGAACCCCGCCCAGGTCCAGCACCAGCATACCGTTGATGAAGATGAACAGGTCGTCGTCACCGTAGAAGCTCAGCTGGATTCCGGTGTCGCCGTCGTAGGCGAAGTAGTAGCGGGCCTCGTCGGTGAAGTACGAGTCGTGGGTCATGCCGGTCACGCCGACGACCCAGCAGCCGTCGTCGAGCGTGTCGCCCGTCGCGCAGTCGGCGGCGGTCACACGTGGCGTGAACAGGTACTGGTCGCCCGTGCAAGTGGCCCAGATGGGTTTCCCGTCGCCGTGATTCCAGTACGGCCACAGGTTGCACAGCGTTTTCTGCGCCGTGTTCAACGTGTCGAGTGGGAAGAAGCCGCCTTCACCGAGGTGTGACTTGCTGGCGTACTGGTAAATGTTGCTACCGATGGACTGCATCTCGAGCACCGCCGTGAAGGCCTTGTTCACCGTGGTGTCGTCCGTGAACCACTGCTTGAGACTGGTGGCATCCTTGTAGGCCGGGGTGCTGCCCTTCCAGATGGGGCCGCCCGGCGAGCTGCTGGTGTAGCCGGTCAAGGTCCCGGTGTACGGGCCGGTCGTGCTGGTGGTGTTGACCGTGGTGCCCGCAGTGCCGCCGAGGAAGCCACCATTCCCGTCGGAGATTGGGCTGTCGTTTTGGGCGATGGTGTAGCCGCCCGCTATGCGGTTCGAGTTTCCGATGTTCCAGTCGCTGAACTGACACTCGCAGGTCTTGGTCGAACCGGCTTGCGGCTTGCCCTTGAGTAGCGCATCTCCGAGGATGCCCCAGCACCGTTTGGTGGAATCGTTACCCTTGGCGGGGCCACCCGAGTTCGGGACACACACCGTGGTGGATGACTTGGATCCGTTGTACCGCGTACCGAGGAAATAGAAGTCGGGGTGCCCACCCGAGCTGACGTTCTCGGGTTGAAAATCGCGGTAGATGATTGGCAACTCGAGGCAGTCGCCCGAGCCAGACGCGCACTTGGTCGAGTCTTGCGACGTCTTGCTCTCGCAGCTGAAACCATCTTCTTTCGTGCACTTGCTCGAGCACCCGTCGCCGCCTGCCTGGTTGCCGTCGTCGCATTCCTCGTTCGGGTCCACGTTCCCATCGCCGCAGATGGCGTCGCAGGCGCGGGTCTTGCCGGAGCTGTCGAGACAGCTCGGCTCTTTCGTGCAGGTCTTCGAGCAACCGGTGCCGTCGCCGTAGAACAGACCGTTCACGGCTTTGCAGGTGCTTGGACGCTTGCTCTCGTCAGAGCCGCAGTCGCAAAGCTCACCGGTCTCGACCTTGCCGTTGCCGCAATCGGACTTGATGCACGCCTTGCCGGCTTCCTTGCAGTCGTAGCCGGGCTCGGTCTGGCAAGTCACCGAGCAGCCGTCGCCGCCGTTGGGATTGCCGTCATCGCAGGTCTCCGGCTTGAGGATCTTTCCGTCGCCGCACGCGGGAATGCATTTCTTGCCGGGGACGGGGCAGATCCACCCCTCGGTGATGCTCTTGCAGTCGGCGGCGCAGCCATCGCCGTCATCGGTGTTGCCGTCGTCGCAGGTCTCGTTGGAGGTCAGCTTGCCGTTCCCACAGACCGCCATGTTCTTGCAGGGTTTGCCCTCTTCGGGGCACTCCCAGTTGGCTTCGATCTGGCAGCTCGCGCTGCATCCGTCGCCACTGTCCGTGTTGCCATCGTCGCATCCTTCGGCCCGCTCGATGATTCCGTCACCGCACTGTCCGCCTCCTGGGCGATCAGGGCCTGCATCGGGGGTGGGCGGTAAAGTGAAGATGGGGCCCGATCCACCGTTGCCATAGGAGCCTCCGCCGTTGCCTCCGCCGCTGTTGCCCCCGCGGGATCCACTGGACCCGCCCCCGCCAATGATTTCCCCGTTGCCCTGGCTGCAGCCGACTGCAACGCCAAGTGCGAGTGCGCCGACATAAGCCAATCTGCAAGAGCTGATAGATGCGCTGGCGCCAATGTTCATGGATCGGCTGGTATTCCTCATGGGCATAGTCCTCTCACACGGAAAACAAGGACTGCGCAGGACAACTTCGTCCCGCGGAACGTTGTGCAGTATAGCCCGCTCGACTTTCGATCCCGCCAGTGAATTCGACCACGGCTACGCCTAAAGAGGCGAACGTCACACGTCCAGCAAATGGCCAGAAGAATTGTGCTCGCGCCTAACGCCGTTTGTGCACGCGGCTGGTTACTGGCCTTGGATCAGGCGCTGGCCCAGCTCGTCCAGCAGTTGCGGCCGCAGCGGGGAAGCTTGTTCGATTGCGCCCCAGAGCCACCGACCGCTCCAACGCAGAAGGACTTCGCCGTGGTACGGATCTTTCAGCGTCTCGCTGCCAGCCGGTTTGACCTCGGCTGCGGGTGCCTTCGCCACGGCTCGATACCGTTCGACCATCTTGCGGGCATCGGAGGAGTCCGTGCCTCGCACGACGAACAGGTGAAAGCTCGCGCCATCAATTTGGTAATGCACCGAGATACCGTCGTGAAAGAAGCTGTGCCCCAGGAAATTGCTCGGTGCCATCTTCTCGGACCGGAGAACCTTGCCCTTTTCGGGAAACGCCCCGAGCACCGCAGGCGCGCTCTTCCGGCCTCCCAGCTTGTCGGCGATCTTCTCAGCAAACCGCCGAAGTACGAAGTCCGCCTTCGGGCCCGACTGCACCAACTTCACGTAGAAGGAACCGATCGCAAATTGCAGATAGTCCCCTCCCGCATACCCTTCGACGCCGACTGCAATCGGCGTGGCGCCGGGCGGACGTTCCAGGGCGTAAATGCCGTACGCTCGGTCGGCGTCCTTGTGGCGGTAGAGGTCCACCGTGACCTCCACCTGTTGTGGACCAAGGAACGTCGTGGTCTGTAGCTCTTCGAACTCGAACAGCAGGAATGCGTCGGCGCCCCCGTCGATGTACTCGAACAGATTGTCAGGGCCGTAGGTCGTCGGACCTTGGACCACGCGGAAGCCGGGCAGTGCGGGCAGAGGCGTGGTGCCGGTCTTTTCAAAGGCCGAGGCGCCGTCGATTGGCTGCTTCGCCTTGCCGACCGCCAACCACAAACCCAGTAGGGCGACGAGGATGCGCATCAGATCAGGAATTCCTTTGGCACCTGCCGGAGTCGGCTGATGTCGCGGATGCGTGCCCGCACGTCGAAGTGTTTTGCACAGACTACACTGCAACTCTCGCAGTCGTCGCATGGCACGGCCGGCAGATCGAGCGCAAGCAGCAGCGATTGTGCGGCCTCGCGGTTGCGGTAGGCGTGGCCATACATGTAGCTGCGCATCAGCTCGGGGATGGGAAGGCCGCCCGGACACTGCCCAAGGCAGGTGTCGCAACCCTGACAGTAAAGCCCTGCCACCTTGGTGGGCTCGACCAGGCTTTGCTCCTCCTCGGCGCTGAGCCTCGAATCACGCAAGACCTGCAGGTCGTCTTCGAGCTGGTCGAAGGATACGAATCCCGGTATGGCCGTGTGCACATTGGGGTCCCGCAGGGCCCATTTCAGCGCGGCTTTCATGTTGATCGGGGTCTTCTTGTCCTTGTCCCAATACACCCCCGCCTGGGTCTTCATTGCGACGATGCCCAGGCCTGCGCGTGCTGCCTCGCCGATGGCCTTCTGCACCTCCAGGTGGTGATCCTGGCGGAAGTTGTACGCGGTCAACACCACGTCGTACAGCTTCGCCTCCACCGCGGCCCGAAGAACCTCGGGCTCGTTCTTGTGCGTGGATACGCCGATGAACCTTGTTTTGCCGGCGGCCTTCGCCTTTGCCAGCGCTTCGAGCAGCGGCTGGTGCAGGACCGATTCGCGCAGGCTCTGGCAGTGCAGGTACAGGATGTCCACGTGCTCGAGACCTAGGCGCTTGAGGCTGAGGTCGAGCTTCTCTTCGATCTCCTGGGGCCGCGTTTCCGGCGGAAACTTGCCTGTCTTGCGGTCGAGGGTACTGACGAAAACCTTTGTGCAGAGAATGAAGCTATCGCGCTTGCGCGCGGGCAGCACGGTTCCCAACATCTCCTCGTTCCGGCCATCTTGGTAGCCATGGGCGGTGTCCAGCAAGACCATGCCCCCGTCGAGTGCCGCCCGGACCAAGGCGGGATTGTCGGCGTTCATCACGCCCATGCTGACCGTCGGCACTTCGAGGCCGGTGCGTCCCAGGGTTCGTCGCGGGGGTCCGTCGGGCTTGCTGGGCGCCAGGGTCGGGGCAGCCGGTCGCGGCTGGGGCTCGGGGACTGTCGCGACGGCGGGCTTTTGCTCGGAGAGCGCGGTCGCGCACGCGGACAGCGCCGATGCGGCGATTCCCGCACTGCCAAGCTTGAGGAAATCACGACGCTCGAACCTGGACTTTTCTTCGCTCATGGTGGCGCGGAGTATATCCGCTTGGGCGACTCCTGGCCTATTTCGAGCGCGCGAAGGGCGCTCCCTGCAGGCAGGCGCGGATCTCGGCTTCCACGTCCTTGGCTTCGTAGGTGACATAGTCAGAAACGGCCTTGCACAAGCCCGGGTGACGGATCCAGTGGGCGCTGTGGGTATGCTGGGGCAAGAATCCTCGCTTGAGTTTGTGGTCGCCACCAGCGCCGCCCTCGAAGCTGGTCAGGCGGTTCGCTATGGCATGCTCGATCAAACGATAGAAGCAGAGCTCGAAATGCAGCATGGGCAGCGCCACGTCTGCTCCCCAGTAGCGACCGAACAGGCGGCCACCACGCGTGAAGTTGATGGTGCCGGCGATCGGTTGGTCGCCATGGTAGGCCAGCGCAGCCACCACGCGATCCGCGTGGGTGTGACGGATCTGCTGAAAGAACGCAGGAGCCAGAAAGGCGATGTTGCCGTACTGCTCGACGGTGTTTCGGTAGAACCGATCAAGCGCTTCCCACGCGCGGTCGTCGAGATCGCCGCCCGAAGCGACCTTCACGTGCAGGCCATAGTCGGCGACGGTGGCCCGTTCGTGGTGCACCTGCTTGCGGTTGCGCGAACGGTAGCCGGCGAGGAAATCCTCGAAGTCGTGGTAGGGCTCGGGCTCGCGGTTGCTCCAGTGGTGTTGAAAGCTTGCTCGGCGAACGAATCCAGCCGCGGTCAGCTCGCGCAGCTCGTCCTCTCGGCAGAAGAGCACGTGGATTGAAGAAGCCTTCGACTCGTCAGCTACGGCGCGCATCGCGCCGACCAAGGCGGCGACCACGGTCGGTCTATCTGCGCGAGGATGAACCAGCAGCCGGTGTCCCGTGGCCGGGGTGAACGGAACCGCGGCGACCAACTTGGGAAAGTAGCGAATGCCAGCACTCTGCGCACCATGGGCCCAGGCGAAGTCCCAGATGAACTCGCCCATGCTGTCGTGCTTGAGGTAAAGCGGCACGCCCCCGACGACTTGGCCGGCCTGGCGCGCGACCAGGATGCGCGGTTCCCAGCCAGTCCCCGGCCCGACGCTACCCGAACGTTCCAGCGCCGCCAAGAATGCGTGCTCGAGGAATGGATCATCGTCGTCGACCAGGGCGTCCCAAGCTTCGGGCGCCACGTCGGCGACGCCAGCCAGCGTTGAGACGCTGACTGCCTCGACGGGGCCGAACGAGGGACGCATGAGGCAAGTCTAGCAGCCCGTGGACAAAGTCTTGGCAACCAGGCAGGCAGATGGCGTCCTGGGACGCCGGGGCATGGTCTCCCGCGAAGACATGCCTAGCTACTCGGCTCCACCACAGATTTTGTGGTGGAGCAACGGCAGAGCGTCGCACCCAGTCGCACCCTGGGCTCAGTTCGTACTAGCGATGCCCCAGATTCGACAACCTGCCTGGAGATTGCACACCACGACTTCGTTGTTTGCCGGGTCGATGCTAGTGAAGGGTTGGGTCATGGCAAGAGAGAAGACGCTTCCGGCCGCGCTGGTAGCGCTGCTCGGTGTTCCCACGACGGCCCCGCTTGCCGAGGAAATTGTCTTCGTAGTACAGGAGGCTGTGGCTGATCCTGGGCAAGAGCCAAACACGACGATGTCCTGCTTTCCAGTGGACCCCAGGTTCGTCGTATGGGTCAAGGAGGCGATCGCCGGGATGGCTGACAAATTGCACGGGCTGCTCGAGCTCCAGTTGAACCAAACCCAACCAGTGTCATTGTATTGTAGGCAGGCTTGTTGGCTCGGGGTCAGTGCATGGAAATCTACGCCGCTTTGAACGGATGCCTTCGGCTGAGCCTGAGCTGCGGACGTAAAGACGATCAGAGACAAGAGCAACGAACCCGCGATTGATGCTAGTTTCATGTCGAACTCTCCTTGTTTGGTCAGCGCTGACGACGTTGCAATGAACTCCAACGAATTTCATATTGTTGAACGAGAAGTCTGTGAAGCCCTACTCTTAGATACCGGAATCGGGACTCGTACAGGTGCCCTCGTGGGCCACCCTTACGCGCGCCGCCGCTGCGCATCCAGAGTTCGTGTAGGACCTCCCATCGCATCCGCAAACCGGATTCAACACTCCAGTGCACATCCATAGGGCAGTATCGATGCACTCTCCCACGCCGGAGCAGCCCTTACCTTGGCAAATCTCGTAGCTCCGGCACTGAGAGTCGTCTGAGCATGGACGGCTCGCTCCAGCGCGACAGAGGTCGGGCTGAGTTGGGTCGTAGCAGGTCCCGGTGTATGGACAACATGCCTGCCCGGATGTGCATTGTTCATCTCGACCGCATAAGATCAGGGAACTCGTCCCACCGGGATCGCCGCAGGAGCCTCGGCGATCGGAAACACTGGCCCCCGCTCGGCAAGCGGATTGAATGTCAGGATAGTTCACACCGTCGCAGCCGCAGAAAGACGAGGCTGCACCGTAGCTGTAGCCACAGTTCGACCGCGAGGTGCAAGTGCCGACGCCCAAACAATGGCCCCAAGGTGCCGAGCAAAATTGTGTTGGCCGGCAGTCTGCATTGGATCCGCAGGCCTGACCTGCTTGCCCATCCGACGAGGTGGGACTCGCGCAATCGGTGGCGGCGTTCGATGGATCGATGCATTGGCCGCTGAGAACGCAACAAATCCTACCAAGGGGACAGAGAAGTCCCCCGCAAGTATACTGGGTGACCGACGGGGCAGGGCAGCCCAAGCTATCTGTCGGCCTGACACATACGCCGGTGGCCAAACAACACTGCTGTCCAGCCGGGCAAGTATACTGTCCGCACTGGCCGTCGTCACCAAACGTCGCTACCGGCAGACCAGACATGGTTGTCGAATCCCGTTCATCTGAGCCCGGCGCGTCGCCGCTATCCCGACCCGGCCCGATCGTAAGATGGGAACCTCCGCAAGAGAGGACAACGATCGAAGCCAACAGTGGCAAAGCGCGCAGCAGCTCGAATCTCAGCGCAACCGAGGCGCGTGGGCGGATGTCCATGGCCGTCGCGCCTTCCGTAGCACTGGTCTCGTGGTATCCCCTGGTCATCGCGCAACCAGCTCCGGCTTGTCGCAATCCAGAACCATTGTGGCAGAGGTCTCCTTGGCTGGATCCCCATCGTCGGGGAAGAGGATTTCCGTCGCACAGGGCGGACTGTAGTCCGCGTGAAGCAGCTCGGGGAAAGTGGCTCTGGCGGAAGCGCGGTCCTTCCAGGTCACGTTGACGAGACAGGTCTTACTTCGACAGTCCAATTCGC
>Ga0302323_100001156_pt1 | contig 21392 bp, 14 predicted proteins | sample Fen_T0_3_FD_201950 | JGI IMG/M metagenome (GOLD analysis project Ga0302323, IMG submission 201950) | Peat permafrost microbial communities from Stordalen Mire near Abisko, Sweden - Fen_T0_3 | ecosystem: Environmental > Terrestrial > Soil > Wetlands > Permafrost | place: Sweden: Abisko... | reverse complement strand
CGCGGGCATCGCCTTGCGCGGCCTGTTCATCATCAACAAGGACGGCATCCTGAAGCACATCACCGTGAACCACAACGACCTGGGCCGCAGCGTGGAGGAAGTCCTCCGCCTCCTCGACGCCGTGGACTTCAGCGAAGAGCACGGCGAAGTCTGCCCCGCCAACTGGCACAAGGGCCAAAAAGCAATGAAGCCCAATGCCGAAGGGCTGAAGGCTTACGTGGCTTCCAAGTAACACTGGAACCGACACGATGGAGGGGCGCCGCAAGGCGCCCCTCCTGCTTCATTGGTATTTGAATAGCCATGAGTTCGGAGCAGGGAAGCTCGATCTCCACGAGGCTACGCCGAGTGGTCGCACGCACAGCGTGCGATGGACGGGGCCAAGCGCGATGGCCCGAAGGGCAAGGCCACCCCCTCTCTGCACCATGCAGTCACCCTCGAGGACATGACCCGCCACCTGGTGGGCAGGATCCTCGATATATTCGGCCTGGAGAGGCCCAGGTCCCAAAGGTGGGGCGAAGACGGGCAGGCCACGGAGCGGTGTGGAGAACAACAGGGTCGGCGCACGCATCATCGTCCTCGGCGGCGGGATTTCCGGCCTCCTGGCAGCTTGGCATCTGCGTTTGCGCGGCTTCGGGAGCGAGGTATGGGAAGCCTCCGCCGCCCCCGGCGGCTGGGCGCAGACGCTTTCCTGGCCTGGGCCGGAGGGCGAACCGGGATGCCTGGAGCGCGGTCCCCAGGGACTTCTGGTGGGCCGAGGGAGTGCCTTGGATCGCCTGCTGCGGGATCTGAATCTGGAACTCCGGCCACCTGGCCCCAAGGGGCCCCGCTGGCTGGGCAAAGAGGGCAAGCGGCATCCCAGCCCGACCACCCTCGCTGGCCTGGTGCGGGCCCCTGGCCTTGGGATCAGCGAAAAACTCCGCATGGGGCTGGAACCCTTCATCCCAGCGGGAACGGCACCGGAGGAAACCCTGCGCGCGTTCTTCGCCCGCCGCCTCGGCGAGGGCTTCGCCCGCGAGCTGCTGCCCGCCCTCGTGGCGGGTGTGCTGGCTGCCCCGCCCGAGCGCATCGGCATGGACGCGCTGCCCCGCCTGCGACGTCTGGAGGCCCGGGGTGGCCTGCTCCTCGGCGGCCTGCGAACCGGTCCGGAGCACACCCGTCTGCCCGCGGGCGGCACCGGCAGCCTGGCGCAGGCGCTCGTCCGACAGCTTGAGTGCGTGACCATGAACCGGCCCGCCCGGCTCCTTGAGTCCCTGCCCGATGGGCGCTGGCGCGTTCACGGCGAGCGCTTCATAGCCGAGGCCGAGGCCGTGGTGGTGGCGCTTCCTGCCCCGGCTGCCGCCGAGCTGATGAAAGCCGTGGCGCCGGAAGCCGCTGACTTTCTGAACGCCATTCCCCAGCTCGATATCCGCGTCTGGCACAGCCGCCACGCCCTGGTGCCAGGCTGGGAGCGGGGTTTTGGCCTCCTGATCCATCCCCCGGAAGGCCGGGGCCTATTGGGCGCTGTCTCCTTTGCGGCGGCGGATCCACGCGGGGTGCCGGGTTGGCTCCAGGTGCGCACCTATGTGGGCGGCGCCTACCCCGTGGCTCCAGAGCTGGAGACTTGGCCGGGCGTCCTCCAGGAGCTCCGGCGCTGGCTGCCGGAGCTGGCGGATCCCATCCAGGTGCGGCAGGAGCCCTGCCCTGGCGCCTTCCCTCTGCTGGAGCCGGGACACGGTGCCCGGATGACCCGCCTGCTCGGGGCGCTTCCCAAGGGTCTGCACTGGCTCGGCGCCGCCCGCTTCGGACCGGGAATTCCGGATCTCGCCGAGGGCATTGAGGCCTGGGCGCAGGCTCCTCCCCTCGGGGGTTGAACGGCGGAACCGGGCTGAAACCCCGAAGGCGCGCCGCGTGGCCGGGCCGGCAGAAGGGTATTCTGCAGGAGCCCACACCCCAGCCTGAATGACCCGAGCTTGATCACCTTAGCGAGGCAACGCTTGTCGCACCCAACGGTCTACCTCTCCCCTCCCCCGGTGTTCCACCACCCTCGGGGCTGGGTCTGGAGGACGCTGGGGCGGGCCTATCTGCGGCTGGCGGGCTGGCGGATCGAGGGCGCTTTCCCGATGGATCCCAAGTACGTCCTCATCGTGGCGCCCCACACCTCGAACTGGGATTTCATGCTGGGCGTGGCCGTGGTTTTTGCCCTTGAGCTGCGCGTGTCCTGGCTGGGCAAGCATTCCCTGTTCAAATCCCCGTTCAGGGCCTTTCTCCGCTGGCTGGGCGGGATTCCCGTAAACCGCAGCGCCAGTCACGGGGTGGTCGGGGAATGTGTGAAAGCTTTCGCGGCCGCCCCCGCCCTCATGCTCGCCTTGGCGCCCGAGGGCACGCGCAAGGGCGTGAGCCAGTGGAAAACCGGCTTCTACCGGATCGCGGAGGCAGCGGGCGTGCCAATCCTGCCGGTGGGCTTTGACTATCGCGAGCACGTGGTCCGGCTGAGGCCCTTGTTCCAGCCAAGCGGCGACCTGGAACTGGACCTGCCCCTCATCCAGGCCCTGTTCAGCCAGGTGCATGGGCTGCGGGAACGCCCCGCCGCCGAATAGCCATGCGGCGAGGAAACGGCAGCGGCAGATGGTTTTTGAGCGCGGAGGCCAAAGTCTCCGCGCTCCTTCGCCGCTCGGCCGACCTCCGCTTCTTGACGCTTTGCGACCCTCGCCTGAAGCCCTACTTCAGCGTGAACGCCACTGCGGCTCCCTTGGCCTGCCCTTCACGCACCTGGAAGACCCGTTCGGGATCGGCCTGGGCATTGTTGAGGAGCCAGGCGAGCACGCTTTTGGCTCGGGTATCGGCCAATCGCGTGAGGTCGGTGGCGTCGACCTTCAGGGCGCCCAGGAGGCGCTGTTCCATCTCCGCAGGGGGTGGAAGCGGGCTGGGCTTGGCGTCCTTCGGTTCCTTCACCGGCGGGAACGCGGCCTCGAAAGCGGCCTTGATCCAGCGTTCGCGCTCAGCAGCGGGCACCGGCGCCTCATCGGCGAGCTTGAGCGCCTGCGTCCGTGTTTGGCGCAGCCGCGCTTCCAGGGCGGCCTTCCGCAGCGCCGCGCCATCCTGGTCGGCGTCCGTCGCGCCTTCCGCCTCCAGACGCAGCTCGGGCCGCTCGTGCAGGGCCTTGGCCAGAGCCTGCAACTTGGCCAGGGCGGCCGCATCGAGGGCGGTGGAACCCGGCGCGAAAGACAGGCTGCTGAGGTCACCGGCATCGCTGCCGAACAGGTTGCCGATCAGCGTGAACGGCGAGGTGGCGACCTTCCCCAGCAGACTGAAAACAGCCTGCCAGACCAGCTTGCCGTACTTCACATCAGGATCATCCAGGCTGCCCTCCACGGGCAGATCGAAGGCGATCACGCCCTTTCGATCGCGGAGGATCGCCAGGCCAAGCTTCACGGGCAGATGCGTGGCTTCGGGGCTTGGCACCTTTTCGCCGAGGTAGAACTGATCGAGCTTGACCGCGTTCTCCGCCTTCAGATTCCGATGATCGATGCGCAGGCGGGCATGGACATCGAGTTTGCCCTTCTGCACGGTATAGCCCAGGTATTTGCCGGTGTAGGGCGTGAAGTCCGTGAGGTCGGCGCCCTGGATCCTCAGGGTCACGTCGGTGTCCAGGTCGTTGCGCAGGGGCATGGCGTGGCCCGTGATGGTGATAGGGGCGAGGCCTCCGGCCTTGCCTTTGAAGGTGACCTTGGAGGTCGCCTCCGGCCGGCTGGACAGGCCCAGATACGAACCTTCCAGATCGCTGAGCACCAGGGCTGCGTTCGGCTGTACGGAGCGATCGATGAAGCTGAGGCGGCCACCCGAGATGCCCAACGTGGTGATGGTGATATCCGGCACCGAAGCCGGGGTGGCGGGGAGGACAGCAGCCGTCACGGGAGCAGGTTTGGCGCCCTGCTCGATTCGCAGCGCCCGGGCCACATTGGTGCTGCCGTCCGGCTGGACCACCAGCCGCCCCTCGATGTCGGTCCAGGTCACGGCCTGAATGGCCACGGCCAACGGGGCCGTGCGCAGGTTGGCACCGCTGAGCTGCAGGTGTTTCCAGCGGAGGAAGGGCTCGTTCAGTTTGGCATCGCGGACCTCCAACCCTTGCACCGAGGCGCCTCCCGCAAAGGTCAGGCCATCGGCCTTGCGACCCTCGAAACCGAAGCGCACTCGACCATCCAACCCCAGCTTCCCCGAGGCGATGCGCAGATCCAGGGCTGAGTCCAGGTAGGGATCCCAAGGCCGCAGGTCGAGACCTTCGGCCTTCAGGTGCAGATCGCCAGTGGTCTTGAGCAGGGCGAGGCTCCCCTCCGCCTTCAGGGAACCGTTCTCGAGTTTGAGCTCCAACGAAGCCCTGCTCGAAGCGCCGGGATCCAGCGAAAAATCCTGCCAATGGAGGTTCAAATCCCGGGCCTCCACCTTCACCGAACGCACCGGATCCAGATCCTCCCACCCCAGGCGGAAGCCCTTGAGCTCCAGGTCCCTGATCAGCAGCCTGAGGGGTTTTTCGTCAGCTTTCTTCACCCGTGGCTTGGGCGGCGCAAAGAGGCGTCCGAGGTTCAGTCCACCCCCCTTCGCTTTCTGCAGCCTCACCACGCCCTGCTCGGCGGTGATCGACCCCACCTCCACCGAAGGAACCAGCAGGTCCATCTTGCCATTGCGAAGCTCCAGAACAGGCAGCTCCAAGGCGGGATCGGCCACGCCGCGTTCGGCGATCTTCACATCCTTGAGCGTCAATCCGAGCTCCGACAGCTCGATGATCTGGCGGCCCTGGCCCCACTCGAAGCGGTACTGGGCGCGCAGCGTCGCCGTACCGCTCCGGATTTCACTGGAGACCTGTTCCTGCTCGTAGGGGCGGTATTTGGGAAGGGAAAGGTTTTCGATCAGCAGGCTGCCTCTGGAGGCCAGGGGCTGCAGGGTGAGGTCGCCCTTCCAGGCGAGGTGTTCCTTGGCCTCGGTCCAGGCTTCGAAGGCATAGCCACTGTGATGACCCACCTGCGTGTGGATGCCGTCTACCCGGAAGTTCACTGGACCCAGCAAGGTGCGGAAGGGAGCCCCCTGGCTGTGGTCCACGAAGACGAACTGGCCCTCCTTGAGCTGGAATCGGCCGATGGCGAAGTTCCAGGTCGAGGGCTCCGCCTTGGCAGGTTCCGGGGCCTTCGGACCCTCCAGCAGATCCTGGAAGTTGGGTTGGCCCTGCGCGTCCAGGTCCACCCGCACGGTGAGCCCATCGAGTTCCACGGCGGCCAGTTCAATGGTGCGACTGATCAGGCGATGGAGCCGGTAGTCCAGGTGGAGCTGGCGCAGGGTGATCCAGTCGCTGCCATCCCGATTGGCAACGCGCAGCCCTTCGAGCCGGGCGGTCAGGAGGATGGGGTTGAAATGGACCTGCTGGAGGGTGACGCGGCGATGGAGGAACTCGGTGGCGAACCGCTCGACCCGACTCCGCAACACCCCGGGAATCACCAAGAACCCCACCAGGAGCCAGAGTCCGTAGATGCCTGTCAGAACGAGGATTGCGCGTCGCCAGCGGCGAAAAAACGAAGAGATGGGGGCAGGGATCGGCATGGGAAAAGCATAGACGCATCCCAGGCTTGTGATCCAAGCCACAAACCCGTTCTCATCTTCCCAGGAAGGGGGCTATCCTCCCTGGGTCGCGGATGGGCCAGGACTGCCACCACCGAGCGTGTCGGCTCCCCGCTGGACCGAAAGGCATAGTGTCATGACGACACGGCGCGTGGTGATCCTGGGAGCCGCTGGACGCGACTTCCATAACTTCAATACCGTCTATCGGGACAACCCCGACTTCGAAGTGGTGGCCTTCACCGCCACCCAGATCCCTGACATCGCGGGCCGCAAGTATCCCGCCGTGCTGGCCGGGAAGCTGTATCCGCAGGGCATCCCCATTTTCGATGAGTCCGAGCTGGTGGACGTCATTCAGAACCTGAAGCCGGATGTCGCCGTCTTCTCATACTCCGATGTGCTCCACACCACCGTCATGCACCTGGCGAGCCTCTGCATCGCCCACGACGTGGACTTCGAGCTGCTGGGCGCGGACAAGACCATGATCCAGTCCAAGGTGCCGGTCATTGCCATCACAGCCGTGCGCACCGGCGCGGGCAAGAGCCAGACCACCCGCTACATCAGCAACATTCTGAAGAGCCTCGGCAAGAAGGTGGTGGCCATCCGCCACCCCATGCCCTATGGCGACCTCGCCATCCAGGCCTGCCAGCGCTTTGCCGAATACGCCGACCTCGACAAGCACAAGTGCACCATCGAGGAGCGCGAGGAATACGAACCGCACATCGACAACGGCTTCGTCATCTACTCCGGCGTGGACTACGAGCAGATCATCCGCAGCGCCGAGAAGGAAGCGGACGTCATCCTCTGGGATGGCGGCAATAACGACCTGCCCTTCTACAAGAGCGACCTCCACATCGTCGTCGCCGATCCGCTGCGCACGGGCCACGAGATGCTGTACCACCCCGGCGAAGCCAACTTCCGCATGGCCGACATCATCCTCATCAACAAGTGCGATTCCGCCAAGGAAGAAGACATCAAGGCCATCGAGGAGAACGCCAAGAAGGTCAATCCCAAGGCCGTGGTGATCCGCGCCACCAGCCCGGTGACCTGCACCAAGCCCGAGATGATCAAGGGCAAGAATGTGCTCGTCATCGAAGACGGCCCGACCCTCACCCACGGCTCCATGACCTATGGCGCCGGTGTGGTGGCCGCGAAGAACTGCGGCGCCGCCAAGATCGTGGATCCCCTGCCCTACGCCGTGGCGTCCATCGCCGCCACCTACAAGAAGTATCCCAACGCCCAGGGCATCCTGCCCGCCATGGGCTACGGCGATGCGCAGATCAAGGATCTGGAGAACACCATCGAAGCCACCCCCTGCGACGTGGTGCTCTCCGCCACGCCCATCGACATCACCCGCGTCCTCAAGGTGAACAAGCCCATGCTGCGCGCCACCTATGACCTGGCGGAAGTCCACCCGGGCCAGCTGGCCGTCGAAGTCAAGAAGGCGCTTGAGGTGTTGGCGCTGCAGGCATAGATCGCATCCCGCTCCCCCGCCGCACCGGTCGCCATGGCCGGTGCGGCTTTGTTTTACCGGAACCGGACCTGGGCTGGTTGGGAAGCCATCTGGCTTCCAGAGCCCTGCGCCTCATCGGAGGACTACCATCAAGCTGGGGACGTGCTTGAAGGTCGGCCCCTTCCCTCGAAGCCCACCCAAACCTTGCGTTCCGGAGCCATGATGACCCACCTCTTCCAGCCCCTCTCCCTGCGTGGGATCACGCTGCCCAACCGCATCGCCGTGTCGCCCATGTGCCAGTACCAGTCGCAGGACGGCCTGCCCAATGACTGGCACCTCGTCCACCTGGGCGGGCTGGCCCAGGGGGGCGCGGGGCTCGTCTTCACCGAGGCCGCGGCCATCCTGCCCGAAGGGCGCATCAGCCCCGAGGATCTCGGTATCTGGAACATGGCCCAGGCCGAGGGGCTGGCCCGGAGCGTTCGCTTCATCAAAGCCCAGGGCGCCGTGCCCGGCATCCAGCTGGCCCACGCGGGCCGGAAGGCCTCGGCCTTCTCGCCGTGGAAGGGCAGCGGCAGCGTGTCGCCGGCCGCTGGGGGCTGGACGCCCGTGGCCCCCAGCGCCCTGCCCTTCGATGCGGGCTGGACCCTGCCGACGGCCCTGGACGAGGCCGGCATCGTGGCGGTGATCGATGCCTTCATGGACGCGACCCGCCGCGCCCTGGCCGCGGGTTTCCAGGTGATCGAAGTGCATGCGGCCCACGGCTACCTGCTGCACCAGTTCCTGTCGCCGCTCTCGAACCATCGCCAGGATGCCTACGGCGGTTCCTGGGAGAACCGGACCCGCCTGGTCCGGGAAGTCGTCGGTGCCTTGCGCGGCATCCTGCCGGAGGAGCTGCCGCTCCTGGTGCGCATCTCCGCCACGGATTGGACGGAGGGCGGCTGGGATATCGACCAGTCCGTCGAACTCTCGAAGGAACTCAGGGCCCTCGGCGTGGACCTGGTGGACTGCTCCTCCGGCGGCGGCGTAGCCGGAGCGAAGATCCCCCTGGGGCCCGGTTACCAGGTGCCCTTCGCCGCGCGCATCCGCACGGGAGCAGCGATTGCGACTGGCGCCGTGGGCCTCATCACCGAGCCGGAGCAGGCCGAGCGGATTCTGGCCGAAGGCTCCGCCGACCTGGTGCTGCTGGCCCGTGAGCTGCTCCGCAACCCTCGCTGGCCCCTGCACGCCGCGCAGGTGCTGGGCGCCGAAGTGCCCTGGCCCGCCTCCTACGCCCGAGCGGCGAAAGGGCAGGTGCCGTTGAGGCAGGCGCGGGGGTAAAGAAGCCTGGCGTCCAGGTCCCGGCCCGCTTGCCTCACAGTGCCCTGAACAATGTCAGCACCCGCACCTCCTCGGCCCCGCCCGCCCGCAGCGCCTGGACACAGCGCACCAGGGTGGTGCCCGTGGTCCACACATCGTCCACCAGAAGGATGACGCCCCAGGGGGCCGCCCCACCCCGCAGCGTGATGGCCTTGCGGGGAAGGCGCCGCCGTTCACTCTCCGTGCGCGCGGCCTGGCGGCCGCTGCGCCAGCCCTTGGAGAGGAGGGGGGTCAAAGGCTGCCCGAGGCGACTCGCGATCACCCCACCCGCTTCGAGGCTGAAATCGAAGCCCCGCAGCAGGCGATGGTGCAGGGTGCTCGGCACGGCCGTCACCTGATCCACATGGGCCGCCCACTCCGGCAGCGGGGCTTCCGCCACGCGTCCCAGCAGGGCCTTCCGCCACCCGGTCTCGCCCTGCTTGATCCCCGGCAACAGGAGGGCGCCCAGAGGGGGGCGTCCGCCGTGGTAATCCCAGAGCGCATCGCCCACATCCCAGGCCGTGGCCTCGGGGCAATCGCCCTCCGCATGGACCAGGGCGCAGCGGGGGCAGCGGCCTTCAGGCAGGGGCAGCAGGCCCCCCCAGCAGCGGGCGCAGAGGCCTGCCTCAGACCCCGTTCCCACCGGCGCCAGGCAGCCCCGGCAGAGGAGCAGGGAACCCCGCGCCTGGGCGAAGCGAGACTGAAGGGCGGCCGGGAGCATGGGGCATCATATCTGCTAGCATCGCCGGGAGCCCCCCTTGGCACCCCCCTCCTGGAATCCCCTTCCGGGTCCCCATTCCCGGATCGCATGGAGTTTTGTTCATGTCGAACGAACCGCGTCACGAATCCCAGATCTTCGCGCGCAAGCCGCTGGCCCTGCTTCTCGAAGAGGCCAAGGGCGAGAATCGCCTCCGCCGCGTCCTCGGCCCGGTACAGCTCACGGCCCTGGGCATCGGCGCCATCATCGGCGCAGGCATCTTCGTGGCCACCGGCGCCGCGGCCCACAACATCGCGGGCCCGTCGCTGATGCTGTCCTACGTCATCGCAGGCATCACCTGCATCTTCGCGGCCCTCTGCTACGCGGAATTCGCCGCCATGGTGCCCGTAGCGGGTTCGGCCTACACCTACGCCTATGCCACGCTCGGTGAATTGTTCGCCTGGATCATCGGCTGGGATCTCATCCTCGAATACGGCGTGTCCAGCGCGGCCGTGGCCACGGGCTGGTCCGCCTACTTCCAGAGCGCCGTCAGCAAGATCGGCATCCACATTCCGAAACTGGTGAGCGAGTCCCCCTGGAAGTACGACCCGGCCACCGGCCACTTCATGTCCACGGGCGCCGTGATGAACCTGCCCGCCCTCATCATCGTGGCCATCATCACCGCCATCCTGGTGAAAGGCATCCAGGAGAGCGCCACGTTCAACGGGGTGATGGTGGCCATCAAAGTGGCCGCCGTGCTCTTCGTCATCGCCGTGGGCGCCTTCTTCATCAACACCACCAACTGGCATCCCTTCGCGCCCTTCGGCTGGACCGGCATCAGCTTCTTCGGGCACCGGGTCGCGGGCATGGTGGATGGCGGTGGCGCGCCCATCGGCACCATGGCGGGTGCGGCCATCATCTTCTTCGCCTACATCGGCTTCGACTCGGTCTCCACCCACGCGGAAGAGGCCAAGAACCCCCAGCGCGATGTGCCCATCGGCATCATCGTCTCCCTGCTGGTCTGCACCGTGCTCTACATCGCCGTGGTGGCCGTGCTCACGGGCATGGTCAAGTTCGACCAGCTGGACATCAACGCCCCGGTGTCCACCGCCTTCAAGCAGAAGGGCATGGGCTGGGCCGAGGGCCTCATCGCCACGGCCGGCGTGAGCGGCATCACCTCTGTGCTGCTGGTCATGATGCTCAGCGGCCCCCGCGTGTTCCTGGCCATGGCCCGGGATGGCCTGCTCCCCAAGGCCACCTTCGGCGATGTGCACCCCAAGTTCCGCACGCCCTGGAAGTCCACCATCCTGGTCGGCATCTTCGTGGGCGCCCTGGCGGGTTTCCTGCCCATCGACGCCCTGCTGCACCTGGCCAACATCGGCACCCTGCTGGCCTTCGTCATCGTCTGCGCCGCCGTGCTGATCATGCGGAAGAAGCACCCCGAAGCCGAGCGCCCCTTCCGCTGCCCCTGGGTGCCTTTCGTGCCCATCATGGGCGTACTCACCTGCCTCATGCTGATGTTCTCCCTGCCCGTGGCCAACTGGTGGCGACTCATCGCCTGGCTCGCTCTCGGCTTCGTCATCTACTTCAGCTACGGCAAGAAGCACAGCGTCATGCGGCACAACGCCAGCTAGGCACCCTTAAAAAATCATTGAAACCGCAGATGTCGCAGATGACACAGGTAGGCAGGCCCGAGGCTCTTCATCTGCGCGAGCCTGCGACATCTGTGGTTCAGCACTTTCACGATCCGCTACATCGTCATTTCTCAGAGGATCTACGCTTCCTCTTGCAACCTGACCGGGTGTTATTTCTTTCGAGATTCGTGGATCAACCGAAGGGTTCCTTCAAGATCAGATGAGGTAAGGTGCGATGTCTCTTTGGAACGACCTGACCCCCTCCAAGCGCTGCGACTGGATCGACCAGCTGCGGGGCTGGGCCGTGATCGTGATGATCGAAGTGCACGTGGTGAACGTGTGGCTGCAGTCGGGGCTTCGCCCGGACTGGCTGAACTACCTCAACGGCCTGGTGGCCCCCAGCTTCACCATGGCTGCGGGTTACAGCCTGGTGATCTCCACGTTCAAGACCGACGGCACCCTGCGCCCCTTCTGGCCCGATACGGCCCGACGCCTGGGCTTCATCCTGCTCTGCGCCTACGCCCTGCATGCCCCGGGCATCTCGGCGGCAGATTGGACCGTGCTCAACACCACGCAGAAGGCCCGGGAGCTGTTCAAGGTCGACGTGCTGCAGTGCATCGTCTTCTCCTTGCTCATCCTCCAGGGCTTGGCGCGGCTGGTGCGCAATCCCCGTGTGTTCACCTTTCTCGCGCTGGCGATCGCCATCTTCGTGCCCCTGATGTCCCCCCACCTCTGGGCCACCGGGGTGGCCGACGGGCTGTGGCTGCCCATTCGCGGCCTCTTCAACGGCAATACCGATCGCGGCGTATCAGCCCTCTTCCCCCTGTTCCCCTGGATCGCCTTCCCGGCCTTCGGCGCTTTCCTGGGTGGCCTCTACCGCCATCTCCGCGTGGAACCCGTCGAGGGCAAGGCCCGCTGGAGTGAGCCCAAATTCCTGCTGGGCTTGGCCGTCATCGGCGTCGTGCTCCTGGCCTGGGGCACCTCCCGCCAGCAGGCCTGGCTGTGGGGCGGCCAGTGGCTCCAGGAGAACGGCACCTGGATGCTGCACAGCCCCACAGGCGCCTTCACCTACAGCGAGCTCGGCGCCATCGCCAATACCACCCTGCCCAGCGTGGCCGCACGCGCCGGGTGGATCCTCATGGGGGGAGCCCTCATGGGCGCCCTCGAGCTGCTGCGGCCCAAATGGACCGGCGCCAATCCCATCAAGGCCGCCAGCGCCGAATCGCTGCTGCTCTACATGCTCCACCTGAACATGCTCTTCAGTGTGCTGCTGGCACCGGCGGTCATCGCCCTCACGGGCCTGGGCTGGGGCAGCCTGGGCTGGACCGGCACCCTGCTGATGACCGCCGCCATCATCGGCCTCAACCTCTGGGCGGGCATCGCCTGGCAGAAGGTGCGGCAGACGCCGGAGCGGATGCGCTGGCTCCAGCACAAGGCCGTGGCCGCCCTGGGCGTCTGGTTCGTGCTGGGGGGCTGGTGGAGCTTCCGCCACCACCTGCAGAGCCCCGAGCTGGCCAAGGAGCCCTACCACTTCCTGAACGCAGCCCGCATCCGCAAGGGCCTGCCGCCCACGCCAGATGGCCTCACCCGCGATCCCGAGGAATATTTCCGGGAAGCAGAGCGGCGCAGGATGCATCTCAGCGAGGGGGCCCGGGCCGACATCACCCGCGTGATCCTGGCCCGTGGAGAATCGCGCTAGAATCGCCTGGAACATGACTGACGCAGGCGGCAGCGCCACCCCAACCTGGTTCCTCTATGCCGCCCTGGCGGTGGTGATCTATCGCGCGGCGATGGCGATCCTGTTGTCGGCCTTCCACGCCTTGCCCTCGCTGCAGCGGCGCCGTCTGCTGGAGGAGGAGGCCATCACGGATCCCCGCCTGGCGGAACTCCTGGAACGCCCAAGGGCCCTGGGCATGGGGCTGGAATTCTGGAATGAGCTGCTGCTGCTGGTCCTGGTGGTCCTGCTCTGGCCGACCCACACCACGCTGCCCGGCGGCGCCTGGACCCTCGGCGCCCTGGTGCTGTTGGGCCTCTGGCTGCTGGATCTGCTCCTCCCCGCCCTCCTGGCTTCCCGGGACCCGGCCCTCTGGCTCACCCAGCTCTTCCCCCTCTACGCGCCGGCCCAGGCCATCCTCCGCCCTCTGGTGGATCCCCTGGCCCGCATGATCGACCGTCGCCACGCCGAAGAACGGGCCAAGGACGATGACGACGAGGAAGCCACCGAAGAAGCCGTCACCGCCCTCCTGGAGGAAGGCGAGGCCGAAGGCATCCTCGAAGCCGAGGATCGCGAACTCATCCGGAACGTCGTCACGTTCGGGGACACGTTGGTGCGGGAAGTGATGACGCCCCGCACCCGCATCGTGGCCCTGCCCATCACCGCGACCATCCTGGAAGCCTGGGCCGCCTTCACCCACAGCCGCCACTCGCGGGTGCCCGTCTACGAAGGCAGCATCGAACACGTGCGGGGTGTGCTCCTGCTGAAGGACCTCATGCAGCTGGCGGATGGCGCCCAGCCCGCGCTGACCACCCTCCTGAAACCACCCCACTTCGTGCCCGAGAGCAAGCCCGTGGCCGAGCTGCTGCGGGACCTCCAGCGGGCGCGCACCCAGCTGGCCCTGGTGGTGGACGAATTCGGTGGCGTGTCGGGCCTGGTCACCATGGAGGATCTGCTGGAAGAAGTCTTCGGCGAAATCCAGGATGAGCACGAAGCCCCGACCGGCCTGCTGGAACAGGCCCCCGGCGTGTGGCTCATCTCGGGCCAGGCCCATGTGGAAGATGTGGCTGAAACCCTGGGTCTCGCCTGGGAGCGGAATGGCTTCGACACCCTGGCAGGACTCGTCATGGCCCGCCTGGGCCACGTGCCCATGCCCCAGGAATCCGTCGCCGTGGAAGGCGCCAAGCTGACCGTGCTGCGCATGGAGGGCACGCGGGTGGTGCAGCTCAGGGTGGAGCGGACGTAGGTCCAGACTCCGGTCTCCAGACTGAAGGCCCAGCCTGTAACCTGAAAGCCGGAGTCCGCCCGCATGATCCGTCGCATCCTCATCCTGCTCACCATCCTGGTCCTGCCCATCACGCTGCTGTTCGTGCGCCGGATGCGGCACAAGGCCCTGGTGCCCCAGCCGCGCGGCATGGTGCTGGGCCTGTACGCAGGGGTGCCGGACTACGACTACGCCGAGGAACTGGACCGCATCGCCGCCACCGGGGCCACCTGCGTGAGCCTGCAGGCCATCTACCGGATGGACACCGGCCATAGCGTCGAGATCCACCGCCACCCCACTTCCAGCCCCACCGAGGACAGCCTGCGCCGCACCTTCCGGCAGGCCAAGGTGCGCGGCCTGCGCATGATGTTCTTCCCCACCCTCAACATGCGCGACGAGGCCTCGAACGCCGAGTGGTGGCGGGGCAACATCGCGCCGGATGACTGGAACCTCTGGTGGCAGAACTACACGGCCTTCAACGTGCGGCTGGCCGCGCTGGCCCAGGAAGGCGGCGTGGAGTGGTACAGCCTCGGCACCGAGATGGCCTCCACCCATCCGTTTCCGGAGCAATGGCGGCATCTGGCCTCCGAGGTCCGCAAGGTCTACAAGGGCAAACTCGTCTACAGCGTGAACTTTGACAGCCACGACAGCTTCACCTTCGGGGATTGCCTTGATGTCATCGGCATCAACACCTATGATCCCATCGCCAAATACGACGAATACCCCAGCGCCGACCAGATCCGCGACGGCTGGTGGTGGGTCGTCTACAAGGCCCGCACCCTCACCGCGCGTTTCCAAAAGCCCGTGATGATCACCGAGGTCGGCTATCCCTCCGTCGCCCACGCCCATGTGGGCCCCTGGGATTTCCGGACGGACAAGCCCCTGGATCTGGCGTTGCAGGATTTCATGCTGAAGGGCGCTTTCGGGGTGCTCCGGCACTGGAGCGATGGCGACGCGGTCTTCTACTACCTCTACGGCGAGAACCTCAACGTGAAACCCGTGGGCGGTCCCACCGACCGCACCTACGCCGTGTGGGGCAAGCCCGCGGAAGTCACCCTGCGGAAGTACTTCCGCGAGCCCATCTGGGAAGGCCACATCCCCCCCAAGGCCGAGAACGCCCACGAGGCCGTGGTGCAGGCCCTGGTGAGCTGGCACCGGAAGCTGCGCGACTACGAGGACGCCGAGCTGCCCCCCTGGGTGCTGGATTGGGAGGCCCGGAATCCCGGGGATGCCGCCGAGGCCCTGGCCATCCTGGCGCAAGAGCCCGCCCCGGCCCGCCGGGTGCCAAAAGGAGAGGAACGCTGAGCGCCTGCCGAAGGTATGCTGACCGGTGCCCATGAATCTGCCGACCCGCCCCCGCCCCACGCCCCGACTCGATGCCCCAGCCAAGACGCTGCTGGTGGTCGAAGATGACCGCGCAACCCTGAGCCTCTACCGGGCCGGGCTGAAAGGCCTGCAGGGCTTCAAGATCATCATGGCCGAGAACGGCGGCCAGGCCCTGGAGATGCTCCGGCATGAGCCCGTCCACGTCCTGGTGACCGACCTGAACATGCCCGTCATGGATGGCTTCAACCTCATCGCCAAGTCCAGCCGCTTCTACCCCCAGGTGCCCATCATCGTGATGACCGGCCTGGATCAGAGCCAGCACCTGAATACGCCTTTGCAGCTGGGGGCCATCCGCATTCTCACGAAACCGCCTCGGCTCACCCTGCTCATGGATGCCGTCCGGGCCGCGGCCGCGCTCGAACCCAGTGGGCTCATCCGGGGCATCGGGCTGAACAGCATCCTCCAGCTGCTGAACTGGGAAAAGAAGTCCTGCACCCTCACCGTGAACTCCGAGGCCGGCATGGGCCTCATGTACCTGAAATACGGCGAGGTGGTGCATGCGGTCTACCGGACCGACGAAGGCCTGGCCGCCGCCTACGAGATCCTCACCTGGGACCGGCCCGACATCGAGTTCGTGGAAACCTGCCGGGTGGATCGAACCATCGACCTGCCCCTGACCGAGCTCCTGCTGAACGCCGCCCTGCTGTCCGACAACCGGCGGCCCGAATTCGGCGAGGCCTGAAGGGCCGGAACCGCGAATGACGCGAATGGGCGCGAATCAAGAAAGCTGATTCCAGCCTTGGCCCGGATCCGGGGAAACCCGCAACCACTCCCTCCCATTCGCGCGCCCGAAGGGCGATTCGCGTCCTTCGCGGTTTGAAGGTTTTTGGCTTTTTGATCGTAGACCCATGCGTGGTCTGAAAGGTCGACCGGCCGGCTTCGGGCAACCCCATTCCTCGCCTGTTGGTGGTTTCCGGTCTTTTACAATCCGCCCTGAAAGGACCCCGACTTTGGGACTTTCGTCAAAACCGCACATCAGGACAGTCCAAAGGGCACCTAAGGGGGAATAATGGCGCCTGTGCGGCCCCGTCGGGGCCCCTTCCCAGGCAGGTGTCCATGTCCCAGCTGAAGCCCTTCCGCGCGTATCGCCCCCGGCCCGAACTGGCCGCCCAGGTGGCCGCCGTTCCCTATGACGTGGTGAACACCCAAGAGGCCGCCGAGCTGGCCAAGGGCAACCCCCACTCCTTCCTCCACGTGGGGCGCCCCGAGATCGACCTGCCCGCGGGCATCGATGTCCACGCGAACGAGGTCTACGCCAAGGGCGTGTCGAACCTGCGCGGCCTCATCGAGAGCGGCACCCTCTTCCACGAGAACACGCCCTGCCTCTACGTCTACCAGCAGAAGATGGGCGATCACGTGCAGGCGGGCCTGGTGGGCCTCTGCTCCGTCGAGGAATACGAAACCGGCGCCATCAAGCGCCATGAGTTCACCCGCAAGGACAAGGAAGACGACCGCACCCGCCACGTCACCGAGCAGGCCGCCAACGCCGAGCCCGTCTTCCTCACCTACCGGGCCGTGCCCTACATCGACCACATCGTGAACGACATCCGCAAGCAGATTCCCGTCTACGACGTGGTCACGCCGGATGGCATCGGCCACACCGTATGGGTGGTGTCGGGCGAGACCGTGGTCTACGAGCTGGTGCACCTCTTCAACGGCGTGGACGCCCTCTACATCGCCGATGGCCACCACCGCACCGCCGCCGCCATCCGCTACGGCCAGGCCCAGCGCGCCGAAGCCAAGGCCAAGGGCCTCCCCGTGGACGGCGATGAACCCTACGAAAGCTTCATGGCCGTGGTCTTCCCCCACGACCAGCTGAAGATCATGGACTACAACCGCGTGGTGAAGGATCTGAACGGCCTGAGCCAGGACGCCTTCCTGGCCAAGGTCCGCGAGACGTTCGATGTGGCCGTGTCCACCCACCGCGCGTCCAAGGCCCCTACCACCTTCGGGATGTACCTGGGCGGCACCTGGTATGAGCTGTGCGCGAAGCCCGGCAGCTTCCCCGCCAGCGATCCCGTGCGTGGCCTGGATGTGAGCATCCTGCAGGACAACCTGCTGGGCCCCATCCTCGGCATCGACGATCCCCGCACCAACACCCGCATCGATTTCGTGGGCGGCATCCGTGGCATGGACGAGCTGGAACGCCGCGTGAAAGAAGGCTACGCCGTGGCCTTCTCCGTCTATCCCACCTCGCTGACGCAGCTCATGTCTGTCGCCGACGCTGGCGAAGTCATGCCGCCGAAATCCACCTGGTTCGAACCCAAGCTGCGCTCCGGACTGCTGGTCCGGATGTACGAAGGCTGAACGGAGACCTCATGCACATCCTCATCGCAGACGCCTTTGACGCCAAGCTGCCCGAGCGCCTCGCGCCCTTCGGCACCGTCAGCAGCGACATGGCCACCCTCGGCACCGCTGAAGTCCTCCTCGTCCGTTCCAAGACCAAGGTCGATGCCGACCTCGTGGCCAAGGCCCCGAACCTCAAGCTCGTCATCCGGGGCGGCGTGGGCATGGACAACGTGGACAAGAAGCTGTGCGCCGAGAAGGGCATCAAGGCCATGAACACGCCCCGCGCCAGCAGCGTGGCCGTGGCGGAAATGGCCATGGCCTTCATGGTGGCCATTCCCGCCCGCCTCATCGAAGCCCACGTGTCCATGAAGGAAGGCAAGTTCCTCAAGAGCGAACTGAAGCGCACCGAGCTGTTCAAGAAGACCCTGGGCCTCATCGGCGCCGGCGCCATCGCCAGCGAAGTGGCCAAGCGCGCCCAGGCCTTCGGCATGGAGGTGATCGCCTTCGATCCCTTCCTCAAGGAACACCCCATCGCCAAGCTGGTCAGCCTGGATGAACTGGCCGCCAAGGCCGACGTCATCAGCATGCATACGCCCCTGACCGACGAAACCCGGGGCATGGTCAACGCTGACTTCCTCGCCAAGGCCAAGGATGGCCTCATCCTCATCAACACCGGCCGCGGCAAGTGCGTGGTCGATGCGGATGTTGCCGCCGCGCTCACCAGCGGCAAGCTCCGCGCCTATGGCACCGATGTGTGGCCTTCTGATCCACCTCCGGCGGATTGCCCCCTGCTCACCGCCCCCAATGTCTTCATGGCCCCCCACATCGGCGCCAGTTCCAAGGAAAACCTCGGCCGCATCGGCGACGAGGTGGTTCTGATTCTTCAGGATTTCAAAGCCTAAAACAGAAACCGCGAAAAGCGCGAAAGGGCGCGAAATAAAAGCCTGGACACGTTGGTTTCAACCATCACCTTCACCTCTTGCAGTGACTTGGTTTTTTTGAAATCTCTTTTTCGCGCCCTTTAGCTTTTTTCGCGGTTCATTCTTTTTGGAGGTTTCCATGACCCATCGCGCGATCAACTTCTATGCCGGCCCCGCCGGTCTGCCCCTGCCCGCCCTCGAGCGCGCCCAGGCTGAGCTCCTGGACTTCGCCGGCACCGGCATGTCCGTCATGGAAGTCAGCCACCGCTCCAAGGAATACGACGCGGTGCATGAGGAAGCCATCAGCCTCACCAAGGAGCTGATGGGTATCCCTGACAACTACAAGGTGCTCATGCTGCAGGGCGGCGCGCACCTCAGCTTCGGCATGATCCCCCTCAACCTGTTGCGCGGCGGCCGCAAGGCCGACTACATCAACACGGGCAACTGGGCTGAGAAGGCTGCCAAGGAAGCCAAGCTCGTGGGCGGCGACAATGTCCGCATTGCCGCCAGCACCAAAGAGCTGAAGTACAGCCGCCTGCCCTTCACCGACGAGATCAAGGTCGGCCCCGACAGCTCCTACGTGCACTTCACCTCCAACAACACGGTGGAGGGCACCCAGTGGCAGGAATTCCCCCAGGTCGGCGGCGTGCCTTACGTCTGCGATATGAGCAGCGACTTCATGTGGCGGCCCTTTGATGTAAGCCCCTTCGGCCTCATCTACGGCGGCGCGCAGAAGAACCTGGGCCCCAGCGGCGTCACGCTCACCATCATCCGCGAGGATTTCCTCGAGATGTGCGAGGCCCAGGATCTGCCCAGCTACTTGCGCTACAAAATTCACGCCGAGAAGAACAGCCTCTACAACACCCCGCCCACCTTCGGCATCTACATCCTGCGCAACGTGCTGGCCTACAACAAGAGCATCGGTGGTCTGAAGGCCATCGAAGCCAACAACCGCAAGAAGGGCGAGCTGCTCTATGGCTGCATCGACAAGCACGCAGGCTTCTACAAGGGTTTCGTCACCGAGAAGAGCCACCGCAGCCTCATGAACGTGGACTTCTTCCTGCCCACTCCTGAACTCGACGACCAGTTCGTGAAGGAAGCCAAGAAGGCCAACATGGTGGGCCTCAAGGGCTACCGCGACATCGGCGGCATCCGCGTCAGCACCTACAACGCCGTCACCGTGGACAACGTGAAGACCCTCGTGGAATTCATGGAGCAGTTCGTCAAGACCAACGGGTAGACGCAAGCCCGATCCAAAGCACGGACCTGGCCCACGGGCTGGGTCCGTTTTTCGTTCCCCGTTTCCTCCAGTCGTTGGAAAAGCCTTTCACCGCAGAGGCCGCAGAGCGCGCAGAGGCGCGCCGACCCACCACACATGGGCCCGGCCCTGCCCATCCGTTCGCAGGTTCAATCCGTGTTCATCCGCGCCTCTGCTCTTTTCTCTGCTCTTTTCTCTGCTCTTTTCTCTGCTCTTTTCTCTGCGCCCTCTGCGCCCTCTGCGGTAACCCTTCTTTCCCCAAATCCCCCCACAAGGCGGCCATTCGGTCCTGGGCCCAAAGTCCCATTCTTGGGATTCTTTGCTCCCGGGCCGATGACATGCCAGCGCCATCCTGCGCCCGCCGGAACCCGCCCAACCGCCCATGGACCCATCCTCGACCTGGCTCGACTGCCTCAAGATCCTGGCCGCCTCTGAGACGGTGCGCCTGGAGGCCGTGGGTCTGGATGGACTGCAGGATCTGGTGGAACGGGGCCTCATCCAGAAGGACGAGCGGCCCAAGCAGGCCAGCCTGGAATCCCGCTATGAAGCCCTCCAGGAGACCCACCGGCATATTCTGGAAGCCAGGGGGTGTGCCGACCGCCTGCAGCGCCGGATGGTTTCCAAGTCCCGCTTCGCCAGCCTGCTGCCCACCGGCGCTCCGCATCGCCCGGAGCCGGATGATCCGGATGTCCTGCAGCTGCTGGAGCTCCTGAAGCTCCTGAAGATCCAGGTGCGGGGCGTGAGCGATCCCGAGCAGGTCACCGGCCACCTCGACCGCATCCAGGAGTACCTCCAGGTGGAAGGGCGCGAATGCCTGGATCGCCTGGCCGATACGGACCGCGAGATCGATCAGCTGCAGAAACAGGCCCCACCAGGCACCCAGGTGGAACCCGAGGGTTTCTTCACTCTCACGCGCGCCGGGGAGGCGGCCCTGCCCGAGGCCCAGGTGCTGGATGCCTTCGAAACCGCGCTGCAGGCCGCCTTCGGGCCCCTCACGCACCGCAGCGCCAGCTTCGCCCACTTCCGCGAGGATCCCGCCAGCCTGTTGTCGTTTCTCCTGGAGGGCATGGCCCGGGGCGGGCGGCCCTCGGCCCTGGTCTCCGAGTACGAAAGCCTGCTGGAGGCCTACGAGCGGATCGCCCTCTTCGCGGACCTCCGCTCCCTTCGCGCCAAGATCAGTTTTCTGGTGCGGCTCCTGCGGGCGACCCGGGACGACCCCAAGCGGGCCTACCTGTGGTGCAACCGGGATCGCCTGCACACGCTGCTGGGCCGCATGCAGCCCCTGGTGCCCGGCTCCGTGGCCGCCTCGGGCTGGAACCTGCCCTACGCCGCGGACCTGTTCCTGGCCGATGGCGGCTTCTTCGCGGATGAGGATCAGGCCGACCAGCGCACCCGCATCTTCCAGGCGGTGCATGGCATCCAGTCCGACCTGCTGCAGGACACCCGCATCGCCGACGGTCAGTTCGTGCGGCTGAGCATCGCCATCACCCATGCAGCCCGGATCCGCAACTTCACCCCCGGCATTCTCATGGACCGCTTCGTCCGCCAGGCCTTCGAGGCCGTGATCGAGGCCGCCCACGCGGCCCCCTATGACCTGGGGGACCGGGGCACCCGCCTGATCTTCGGCGTCCACCTGGCGCACGCCGCGGGCTTCACCAAAGCTCGGCTCAAGGGCCCCCTGGAGGCCTTCGCCGCCCTCCAGGAGCGCCTGCATGGCGAGGGCCACAGCATCGCCCTGCCCGTTCAGACCCAGCTCCACATGTTCGCCACGCTGGACCGCCTCGACCGCCTGGGGGCGGCCGTTCCGCTCGACACCTACGTGGGCATCCTCACCCGGCTGCGCAAGCACCTCAACCACC